>Ga0209639_1000146_pt1 | contig 110161 bp, 91 predicted proteins | sample EPASupsiteHSE605_FD_187268 | JGI IMG/M metagenome (GOLD analysis project Ga0209639, IMG submission 187268) | Bioremediated contaminated groundwater from EPA Superfund site, New Mexico - Sample HSE6-05 (SPAdes) (version 2) | ecosystem: Environmental > Aquatic > Deep subsurface > Groundwater >...
ACTCCTTTCAGGTTGATAGATTTGTTTTTTAGCAACTCAATTTTATCACAATCTGGTGAGGAGTTATATTTTTTTATGTCAGAAATATCCCGTTATTATGCGGACTGTGGCGTTTTGCAAACGCCTAATTATAATGAGAAAAAGAGGTGAAGTGGATGTATAAGATATTAATAACTGATGATGAAGAAAAAATCAGAGCACTGATAAAAAAATATGCAATTTTCGAAGGCCATACGGCAGTTGAAGCCTCAAACGGGATGGAAGCCGTAGAGCTGTGCCGCAAAGAAGCTTTTGACATTATTATTATGGATATCATGATGCCCGAGCTGGATGGTTTTTCTGCCGTCAAAGAAATTCGAAAAACCCAAAACATTCCGGTGTTAATGCTTTCGGCCCGGGGTGAAGAATACGACAAGATTCATGGTTTTGAACTGGGCATTGACGATTATGTGGTGAAGCCCTTTTCACCCAAAGAATTGATGATGCGCATTGATGCGATTATGAAGCGGGCCGCCCGGGATCAGCCCCAGGAGCATGACATCTTTCAAAAGGATGGCCTGACCGCCGACTTTACCGCCAGAAGAATCCTTATCGATGACGAAAACATTGAGATGTCACCAAAAGAATTTGACCTGATTTTTTATATGATCCGGAACAAAAATATCGCCTTGACCCGGGAAAAACTGATCACTGAGGTTTGGGGCTATGATTTCTACGGAGATGACCGGACCCTGGATACCCACATAAAATTACTCCGCAAAAGCCTCGGGGAATATGCCGGACTGATCACCACCCTCCGGGGAGTGGGCTACCGGTTTGAAGGTTAGACCATTGAAAAAAAACAAGTTGTCATCTCAGAAAAAAAACAAACCCCAACAAATCAGCATCAAATGGAAGATATTCCTATTTCTACTGGGCTTTTGCGGTGTATTGCTGATGCTGCTCTGGTTTTTTCAGGTGATTTTTTTAAACAGTTTTTATAAAGGCATCAAAATCAATGAAATCAAAGCGACAGCCAACACCATTGAAAAGAGCATTAATGACGAAAACATTGAAACCATCATTTCCACAGTTTCTGAAAATAACGATATCTGCATCAAGGTTTTATCAAGTTCTGGTGAAACCATTTATTCGTCTCATGTTGTTAAGGGCTGCATCATCCACAGCAAGCCAGACTTTGATGAAAAAACCCTGCCCTCAGCAGTGACCAACAACGACGGCGAATTGTTTCAGTACTATAACCATGATGGCTACACCAGAGAAACCGAACCGGAACTCACTCCCGATTCTGATGCGGCTGAAACTGATGTCACTCTTGCTCAGGATAAACCGCCATCGGAAGAAAAAGAGAAAGAAAAGGATACCCTTATTTACTCTAAAACCATCGTCAATGCTAACGATGAGGAACTAACCCTGGTGCTTAACTCAATGATTTCTCCGGTAAATGCCACGGTTAATACCCTACGGGTACAACTTTATTATATTACCGCTTTTATGATTCTGTTTTCGGTGATCCTGGCCCTGGTGATTGCCAAATGGATCTCCCGACCGATTGAAGCCATCAACAATAGCGCCAAAATGCTGGCCACCGGCGACTATTCCACCCGGTTTAAGGGCACTGGTTATAAAGAAATTGCCGAGCTCTCGGACACGCTTAACTATACCGCCAAAGAGCTTTCTAAAGTTGAACTGTTGCGTCAGGAGTTAATTGCCAATATCTCCCACGATTTACGCACTCCGTTAACCCTGATCAGCGGCTATGCCGAAGCGATGCGGGATTTACCCGATGAAAACAATTCCGAAAATGCCCAGATTATTGTCGATGAAACCAAACGGTTAACCACCCTGGTCAATGACGTCATGGATATTTCCAAGCTGCAAACCGGCAATATCAACGTCCATCTCCAGCCCTATAACTTAACCGCCAGCCTGGGCGACTCGATTAACCGGATGAATAAGCTGATGGAAATGGATGGCTACCAGATTGATTTTATTGCAGACCAGGAAGTAACCCTGGCGGCCGATGAAACCCGAATTTCACAAGCTTTTTACAACCTGTTGACCAATGCCATCAACTATACCGGCGAGGATAAAAAAATCACCGTCACCCAAACCATTTTCCCAAACCCGGCCGATGACCTGGCCGACTGGGTCAAAATAGAAGTGGCAGATTCTGGCGAAGGGATTGCCGAAGAAGACCTTCCCTACATCTGGGATCGCTATTACAAGGTCGATAAAACCCACAAGCGAGCGGTCACCGGCACCGGTCTGGGCCTGTCGATTGTCAAATCGATCCTCGATATGCACCACGGTGATTATGGCGTCACCTCAAAACTCAATGAAGGCTCGGTTTTCTGGTTTACGCTAAAAATTTAGTACTGCACAATAATAAAGATAGCCCAGTACCGACAATTGTTACATCATGTTGTACGCATCGGAGCGGACACGGCATCGCCTGTCCGATTCTGCGCGCAGGCAACGAGCCAATCATAAGCTTGCTTATAGTTGGCGACTGCCCGCGACCAATGCGAAAGTAGCGTAGCGGTTTTCGCATGGCGCGGCGAACAACAGATTAACAATTGATCGGTACGGTAGTTTAACGACAACCTCAGATGCACCCCCGGGTGCATCTTTTTTTATTTTCAGAACGTTCACAAAAAAAACACAAAGTTAACAAACGCTTAACAAACTGGTGGCGTATACTTTAGAAAAGCAGCGATATTAAATAAAAAACTTTATGGAGGTACTACCATGATCACAAAAACTTTTAAACGCTTTGAAAATAAATATCAGTTAAATGAAAGTCAGCTCAAACAACTGATGCCAATGCTGTTAACCCAAATGAAACCAGATGCTTACACATCCAAAAATGACGGCTATTCCATTTATAATATTTATTATGATACCGACAACTACGATATTATCCGACATTCCCTGTCCAAACCCTATTATAAAGAAAAGCTCCGGTTACGAAGCTATGCCATCCCCACCTCTCCCGATGATCAGGTTTTCCTGGAACTGAAAAAGAAAATCGGCGGGGTTGTCAACAAGCGGCGGGCGACCCTCAGTCTCAGTGAAGCATCCCGTTTTATTTCTAAACTGGAATATCCCCAGGAACTCAACACCATGAATCATTTGGTGCTGGAAGAAATAGAGTTCTTCTTAAAGAACCATCCGGTCACCCCCAAAACCTACATCGGCTATGAACGGATTGCCTTTGTCGGAAAAGACGACCCGGAACTGCGGGTAACCTTTGACTACAACCTGAAAAGCCGGCAGCATAGTCTGTCCCTGGACAAAGGTGATAACGGACATTTTCTGATCCCCGCGGATCAATATCTGATGGAGGTTAAAATTCTGGGGGCCATCCCGCTGTGGCTGACTCATGCGCTGACCGAACTGGAAATATACAGCAGCAGCTTTTCAAAATACGGAAAAGCCTACAAAGATTACCGCCAGCAAAGTATCGGCAAGCTGATCAGCTTACCGATTTACACCAATAATATCAATAACAAATTGACACCCTGTGTTAATAACTAAAGGAGCTTACCAATGATTGAATCACTATTTTCTACCACCCTCACCGAAACCCTGACCATCCAGACGGCCTTAAGTGTCATTTTTGCGTCCCTGTTCATGGGTTTGTTTATCAGCTTTGTCTACACCCGAACCCGGGGCAAAGATGGCTATTCCCCAGGCTTTGTGGTCACCCTGATCATGCTGCCAGCGATTATCGCCATCATCATTCTGCTAGTCGGCAACAACGTCGCCCGGGCCTTCAGTCTGGCTGGCGCCTTCAGCCTGATCCGTTTCCGAAGTGCCCCTGGCGATCCCATTGATATCTCCTATGTATTCTTTACCCTGGCGGTGGGTCTGGCCTGTGGTATGGGTTATATTTTGTATGGCGCCATCTTTGCGATTATTCTCTGTACCGTGATGGTGATCATCAATATCACCAAATACGGAAAACCCAAGGTTAAAAACATGCAATTAAAAATCACCATTCCTGAGGATATTGATTTTCAGAACTGTTTTGATGATATTTTGAAACAATATACCGTCAGTCACAAAATTCAGCGGGTTAAAACCAGTGACTTTGGCGCCCTCTTTGAAATTATCTATTGTATCTGCCTGAAAAATGATGCAGATCAAAAGGAATTTATTGACAAGTTACGGTGTCGAAACGGCAACTTAAGCATAGTCCTCAATACTGAAATCATCGATGAAAAAGTTTATATTTAATTTTTTCGTAAATATTTTTGCACCCTGACTCATCACTCAGACACTATTGTCCGTAAAATAAGCACAATTGTGTCTGAGAGTTTGACTTTTTTTATATCTGTCGTCAAAATAAAAACACTACCAATTAACGGACAGTCTCTGCTTTCATCTAGTCATTTTTCGGCTCTATTGACAATCTCTGCATTTGATTTATAATGGTAAAGTAAGTTTTTAGTCCAGTGTAAGGCTGATTTGATAATTCTCAACGATGCAAATTATCATAATAAATTTACAGTTTACAAAAAAAGAATTTTCAAGGGGGAAAATTAATGAATCTTCAACGACCTAATGGCAATGATGCCACCGGTACCTTCAACCGTTCTAAAAGTATTGTCCCATGTTCCGGACTCTGTTCACGCTGTGTGGATGGCTGCCGCGGAAATTGTGAAGTGTTCAAGGCCACTTTCAGAGGCCGGGAACTGATCTATCCAGGTCCTTTCGGTGATGTCACCGCTGGTGGTGACAAGGACTATCCGGTCGATTATTCCCATCTAAATATTCAGGGTTATGCGCTGGGTGCCAAAGGTTTGCCTAATGGCGAAGTGGGCACACCTGACAACGCCCGTTTCCCAAATGTCAGTACTGAATGTGCCTATGGCTGGGATAAAAAAGTGGCCATGAACGTTCCGATTTTTACCGGCGCGCTGGGATCTACTGAAATCGCCCGTAAAAACTGGGATCACTTTGCCGTGGGTGCTGCGGTTTCTGGCGTTACCATCGTCTGCGGTGAAAATGTTTGTGGAATTGACCCACGTCTGGTTCTGGACAAAAACAATATGGTCATCGAAGCTCCTGACATGGATCGCCGTATCGAAGCCTATAAAAAATATCACACCGGAAAAGGTGAAATTCTAATCCAGATGAACGTTGAAGATACCCGTCTTGGGGTTGCTGAATACATCATTAATAAACATAAAATTGAAACCATCGAACTGAAATGGGGTCAGGGTGCAAAATGTATCGGTGGCGAAATTAAGGTTAACACCATCGAACGAGCTATGGAGCTGCAGCGACGTGGTTACATTGTCACCCCTGATCCAATGGATCCCGTTATTCAGGCAGCCTTTAATGACGGCGCTATTCACGAATTTGAACGACACAGCCGTCTTGGCTTTATCAGTGAAGATGGTTTTATGGCCGAAGTTGAACGTTTAAGAGCCTTAGGTTACAAACGGATCACTCTTAAAACTGGAGCCTATGGTTTAAGAGAACTGGCGATGGCCATGAAATGGTGTTCGAAAGCTAAAATCGATCTGTTAACCATTGATGGCGCACCAGGCGGAACTGGGATGAGCCCCTGGAGAATGATGGAAGAATGGGGTATGCCTTCAATTTACCTGCATTCAGCAGCCGTTGAATTTGCTCAAATTCTTGAAGCCCAGGGCGAACGCGTTCCTGATCTGGCTTTTGCTGGTGGTTTCAGCAGCGAAGACGGTGTTTTCAAAGCTTTAGCGCTTGGCGCCCCTTATGTTAAAGCCGTTTGTATGGGCCGGGCCCTGATGATTCCCGGGATGGTTGGTAAAAACATCGACCAGTGGATGAAAGAAAACAACCTGCCTAAAACCGTCAGTGAATTCGGTTCTACACCTGAAGAGATTTTTGTCTGCTACGAAGCAGTCAAAGAAATCGTCGGTGCCAAAGAAATTAAAAACATTCCTTTGGGAGCCATTGGGATCTATAGCTACTCTGACAAAATCCGGGTTGGTTTACAGCAGTTAATGGCCGGTGCTCGATGCTTTAATACTGACAGCATCACCCGCAATGAACTGATGTCATTAACTGAAGAATGTGCCAAAGTTACCAAGATTCCTTACCTGATGGATTGTGGCCGCGAAGAAGCCCTTTCTATTTTAAAAGGCTAAGTATCATTAACTAAATAATTATTTTATCAGCCTTCTGAATTTATCTTAAAGAAAAGTTCAGAAGGCTGTTTTAATTTGCTATTTTTCTTCTCCACATGTAAAATGAAATTAGTTAATTTAACGAAAAAGGAGACTAATCATGGGATTAAAAGATCTATTTAAAGATGTTACCGATCTGGCCAAGGAAAGTATTGATTCAATTCAAACAGAAATTGCCCTTAAAAAAGAAGAACAGGAACGGTTGCGAGCAGAAATGGATCAGCGGATCAAAGCCTATACCGCTACCCTGGTGGAGCAGCTTCTTAATCCAATGGAAGCCCCTGCCACCCCCCTGATCAATGCCGGGGATGATGAAGTCGTCGAATTTACCAGGGATTTCTGTGAACAACTCTTATTGCCAGCCAACAGCCCGGCGGCGACCAAAATCGACATGCACCCCTACGAAGAAAAGGCCTTAAAAAATATATTAAAAACTTTTCCAACCTACAATATGCAAGAAAAGTTCTTATTCCAATTCAAAGATTCCAAAGGTCAGATCCTGCTGCTGACCACCAGCAACCTATATTTTAAAGTTCAGTTCCCCGAGAACCTGTCATTTTTTGCGGTGGGCTCGATTCCCAGCGAAAAACTTTTTTGCTTCACTATTAATAAGGGCGATGAGCACTGTGCCCTCCTTGTTAATGCCATCACCCTGATCACTACCCCGGCCGAAGAAATCAAACCCATCGATTTCATCACCTTAACTGAATATCTCTGGCGCCTGACCAATAATGATTTTGTCATTGATGATGCCCAGGTTGATGCCTTCATCGCTTCCAAACTGGACCCCACCACCCGGGAGATTGTCAACAGCTTTCTCGAGCCTGATGAAAAACTGGTCTATTTTGCCTGGGGACTGGGCAGCCTGGTCTCAAAGAAGTTCATCACTTGTACCGACCGAAAAATTGTTCTCTACGACCGGGATTTGAGCTCAAAGAAAAGTTTTCCCTACGACCAGATTCTGTCCCTGACCACCAAACCCAGTACAGTTTCTTTTTTGGACCTGTCCCTAACCCTGGGGATGAATCCCAATGATATGGAGATAAAAACGACTGATGCCATCGAAACCATCAGTATCCTCTATGCCCGGGAAGCCGAACGGGTCATCCAGATTTATGACACCTATAAACCGGTCGGGGTTGCCCCGGCAGCGCCGGATCAGCCCGCTGCTGAGGCGCCTCAGCCAGTCCCACCAAACGCCGAACCGGCTCCGGAAGATCCCATTGCGATGATCGAAAAATTGGCTGGTTTGAAAGAAAAGGGTATCATCAGCGAGGCCGAATTCAATCAGAAGAAACAGGATTTACTGGCTAAATTATAAGCTGGCCGCTACTAAAAAAAACTAAAAAATGAGACCTTTACTTTCGTGAAGGTCTCATTTTTATATTAAGTAATATATAAACTAACTGATTAATGAGCACTGAAAAGTTATTGATCAACATACCTGCTAAGCTTAGTCGCTTTTCTCATTTCCAAACGCCTTATAGATGGCAACACACATTAGAATTATAATCAACAAGAATGGCAAAGCCATAATGATCGAGGTGTTTCTCATGGCCACCAGACCACCGCTGAAAAGCAGCACAATCGCCATCAATGATAATACCACACCCCAGATTATTTTAATTTTATTATCCGGATTCAGATCGCCGTTTCGTGAAAACATGCCAATGACAAAGGTTGCCGAATCGGCTGAGGTGACAAAAAAGGTGACGATCAAAACGGTTGCAATAAATGAGATGATTTTCCCTAGCGGCAAGTAGGACAGGGTAGCAAATAAACCCACCGTCACATCATTGGTTACCTGAGCTACGATATCAGCGCCTTCAAAGATTTCGAAATATAAGGCGGTTCCGCCAAAAACGGTAAACCAGATGCAGCAGAAAATGGCTGGCAGAATGACCACGCCAAGGATAAATTCTTTTACTGTTCGACCTTTTGATATTCTGGCGATAAAGGTTCCGACAAAGGGACCCCAGGACAGCCACCAGGCCCAATAGAAAATCGTCCAGGTGCCAATCCAGGGATCTTTTTCAAAGGGCGATAAAGCCAAACTCATGGGCAAAAGATTCTGGATATAACCGCTGAGGCTGACAAAGAAAGTATCAATAATAAAAACAGTCGGGCCAAATAAAAAGACAAACAGCAAAAGCAACACGGCAATAATGATATTGGTGTTGCTGAGGATCTTTATTCCTTTGTCCAGTCCCGTTGTTGCTGAAATTAAAAATAAAATGGTGATAACAACGATAATAATAACCTGTGTGTTAAAGGTGTTGGGAATATTAAACAGCGTATTCAAACCGCCGTTTACTTGCAAAGCGCCCATCCCCAGGGAGGTCGCTACCCCGATAACCGTTAAGATCAACGCCAGGATATCAATTACATGACCAATCGGTCCCTTCGTTTTTTCTCCTAAAAGAGGATAGAGCGTTGAACTGATCAGACACGGCATTTTTTTTCGAAAGGTGACATAGGCCAGCGCTAATCCTACGATGGCATAGATCGCCCAGGGATGAAAGCCCCAATGTAAGAAGGCATACCGAAAGGACATCATCGCCGACTGGGTTGAGGAGGGTTCGATTCCCATTGGCGGTTGGGCATAATGAAAAAGCGGTTCGGCTACACCCCAGAAAACCAGGCCGATTCCCATCCCGGCACTGAACAGCATCGCAAACCAGGAAAAATTAGAATATTCCGGACGATCATCGTCATTGCCTAAGCGAATTTTTCCAAATCGGCTAAAAGCCAGGTAAAGCGAAAATATCAGGATTCCCAGAACGGTCACCAGATAAAACCAGCCCAGATCGTTGGTGATAAAGCCAAACATCTGACTGGTGACCCCGGTTAATTGTTCTGGAAATATAAATCCAAAAATAAGAAACAATAGAATGAGACTAATCGAAATGTATAGTACCATAATGTTCACTTCCTTTTATTGCAGAAAGGCACCAAAATTCTTTTAAAATTTTGGCACCTGTTCTGAGTTGTTAATTTATTGTATCATCGATTATTGAATTCTCTAGACCAGTAATTTTTTACACAAGTCCACGGCTTCGTCGGCTGTTTCAGCCCAACCATCAGCACCAATATCTTCGCCCCATTTAGCACTGGTAGGTCCGCCGCCGATGATTACTTTATATTTATCGCGCAGGTTTTGAGCATCCAGGTACTCAACCAATACCTTTTGCGATTTCATGGTGGTAGTCAGCAGTGAGCTGGCAGCGATGATCTTGGCCCCCACTTCGTCAGCTTTGGCGACAAAATCTTCAGCCTTTTGGTCGATCCCGATGTCATAAACTTTAAAACCGGCTGAGGTTAACAGCGCCCCGACAATGTTTTTTCCGATATCATGGATATCACCTTCAACCGTACCGAGGACAATTTTCCCTTTGTCTTCATAGGCGCCTTCACCCTCACCTGCTGCTAACACCTCTTCCAGCACATCCATTCCTGCTTTCATCGCATCGGCAGCCATCATAACGTCTGGTAAAAAAGCTTCGCCACTGGTCCATGCGGCACCAACTTCTTCAATCCCTTTAATAAAACCAAGCTGAACCGCCTGGACTGGATCAATTTTTTCAGCGACGACTCTTTCGGCCAGTTCAATCGCTAAATCTTCATCACCATCCACAATTGCATCTTTAATTTCTTCAAATATTGGGTTCATAATTTTCTCCTTTTTTTCTAATATTATTTTGCTGATTTTTGTTATTTCAGTAATTCTTTTGAACGTTTTTCAATAAAGGCTTCAACTTTTTCTTTAACAGCCGGATCCAGTTCCGGTGGGGTATAGCTGGCCAGGACTTCCTGCCATTTCAGTTTTGCCCGCTGGTTGGTGTCCAAAGAATCTTTAGACCATCCGTCAAAGGATTGACGGTCACTGAGGGCCGGTCGGAAGAATTCAGTTTTAAAGTTTTTGCGGGTATGTTTCTGGGTCAGGAAGTGACCGCCAGGGCCAACCGCTTCAATGACATCATAGGCCATTTTTTCATCACTGTCCGTATCAAATCCTTTGAGGTAACGTAACACCATCCCGGCGATTTCATCATCGACCATAAATTTCTCATAGGACATGGCCATGTAATACTGCAGAATTCCAGCGGTATGAAGGACGAAATTGACACCAGTAGTACTGGCGGCAAAGAGTACCATCATCGATTCATAGCCGGCCTGGGCATCAACGGTTTTGGCATCGGTGAGACCACCGCCGCCGCGGCAGGGTACGCCATAGAATCGTGAAAACTGGGCACTGGCTGAAGTAAACAGAGCATTTTCCGGATTTCCAATCGATAGTGATCCAGTTGACATATCGGTTACGGCTGAGGTTGAGCCATACACCACCGGTGTTCCCGGGTTAATGCATTGAGTCAAGGTAATCCCTGCCAGTACTTCAGCATTTTGCAGCGATAAGGCGCCGGCCATCGTTGCCGGACCGGTTGATCCTGCCATTACCAGTGAAGCTATGACCATCGGCTGGCCGGTTTCGGCATAAGCCATTAAACCACCAAGCATCCGGTCATCGTATTTCAGCGGGGTTACCGAGTTGACCAGGCAGATCAGCGCGGGTTTTTCTTTGATCACGTCCATGCCACCATGAAGGACAGCTGTTAGCTTGATGGAATCCATGGCGTGTTCATAACCTGAGGAACTGCCCATAAAACATTTGTCGGAGTTAATGATATGGCTGTAAGCCATTTTTAAATGTCTGATTTCATCTTCGACATCGGTGGGTTCGACCACGGTGCCGCCGGTCATGTGCATGTTTTTGCTGGCGCCGGCCAGTTTCACAAAATTGTCATAGTCTGCCATGGTGGCATCCCGTTTGCCGCCATCGGCATCATAAACAAAGGGGGCGCCGTAGCCGGGCATATAAATAATGTTTTCACCGCCGCAAACCAGATTATGTTCGGGATTACGGGCATGAAGGGTAAATTGAGCCGGTGCTTTTTCGACCATGTTTTCGACAAAATCAGGATCTAAAAAGACCCGATGCCCTTCAACCCGTTGACCATGTTTTTTAAATACTTCAATGGCTGGATCGTAGGAGAACTCAACGCCAATTTCCTGGAGAATTTTTAAGCTGTTTTTGTGAATCTTATTAATTTGTTCATCCGTCAAAACATCAAATTTTGGTAACATATTCAAATACCTCTTTTTCTATAATTTTATTCTGATTTTTATTCCTGGACATCCGCAACCGGCGCTTGACCGTAACCACCATCATTATGTCCGGTTTTGTTGAGCAATAGCTGAGTTTCGGCATAATCTGCTTTCAGGGCTTTGAAAATACTGAAACACATAACGATCATAACCAGCATGTATGGGAAAGCCGCCACAATCGAAGCTGTCTGCAAGGCTTTTAAGGCTGATGTTCCACCGACAAGGATTAGCATGATGGTGATTAGACCCTGGGCAATTCCCCAGCCGCCTCTTAGTTTTTTATCTGGATCCATGTCGCCGCCAGAGGTCAGCATCGCCAATACATAGGTTGCTGAGTTAGCCGCGCCAACAAAGCAGACCACGATCAGGAAAATCGCCAGAATTGAGGTGATACCATAAAGTGGCAGCTGCTGTAACAGCGCATAGAGGGCAGTGGTATAATCGGCCCCGACGGCTGCTTCAATGGCGCCACCGGAAATGGTGTTTAAATTGAAGGCGGCACCACCATAAATAGCGATCCAGATCAATGAAAAACCAGAAGGAAGCAAGGATACGGCTAAAATAAATTCGCGGATACTTCGGCCTTTAGAAACACGGGCAACGAACTGTCCGACAAATGGAGCCCAGGCAATCCACCATGCCCAATAGAAGATGGTCCAGCCGTTGAGCCATTCCACATTACCCATCCAGAATGTTTGTCCGACAATATTCTGAAAGTATGTTCCCAGGGTATTGGTGAAATTATTCAGGATAAATACTGACCCACCAAAAACGAAGATAAATACCATAAATGCAATCGAAAGCCAGATTTTAATATCGGCAGCCATCTGCATCGCTTTATGCAGACCGGACACGGTTGCCAGCGTAAAGATGACGGTAATAACGGCAATAATAATCGAAACGGTCATCGGGCTGGATTCGATTCCCCACATATATTCCAGACCAGTGGCAATCTGAGTTGATCCCAGACCAAGACTGGTGGCAACACCGAAAATGGTGGCAAAAACGGCCAGAATATCGATGGTTTTACCAATCGGTCCATGAATTTTTTCGCCAATCAGCGGATAAAAAGCTGAACTGATCAAGAATGGCAGATCTTTACGGAATTGGAAATAGGCCAGGCCTAAACCACCAATCGCAAAGATTACCCAGGGATGGAGTCCCCAGTGAAAAAAGGATACCCGCATCGCCAATTCCATGGCTGACTGGGTTGCTCCTTCACCAATCGGTGGGCTGAGGTAATGCATAATCGGTTCTGAGACCGACCAGAAAACCAGACCAATTCCCATTCCGCCGCCAAACAACATCGAAAACCATTGAAAGTTTGAGAATTCCGGTTTATCGTCGTCTTTCCCCAGTTTTATTTTTCCAAAGGGACTGATAACCAGACCGATTGCAAAGACAATAAAGAGACCTACTGCCAGCAAATAGAGCCAGCCAAAGTTGGTGGTAATCAGGGCGAACAATTGATTGAAAACTTCATTCGTTCCTTCGGTAAACATCACGCTCAACAGAACAAATACCAGTGCGATTGCCGCCGAGACATATAAGACGGTTTTGTCTTTTGTCTTAGTTGCTGTTTTTTTCTCTTCCATCACTACTTATCCTCCTTCTTATTTTTTAAAAGTTTGAATTTTAGAATATTTTCATCAGTGGTGTATCCATTGTTCCCAGTTTCGTGCCGGTGATCTTATTGCAATAAGACATCATCGCATCGGTTGTCGCTGCGGCCTGATACACCCAGGCGGCATTGGCCATTGGGCCGTAAAGAATAAAATCGGCACCATGGGTTAATGGGAAGGTAAATACGGATGCGCCGGCTGCTTCAAAATAAGGACTGCCTTTAGAACGCATTTTTTTCCATAGATAAAGGGCATTTGAGGAAGCGCAACCACCGGGCAAGCCGTGTTGTTCTTTAATATCGCGGATGGCCATCGCGGTCCAACTGCTGCTGGCAACATCCAGGACCCCGGGATCAATTAAAAATTGTTCCACTCCGGCTCTTTTTGCTTTAGTCAATAAACCTTCATTTTTCTCATCACCAATCAGTAGTTTCACCCGTTTGGCCGGTTGTAAATGTTTTTTGCTGAAGGCCAGAATAACGGCGGTTTTTACGCCACATTCTTTCATCACTTCCAGTTCGTGCTCAGTGCAGCTTTCTTCTAACGAATTATAGATGATTCGGCTCATGGCGACCGGATCATTGGCAAAATGCTTCAGAGTCTCAATTCTTACTTCCGGACTGGGACTATCAAGCAGGATTGGTGTGGTGGTATTCTTTAAAACAAACTCGACATGCTTGGTCAAGGCAACCTCCGTGTCCCCCAACACATCCACTATTCGGGGATTACCGGTTTCGGCTGATAGTTCTGCTTCTTTGTCCAATAAATCTTTGGCTGCCGCCTCGTCAAATAAGCCTTTTTCGGAATCCTTAGTTATCTTGTGTCCCCGATAAAAAATACTACCGATTAAAACGGTGGGAAATTCCCCCGGCTGTCCGCCAATTTTGGTCCCATTGATGTCATAAACAAATTGATCTGCTGTAAATCTAAACATATTCTTCTCCTTCATAAACTTATAATTGATCATTGCGAAATTCACAACTAACACTTTATTGTCCTATTCCCCGCTTTTCGGGGGCACTATCTCCTGGACGTCTGTTTTTCTTTCTCGCAGCCTAAACGATTACACTTTGCTTTTCTCCTTTCGATCATATTTACGAGATGTCATGTTAATTCTTGATAACATGTATCGCAATAATCGTGCCAACGTGCCTAAATCGGTTTACATTAACTTTATAGCCATTTCGAACGTTTCGTAACACAAATATTCTTTCCAGTTATGAGAAAACGCTACTTTTATTTTTCATTTTTGGGAATGTTCCTTTTTTTCCTCTTGTGCCCAGGTCTATTTTGATTTATTATCAGTTCTATTAATGAAATCGATTTATTTTTTTGATATAAGATAAAAACAGCCTGGAAATAAAGTTCGAACCGAATATCGAAAACATACTAACATGTTGATGTGTGAAAAGGGAAAACGATGATAACAAATGAATTTAATCACAGCCAGGAATATCTGGACTATTTAAAAACCCTTTCCAGTGAATTCTTTCTGGATATTCTGGAAAACAGTTTTATTGAGGTCACCGTGACCGATAAAGACGGCAACGTCCTTTATGCCAATCCGGCCTGTCTGGAATACCATGGCATTTCGGCCGAAAAAATGTGGAAGCTTAATTTTTTGACCTCCTTCCAGGGTTTCTGGACGCCGCCCTCCACCGCCACTGCCATGGAAAAAAAGCGCACCATCATCTCGCGACAACGCTCACTGATTACTGACGAAGAACACATAACCATTACCACCCCCCTCTATAACCCCGATCATGAACTGGTGATGCTAGTTTATAACACCTTAAAACGCGAGTCTTTTGTAGAATTTGACTTGGATTATCTGAATCCCGAAAAAGAACAAAGTGATGATGAAGATCTTAAAGACAAGAAAGGCTCCCGGGAAGAACGGACCAAGGCCAGTAATAACATTGTCGGACGCAGCTATATTCTTTACCAGACCCTCCACAAACTGAAGAAGGCGGCCAAATCTGATATCCCCATTCTTTTATTGGGCGAAAGCGGCGTTGGCAAGAGCCTGATTGCCAAATTTATTCATGACTGCAGTCCCCGCAAAGCGCACCCCTTCGTTTCGATTAACTGCGCCTCCATTCCTGATAATCTGATTGAGAGTGAACTCTTTGGCTATGTCCCCTACGCCTTTACCGGTGCCAGCCCCAAGGGAAAAAAAGGGCTGGTGGAAATGGCCGATAACGGCACCCTGTTTTTAGATGAAATCGGCGAACTGCTTCCCAATATTCAGGTCAAACTGCTGGACTTTCTGGAAAACCAGCGTTTCACCTCCGTGGGCGGGCTGGAATCAAAAACCGTCAATACCCGGATCATTACCGCCACCAATAAAAATCTGGCCGATTTGGTGGCCAAAAATACCTTCCGGGAAGACCTGTACTGGCGGATTAACGGCATCACCCAAACCATTCCGTCACTCCGGGAACGTCGGGATGATATTTTCCCCATCGCTCAGTATTATTTAAAAGAGTACAATAAAAAACACAGTCAGAATAAGGTTTTTTCCAATCAGGTGATTGAATCTCTGATTCAATACGACTGGCCGGGAAATGTCCGGCAGCTTAAAAATGCCGTGGAACAGATGGCGGTGATGAGTCTTGGCAGCGTTATTGGCATTGATAAATTACCCGAGCAGTTGGGGGCCTTTTTCGCCAGTGAAGGAATCAAAAAAAGACAGGTCATTTTTGATGACCTGGTCGAGAATTACAAACGAGGAATTATCGAAGATTATTATGAGATTTACGACAATATCAACGATATGGCCGAATCTCTGGGTTTAAGCCAGACCACTGCTTATCGCCTGGTGAATAAATATATCAAAAAATAACAACACCATAAACAGGGGGCTGCAAAGCTCCTTTTTTATGGTGTCTTTATTGGCATGGGCACTCCCACTAAATTACAATTAAAAATCCTTCTGATTAAAATATCAGGGAACGATCTTTTGACCAAAAAGATTTTTTATCCCAACTGAACTCAACTTCCGCATGAATCTCGGAAAAATAAGCTTTGATCAAATCGTTCAAATCATCCAGATTGTCAAAATGATTGGCTTTGTCCATGGATTCAATCCACATGCTCTGTCCGCCGCAGGCATCACTTAGATGTACCTTATAGGCCAGATCCTGCTCTTTTATACGTCGGTTCATTTCACTGATATTGTCCCAGGTAATAATCATCTCCAGATACTCCTTTCATTAACGATTTCTTATTACTTCTTTTACCCTATTAAGTTAATTTTATGCAAATAATTTTATGCCATTCAATAATTATTTAACTAATAAATGGCCGACTGGTTGATCCCGGTGCGGCAGCCCCTTTGGGCACGACATGGATTTCAATGGCTTCGAGCCGCAGCGACTTGCCCTGAGTTCCTGAGCTCCCACCATTTTTGGCCCAGTCCAGCCAACCATAATTCTGACTGTGGACTCGATAGTAAACATCATAATTTGTCGCTGCCGCTCCGGTCAGGCGAATTTGGATGGCCTCCAATCGCAGTGATTGGCCATAGGTGCCGCTGGTTTGACCATCGCTCTTAAAACCCTGCCAGCCAATATTCTGAACATGGGTCTGGTACTCGACCCCAAGATCATAACCCAGATTATTCATCTTGATTTCAATACCTTCCAGCCGCAGCGATTGACCGGAGGTACCACTGCTCTGACCGTCATATTTCCAGCCCTGCCAGCCGACATTCTGGACATGGGTGCGATAGGTGGTCCCCACCGTTTCACTGGAATTGATGGCAGCTACTGCTGTATTCAACTGAATCAGGCCGCTGCCATAGTAAGCATCACTGCCGGCTGTTCCCAGATCCAAAGCGGTGCTTTTCAGCATCGTTTCAACCGCTTCGGCATCTAAACTGTCATCGGCGGCCAGCAGTACCGCACAGGCTCCGGCGACAATCGGACTGGAGAAAGATGTTCCGCTGGCATACTCATATCCGCCGCTTCTGGAAGTGGTTAAAACAGATTGACCCGGGGCACATAAATCCACCCGGTCATTATATTGGGAAAAGGAAGAACGGGTATTTTCCTTATTAATCGCGCCGACCGAAATAACATGGTCGTAGGAGGCCGGATAGGAGTATTGTCCCACCCGGGCGTTCCAGGACTCCCCTTCATTGCCCGAGGATGCCACCACAACTTTCCCGGCGCTGACTGCCTCACTAACCGCCACTGCCAAGGTCGGAAAGGTTCCGTATCCGCCAAAGCTCATATTGATGACCTTTACCTCCGGCCGTTCCGCGGCTTTGAGGATGGCGGCACAAATGTAGGCCACATCCAGCTGGGTATCCCCGCTGTATTCCCCTCCGGTACGATAGGGGGCAATTTTTATATTGGCCAACCCGGAAATACCGGCCGTGCCAACCCCATTATTGGTGACCGCGGCAATACATCCGCTGACAGCGGTGCCGTGGCCCGCCAGATCAACAACATTGGTCTGACCGGTGACAAAATCATAGCCAGCAACGGTATTGCCAACGAGATCCGGATGGTTGACATTTACACCGGTATCAATGACGGCCACCACCACCGGGTCAGCATTGGTAACCAGATCCCAGGTCTGGTCGGCGCCAATTCGCTGAAACTGCCAGGCCGCGCCATTGACAACATAGGGATCATTGGGCAGGGCAGTCACTTCAATTTTTTCGTTCTTATCCACCGCCAGGACATTGGGGTTCTGTTCCAGATCTGCCATCAACGCCTCCACATTTGTTTCAGCACTGACTTCAATGATATCAACCCGATTAGATACCTGCTCACCTGAAACAACCTCTTCGGTAGTCAACGCCAGGTCTTTGACATTATCTTCGCCACTGTCGGCATAAACAACCACAATTTGCTGATCTACATTTTCGTTGGTATTAACCTCAGGCACCTGCTCCAGGGTTTCAATCTCAGTGGGTGTTTCGCTTGCCTGTTCAGATCCTTCATTTTCCAGCAGACTCAGATTATCCGGTGTTGTTGTCGCAACAGATTGATCGCCCGGATTAACTGATTCTTCTGCCAGACTCCCGGCTGGAAACAGCAAGAAGAAAACCATCATGATTGCCAGCCATCTTGCGATCCGTTTTATTATTCCTATTTTCTTATTCATGATGTCCTCCCTTCGCCTGCCGTTGGTCTCATCCTGGTAATACTATTCTTCATTATGTAATCCTTTATTTTTATCATACCCATTTTATTCAGATTACTATAACATAATTCTTTTAAATTCTGCCATCATTTCAGACAATGCTTAAATATTTTAATATTATTTTCACCTAAACTTCTCGGTCGCTTTTATCCAATTACACATCATAAAAATCATTCCAATGGGGAAAATGGATGATTACCTTTGTCCCTTTTTCCGAATTCGACGAAATTGTGATCAGATGGCCCAGTTTTCGGGCGATTTTCTGACTTAAATATAATCCAATGCCCGTGGCGGTGGCATACTTACGCCCATTGCTGCCGGTAAAATTTTTATCAAAAACCCTGATGATGTCCTCTTCTTTTATACCAGCTCCCTCATCTTCAATGATCAGCATTTCTTCATCTTCATTAGATTCTGCATAAATGCTGATGCTTCCATTTGCCGCTGAATATTTGATGGCATTGTCGAGGATTTGCTTGATAATAAATCCCAACCATTTTTCATCCGAATCAATCAGCAAATCAAGATTTTTCAATTGCAGATTTAAATTTTTATTTGTAATACTCGAAAACGCTCTTTTAATACATTCATTAACTACCTTTTCCAATTTAAAACAGTTGATGATATAGTCTTTGGCAAAATCATCGGTTCGGGAATGAAACAACGTCATTTGGACAAAATCTTCAATTTTATCCAGCTCATCCTCGATGCTATAAAGGACTCTTTCTGAAGGATGATCCAGACTGTTTTCGATGATCAGTTTTGATGCGGCAATAGGTGTTTTTATTTCATGAACCCACATGGTTATAAATTCACGGTTTTCAATGCTTTTTGCTTGGTGTTCACTTAGTTTTTGGTTGATGACCTGATATTGTTTTTGCAGGAGCTCATTGTAAATCCGTTGTTCTGAGCTCACTGGTATCGGAAGAGAATTTACCCAGTCCAGTCCCTCCAAATCTGATATTTCTTTTAGTTTTTTATAGTACTTATTCTTAACAATAAAATCAATCGCTAAATAAATTGCAAACAATAGTATCGATACTTCAATAACATATAAACCGTTTGATTGATCCACGGCAACCGATTCACCGATATATATCACGGTTCCGGTAAACAGAACGGTAATTATGTATATAAAAATCAGATATTTTTTATCCCATAAATACTCTTTTATCGTCATATCTTATAACCTGCGTTTTTTATTGTCTCGATGTAGCTTTCAAGTCCAAGATCCTTGAGCTTTTTTCTTAGCCGGGTGATATTGACTGTCAGGGTATTGTCATCAATAAAACTGGCGTCTTTCCAGAGACTTCGCATAATTCTTTCCCGACTGACCGTATTGCCGCGGCTCTTTAGTAGCAAGCCAAGAATCTGGGCTTCATTTTTTGTCAATTTTGCATTTTTTTCATTGACGGACACCATCCCGCTGCCAATATTAAAAATAAGGCCTTCATGGGAAATAATATCCATTTCCGCATTATCATAGGAATAAGCTCGTCTCAAAAGCCCCGCCACTTTGGCAAGGAGAATATCGATGGAAAAGGGTTTGACCAGATAATCGTCGCCTCCCATGTTAGTTGCGATGATAATATCCATGTCGGTGCTTTTGGATGAAATGAAAATAATTGGAACCTTTGACAGAAGCCTGATTTGCCCGCACCAGTAATACCCATCGTAAAACGGCAAAATGATATCCAATAATACCAGATCCGGTTTAAAAGCTATATATTCAGGCAAAACATCCGAAAAATCTGTGACCGCAAGAGAATCATATCCCGCTTTTACAAGATTTTCCACCACGATGTTTGATATTTTTTTGTCATCTTCAATCAATAATATTTTAAACATTGATTTCACCCTTTCCTTAAAATAGCATTGTCTCATCAAAATGCAATGAGCTTCGCAGCCAGTTTTATTAAAACCAGCTGTGAAGCAAGTAAAGCTTGTTATTTTAAATTTCACAATTAGATTGTCCGCCCTGCTACCTGACCGCAAATATGCTACTTTGTCCAATTACAGTATAGCTGGTTGACGGTTAATTAGAAATTACTTTTTTCGCCCCCAGGCAATACGGATATAACTATTAACCGATAATAAATAGAAAAAACAATAGATAATAATGTAGATCCCCACAATGATGCCGGCATTGATCATTGTCGGCAACTCTTTTCCCGCCAGATCCATGGTTCGGTTGTAGGTTAATAAGGCAAAAGCAGAATGCAGCAGCCCAACTGTTAACGACAATCCAAACACAATCGCCAATTGTTTGGTAATCGATTTTTTTATCTCATCCCTGCTCATCCCGATTTTCTTGAGGATATCATATCGACCCACTTCCTCCTGAGCCTCAATAATTTGTTTATAATACATGATACTGCCAGAAGCAAGTAAGAACAAGATACCAATAAATAATCCAATAAATACATAAGCCCCGTACAGCGAAAAGATCGATTTGTAGACACCAATATAACTCAGATTGGCGATGCCCAGGGTACTGCTGGACTGGATATTCTCCGGAACGATTTTGTTTAATGCCGCCACTGTATTTTCCGATCCCGCCGGATTATCAAACATGATTCCGGTAAAGTTCACCACATCGTCTGCTCCAGCCTGCTCCAGATACTTTTTATAGGCAGCATCACTTAATACCATCGTTGGTTTTAAATACAAATCCAAAAAGCCAATATATTTATGCAACGATACCCCGACAATCGTATAAGTATCGGTTTCATTTGAAAATTGCAAATTCATCGCACTGCCAGTTAGATTTTCACAGTAATCCTTTTTGGTATTCCCATCAATAAAATACCCTTCGCCATCTTTTAAATCCATATTGAAATCTGTTTTCATATTGTGAAACGCGCCTGTTCCAACTTTTGTATCCTTAATGATTGACTGATATGTGCTTTGTGACATAATATAGCCACTAACCATCATTCCTAGGTTGTTCTCCGTTTCAATTGAATACTCATCATTCTGAAGCTGTATTTTTATAATTTCAAACTGATTCGTCGCTGTCACCTTAACTTCGCCGGTCTGCTGGATCACTTCAAGCATCTCATTAAACTGCTGATCGTCGATATTTTTACTTATATATGAAAATGGCGAGTAATAGGGCATCATACTTCCCAAGGCTCGGTACATCGAGAAGGTTGCACTCATCATCGTGATTGTAATGGCACAGGTAATGGCAATGAAGCTCAGCATTTTAGAATTTGCTTTAATCCGATATACAATCTGGGAAATACTGATAATATTTTCTGTTTTATAATAAAAAGCTCTGTTTCTTTTCAGAGCCAACATGGCCATGGGAATAAAGTTTTTAAAAAGCAGTAATGTGCCGATGACAATGCAAACTAAAATAACCAACGCCGGGATCATCAGATGAAGTCCCCCTTCATTGACATCCATGACCATCGCGATTGTGTAACCAAGGACAATCAACATAATTGCTAATATTCCCCCTATTACAGAATATTTCGGCAGTTTTTCACTTTCTTTATTTGCGGATAATAACTCAATCAGTTGATAGCGGTAAATAATCCCATAGGCGTTTAGCGAACTGATCATAAATAGAATCAGAAAAGCCACCACGGTTGTGATAACTGCCTGCCACTGAACGGAAAAGCTGACTTCTGTTCCATCAGCCATCAGATGTAATAAGATCATCGAAAAAAAGCGTGAAAATACAATTCCCAAAACTGTTCCGCAAACTGTGGCGATCAGTCCCATGACGATATTTTCATAAAACATCATCCGGCCAATCTGACTTTTTTTCATCCCCACCAATGAATAAATGGCGATTTCTTTTTTTCTTGTTTTGACAAAGAACTTATTGGAATACAGTACAAAGACCGAAGAAAATAGCACAATCGCAATGGCTGCTGCTCTAAACAAAACGGTAATCTTGCCGGCTCCAAACCGGTATTCGGAAAACTGCGGATTGAAATAGATTGAGCAAAATATGCTAAAAATGGTCACTGCAAAGATGGTGCTGATTAAATAGATTAAATAACTACCGAATTTCTTTTTGATATTATTGATAGCCAGATTAAAAAAGTTCACTGTTATCCCCCCCTAACGAAGACAGGACTTTTAGAATCTTGTCAAAAAATTCCTTTCTGGTACCGGTATTGAATATTTCCATAAACAAGACGCCATCTTTGATGAAAATAATCCGTTTGCAAAAACTTGCCGCAAAGGCATCATGGGTAACTAGCATAATCGTCGCCTGTTTTTTTTCATTCAATCGTTGCATGCATTGAAGCAGATCTTTTGACGACTTTGAATCCAGGGCCCCGGTTGGCTCATCTGCCAGAATAAGCTCCGGAGCATTAACCATCGCTCTGGCTGCAGATGCTCTTTGTTTTTGTCCACCGGACACTTCATAGGGATACTTGCCTAAAAAGTTTTCAATGCCCAGTTCCGTGGCGACGCGATTAACGGTATCCTCAATTTCTTTGAGGTTTTTTTTAGATAAAATCAGGGGTAGCGCGATATTTTCCCTTAAAGTCAAGGTATCCAACAGGTTATAATCCTGGAAAATAAAACCTAGTTTACTCCTGCGAAAATCTGAAATCTCTGGTTCCTTTATGCCGCCGATATCTTGCCCGCCAATGGATATTTCTCCGGCCGTAACCGTATCAATTGTCGCAATTACATTTAGCAGGGTGGATTTTCCTGCTCCTGAGGGACCCATGATCCCAACGAATTCCCCTTTTTCAATTTCAAAACTGACGCCATTCAGTGCCGTTGACACACTGCCGCCCTGTTTTGAACCATATACTTTTCTAACATCACTTACTTTTAATACTGTCATCAAGTGCCTCCACTCATTTACTTTAGACTAATTCTATCACTCCGATTTTTTAGCTGCCATCGATTAGCCTTACATAATTTTAAAAGCACCTTACACTATTGAAAGGTAACCGCATTAAAAAAGGTCTATCTAAATAGACTTTTCTTCGTGTCGATTCGATTTTTTTATTTCCAAACTGCTTTAAGTCAGCCGGACAATAATCCGATGAAGCACATCCACGGTTTCCTCCAGGTTTGTTGACGCATCTTTGATATGATGATATACTTCGCGTTTCTTTATAGCCGTCATTGGATCAGCCCCGGCAAATACAAACACCATGCCATCCATATAGAGTTTTTCGATCTCCCGGTGGGTCGCTCGCATTTTAGCCACGGCTTCTTCAGATTTACCATGATTCTTTTTCAGATCGCTCACTGCTTCAGCAAAAATTTCCACCCCTCTTTTTAATTGTTCAACCATACTGATAATCGTATCGTTGGCTTTGACATCGAAGGTTTTCATGGAAACTAGGGTTGATTCTGCATATTTCAAAACCCGATTCATCCCCACTGATATGGAGTAAATATCACCCCGGTCAAAGGGGGTAACAAATGCTTCGGTCAGGTTTTTTTCCATCTCCATCCGAATGGTGTCCGCTTCTTTAACACGCTCCAACAATGCCTGGCTATCTTTGTCGGCGCCACTGTTCAACCAACTGTACAGGGCTTCTACCCCGGATGCATTGCTTTGCGCCTGCATAAACAGCATCTGATGAAAATGATACTTAATCGGAAAAATCCGATCAATAATATTTCTTTTTTCCATTATTTTGTTCTCCCTCTAAATAACCTTAAAAATAATCGCTGTTATCGTATAGATCAAGGCGGAAACCAGAGCCGATAACGGAATCGTGATGCACCACGCGACCAGAATTTCTTTAACAATTCCCCAATGAACCATTTTATATTCATCCCCGGCGCCAACACCCATGATGCCGCCAACGACCACATGAGTAGTGGAGACCGGAGCGCCAACCAGGGTTGCCCCGAGGATGGATGTTACCGAGGACAATTGCGAATTTAAACTATGCAGCGGTTTAATATCAAAAATACCTCGTCCCAAAGTCTTCATAATGCTCCATCCCCCCAGCAAGGTGCCCATAAACATCACCAGACCGCCACTTCCTCTGACCCAAAGCGGCGCCGCTTCAATCGCTGTGCTGCTCCAGGCCGCCAATGCCAGGGTAAAGATCCCGATTATTTTTTGGGTATCATTGGAGCCGTGGCTGTACGAAAGACCCGCAACAATAATCCATTGCAATTGATTAATACGACGGTTAATCGTAACCCGGGCATTTCTTAATAATAATTTTGATGCTTTCTCCAGAAAAAAAGCGAACCCAAACCCAATCAGGGGGGATAAAAACAGGGCGGCAATGACTTTAACAATCCCCGTAATTTGATGATTTTCACCGATCAATTCAGACCACCCCCAAACAATGTTGTCAACCCCGGAGGAAACAACCACCGCCCCGATAATACCGCCGATTAGCGCATGGGTGGAACTAGAGGGCAAGCCTAACTTCCAGGTAATTAAATTCCACAGTGTGGCTCCGAATATCGCCGCAAAAAGAATGGTTAACAACGCGGTATCGGTGGGTAAATCAATTAATTCTGAGATGGCATCCGCCACCAGATTACCGCCCAGAACTGCTCCGACCAGTCCAAAAAAAGATGCCACCGCAATTGCCTGTTTGGGACTGGCCGCTCCGCAATTGATAAAGGTGGCTACCACTGAACTTGCATCATGAAGCCCATTTGTCAAGGCAAATACAAGTCCGATTAGAATGACTGAAACTAAGATGATTGTTGCACTGACTGTTACCATTTTTCAGCTCCTAAATTTAAAATTTATATCGATTTGTTTATTTTCCTTACTATATCAGCACATTAGCAAAGATGCAACCGGAACTGTGATTTCCCAAAAAAATTATCTCAACCGGCCAAAAGGCCTAATTGAGATAATTTGGTTTTATTAATCAAAAAACATCACATTGTTCGTAGTTCCATCCGGTAAAAAGACTGCCTGAAGCATGGTGCCATCCTGATTAACCCATACCCTTATGTAACTTACCTTATCATCTTCAAAGGGAATCATCTTGGTGGCACTGGTTTCGGTTCCAGCTCCGCCCAAGATATTTTTTACTTCATCATACGTGGCTCCATCAGGAATACTTTCAGCCTGTTCCTTGGTCACTGGTTTCGTTGTTAAAAAAGCCAGCTCTTCAGTCATCGAATAAAACAAGGTCTTACTTGTCGCAATTGCATTTTCGTCAAACAGCACACTCACCCCAAAACCGGTATCATCATTCACATACGTATAGATGTTCTCCATTTGGGTGCTTTCGGTTGGGGTCACTCCCAATTCCGCATCCACCTGTTCCTTGGTCTGATCTAATTGTACCTTATCATAAAACTCATAAACGGTATCTTTTGAAACATTAGACTGACCTGACGTACTGCCACTATCTGTGCCGCCGCTACATCCAGCCAGTACCAAGGCCAGCAGCATGCCTATTCCTATTATTAATGACAACTTAAACTTATTCATTTTAAAGACCCCATCTTTCTTAACCCAAATTACTATAATCTTCTCATTTTTCCACACTTTTTTGTCTTATCTTATTACCCCACTATATTCTCATTAATCATTTTCTTCCTTCTTGATTCTGAAATATCCAGTTATCTAAAATAATTCCCGTATCACAACGGCTTTGATCAGACATTTTGTCTGCGAATAAATTAGGCATGGACGGCTTTTCATTTTCTGTGCTATTATATTCTTATACTCTAAAAAAAAGAATGAGGATAATCCTATTATGAATACCAGAGATAAAATTTATAATACTGCCAAGCGGCTCTACCTGGAAAATGGTTACGCCAACACACCAAACACCATGATCGCCAAAGAAGCTGGTGTTAATCTGGGTTTAGTCACCTATTATTTTAAAACCAAGGACCTCATCGCCAGTGATATGCTCAACAATAATTACGAGACCCTCTACTCACACCTGCTCAAGTATCTTCCCACTGATGATGAATTATTACAATTAATAACCTTTTTCAAATTGCATTTCAAATTAACTGGCATAGATCCCCACTACGACCGATTTATTTACGAAATGAACAAATTTGATTTGCTTGAAAAAGCCACCCGTGATGGGAACCTCTACACGCTTTATCAAATCCTGGTTAATCAGAATAATCAAATTGACATTTCTGAAAAAGATCTTCTCTGTAATTGTGCTGTTACTGCATCATTCGGAGTGATCCGGAGCCTCACCATGAAACAGTATGAAAAAGAAATTGACCTTACCAAAGAAGAACTTTTTAATTTGTGCATCAATCAGATGCTTTATTCTTTGAAAATTGATTATAATAATCTGCTCCTGAAATCATTGATCAGCTCTGCCAACTGCACGATTGATCGATTGCTTGAAGAGTATCCTCAATTAAAAGAAGTTAAAAACTATTTATATGTTGAAGATTCCACTATTGTTTGCAAACAATAGTGGAATCTTTTTAATTCTAGTTTTTTTCTGTTTTAATCGTTTTCTTAACTACTATTTTAGGTTTAAATAATTATTTTACGAATTTTGTTGACTTTTTGACATTGATCCTATATATTAAAATTGCTTGCAAACAAAATTATTAAACCAGGAGGAAAAAGATGTCAAAAATTGAAGAAGTCAAAGCAAAGGTTGAAGCCGGAAAATCAAAATTGGTCCCCGGACTGGTACAGGAAGCCCTGGACGAAGGCAGCTCCCCAGGAGAAATTCTTCAGGCGATGGTTGATTCCATGAGCGTGGTTGGTGATAAATTCTCATCCGGCGAAATTTTCGTTCCAGAAATGCTGATCGCCGCCAAAGCCATGTCAAAGGGCGTGGAAGTTTTAAAACCACTGATGGCCGGAGACGGTTCTGCCTCACTCGGCACCTGTATCATCGGTACGGTGGCCGGCGATCTTCACGACATCGGCAAAAATCTGGTTTCGATGATGATCGAAAGCGCCGGCTTTGACATGGTTGATCTGGGCGTTGATGTCCCCGCTGATACCTTCGTCCAGGCGGTTAAAGATAATACCAATGTGAAACTGGTGGCCTGTTCAGGTCTGTTGACCACCACCATGCCAGCCTTAAAAGAAGCCGTGGCAACCGTTAAAGCGGCTTACCCAGATGTTAAAGTCATTGTTGGTGGGGCCCCGGTAACACCAGAATACGCTGCCGAAGTTGGCGCCGACGGTTACGCTCCAGATGCCGGCAGTGCGGCAGTCAAAGCTAAAGAACTGGCCATGGCGTAAGTTTTTATTTCTCAATAACTAACCGTATCCCATTCCATAATTTAAAAGTTAAAATTCGAAATGATAAAATGAACATTCCAAAATTTTAGGAGGAATTATCAATGTTAACAAAAAGACAGAACTTGATGGAAGTCATTAAAGGCGGAAATCCCGATCGATTTGTCAATCAGTATGAATTTATGGAAATAATCTTAGAGGCTCCGATGGATCTTCCGCTGGCTCCGGCTCCTGGTACACGAGTAAAAAACAAATGGGGTATTACCTTTGACTGGCCTGCCGATCAGATCGGTTCTTTTCCAATGCATGATGATGAACACAAGGCTCTCAAAGATATCACAAATTGGAAAGAGAGCGTCAAAGCTCCCTCAGTTTTCTACACCGATGAAGAATGGGCTGCCGCAATAGCACATGCTGAATCTGTTGACCGAAACGAAAAATTTGTCACCGCATTCTGCGCCCCGGGAATTTTTGAAATGACCCATCATCTGATGAGTATGGAAGATGCCCTGATGGCGCTCTATGAAGAACCGGAAGCGATGAAAGAACTGATCGACTACGTCGTTGAGTATGAACTGGCTTATGCCAAAGAATATATCGAACACATCCATCCCGACGCATTGTTCCATCACGACGATTGGGGCAGCCAAATTTCCACATTTATCTCACCGGCAATGTTTGACGAGTTTATTCTACCTGCTTACAAAAAGGTCTATGGCTACTGGAAAGCTAATGGCGTTGAACTGATTATTCACCATAGTGACTCCTATGCGGCAACGCTCGTTCCTGAGATGATCGAAATGGGTGTCGATATCTGGCAGGGTGTTATGACTACTAATAATGTCCCTGATCTGATCAAAAAATACGGCGGCCAGATCTCCTTTATGGGTGATATTGACAGCGGCCGGGTTGATTTCCCCGGCTGGACTCGCGAGCTGATTTATGCTGATGCAAAAAAAGCCTGTGAAGAATGTGGCAAGCTTTATTTTATCCCCAATTTAAGTCAGGGATTGAACATCAGCTCTTTCCCCGGCGTTTATGAAACAACCAGCGATGTTATTGACCAACTCAGCAAGGAAATGTTTTAAACGATCCATAATTGTCTAAACAAAGTTAAGCCCCAAAATTAAATTGCCGTACTTTTATAAATGAGAAAAACATCTTTCACAGCTAGATCACCCTAAGCTCTATCTCAATTAGGACACCCTCAGTTCTAATTGGAGATAGAGCTATTTTTTTACCAGAATCTTAAAAAAACATAAGAAAATTCTCGATAAAGCGTTGACATCCGTTCAACGCTTAGTGTAACCGCATACAAGCCACAACTGTGCGGTTTTCACATACAAGTGAACGCCAATTAGAAACACAAATTGCTTTTGATTACTAGATACATAACAGAAAATTGGAAATATCGGGGGTTATATATATAAATTTTTGTGATAATTATCTAGCTTTATAGTATAATTATAAAACCGTATCTCATCCTGTAAAATTCGGCACACTCCCGTATTTTTTAAAGTTTATTATACTTTAATCTAGGCGTATGGTATAGTCAGGTACAAAAAAATTACTCGTTAAACATGAATAAAAATTGTTGAATTTTAAATCGGACAATAGTATTCTGTTCATTACAAAAAAGATTTTTCTGAGGAAGGTTAAAATGCGTATGAAACACACTAGTTTACCACCAAAGCAGGGACTTTACGATCCTGCTTTTGAACATGATGCCTGTGGTATCGGAGCGATTGTCCATATCAAAGGAAAGAAATCTCACGATATCGTCCAACAGGCTTTAACCACACTTGTTAATTTACAACACCGTGGCGGACGGGGCTCCGAACAGAATACCGGTGATGGCGCCGGGATTCTAATCCAGATACCCCACCAGTTTCTGGAAAAAGCTTCTATTAACAAAGGCTTTACCCTGCCCCAACCGGGAGATTATGGTTTGGGGATGTTATTTATGCCCACCGATGCCGATGAAAGAAGCCAATGTGAAAAAATTCTGGCCGATATTATCACCGAAGAAGGACAGACCCTGCTGGGCTGGCGTGATGTTCCGGTAGATCTCTGCGATCTGGGAAAAACCGCCGTTGCAAGTATGCCTTTCCTCAAACAGGTATTTATCCAAAAAGATCCGGCGATTACCGATACCATGGCTTTCGAACGAAAGCTGTATACCATTCGAAAACAGGCCGAAAAGAAAACTAAAAAGAAGGGTCTGTCTTTTTATGCGGCCAGCTTTTCTTCACGCACCGTTGTTTATAAAGGGATGCTGACCGAAGATCAGGTGGGTCAGTTCTATCTGGATCTTCAGGACCCGGATGTGACCACTGCCATTGCCATGGTCCATTCCCGTTTCAGCACCAATACTTTCCCCAGCTGGGAAAGAGCCCATCCGAACCGTTATGTCATCCATAATGGTGAGATCAATACCCTCCGGGGCAATGTCAACTGGATGTACGCCCGTCAATCCTTGCTCCAAAGCGAACTCTTTGGCAATGAACTGGAAAAAACCTTTCCGGTAGTTGATGTTGATGGCAGTGACTCATCCATCTTTGATAATGCCTTTGAATTTTTGAGCTTAACCGGACGTTCTCTGGCTCACAGCGCGATGATGATGATTCCGGAGCCCTGGTCCAAACACCAGACCATGAGCCCTGAGAAAAAAGCTTTTTATAATTATCATTCGCGGATGCTGGAACCCTGGGACGGTCCTGCCGCCATCGCTTTCACCGACGGTGTCCGTCTGGGCGCGGTTCTTGACCGAAATGGTCTGCGACCTTCCCGTTACTATGTGACCAAAGATGATATGGTTATCTTGTCCTCAGAAGTTGGTGTTTTAGATATTCCCCCCGAAAACATTCTCTGTAAGGAGCGTTTAAAACCGGGTCGGATGCTGATGATCGATACTGAAAAGGGTGAAATCATCAATGATGAAGACCTGAAATATTCCGTGGCCTCTCAGCAGCCTTATGCTAAATGGATTGACGAACATAATATTACCCTGGATAAATTGCCGGCACCAAAAACAAACATAAAAGCCGATAAAGAAAGCCTGGTTCAGCGTCAAAAATCTTTTGGTTATACCTATGAAGATTTAAAGGCCCTGATTATTCCGATGGCTAAAGACGGTGTCGATCCGATTGGCGCCATGGGTAACGATATCCCGCTGGCGGTCTTATCCGACAAATCTCAGGTCCTCTTTAATTACTTTAAGCAGATGTTTGCCCAGGTAACCAATCCGCCGATTGATGCTCTCCGGGAAGAATTGATCACCGGAACCGAGGTCTATCTTGGTGGTGAAGGCAACCTGATCCATCCATTGCCCGAAAGCTGTCATCAGATCAGTCTGGACATGCCGATTCTCAGTAATGAAGATCTGGAAAAGATCCGGGAACTGGATGATCCGCTGATTAAAACCATTACCCTTTCCACCTTATTTGAAAGCAATACCGGTGGCGATGGTCTGGAAAAAGCCATGGAAGATCTTTTTGTTGCCGCTGATAAAGCCATCGCCGAGGGTCATACCATCATTGTCCTTTCCGATCGCGGTGTTAACGCCAAGATGATGCCAATTCCATCAGCACTGGCGATTTCTGGTCTCCATCATCATTTAATCAACAATCTGACCCGAACCCGAGTCAGTTTAATTGTGGAATCCGGCGAACCACGGGAAGTCCATCATTTTGCCGTGCTGATCGGTTACGGTGCCACTGCCATTAACCCTTATCTGGCTTTCGAAACCGTGGAAGACCTGATCGAAAAAGGTTTGTTAACCGATGTAAGCTATGAAAAAGCGGTTAAAACCTATATCAAAACGGTCAGCAAGGGCGTTATAAAAGTGCTGTCTAAAATGGGGATTTCAACCATTTTAAGTTATCACGGCGCCCAGATTTTCGAAGCCGTGGGGATTAATTCCGACGTCATCGACAAATACTTTACCCGAACCCCATCCCGAATCGAAGGGATAGGCATCAATGAAATTGCCCGGGAATCGCAAATGCGTCATGACGAAGCCTATAGTAACCCCTTTGCCGACGCCAATACCCTGGAATCTGGCGGCAATTTCCAATGGCGGGCTGATGGTGAATATCACACCTATAATCCCGAAGCAGTATATAAACTACAGACTGCCTGCCGTAACGGAGATTACCAAACCTATCAGGAATATACGGCCTTGATTAATGAACAGAGTCAGCGTACCTGCACCTTAAGAGGAATGATGACCTTTAAAGATCGTCAGCCGATTTCCATTGATGAGGTTGAATCCGTTGAAAGTATCTGCACCCGCTTTAAGACCGGGGCCATGTCTTATGGTTCGCTGAGCAGCGAAGCCCATGAAAGTCTGGCCATTGCCATGAACCGCATTGGCGGCAAGAGCAACACCGGTGAAGGCGGCGAGGATCCCGAACGACATATCCCACTGCACAACGGCGATTCCCGTCTCAGTGCGATCAAACAGGTGGCTTCCGGTCGTTTTGGCGTCACCAGCCATTACCTGTCCAGTGCCCAGGAAATTCAGATTAAAATGGCTCAGGGCGCCAAACCGGGTGAAGGCGGTCAGCTGCCGGGACGTAAGGTTTATCCCTGGGTTGCCAAAACACGGTTCTCCACCCCTGGTGTTGGGCTGATTTCGCCACCACCCCACCATGATATTTATTCGATTGAGGATTTAGCGGAACTGATCCATGACTTAAAAAATGCCAACCGTGAAGCTAAAATCAATGTCAAACTGGTTTCTGAAGTCGGCGTTGGTACCATCGCTGCCGGTGTTGCCAAAGCTAAAGCTGATGTGATTCTGATCAGTGGTTATGACGGCGGTACCGGAGCCTCGCCCCGAACCAGTATCCGTCATGCCGGTCTGCCCTGGGAACTGGGCCTGGCCGAAACCCACCAGACATTAGTACTTAATAATCTAAGAACCCGGGTAAAAGTTGAAACGGATGGCAAGCTGTTAACCGGTAAAGATTTAGCGGTCGCAACCTTACTGGGGGCTGAAGAATACGGATTTGCCACCGCCCCACTGGTTATTCTTGGTTGCGTCATGATGCGGGTCTGTCATCTGGATACCTGTCCGGTCGGGGTGGCAACACAAAACCCTAAACTGCGTGAACGGTTTACCGGTGATCCCGGACATATTGTTAATTTCATGAAATTTATTGCTCAGGAACTTCGCGAAATCATGGCTGAGCTTGGTTTTAGAACCATTGATGAAATGGTCGGCCGTTCCGATAAACTGGAAATGAACAAAGCGATTGACCACTGGAAAACTAAAGGACTGGATTTCTCCAGTATTTTATACCAGCCCGAAGTTCCGGAAGGCGGCGGGTTATACTGCCAGATCGAGCAAAACCATAACATTGAAAAATCCAAGGATTTAACCGAACTCCTGGATCTCTGTCAACCTGCTTTGGACAAGGCTGAAAAAGTGGTCATTAATACCACCATTAAAAATGTCAACCGGGTTGTCGGTACCATCATCGGAAATGAAGTTACCAAACGCTATGGTGAAGAAGGATTACCGGAAGACACCATCACCCTTAACCTGAAGGGTTCTTCGGGCCAGAGTTTGGGTGCTTTTGTTCCCCAAGGGATTACCATCAAACTGGAAGGCGATGCCAACGACTATTTCGGCAAAGGCTTATCCGGCGGAAAAATGGTCATTTACCCACCCAAAGAAGCAACCTTTGTTCCGGAAGATAACATTATTATTGGAAATGTGGCCTTCTATGGGGCTACCCAGGGTGAGGCCTATATTCGGGGCGCTGCCGGCGAACGTTTCTGTGTCCGCAACAGTGGGGTTACCGCGGTGGTTGAATCCGTCGGCGATCATGGCTGTGAATACATGACCGGCGGAAAGGTTGTTATCCTCGGGAAAACCGGCCGAAACTTTGCGGCGGGGATGTCCGGCGGAATCGCTTATGTCCTGGATCTGGATGAAAAATTCTGTGAATCCTGCAATGCTGAAATGGTTGATCTGATCAAAATCACCGATGCTGCCGAACTGGCTGAGCTTAAAGAATTAATCACCAAACACCGGGATTATACTAACAGTTCCCTGGCGCAGAAAATTCTGGATGACTTTGATCGCTATGCGAAACTGTTTACCAAGGTTTTACCTCGAGATTATAAACGAATGCTGGATGCCATGGAGCGGGTTAAAGCCCAGGGTCTCACCGGCGACGAAGCCTTAATGGCAGCTTTTGATGAAAATAACCGGGATCTGTCCCGGGTAAACGGAAATTAGAGAGGAGGTAAACAATTATGGGAAAATCAACAGGATTTTTAGAATATAACCGGGAAGTACCCAAGGATCGGGAACCTCTTGAACGAATCAACGACTGGAACGAGTTTCATTTAGAACTGACCGAAGAAAAGCAACGCCTTCAGGGCGCCCGCTGTATGGATTGCGGCGTGCCTTACTGCCACTCCGGCATGATGATTGCTGGCGGTGCCTCAGGCTGCCCTATTCATAATTTAATTCCGGAATGGAATGATATGATTTACAAGGGTTTATGGAAAGAGGCTCTGGTCCGACTGCTCAACACCAATAATTTCCCCGAATTCACCGGCCGGGTTTGCCCGGCTCCCTGTGAAGGGGCCTGTACTGTGGGACTGAACGAACCGCAGGTAACCATTAAAACCAATGAATGCACAATTATCGATCATGCTTTCAAAGAAGGCTGGATTACCCCTAATCCACCTAAACAACGGACCGATAACAAAATTGCCGTGGTGGGCTCCGGTCCAGCTGGACTGGCCTGTGCCGCCGAGCTGAACAAAGCCGGCCACAACGTCACCGTCTACGAACGGGCTGACCGGATTGGCGGACTGTTAATGTACGGCATCCCCAACATGAAACTGGATAAAATCGACGTGGTTCAGCGTCGGGTTGACCTGATGACCGCTGAAGGCATCAACTTTGTCACCAGTACCGAAGTCGGTAAAGACTATCCCGTTGCTGATTTAAAAGTCGATTATGATGCCGTTGTTTTATGCGGCGGTGCTACCAAACCCCGGGATCTACCGGTGGAAGGCCGAAACCTTCAGGGTGTCGATTTTGCGATCAACTTTTTGTCAGCCAATACCAAAAGCCTGTTAGACTCCAACCTGGCCGATGGCAACTATACCTCGGCTAAGGACAAGCATGTGGTCATTATCGGCGGCGGCGACACCGGTACCGACTGTGTTGCCACCTCGATCCGTCACGGTTGTAAAAGCGTGCTGCAATTAGAAATAATGCCCAAACCGCCGGCCACCCGGGCTGAAAACAACCCCTGGCCAGAATGGCCTAAAACCTATAAGCTGGATTATGGTCAGGAAGAAGCCGTTGCGCTTTATGGCAGCGATCCCCGCCAATACTGCACCACCACTAAAAAAATCGTCGGTGATACCAACGGTCATGTCAAAGAAGTGCATACCGTGGAAATTGAGTGGCGGGCCGATGAAGCCGGACGCATGACCATGACCGAAATTCCCGGAACTGAAAAAGTTCTGCCCGCTGATCTGGTTTTACTGGCAATGGGATTCCTGGGACCGGATGACCTATTAGTTGATCAACTGGGTCTGGAACGGGATCCCCGCTCCAATGTCAAAGCCGATTACGGCGTTTACCAGACCAGCGTCGATAATATCTTTGCTGCCGGTGACATCCGCCGCGGCCAGAGCCTGGTTGTCTGGGCCATCAATGAAGGCCGGGAAGCCGCCCGAGCCTGCCACCATTATTTAACTAAAAATTCTTCAGACTGTTAAAGAAGATAACCCAGTACCGACAATTGTTACATCCTGTTGTGTGCCTCAAGGCGAACAGTTGCAACGAAACTCTTTTATGCAAAATCAGCTTACGCAACTGTACGAATTGCGCGCATACAACAGATTAACAATTGGTCGGTACGGTAGCTTATTAGCAAACTCAATTTTTTACTCTTACGTAATCAAACTGAAACAGCCACAAAATCCGCACTGGATCTTGTGGCTGTTTTTTCTTTGCATAATAACTATTTAATTATATGAAGCATACATTCCGTTAATAAAAATGGCATTATCCCCCAATGGATTACAGTCAATTGAAAAACTGTGGGTTCCGGCATCAACAGTCCCGACGGTACCGTTATTTCCCGGCGAAATATTGAAGCTGTAGACATCATCAAAATAATCGCTGCCACCATCAGTGACATTGACTCTTCCGCCGCTGAAGGTATAATACAAAACAAAACCACTGGAATCCCGGACCTTCCAGGTACCATTGATATTACTCTCAAATTGAGCCCGTTCCTCGGCGTTCGTTACCGCCGCCGGGGTTGTGGTTTGGGTGGTTGCCTGCTGAGGAATCACAATATTATAAACAGCAGTTTTTATACCACTTTGATTTCCATTTTTATCAATGGCGATGCTTTTAAGCGTCGTATTCGACCGCAATACAATGGGGCTCTCATATTTAGCTGACTGGGCCGTTGGATCGGTTCCATCAATAGTAAAATAAATCTGCACGTCTTCACCGGCTGGTTTATTGATTTCCGCTTTCTGTTCGGTGGTATAGGAACCTTCATTTAATGAATAGGCCGGCAATTCTAAGGTTGCCGCATTGGTTTGACTCTGAACCGCCGCTCCTGATTTTCCTGCAAGACTACTGCTCTGACTAAACCACCAGAAGGCGATGCTACCGATTAAGATGATCACTCCCAATACGATTGAAATAATGATAATTGGCATCCGGGATGATTTTATCTGTCCCTGATTTTGGGGTAACGGCTCCGGGGTTCGGCTTGGATCATCGAATTGCTGATTCACAGTGTTTCCAACTAATTTTTGATGATCTCCCGGCAGGATCGTTTCATCGATATTCGCCACCGTTTCGGTATCAAAACCACAGTTTCCGCAAAATCGCTCGCCAGCCTCTATTTTTGTCCCGCATTTGGGACAAAATCTTAAATCACTCATACTTCTTCCTCCTTCAGTTCGGGGTTTGCAGGATTTTTTTACACAATGACAATCTCACCATCCAGAATCCCGGCGCTGTTCTCTTTTTCAAAATAGTTAAACAGGGTGGTTCGGATATCCTGAACCACTTCCAGGGTGTAGTCTTCCAATCCGTAAGCAGCCATATTGGTTTTCATCATTTCGATCTGCTCCGGGATATAAACCTCCCCAATCAAGTTCATTAAAGTCGATATCAGTATGGCACCGATGATGACTGCCGTTGAATTGGTGTTCAGACCAACCGAAGCCACGATGATGGCACAAAAAATGCTGAAAGCCGATTCCACAATTATTTATGTAGAATCGGCCTCAGCTTACAATCTCAGTTGTCATTTCTTGGGACTCACCCCTTTCTGTTTTTCAAAAATCTTCCTGTTCACTTTTCCATTGTAAACCTGCTACTTGTTTGGGGATTATCTTACTTTTTATTTTCGCTTCTATTACCTTTTGGCAGCTAGCTCATTGAGGTTTTTCAAGTGAAATAAATTTCTGAACAATCTGTTCTTTCGTCCAAATTTCTCCCTTTGTTTCTCTGAATTTCAATTGAAAATCATCTTCTCTTCTCACATCGATTACCTATCCTTGATCTATTATTTTTATTATGACCACAGTTTTTTTATGTGGGTATCATAATGTAAATACCGATCGCCAATAAATCTGATTGTGATTAACAATGTACTTCCTAATTCCTATTGGGATAAGAATTTTCCATCGTAGAGTCTATGATCGATAAAACCAAATCCTCGAAGCTTATCTCTGAGTTTATATTTATAATCGGATAATCTTCTCCGTGATTCTATCATTCAGTCAAGTGCTTATTTACTTTTCAATGATTCTGTCATTGAATTGGAAAAGGATTGGTTGATCCTTGATTCAATTATATTGTATCATGTTTCTTCCATAAGTAAATAGCTACACTGTAAACGTTTGTATCTCTTTTGTAAATAAGCTATCTGGCTTTATTATGCTGTTCCTGAAACTGAATGCAAATCTATTTTTTCAAATATTTATAGCAAGTTGCTGATAAATTCCCTCTTTGTGGGTATTAAATAGATGATCATTAGTTTCTTAAAGAGAGGTGTTGTTATGGTAAGAGTCGAAGACATTAATATGAGTTACCGCATTTACGGAGACGGGTATCCTCTGCTTTTAATTATGGGTTATGGCGGTACCATGAACCTTTGGGAGGAGCGTCTTCTTCGTTCCCTGGCAAAAAAATACAAGGTCATTGTTTTTGATAATCGGGGCATGGGCGAAACCAGTTTTGGTCATAAGGATTTTACGATTGAACAATTTGCTGAAGACACCTATGAATTAATGCTAGCCTTAAAGATCGAAAAAGCGCATGTTCTGGGTTGGTCCATGGGTGCATCGATTGCCCAGGAATTAGCCTTGAGGCATCCCGAAATTGTCAACAAGCTGATTCTTTACGCTTCACTTTGCCATCCGGAAATTTTTCCGCCCGAGCCAAAGGTACTTTCCAAACTTGAAAACACCCTGGGAATCCCTTCCGATAAAGCTTATGAGTGGTTACGGCTTATTTTCCCTCCCGATTGGATAAAAAGCAATCAGGATCGAATTCGGGAAATATTCTATCGCCCGCTGGGGAGGATGAATCCTGATGCAATAATCAAACAGGCTGAGGCCATCAATAAGTGGGAAGGTTCCTGCAATCGAATCCCCTTTCTCCAACACGAAACCCTGGTTATTGACGGAAAAGATGATCTGATTCTGCCCTCGGAAAATGCCGAATATCTGGCCAGCAAACTGCCCAACTCCAAACTCGTTTTAATTGCCGAAGCGGGACATGGTCTCATGTTCCAAAACCCGGATAAATTCAATTTAATTATTAATCTGTTTCTGGACTGACCAATTTAGAATTGGTTCTCTCAACTTTGCAAATTCACAGTAATGCTGTTCGATTATATATGATTCTTTCAACAGACAACGTGAGGCTGGTTCCTTTTAAGTATAGGAACCAGCCTCATTAAAACTCCGCTATTTCATTTTCAATCATATCATTTTTGCTACGGATCTAACCGAAACCCATTATTACTACTGTCTTTTTATACTTTCTCGGCAATGGTACGAATCAGTTCTTCTGAAGCCTTCCAGCCCAAACAGGAATCAGTGATGGATTTCCCATAAACTCCGCCATCAATCGGCTGATTGCCTTCTTCAATATAACTTTCGATCATCAGACCCTTGACATATTTTTTTAAGTCCGCATCATAATGGCGATTGCGCAGAATTTCCCGGGCGATTCGGGGCTGCTCGCCAAAACGCTTGTTGGAATTGGCATGATTCAAGTCGATGATGATGGCCGGACAGGCAAAATCCCGTTTTTCATAGAGTTTAATCAGATGCATGATATCCTCATAATGATAATTCGGATAATTGCGGCCATGCTGATCCACCGAACCGCGCATGATGGCATGGGTCAGGGGATTCCCTGAGGTTTTCACTTCCCAGCCCCGGTAGATAAAGGTATGGCCGGCCTGGGCGGCCTGAATGGAATTCAACATGACGGTGATATCCCCGCTGGTGGGATTTTTCATCCCTACTGGGATTTCCAGTCCGGAAACGGTTAACCGATGTTTCTGGTTTTCCACCGATCGGGCCCCAATGGCTACATAGCTCAATAGATCTTCCAGATAGGCATAATTTTCCGGATACAGCATTTCATCAGCACAGGATAAGCCCGTTTCTTCAATGGAGCGGATATGCAATTGCCGAATGGCTTTTATCCCCTCAACCATATTGGCTTTTTTATTGGCATCGGGCTGATGGAGCATCCCCTTATAGCCTTCGCCGGTGGTCCGCGGTTTATTGGTATAAATGCGCGGAATGATAACAATTTTATCTTCCACCTCTTTTTGAATAATACTTAAACGGTTAACGTAGTCAATTACCGCAGTTTCATTATCTGCGGAGCAGGGACCGATAATTAGAATAAAACGATCATCTTTTCCTTCAAAAACATCTCTGATCATCTGGTCTCGCTGGGTTTTTATTTTTTTGCCGGCCTCAGACAGCGGCATCATTTTAAAAATCTCGCTGGGTGACGGAATTTCCTGGATCAAATCAAAACTCATTTGTTACTCCCTCTAAAACTATTTTTTACCATATCTATCACCGATCTGGTTTTTTATTCGCCATTTCACCCTGGCTGTTAAATCGGCATTCTTTTTATTTGTATTTATTATAGAGATTAATGTTCCACCTGACAAGACTTATTATTGATTCCCAACTCATTACGGCTGGTTGCGATTTCTCCGGACATTTTCTGACTTTTATTGGACAAAACAACCGAAACCCGGAACAGCTGGTCAGCCTGTTCAAAACGTGCGTCGCCATCATACTTCTTCGCAATGGCCAGCACCGAAATGATGCCTATGCCCGATGCTTCCTTTCTTTTTTTTGAAAGGTAGACACCGTTCTTGAATCGGACTTCGCCGCTAAAACAATTGTCTACAGCAATATACAACTTGTTACCGATAAATCGCGATGTCAGTTTAATAAATTTTTCCCCTGCTGTGATTCGCCGACTGGCTTCCAGGGCATTTTCCAGAGTATTTCCAAAAACTACGCACAAATCTGTTTCATCGATTTCCAAATCCTGGGGAACTATTGTCTCAATGCTAAAATCAATACCTTCCTGCTTGCAAATATTGGCATAATAGCCCAAGATGGCATTGACCGCATCATTGCTACAGTGCAGAATATCAGCAATACTCAAGCGGTTTCCCAACAGTTCGGAAATATAGCTTTCTACCTTTTCACCGTTCCGCTGTTGGATCAATCCCAACACCGTGTTTAAATGATGTCTCAGATCGTGTTCACCTTTTCGGGTCTCTTCAATACACTCGCCAAATTTTCTATAGTATTCTGACTGAAACAGCAGCTGCTGTTTGATGACCTCATTGCTTTCCGCCAGAATAATATTCTTTTCTGACTGTTCCAGCATTTCGATTACCACATAATAAATCAAGTAAAACCCTAAAAAAGAGACCAGATTAAAAACTAAAAACTGCCATTGGGCAATCAAAGAAGCATTCATTGCTCCAAATGCCAGACTGATAATGTAGTAGACTAGCGGGATAATCCACAGATATCCCCAGGCTTTGTTATGTGTCTGCATAATCCGGGAAATTTTTTTTCTGAAAAAAATCCAGATCAATGGATAGGTAATCATCAAAACCAGACATTGAAACAGGTTGAAGTAAAATGAATATGAGGTCTGAACATAGACGTGGTGCAATCCATAGGTCAGGTAGGAAACCTCAAAAAACTTGGCCATACTGACGATAAAATCAGCATAACTTTTGACCAGAAAGGCAATGAATACCAGTTTAGATGGGGTTCCCCGAACCACTGCCGTATAAACCCCAACATATAGCAACAGAAAAAAAACGCTGTGAAAAAAACGCAGACTGTTCCACTCCGGCACCATTTCAATGATCAGGATCACTGAAACAATATTCAGGAGCATGCACAGGGTTCCCGCGGTGATCACGGTTTTTTTTGAATAGCGAAGCTGGTTCCAGACCGGAATAAAGGCCAGAATAAAATAGGGAACGATCGAAAGGCTGATCCCCCAGACAATGTTCAGGTTATTGCTAAGCACCCGCTTCACCCCTGACTTTTGTAAAAACATAGTCCAGATACTGCTGCCGGACGGCTACACTGTTGCTTCTTGGAATCCCCACTGTATCGCCATTTTTCATGATGAAATCGGCGGTGGTATAGTCCTCCACAAAATTCATATTAATGATACTGCAGCGATGACAGCGTAAAAAAGGTGCCCCTCCCAACAGGTTTTCCAGCTGCGATAAGGGCAGATAGGTTTTAATTTCTTCATTGATGGTATGGATGACTGAGACTTTGTTAAAAACCTCCACATAGATAATATCCTTCAGCCGCAGGGCCACTTCCAGTTTGCCAATAGGAATTTGAATCGCTTTCATATCCTCTGCCAGCATTGCCAGGCATCGGTTTAATGCTTCAACTATTTTTTCTTCCACAATTGGCTTGATGATATAGTGCTGAGCTTTTAACTCAAACCCTTCAATGGCAAAATCTCTGCTTGACGTAATAAACACAAGTTGGCAGTCTTCCCCCAGATGGCGGAGTTTTTTTCCTATTTCAATACCATTGTCTTCTTTTAAATAAATATCCAAAAAGACGATATTGAAAGAGCCCGGCTGGTAATGTTCCCAAAAATCCGCTGCGGTCGAAAAAAAAGAAATCTCAAAATTGCAACAATTGATGGCTTCGTATTTTTTTACAAATCTACTGATTTTTTCCTGGTGTTCCTGCTCGTCTTCGCAGACTGCTATATAAACCATGCTGTCCTCCGTCTGGCGTATTGATTCATTGACGTTATCGTTTAATTTTATCATATTGAATCCCGTTTCACAATTTATTTGCGATTCAACCATTCGCGAAACGGTGTTTTTATTCGTGAATTTGAATTGCTCTACGGATTATTTGTTGTTATGATTGCATTAACATGAATTCTATAATAAGAGGTGTAACAATGAAAAAAATGAAATTATTCAGTGTGTTAATGGTTTTTGCTCTATCGGTATTTATTTTTGCCGGCTGTGGCAGTTCATCTTCGTCTGATGATTCTTCATCAGCTGATGAAGCTACCGTTTATTCCCAGGATTTCACGGTCGTGAATGAAACCGGGATTGAAGTCTACGCCCTCTATGTTTCACCAACTGGCGAAGCAAGCTGGGGTGATGATATCTTAACAACCGATACCCTGCCAACCGGAAGTTCCACCGATATTGTCTTTGATACTGAGGTTGAAGAACAATACTGGGATCTGATGATTGCCGACTCGGCTGGAACAACCGTCGAATGGTCGAATATTGATTTGTTCGCGGTTTCAGAAATCACGCTGAAAATCGAGAATGGCAATCCAACTGCCACATTTAAGTAAAAAAAATTACGCGAAACATTAAAACCGCTGGGAATTTTCTCCCAGCGGTTTTATATTTCTCGCATTTTTAAATAATCTGATTTATTTAGTAGATTTGCTGAATTAGAACATCAACTTGCTCATTTTATCAATGGCTTCGTCGTTTGATTCATAAACACCTGGGAAACAGCCAAAATTCAAGCCATGGCTGGCACCGGGAATAAAGTAGAGCTTGCCGCAACGTTCGCAGGCTTCTTTTGTTTTTTCAAAAATAATTTCCGGAGTCCAGCCCGGGAAATCAATAACGCCACTGTCAATATCGCCCATAAAGGAAATTTGTCCGCCGTATTTTTTGATCAGTTCTGGCACGTTGTTAGTTGTCATAACGCCCTGCCAGATATCAATGCCCATTTCGATCATCGCCGGAACCAGGTTGGCGGCATAGGAGTCACTGTGGTGCACAATCAGTTCCACACCGTTTTCCTTATAAAAGCCGTAGATTTTTTTATAAGCCGGGACGAAGAATTCGGCAAACATTTCTGGCGAAACGAAGGAAGAACGCTGGCTGCCCCAGTCATCATGATGAAAAATACAATCCGGATGAAGTCGGCTGATCATTTCTTTGGCATAAGCCAGCTCATATTCAACCAGATAGTCAATCAGATCATGCATATCTTCCGGTTCTTCATATAAAGCCATTAAGGCATCTTCCATGCTCATCAGATGATGAGTCATTTCAAAGATTCCTGGCGCCACAAAGGCGGTGGCAAATTCTTCATTGCGATCGATGGCATTGGCGTGGGCAACAGCTGCCGCCCAGGCTTCGTCTGATGTTTCCACAGCTGGCGCTTTAACCTGATTGCGCCAGTCGGTGATGTCTTTTAAAACCTTATGTTCGTCGTCATGAATGGGGAAACCGCCCAATTGACCTTCCGGCCAGGTAAAGGTAATTCCCCAGCCATTTTTAATGGTCTGGCCAGGTCCGCACATTGCCCCGATAGGCGCTTCCATGATGATATTCATAAACTCATATTGTTTTACAAATCGGTCGGGATTCCCACCCTTGATGGTTTCCAGCAAATTCTGTCTTTTTGTTAACATTTTTATACCTCCTAAATTTTTGTGGGTAATTATGAAAGGGCCCTAAGGTTGGTAAGTATTTATCTCAATATACGCGATAACGCTAAGCAGTTGCCAATTCTTTAGCTTTAACTGCGGCACTACCAGCATCGGGTGCATAACCGTCGGCGCCAACTTCAGCCGCGTATTCCGGGGTTACCGGGGCCCCGCCAACAATGACTTTAACATCCGGACAAGCGGCTTTAACGGTTGCCACGGCTTCTTTTAAAGCCGGCATGGTGGTGGTCAACAGGCCGGAACAGGCCACCAGTTTAACATTTTTATTATCTTTAACCGCCTGCACAAAGGTATCGGCGGGGACATCAACGCCCAGGTCAACCATATCAAAACCGGCGCTTTCGATCATCATCGAAACCAGATTTTTCCCGATATCATGAAGATCTCCGGCCACCGTACCGATAACGCAGGTGCCCAGGGAGGCAGAACCGTCGCCAGCCATCAGTGGTTTTAAGACTTCCACGCCTTTAGACATGGCTTTAGCGGCGATCAGCATTTCCGGTACAAAAATATCGCCAGATGAGAATTTTTCCCCAACCACACCCATGGAATCAACCATCGCCTGGAGAATTTCTGCTGGCGCGCTGCCGGCATCCAATGCTTCCTGTACCAGACCGGGGACCAATTTTGACTTTCCGGCTTCAACCTTTGCTTTGACTTCTTCAATTTTTGACATGTTTTTTCCTCCTGTTTAATATCCAATTTATTTGTGATACCAGACGATATCAGTTGTATTAACGATCCCACGTGTGTGCGTGAAACCACTAATTTTTCAGTTGATTCAGAGAAATTCCCTGATGAGCCCAGATTGATGGGATCCAAAACGAATAGTCTCCTCATAAAGTGACAGCGATTACAATTAAGTGCCCGTAGGGTTTTCACTCAATTCTTTAGTTCCACCGTTTTTTTCTTTGACTTAGACAGATTTTAAATCAATTTAAAGTTTATGTCAACCTTTATTTATAAAAATGTTATTTTTTACTAATTAGTAATATTGATCTGTTTACCAATTTTTCTCGGTCCCCATAACAAACTGTTTTTAAACTAAAAAAATCCCTGATCCTGATCAACTTATTAGGCGATCAGAATCAGGGGGACTTGTAGACTTTTCAGACATCCTTGGTGCAGTTGTTAAAACCCGTTATTTAATTATCTTAATTAAATAAGACACAACCCACATAGGTCAGGGTATTTGGTCCATAGTAATAATCCAGATTGTTTAATTTACACAGGTCACTGACAAGTATCCCGAAGGCTTCCATGGATGAGAATGCTTTCTCGGGAAAGCGACAGGATTCGTCTGGATAGGTGCATTTTTCGCATAGTGAACAGCATCCGTCACCCAAAGGCAGCATGTCAGCTTTCATCTCAAACAAGGCATTAACCAGTCGATCAAAGCTGGCGTTGTGCTTTTCCTTGGTTTCTTCCATCCCTTCAAAATCAAAACTATCTTCCAATTCACCGGTGGTTTGAACAATCACCCCATATTTGTATTTTTTGACCTTGTCTCCGCATTCGTCCAAGGTACCACAGCCCGGCGGACAGGCCCAGTTAGTATCATAAATCTGACACTTGTTGTCGGCGCACATTTGTCGTACTTCCGGATTTAAATCAACGGTGGAAACTTCAAGCTCCGCTGCTCTCGTAAAACCGCTTTTATTTGCCAGATCCAATACTTCTGTTAATTCGATCATTTAAATTTCTCCGTTTTCTGTGAGAACATTTAGTTCCCACTAAATTATTAACCATTCTAGCACATCTTTTCGTATAAATATAGCCTTTTCTCAATTAATGATACGATCAACCTCACTTAGATGGATTTAAATTTCAAGCTAAGCTCGGCTGGTTTCCATAATATAATAGCGTCTGTTCACATCAACAGATAACTGATCATGGGAATCGTAACCACCGAAGCCAGGGTCGTAATAAACACCCCTTTAGTGGCCAGGGCGACATTATTTTCATAGCGGTTGGCAAAAAGTACCGAGGATGTGGCCACCGGCATGGCAATAATGACAATGATAATTCCCAGTAAATAAGGGTTCACAATCACATTTCTTAAAATCACCCAGGCCAGTAAGGGCAACAGAATCTGCTTGATAATCACATAAGGATAAAGCCTGATCTCGGTAAAAACACTCCTAACTGAAATCCCAGACAAGGCGATACCAATGACAATCATGGCCAGAGGTGTGGTGGTGTCGCCGACGGTTTTTAGCGTATCGTTAAGCAACTCCGGCAATTTAAGGTGGGCAGAAAACATGATGACGGCGGTAATTGAAGACATCATCCCCGGTGATAAGAACTTTTTGAAATCCAGGGCATTTCTACCTTCCTTTGACATCAGCATAATTCCGAGGGTAAAGTTGCTGACATTAAAAATCAGATTAAAGATTGTGGCATAAAAAATAGCACCTTCTCCAAAAATCGATGCGATCACTGGAAAGCCCATAAAACCCACATTGGACCAGATCGTCATATACATGTATAAATGACGGTCTTCTTTTCTTACCATCAGTATTCTCGCAATAAAATAGGCAATGAACGGCATTACCACGTAAAAAAGGATCGAAATGATAAACATCATCAATACATCATTTTTATCGGTAGCTTCAGGCATGGTTGCCACCGATGCCAGCATCATACATGGCAGGGTAATGCTTAAAATAAAATTTGACAGCTGTGATCCAAAATTCGGACTGACAACTTTTTTCTTTGCGGCAATATATCCTAATGCCAGAATCAAAAACAGCTCCAGCATCTGACTGATCACTAATTTAATGTCCATAAGCCCTCTCCTTCAAATAAAAATAGGCTATCATAAGCTTGGTTTAAATTCAACCCTGTTCTTAATTAGACGCTAAAATCTGCAACCGTTTTTAGTCATCTGGCTGACTGACTGCCGACCCTTACACAGCCTCTATTACAATCATTCTTTATGCCTAAATATTTTTCTAATTTTTTTTAGAAAAACAAGAAATAAATTACACATTTATATGATTTTCTGCTACAATCAATTTTAGACGGGTCAGCATGGGCGATGCTGGACCTTAGATCTGATTTGTGAAAAATTCGAGGTAAAAATGAGAAAGAAAACCACCCCAAAATTAAAAATAAAAAACTTACCCCGGTTCCTGACATTTTCTGCGATGAGTCTCATTCTTATCGTCATGATTACGATGTCAATGTTTTTTTTAATGACCAAAATGGCCGAGGTTTTCAATACCCAAAAACAAATCCTCCAGACGTCTTCGTCTGTTACTTCGTCTGAGTCCAATGCTCCCAAAACAGGAACAGTTGCTGTGAATAATACGACTAACCAAAATGCCAAAACCGATACCTCACTACAAGCGAATGATGCGGATCCCTTGGCTGATATAAAGGCACGTCTTCGAAGTGGGGACACTGCCGGAATCAAGGTTGTCTTTCTGACCTTCGATGATGGTCCCAGTGAAAATACCGGAGAACTTCTAGATATGCTCAACCAATATAATGCGAAGGGCACCTTTTTTACCACCCTTCACGACAATGAAAATGCCAAAGCCATGTATCGGCGGATTGCAGATGAAGGTCATACCCTGGCTAACCATACCAGCAGCCACGATTACGGTCTCTATAATAATCCCGAAGCCTTTTTTGCCGACGTTGATGAACTGGATCAATTCCAGAAATCAGTAACTGGTCAAAAAGAAACCAGTCATGTCTTCCGTTTCCCCGGTGGTTCGATGAACTCTAATGAGTCCTGTGCTCAAGGTATGCTGAGCCGGGGGTGGAATTACAGCGACTGGAATGTTTCTTCCGGCGATGGCTGTTCCGATCCGCCATCAAGTGATGTCATTGCCCAGATGATTATTGAAGGCTGTCGGGAGTATGATGTTTCGGTTGTTTTATCTCATGCTGAACTCAAAGACTCCAGTCGGGAAGCGATGCCGATTGTTATCGAAACCCTTCAGCAGGAAGGGTACACCTTTTTGAATATGGAGTCCGACTATACTTATCCCCGTCATTTAGAGATTTAAACGAACTTCGTCTAGCTGTAACAGTCAGTGCGTTTTTAAAGCGATAAAGCAAACCCACCGTTTTCGCGCGGTGGGTTTGCTATTTTTGTTTGGCTCTCATCGCCGCACTTTCGTATTGCTTGTGACGATACATATCATCTTCTGCCTGTTTAAAAATTTCTTCAATGTCTTCCGCTTCTTTATTCTTTGTTTCATATCCGAAGGAAATGGAAACGTCCAGCCCCCCAACCTTTTCCTCGGCAGCCAGTTTTTTAATCTTTTGGATGATTTCTTCAATTTGCTTACCCGCTGTTTTTGGTAAGATCACAATAAACTCATCCCCGCCAAGCCTGGCCACAATATCATCTCTTCGGCATACCTGATTGATAATTCTGGCGGTCTTGATCAGCAATTCATCCCCCATCAAATGTCCCAAAGTATCATTAATTAACTTTAATCCGTTGACATCTCCCAGTAGTAAGGTTAATGGCAAATTTTCTTTGTTATCCAGATTTGCCAGTTCCTGTTCGTAATATCTTCGGTTATAAAGTCCCGTTAAATAGTCATGATAGCTGAGATAAAACATTTCTTTCTCGATCCGCCGTTTTTCATTAATAAAACGGGCCTGCAGCAAATTCTGAAAGGCCAGATTAGACAGTTGATTGGCAATTGTATATAATAACTTTGCTATTTTTTCAAATCTTAAGTACGACATCTTGGGAACTTCTCTAAATGCCAGCACGGCTTCTGATTCATCTGCACCAATCTCCCGGGCGTAGGCAACTAATTGTTCTTCTTGTAAATTTTCATCCCTTACCTGGCCGATCAGCCAATTAGCCACGTGCTTACCGCCAACCGTAATGGCCGCTCCGGCATCCCACAAGCCACCGCTCAAACAGCATTTTATGATGGGTCCCGCTACTGAATAGGACCCGATGGCAGCATCCGACTTATAACAGTTTTCACAACCTTTTTCTGTCTTGCGAATTATATCCTGACAAAGATGGGTAAAATTAGAGGCTCTTGTTATTGGTGTGCCATCGGTCAAAGTAATCACCGAAGCGACACCTGTTGCATCGGAAAACTCATCCTGCAATTTTTGCATTGTTTCCAAATCGATCAATTCACTAAAGTCGATATCGCCGGTATCTTCCGAGGGTCTTGTCAGCTCAAGCATCCGCTTTTTCAACCGTTGTTCCAGATTTTTTCGATCCGTGATATCTCTGGCAGCTGCGTAGACCAGCTTTCCCTGGGGCCGGGAACTCCATTCAATCCAGTGATAGGTTCCATCTTTGGCCCGGTAACGATTGGTAAAATTGACGACCGGATTTTGATCATTAAGTCTTTTCATGGCCTCCCGGGTAACCTGGTCATCATCAGGGTGAACAAAATCCAGATATTTTTTGCGGATTAACTCTTCCTGCGTATAACCCAGCGCATCTTCCCAGGCCTTATTAATCTTGATAAAATGTCCATCCATATCGGCAATGCACAAAAAGTCCAAATTCAGTTCAAAAAAATTATTCAGCTCTTCCAATTGAGTCTTTTCTTTAGTAATATCAACAACATGAGTGGCAAAAAAACCCTTTTCCGGGGAATATACAATAACTCGACACCAGATATTAAGGGCAGCCGTAAACTGTTCAAATTCCTTTTTTTCACCATTTGCGGCTACGTCTCCATAAAATCCGATCCAGTTAAAAGCGTCATTGATAATTTCCGGTAAAATCTGGGTGATTCGTTTACCGATTATGGACGCACCAACTAACCCCGTCAGTTTTTCAAAGGCTGGGTTGACTTCGATGTATTCATAATCATAAGGATTACCTGCTTCATCGCAGACAATTTTATGATAAGCATACCCGACTGGGGAGTGTTCAACAACGGATTTATAAAAACTGTCTTCCATGTGGTTCATCCTTTCTGCGACCTTTATAAACTATAACATTTTTTATATACCCCAAAATTCTTAAATTATACCACTATATCGAAACAACCACAAAATTCCAGATTAGTTTAGCCTGCCGCTTTATCTGATCAATCTTTCTCGCTTAAACCGATTAAAAAAGAGGATCCATCCCAGCCGGGACAAATCCTCTTCCATAATTAATATGGTCGCATTTATTTTACTTCAGAACGTCTAATCCCAGTTGGGCAACAATCATATCTTCTTCGACGCTTCCGCTGAATCACCGCTTACCAAGGCCATCTCCTTAATATAAAACAGTCTAGAAAGCTGCCTTGTAAATGGCAATTACATCATCCTTAGTTGGGCATTTCGGATTTCCGCCGGTGCAGATATCAGCCAGCGCCAGATCAGCCAACTCGCTGAAATCTGCTTCTTTAACGCCAAGTTCTTCCAGACCGGTCGGAATTCCAACATCTTTTGACAATTTCTTAATGGCATCAATGGCCAGCTCATTGATTTCTTCTTTGCTTTTTCGAGCTATATCAACACCCATTGCTTCCGCCACAGCTCTTAAACGATCGCCAACCGCATCGGCATTATATGCTGCAACATAAGGCAGGAGAATGGCATTGCAAACGCCGTGGGGAAGATCATAAAAGCCGCCCAGCTGGTGAGCCATGGAGTGAACGATTCCCAGGCCACCGTTTGAGAAGCCCATACCAGTTACAAACTGGCCATATGCCATATTATCCCGGGCCTCCACATCTTCGCCGTTAGCCACAGCTTGTCTTAAACTTCCGGAAATGGCTTTGATAGCTTCCAGGTTAAATAAATCGGTAAATCGGGAGGCTCCAGCAGTGGTGTACCCTTCGATGGCATGAGTTAAGGCGTCCATACCAGTTGCCGCGGTTAACGATTTTGGCATTTTTATCATTAGATTCGGGTCATTGACGGCAACCGTTGCCAGACAGTTTGGATCAACAATAACCATTTTTAATTTACGGTCTTCATCTGTGATGACATAATTAATGGTTGCTTCACTGGCGGTCCCGGCGGTAGTATTGATGGCCACGATGGGTAGTGATTTATTGGCGGTTTTGCCAATTCCTTCGTAGTCCCTCAAATCCCCTGGATTAGTGGCTAGAATTGCAATCCCCTTGGCGGTGTCCTGAGGTGATCCGCCGCCGATACTGACCACAAAATCACATTCATTATCATGTAATGCCTGAAGACCAGCGTTGACATTGGTAACGGTGGGATTTGGCTTAACATCTGAGAACATCGCATAGGCCACTTCAGCATTATCCAGCACGTTTAATACTTCCTGTACAATACCCGCTTCGATGAGAACCTTGTCGGTTACGACCAAGGCTTTTTTTACGTTCATTCGTGTGATTTCCGGAGCGATAAGTTCAATTGCACCGGGTTCCATGATTACTACTGGTGGAAAATAATAGGTTCTTGCCATTTAGGGTACCTCCAAATTTTTCGCAACTGTAAACAGTTACATTCTCTCCCCTTATTTTATCAAATTTGGATTTAGACTCAATTGACACAGACCTTTAACTGTCACATAAGTGACAGTTTTAACTAAATGTAACCTGTTCAACAATGAAAAAGCCAATTTTTATCTGATGTGCCCCAACAATCAGATAAAAATTGGCCTCGCTTAATATAGAACATATATCATCTATAAGAACAGCAGATAGTGTCTGAGCTTCTCAGGAATTGCGTCGATCAACAATTTGGCAAATTCCGCTGGTTCCATAACCATTCCCTCGGTTACCCATTTAAAAGTCATATCCATGGATCCCTGACAATACATATCCAATAAAAACTGATCATCTGGCTCCAGGGGTTTCCCGTTTTTTTCAACAATGCGATTGGTATAATAATCGGTAATCAGCTTTAGATCATAATCGAAAATCGAATTACAATCACTGGATTTAAATGCTGCTGTAAAAAAATCTTTTTCCGCCCGAACAAAAGCAAATTTCCGGGTTAATCCTTCTTCCAAAGTGAGACTGACGCCCATCTGTTTGATTGATTGTTGGGCCAATTTATCAAAATACCAATTAACCAGATCATATTTATCCTGAAAATACCGGTAAAATGTTTGTCTTGTTAAATCACATTGATCAACAATTTCCTTGACGGTTATTTTATCTAAAGGTTTTTTTACCATCAGCGTTTTAATCCCTTTGGCCAACCGTTCTTTTGTTCGATCATTTGCATCCATTGATATCCCTCTTAATAAATATTTTGAAACAGATAATATGAATCACCTGTTTCATTCTTATGTTAATCTTATCCTCCACCGTAATCGATGTCAATGAAATATTTTGTCAACTCAGATTAAAATAATCCCGATTAATGTTGCTTTTTACTCAAATTAAAAAGAACTCCTTTCTCTGATCTTTTCTTGATGAATCGATCAGAAATCGGAGTTCTTTTTTAATAACAAGTGAAGTCAGATAAAACCAATGGTTTTAGTCCGCTACACCGCTTTTTTGTGAATAGTGTGTGTTATGCTTTGGCTTCTTTTTTGCTGATCAGATATGCCATACCCATCAGTGCTAATAGTCCCATTGTAGCCATTAATGCATCTTGACCCATATCCTGGGTACCAGTTTTTGGATTAGATGAGCTGGCTTTACTATGTTTCCAATGATCATGACAATATGGTTCCAGATACAGAGAAGATGCGCTAAGATCTACATCGCCGTAACAAGGGCTGATCCAAACGCCTTCACCACCATAGATAGCTAAAGGATTAACTCCGCCTACAGCAGTGAGATCCAGGATACCATCTCGGATAACAACCCAGCTATCTGCATATAATGCATTTGCGATGCCTGTTTCCGTGGTAGATTTAACAGTTGTGTATCCGCCTTTAACGATCGCATCATCGCCAGCGCCAATACCCATGCTTCGACCACTGATTGATTCAGTGATGACATCGATATCTCCGCCGTTGATAACTAGATCATTATCTGCCCAAAGTCCCCAGGCTCCGCCGATTCCAGTGTTAATAGCTGCTGCATCAACCCAACCATCATTGATGATTAAATCGCCGTTTTCAACATCAACAGCTGCAACATCGCCAACATTACCAATGGCAAACAGTTCATAGTCGCCATCGTTAAGGACAAGATCGCCATCCATGACATGAATTGCAGATTGAGATCCGATAGCGGTTAGTTCGCCGCTTCCGCCCATGGTCAGATTGCCAACCACATCAACTGCACAACCATTAGCATTCGCTATGACGTTCGTGCCTTTCAGGATCATTGCAAAATTGCTGCCCATATCGGCTGCAATAACTTGTTCCCCAACAAAATTGTTAAGGGTTAATGCATTAGTTACTGCATCATAAGAGTAGTCAGCGCCGACGGTGTTCAGGAGTACATCAATAAATGTTACTGCGTCTCTCCATAAACCCAATGCGGGAACTGCTTTAACCTCAATGGTTCCTTCATCAGCTGCAGTTGCAATTACTGGTTCTTCAGCAACTGGCACAACTGGTGCTTCTGCCACTGGTGTTTCTGCAACTGGTGTTTCCACTGCAGGAGCTTCAACCGCTGGTTCTACAACCGCTGGTTCTTCAACTACTGGTGCTTCTACCACTGGCGTTTCTACCGCAGTATTTAACACCTCATCAACTGGTGCCCCCTCAACTTCTAAAACAACAAGCGTAGGTTCTTCCACCACTTCTTCTGTGGCAAATGCTGATACCGGTACCAGCATTAGCACCATCACCATAACCAGCAACAAAGCCATCAATTTCGACATTTTTTTCACTTCACTATTCCTCCTTTCAATGGAATTGTTTGCTGTGTACATCACACCGCAACTGGTGTGAAATTACACAGTTATACATTACGTTATAGTTTTTACCCTCTTTTATGATAAATAACACATTTATTAAAAAAAATTTATTTTTTTTATGTTAGCCGTTTGGATTAAATTACATATTTCTGATCCTCAAGTTTAATTTTTATATTTCGTTTTTTTATTTCACCTAATTTAAACTGCTCATAAAGGGAAAGGCGGTTGACCCCGGCGCTGCCGAGTCTTTTGGCACCACCATGATCTGGATTCCTTCGAGCCGCAGGCCCATACCTTCAGTTCCGGCGCTTTCACCGTTTTTAGCCCAGTCCATCCAACCATAATTCTGGGCATGGACACGATAATAAACATCATATTTATACCATTCCATGCCGTCGAGTTCGATTTTTATCCCTTCCAGCCGTAATCCCAATCCGGTGGTCCCGCTGATTGCACCGCTGCTGACCATCGCCTGCCAGCCAATGTTCTGAACATGGGTCTGGTACTGGATCACAGCATTAACTTCGCTGTTATCAATAAGAATCTTAATCCCTTCCAACCGTAATCCCTGGCCCACGGTACCGCTAATTTCGCCATTCTTTTTTGATGTCTGCCAGCCCACATTCTGGACATGGGTGGAATAGTAAACATCCACATAAGCAGACGGTAAAGCCACAAATGGTCTGGTATTGGCATATGCGTAAGACGCTGCTGTTGAACCATTATACCCATAAATGGTAAGATTGGGAATCGTTCCAAATACATCTCCACCAAATGATACTGAACTGTTTAAGATGGTAATTTTTGTCAGGTCATCACAATTGGCAAAGGCCGCATAACCAATCGAAGTGACTGTATGGGGAATAATGAGACTGGTTAATGCCTGGGCACCCCAAAACGAACCGTTACCAATTGATATTAAACCATTTCCCAAAAAAACTGAATCCAGGTTTTGACAATTATAAAAAGAACCAATGCCAAGTACAATTACACTGTCGGGTAAGTTAATCCCGGTTAAAGTGCTCTGCCCCTTAAATGCATTAGCACCAACCTCCAGGACGATTTTGCCGTCTATGATCGCCGGAATATCCACATTTCCACCACTGCCAGTATACGCTACAATTTTAATGCCACCGGCAATATCGTCATACCAATAGTCTCCTGAGTGTACGCTGTTTATTGAAATTTCCGGAGCATTCTCCGCTGTATCCAACATCTCACCTTCAGCCAATGTCATTATCTGTTCACTTTCAATTATACCAGCTTCACTATTCGCCGCTTCTGCTAAAGCGCTCATTGGGATCAGAAATATCCATATACTTATAATGATCAGCCCGCTGATAAGCTGTTTGGAACGCATTTTCATTTAAATCCTCCCTATTCATTCTTTAATCGATTGTTCATCACGATTCCTGGATTAGACCTTTATCGATCAGCCTGGACAACTCCAACCGGGCCGTTTCCGACTTTCTTTATGGTCATCATACCCGCAAACATAGACTTTAAACGATCTTTCTTGCTTTTTATTAATTGCCTATACAAAAAGACCCGCTACCTGGTAACGAGTCTCGAATTTCTCTAAGTTTTACTTTTTAATTAATACAGATCTGTTCTGCGGTCTTTAAAAACCGTTATGCTATTTCTGGCTTTGTCCAGCTCCGCCAGATTTACATCGGCGATGATCAGCTGTTCTTCCGGGTCGGCTCCGGCATCGGCCAGCAGCATTCCCAGGGGATCAATAATCATCGAGTTTCCGGCATTCTGCTGATCTTTCACGGCTTCCCCGCAGCCGTTGACGGCCACCACAAAGATCTGGTTTTCGATGGCTCGGGCCTGGTTCAGAACCCGCCAGTGGCCCACCCGGGGCAAAGGCCATTCGGCGGGAACAAAAAGAATTTCAGTACCGGCCAGAGCCTGCTTTCGAGACCATTCGGGAAAGCGGATCTCGTAGCAGATTATGATGCCGCAGGAGACTCCGTCAAGCGCAAAGGTAACCAGCTGATCACCAGCACTGAAGCGCTTATCCTCACCGGCGTAACTGAACAGATGGGCCTTGTCATAGTCGGCAATAATGCGTCCCTTCCGGTCTGCTACATAACAGGTATTATAATAATTGGCACCTTTTTTTGTGGCCACCGAACCACCGACAATATTGATCTTCAGTTCACCAGCCAGTCTTTCCAGAAAAGCTTTGGCCCGGTGCCCATCGACATCTGCCAGCCGCCCAACCAGATCGGTGGTGATAAATCCGCCGCTCCACATTTCTGGCAGCACTGCCACATCGGCTCCGGCAGCGGCAGCCTTTCGGATCCAGTCCTCGGCACTTTCATAATTCTGTTCGATCTGCTTCAATGCCACCTTCATTTGAATTGCAACTATTTTCATCAACGTTTCCTCTCATTTTTCGCCTACATCAATGGCGCCATAATTCTTAAAATCGACTGCCCCACCTTTTTCATAAATGCGGTTTTTTCCCAATCAGAATAGCATACTTCGCGACTTACCTTGATACAATCCAGCAGATCGGCTTTAATATCCAGCACCGTCTGCGAACCAGAAACCCAGGTTCCGCATTCATAATTCCAGGTTAGACTGCGATAATCCATATTGATGGAACCCACAATAGCGACCTGATCATCGGTTACCAGCACCTTTCCGTGAACAAAGCCTGGTGAATATTCATAGATCCGGACACCTTCAGCCAGCAGATCCCCGTAAAAAGCCCGGGTGGTGGCATAAACCAGTTTCTTGTCGGGAATACCCGGAGTAATGATCCGCACATCGACCCCGCTTCGGGCCGCCAGCAAGATACAGTTGGTGAGATCCGTATCGAGAATCAGATAGGGGGTGGTAATATAAATATAATCTCTGGCATTGGCAAAAAGCGTCATATAGGTATTAACCGCCGGATTTCTGGTATTCATCGGGCCGTCGCAAAATGGCATCACCAGTTCATCCCCTGTTACCGATGCTTCGTTCTCCTTATAGATGTCTGGTTGGGTGATCTCCCCAGTTGAATAGTCCCACATATTAATAAACATGGTAGTGAGACTGAAAACTGCCGCCCCTTCCAAACGCAGGGCCATATCCTTCCAATGGCCAAATCGCACCTTTTCGTTGATGTACTCATCGCCAATGTTGATCCCGCCAGTGATGGCCACCCTGCCATCCACTATGGTCATTTTGCGATGATCCCGGAAGCTGATAAATTTAAACAATGATGGGGATAAGGGATTATAGGGAATGCTCTTGATATGATGGGCAGCACAGGTTTTATAAAAATCCTTGGGTAGCGTCGACAGGCTGCCCATTTCATCAACCATCATCCGGATTTCCACCCCGGCTGCGGCTTTTTCATAGAGGGCTGTCATCAGCTCATCGTACATTTTTCCGCCAGTGACAATAAAATACTCGAGAAAAATAAATCTTTCGGCGGTTTTGATTGCTTTCAGATTAGCCCGATGCATCTCCTCTCCCAATTTCAGATATTCGGTTCTGGTATTTTGCCAAACTGGCAGATCACTGAGCCGAAAGACCAGCTCGACCTGTTTTTTGATCCCTTTATCCTTAATGGACTCAAACACCACCTGGTTCTGTTCAAGTTTTAAAAAGGTTCGCTGATTGACATCATCCCATCGTTTTTGGGATTTCCTGGACACCCGCTGCCGTCCCCAGATAAAATAGAGTACAATCCCTACAGCCGGAAGGGCCAACACAAAAATAATCCAGGAAATCTTATAGGCGGCGGTCTTTTTTCGATAAACAATGTTCAGCACCACAAAAATAGCCAGCCCCTCAATTAACCAATATGCATATACTGCATAATCTGAAAACTGCAGAATGATCAAGCCGATGATGGTCAACTGTAAAAAGATCAAAACCATATTGACTAAAAACCTGAACATACTTTGAAAATGATCCGACGAATTTCTCATGGTTACCCCTTTTTCGTGATTTATTCTACTGATAAACGGTTCTCACCGATTACACCGACGGTTTTTGTCTGTTTTTTTGTTTTTTATAAATTATATGCCATGTTTACACCAGATACAACCGCTTGCCGAATTTTTTATTGATCATCATGCCAGTCCAGAAAGGTTTGAATAAACCATTCACGAACCACATTATCACAGAATTTATTTTTATATATATTTAATATCACCTTTCTATCAGTAGTTCGAAATACTTCATAAACTTGTGCAATTTGCGTTTTTTGTAGTAATCAAGAAATTTTTCAGCTCATTTCGGTGAGTTTTCATGGTTTGAAAACGATATTATAGTAAATTTATTTATTATTACAAAAGCATTGACAAAACCAATATTGAATATTAAACTTGTTTATAATTCAATAATTAAAGGAGGACAAGCATGACAGCTCATTTAACTCAAAAAGAAAACTTTTTGCGGGTCGCCCGGGGAGAAATGCCGGAATATGTGCCGGTATCATCATTTTTCGGTCCTGACGCGCCCCTGATCACCATGGCAGACCCCTGTATTTTAGGTAGCTTCAGAGGACCTGGCGGAGGCGTCGATCCCTGGGGTGTCACCTTTGTAACCGGTGAAGAAATCAACTTTGCCGCCCTGCCAAAACCCAATGATTTTATTTTGACTGATGTGACAAAATGGCGGGATGTGATCAAAGCCCCGGACTACAGCGGATTTGACTGGGAAGCCGCCGCTAAGGCTGACCGCCAAAAGTATGTCCAGGATCCCGACCAGACAGCCTTCGTCCTCAGCGGATTTGCGGATTTATTTCAGCAGTTTATTGGGTTTATGGGCTTCACCGAAGGGCTTTGTGCCATCTATGAAGAACAGGAAGAAGTTGAAGAGCTGCTTGATTACATGCTGGAACACTCCCTCTACATCACCAAAAACCTGCTGCATTATTATAAACCGGAAGGCTATTACCTGCTGGATGATACCGCTTCAAAACTCAATCCCTTCATTTCTCCCAAATTATTTAATGAAATCTTTGTGCCTCGTTATAAAAAATGTCTGGATCTGGTCAGAGACGAAAATGTTCCGATATTTTACCATAATTGCGGACGGTGCGAAGATCTGATCCCCTCAATGGTGGATATCGGGGTAAACGTTTGGGATCCGGCCCAGGTTGAAAATGATCTGGTTGGAATGAAGCAGAAATACGGTTCAAAACTTGCCATCAACGGTGGTTTTGAATTCAGAATGCCCAGCACCTGGCCGGTGGTTGATGAGGAAGAGGTTCGTTACGCAGTCCGGGAAACCTTCGATCAGCTTGCTGCTGACGGTGGGTTTATCTTCAACGGGATGATTACCTCGCTCGATTATTTTGATCCAAAGGTTCAGGAAGTCAATGGCTGGATCGTCGATGAAGCCAAGAAACTGAGCAAAACGGTCTATAACTAAAATGAAAGTAATCATCTTAGGCGGATTTCTGGGCTCCGGAAAAACCAGTGTTTTGTTGCAACTGGCCAGGTACATTGCCGGGGATACCTCTGGAAATTCGACTAAAGTCGTCATTCTGGAAAATGAAATCGGTGAGGTCAGTGTGGACGACAGCTTACTAAAAAGAAATGGTTATCAGGTGACCAATATGTTTTCGGGCTGTGTCTGCTGTACCATGTCCGGGGAGCTGATTCTTAACCTGCGCAGAATCAGGGACGATTTCAGTCCCGAGCTGGTGATCATGGAAGCCACCGGGGTGGCCTTTCCCGATAATATCCGCAAGTCCATCAACCAGTCCCTGCCAGAGCTCGAGGTCAGCGTCACTTGTATCACCGATGCCAAACGCTGGCTGCGTCTGCTCCGGCCGATGGAAATGCTTTTAGAAGGGCAACTGGAAGCGGCCGAAGTCATTCTCATCAATAAGATCGATATGGTCGACAGCCCGACCCTGGCCGCCGTGGAGGTCTCTATCCGGACCTTTAATAACGGTGCTGAATTCTTCAAAATCAGCGCCGCCCAGCCCATTGATCCCATTATTTTGAGAACCATCCTAAATCCAGAACAGGAGTCAGGCAACAATGAATCATAAACATCATCCCAACGAAAATTGCGGCTGTGGATGTCATCATGAGCATCACGATCATCACAACCATTCCGGTCACATCCATCATCCCGAGCCCCATCACCAAGCCCCACAGCCGATCACGGTGAAAACCCATGATAACAGCCTGGTCGGTTCCTATCGATTAACAATTGCGGCCGGCTTTGAAGAAGCAAACACCATTCTCGATGAGGCCTTAAAAAAAATCGCCGCTGAAATCACTGCGCTGGGGGGCATCATCGGGCATATCAAGGCCAATCTGACTGCGGCGGGCCGAAGCTGTATGATTTCCATCACCGAGGATGAATCCGATCAGCATTACAGCGACAGCCACTGCTGTCAGGCGGAAGGCGTGGCCATTGTCTTTGGCATTCTACCGGTACAACTGGAAACGATCCTCAATGCCAACCTGGGTCCCTATCTCAGCGACTGAGTTCAACTTTTATCATTATATCAAGGGCTAAATAGAAAAAACCTGTTACTGCAGCATATCGAGCTGTTTCCAGTAACAGGTTTCTCTTGTTATTCCAGCAATTCCCGGATTACCCTGGGAATATCAGTATTATTGATATAGGCACCTCGAACTGAGTCGGAGCCCACGGCATACTTTTGAAACAAATCGGCCCCCGGACCTTTTGCAAAAATGGGCACCAGCTGATTCGTATGCCCGGTACTGTTCCAGGTCATGGTGGGCATATTACCTTGTCCGTTATTAAGTACCTCATTATAAACACCTGGGGTTCCGGTCAGATAGCCGGTTTCGTGATCACTGGTGACAATCACCAGGGTTTCCGACCAGCTGCTGTTGGTTTCCACCCAGTCGCATACTGCTGCTGCAGCTTGGTTAAAATCAGCTTCTTCTTCAATCATCCGGCCACTCTGATTCTTACTGGCAGCCCAGTCAACGGCACCACCCTCAATCATCAGGAAAAATCCCGCTTCGTTATTGTCCAGTACATTGAGGGAAGCCCGGGCCATTGTCGCCAGCGATGGCACCTGATTATTCATCGTTACTGCGAAGGGCCTGGCATTAAGATCACCGGCCCGGCCATACTGCAAGGTTGTATAAACCGGCGGCACCCCAATCACCCGATCGGGAGCATCCCCAGTCTGGAGGGCTTCAAAATCGGCCTTTGTCTGAATCAGCTGCCATGGTTCACTGTCCCCATCGCCATCGGCGTCATTGCCCAGGGTGCCCGCTTCAAGAGCCGCCCAGGTTTCACTGCCGCCGACGAATTGATAATGCTCAGCCTCTACGGTACTGCGTCTAACACTATCGTCGTTATATAAGGGATTACCCGCACCCATGATCACGTCAACAGAACTTTCTCTAATCATTTCGTTGGCGATCCCACTGTAATTTCTCCGATCCACATCGTGGGCAACAAAGGATGCCGGCGTGGCATGGCTGAGTTCCACTGAGGTGATAACGCCGGTGGATTTACCTTTTGCCTCAAAATCTTCAGTCAGATTCGGCAAATTTTTCAGGTTTGGGTCGACCCCAATTGCCCCATTATAGGTTTTCGTTCCGGTAGCCATGGCCGTGGCGGCGGCAGCTGAATCAGTGGCGCGGTTTTTCAACTCATCAAAACTACTCCAGATTGTCGCCGGATCATAGATATAACGGCCATCATCCTCAGTTTCAATTTTACCGGTTGAATAGGTGCTCACATAATACCTGGCGGGAAAGGTTTCATAAACCTGGGTTCCAGCTTGTCCTGTGGTGTAATAGTCGGTCGCCATGAGCTGATTGGCTCCGCCGCCGTCTGAGATCAGCAGAATCACATTTTTAAAGGCCGTTGTATCATCCGGGGGCGGTGTTCCTTTTGCTACGATTACCATGCGGATTGCTTCCATCCGATAAGAAAGGCCTTCTGTTCCGGCCAGCTCGCCATTTTTAACCCAGGTCATCCAGCCCCGGTTCTGAACGTGGGCCTGATAATAGACATCATAATTTTCCGCTTCGGTACCAGTGAGTTTGATGCGGATTGCTTCCATCCGCAGTGACCGACCAGTGGTTCCTCCCTCGGTACCATCACTTGCCCAATTCTGCCAGCCAATATTCTGAATGTGGGTTTGATAGGTAACGCCTAAATTGGGGTGATCGCTGATCTTGATTTTGATCCCTTCCAGACGCAGAGAACTGCCGGTGGTACCGCTCACATAACCTTCCGACTGCCATTCCTGCCAACCGATATTCTGGATATGGGTTTGATAACTGTAATTCCCCTGAAAAACCAGTGCTTGCGACTCTGTATCCATAGCATTTACACAGACCGGCATCTGGATCATCTCCATCAATAACAGTGTCTGTAGTAAAATTCTTTTTTTTGTTTTTTTCATGATTCCATCTTCTTTCATATAACCGGGTTATCCCCTTGTGCATCAGTCAATCAGATGGTTGTGCTATTTTGATCTTGATTTCTAAACTTCATGCCAGATTTTTGTAGAAAAAAATGGCTAGCTGGGTCCGATCTCGGAGATTCAGCTTTTCCAATATGACGCTGATGCGGTTCCTAACCGTTCCTTCACTTAAATACAGGTTGTTGGCAATCTCGCGGTTGCTGAGCCCCTGGGCCACCCGGTCGATCAGTTCCAACTCCTTGTCGCTCAAATCAAAGCTGTTTGCCTCCCGATGATCGAGATGATTGATTAAGCCCGGAATCTTGGTCACAATATCCTGGCCGAAGACGCTTTGCCCAATCTTCACGGCTCTTAAGGAGGGCACAATGCTTTCAAAATCCTGTTTAATGATATACCCTTTTGCACCCAGTTTAAGCGCTTTAATAATATATTCGTCATCCAGAAAAGTGGTTAAAAATAATATCCTGGCCGCTTTGTCCGCGGCCAGGATGACCCCGGCGGCTTCCAGCCCGGTCATCACATCCATGCGGATGTCCATCAGCAGCACGTCCGGTTTTAACTGGCGGTATAAGGCAATGGCCTCTTCGCCATTATGACCAATCCCGATCACTTCAATATCGCCCTGGACTTCGATAATGGTCTTCAGCGATTGGCACACCAGCCGGTCATCATCTACAACAAGTATTTTCATGGTTCCCCCTTGATTTATAATCATTTTGACTAGTCATTTTTCGGTACTGATATAAAGATCCGAAAACCGCGGTCAGCGGTGATATGGACATTGCCATCCAGGGCAGCTACCCGGTCGGCGATATTCTTAAGCCCGATGCCGGTGCTGTCCGTTTCTCCCTTGTCAGTGCCGTTATCCTGAACGACCAGCTGGATCAGTCCCGGATGTTCCCGAACAACCAGTGATACTTCGCTGGCATCGGAATGCCGGATGATATTTGAAAAGGCTTCCTTAACTACTGCGATAAAACAGTATTTCACTTCTTTATCCAAAGGATTTTCCACATCATAATCAAATTTGACGGGGCAAAACTCAAAATTTTTAATCAGCGTCTGCAACTCCACCTGTAAGTCCAGAGATTCATCATGAAGATCATGAACACTGTTGCGGATACTGTCCATGGCTTCAGAAAGCGTTTCCTTTATTTGAACCAAGCCCTCCCGGGTTTGGGCTTCTGTGCTGATCGCCAGCAGTGCCCCGGTTTGGAGGATACTCCGGGACAGCATATGCCCGACATTATCATGAATATCCCGAGCAATCCGGTTTCGTTCGCTCAGGGTGGCCAGGTTCAGTTCGTAGTCCTGCTTTTCCATCAGCATCTTATTCTTTTTTTCTAGCTGCAGCGCCGTTTCTCTGGTGGTGTCCCGGAGGGCGTTGAAATCTTGTCTTAATGTATCCAGCGAGAGGGTCCGTTTTTTGAGAAAATAAGCCACCAGCATAAAAACCGGAAGCAGCACCACCGAGGTTCCGCTAAGCTCCGTGAATCCCGTCGCTGCCGGCAGCAGCGCCAGTGTCCACAGCCATTTATAGCGGGAAATAAGAACATCGTAGCCAATTAGCGGCGCAAACAGGAGATAAACCGGTTCAAAAAAGCAGATCAGCAGATAGCTGCCAAACAAACCCACTGTCACCGGGCTTTCTTTTATATAACTTGATGCCGCGCCAAAAATCACCGCCACCAGCACCGGGGCAATCAGTAGCCCATTGTCGACCGTCGTCAGATATAAGGCCAGACAAAACCCAAAAATAATCAGTTTATCAATCAGCTTATTCATTATTACCTGCCTTTATCAGAATCGTTTTTTAAGTCTTGTTATTATCTAATCGTATCCCCCTCGGCAATGCGATTTTATCACTACTTTAACATAAAAGGTGACATTTGTCATACCCCATCAGGAGGCCTATCACTAGCAAAGTGACAGCCACAGGTGTAAAATAAACCCATCGATAAATAAAAACGCCATTTCCCACATTACTGGGTTGCGGCACACATAAGGAGAAACATATGGTAATTAACGTCAAGAATCTGGTCAAACGTTACGGCGATCTGATCGCCCTGGATCACTTTAATCTGGAAGTACAGGAAGGCGAAATTCTGGGTCTGCTGGGACCCAACGGCTCCGGAAAAACCACCGCTATCAACTGCATCTTGTCCTTGCTTAAATATGATAAGGGCACGATTGAAATCTACGATCAGCCGATGTCACCGGAAGCCTATGACATTAAACGTAATATAGGCATTGTGATGCAAAACGTGGCTGTCTTTAATGAACTGACCGTTTATGAAAATATCGACTACTTCTGTGGCTTATACGTTTCCGATAAACAAACCCGCAAAAAAATGGTAGCTGAGGCCATTGACTTTGTCGGGCTCAATTACTTTACCAAATTCCACCCCAAAAAACTCAGCGGTGGCCTGCTCCGTCGCCTGAACATCGCCTGCGGCATTGCCCATAAACCCAAGCTGATTATTCTGGATGAGCCGACGGTGGCTGTCGATCCCCAGAGCCGCAACAATATCCTGGAAGGGATTCTGGAATTGAACCGCCAGGGCGCCACCATCATCTATACTTCCCATTATATGGAAGAAGTTGAACAGATCGCCAGCCGCATCGCCATTATGGATAAGGGCAAGATCATTGCCATGGGCACCAATGAAGAACTGAAGCAGATGATCAAATCGGGGGAGCATATCAACCTCGAACTGCTTAATCCTGAGCATCTCAAACTCTCCGAAATTCAGGCCTTGCCACACATTATCTCGGTGGAACTAACCGACCATCAGCTGGTGGTGAAGTCAAGCCGGGGAAAAAATAACCTGATTGCAATTCTTGACCACTTGAAGGATCAGAATATCACGATCGGTAAAATTTATTCTGAACCGCCAACCCTGAACGATGTCTTTCTGGAAATAACCGGCAAAGAGCTGAGAGATTAGGAGGAAGCCATGTTTTTATTTAATTATCGTTATCGTCTCAAGTGCATCTTTAAAGACCGGCAGCTGATGTTCTGGACCTTTCTTTTTCCGATTCTGCTGGCCACCTTGTTTAACCTGGCCTTTGCCAACCTTTCAAGCGCCGATAGTTTTCTGAAAGTGAATGTGGCAGTGGTTCAGAACCAGGAGCTGGATCAGAACCCGGCATTTACCCAAGCCATCGATGGGGCGGATGATCTGTTTATTGTTCAGTACACGACCAGAGCCGCCGCCGACGCCCTGCTCAAAGATAATCAAATCGACGGTTATATCGTTTTCGATTCAGATCTCAACCTGGTAGTAAACCAGTCTGGCCTTAATCAGACCATTATCCGGGAATTTCTGGATGATTTTGTCCAATCATCGGCTACTCTCGTCACCATTATCACCGCAAACCCCACCGCTCTCGATAACGGCATCCTGGCCGGGGTTTCCAGTCGCAGCGAATACCTGACCGCAGTTTCTGCCAGCCAGTCCAACCCGGATCCGGTTGTTAATTATTTCTATGCTCTGATTGCGATGACCTGTTTATATGGCGGGTTCCTCGGCGTCAAAGAGGTGGTGGCAATTCAAGCGGATCTTTCCGCCGTAGGGGCGCGGATCAATCTGGCGCCCACCAATAAGCTGACCGTCTTCCTGTCTTCAATGCTGGCAGCCACCACCATTCAGTTGCTGGAACTTTTGATTCTGCTGGCCTTTCTGATCGGGGTGCTGGGCATCAGTTTTGGTGATCAGCTGGGCTATATTGCCCTGATCTGTGTGGCGGGTAGCCTCACCGGAGTGACCTTTGGCGCCTGCATTGGTTCCATCATCAAAAAAAGCGAAGGTCTCAAGATTGGGATCCTGATTGGTTCCACCATGATCATGTCTTTTCTGGCCGGAATGATGTCCGCCGACATGAAGTATCTCGTGATGACCAGGGCTCCGATTCTAGGCTATCTCAACCCGGCCAACCTGATCACCGACAGCTTTTATGCCCTGTACTACTACAATACCCACACCCAGTTTTTTACGGATATCCTGCTGCTATGCGGTTTCACACTGCTCTTCAGCACTGTTACGTATTTAGTTATAAGGAGACAGAAATATGCAAGTTTATAAAGCCTTTTTCAAAGTAATCCAGAAGAACCGCGGCCAGATCCTGATCTACCTGGTGGTTTTTATGGTCCTGGCGCTGTTATTGACCAACACTTATAACCCACCCCAAAATACCGATTTTTCGAAGGTTAAGGTCAATATCGCTTTTATCAATAACGATGATGACTCTCAGCTGGTAGCTGGACTCAAAACCTATTTGAGCGAAAATGCCAATCTGGTCGATCTTCCCGACGATACCCAAAAGCTTCAGGATGCCCTGTTCTTCCGTGAGGTGGAATACATCCTCCGGGTTCCAGCCGGTTTTACCGAAGCGATACTGGGTGGCCAGGACGTCCAGTTGGAAAAAACAACCGTGCCGGACTCCACCAGCAACGTCTACATGGATCTGCTGATCAATAAATATCTTAACACCGCCCAAACCTACACCACCTACATGCCCGGTCTCAGCCAGGCTGATCTGACCCAATACCTGGCCAAGGATCTGGCCGAGCAAAGCGAAGTGACCATGATCAGCAACGGTAGTCACTCCGCCAATGCTGAAAAATCCGGATACTATTTCAATTATTTGTCTTATTCGATGTTTGCCATTCTGATTCTGGGAGTTTGTTCAGTGATGCTGGTTTTTAATGATACGGATCTCAAACGGCGAAATCTCTGTTCGCCGATCCGATCAGCCAATATGAATTTTCAGATGATTCTCGGTAATCTCAGTTTTGCCATCTTAACCTGGCTGGTGCTGATCTCGGCCAGCTTTGTCATGTATGGCAGCTTCATGTTTTCAACCCCCGGGCTGTTGTTACTTTTAAACTCCTTTGTCTTCACCCTGACAGCTTTAAGTATCAGCTATTTAATCGGTAATCTGGTCAAAAGTCGGGGCGCGATGTCAGCCGTTGCCAATGTCTTTGCTTTGGGCACCAGCTTTATCAGCGGCGTCTTTGTTCCTCAGGAATTGCTGGGCGACAATGTCCTGACCATTGCCAGCTTTACCCCCACCTACTGGTATATCAAAGCCAATAACGAAATCGCCGCGGCGGTCCGTTTCAATGCCGACAATCTCCAGTCAATTTTTACCAGCATGGTGCTGGTGCTGACCTTCGGGGTGGCGGTGCTGGGCGTGACGCTGGTGCTGATTAAGCAACGGCGGGTGGAAGTCTGAATAAGTTCACTCTACATCTGAAAAAAAGAAGCCAGCAATGATGCTGACTTCTTTTTTATTCATAAAACTCATCTCGATCCGGAGTCAAATTTCCAGAAATCCCTGACCTTCTGCTCTTAATTTTCTTCCTTTAATCTTCTTTATCGACCGGCTTCCCGATTAACCAGCCAGATCCCTACACTGACGCAGGTCAGCGAAACGAGAATCCGCAGGTTAAGAAATTGTTCCCCGAGAAAAATTCCGGACAGCATCACCCCAAAGACGGGAATCATAAAACCATAGATGGCTACAACCCCCACCGGATTGTGCTTAAGTAGCATCGTCCAGATAGTAAAAGCCACCGCTGACAAAGCCGACAGATAGATGAGCAAAAGCAGTCCCGGGATGGTGAGCTGGGTGATCGTTCCACCCATGATCAAACCCACTATGATCAGTACTACCCCGCCGATCATCAACTGATAAGCGGTCAGGATCATAGAATCGCTTTTTTGCGTAAAGATCCGGGTCATCACTGCGCCCAAAGCTGAGGCAATGCAGACCAGGAAAAGAAAGCCATCCCCCATCAGGGAAAAACTGTTGTCGATTTTCCCACCATTAAGCTGGATAATGATGACCCCGGCCATTCCCAGAATGCAGCCAAAAATCTTTGCCCTGGTGATTTTTTCGTTTTTCAGGATCAGATGGGCAAAGAGAATGGCAAAAAAGGTGGAGGTGGCATTAATGATCGACGCCTTCACCCCAGTTGTATTGGCCAGACCGATGTAAAAGAAAATATACTGAAGGGTGGTCTGCACCAGCCCCAGGCTGACCATACTACCCCATTCATTTAATCGGGGTACCACGATTTTTTGATAGTATACGCTGGTGATAACCCAGGCCAGCATTCCCGCCAGGGTAAAACGATAACCGGCAAACAACACCTGGGCGCCGGTTGTGTCAATATCAAAAAGAACGTAACCTATTTTCACACTGGGATAAGCACTCCCCCAGAGCAGGCAGCAAAGGGTTGCCAGGGCCAGGACAAGGCCTTTGTTCTGCAGTCGATCGGTCAAATTTTCCTCCTGTTGATGCTGTTTTATTTTTATCAAATCATTTATTTAATCATTTTATTTAATCAAATCAAACGAGCCACCTCATTGGCTGCCCAGATGGCCGCCCGGATATTTTTGATTGCCTGACTGTCGCCAATATTATAAACCTGGGAGTAGTCATTCTTTAACGCTTCATATAAGGAGTTGGTCGGTTCAAAACCCACCGCAATCATCACATGATGAGCTGGGAGCAACCGTTCCTGTCCATTTTTTTCAATCACAGCACCTTCTTCGGTGACTGCTTTAAGTTGGGCGCAGGTGATAATTTCGCTACGATAAAAGACTAGTAAATCCCTAAGCATCTGTTTGTTGGCCGGGGCCATGGGAATGCCAGCGGCCAGAATATCCGGGGCTGAGTCCACGATGATCATCTTATGGCGATGCATGGCCAGATGAAGGGCCGCCTCACATCCGGCCAGACCGCCGCCAATGGCCGGACAGCGGGGTCCGACAAAGGTTTTATCGGTCAGTACATCAATGGCATTGGTCACTTTTTCGCTGTCCATCCCTGGGAATGTAAGCATCCGGGCTTCGGAGCCCTGGGCAATAAAAAGGATCTCCGGATTGATGGCAGCTATTTTTTCTGGAGTTGCCGGTTCATCCAGGCGGATCTCGACCTTTAAGCTTTGCAGCTGGGTTTCATACCATTGGATCAGCTGTGGGTCGGCGGTTTTTAAGATCCGCTGGCTACTGTATTTCAGCTTGCCACCCAGGCCATAACTTTTTTCAAAGAGGATCACCTGATGGCCCCGCACGGCACTGACTCGGGCAGCTTCCATACCGGCTGGTCCGGCGCCGACCACCACCACTTTTTTCGGGGTTTTAGCTGCTTCAATACTGGACCGTAATTCCCGGTTGCAAGCCGGATTAACGGTACAGGAGGCTTCGAGCCCGGCAATTTGCTGAGCCAGGCACCCATCGTTGCAGCCCAGACAGGGCCGGATATCTTCTATCTGATCGTTTTTTAACTTTTGCGGCAGCTCGGGATCGGCCAGCAAGGGTCGACCCAGTCCCACGGCATCCAGCAGGCTTTTTTCAAGCGCTTCTGCCGCCAGATCTGGATCAGCCATTTTTCCGGCGGCCAAGACCGGCACCGTGACAACTTTTTTAAGGGCTTCGCTAAGCTTCAGATAAACGCCTTTATCAAAATAAACCGGCGGATATTTCCAATAGGATGCTTTCTCAGGAGTATCAATGCCTGCCACCACGTCAAAACCGTCACAGCCTGCTGCTGCCAGGACGACGGCGGCGGCCAGGGCTTCCTCGATGTCCCGGCCCTGTTCCGCAAATTCTTCCACCGGCAGAGCTTGCTGTTCCCCGGTTTTAAGATAACTCTTCATTGCCAACCTTATAATCACCGGAAAATCACGACCGCAGGTAGCTTTGATGGCGGCAATGATTTCCGTCACAACCTGGAAACGGTTATGCAGCTCGCCGCCATAGCCATCACCGCGCTGATTATAAAGCGTCAGGGTAAAACCATCCAGCAAATCGCCAGTTTGGATTTCGACACCATCAAAACCGGCCTCTTTGACAATTTTGGCGGTGTTGGCAAAGGATGCCACCAGCCCCTGAATTTCAACGATGGTCATCTCATTGCCACGGTTGCTTTGTTCGGCCCGGTTGTCTTCGCCCAAACCTGCCGCCAGTTGCACAAAGATCTTGGCGCCCTGGCCATGGATCTGCCGGGTCATTTCCAGACCCGCCGCAATATAGGCCGCGGGGTTAAACCCTGGAGTGGGATCAGCACAAACCTTCTTTTTGCTATCTAAACCGGCGACCTCATTGGCACCGGTAATGATCAGACCCACCCCGCCGGTGGCCCGGGTCACATAAAAAGCGATGGCCTCATCCGTATAAGCCCCGTTTTCATCGACCGTCGCAATTCCCATCGCCGGCATAAAAAGCCGATTCTTAAGCTCAAGATTGTTGATTGTAAATGGTTCAAATAAAGCCCTGACCTTCTTATCCATCATTTCTCCCCTGCCTTCTTATTTTCAGAATAACTTCATATTTATAAGAATTGAACAAAACTCAGCCTAACAAAAAAGATAACCCAGTACCGACAATTGTTACATCATGTTGTATGCATCGGAGCGGACACGGCGGAGCCTGTCCGATTCCGCAGCGAACAACAGATTAACAATTGGTCGGTACGGCAGTTTATTGACAACCTCAAACAAGCCTTAGACTGTTTGCTTTACTGCTGCGCCGAATTTGCGGATATGGTCCACCATTTCCTGATAGGTACTCTTCATTAACTCCGGCGGCAGCTCATAGAGTTCGATGCTGTGCCGCAGCTTAACCATGCCATTAGCTATGATTTCGTCCTCTGCCGTGATATCAAAATCCGCTTCATAAACCACCTTGCAGTCAATGCTGGCATTAAATTTACTGGCCAGTGATCCCAGCAGCATCCGGGCCAGCTGGTACTGCTCATCGATCACATAAAAATCCACATAGGTTTCCGGGCAATGGTCATCCCGTTCATCCTCAATCAGGAAGCCCTGGCAGGCGCTCATCGAAAAAAACACCGGAATGGCGTTAATCGCATCCACCAGTTCCCGGATCCCGTCATCAATGTCTTCGGGATTCTGTAAATAAGCCGCCTTGTCTGTTTGGGTAAAAACTGTGATGGGATTACTCTCGATCCCTAAAAATGATAGATCCATCTTGTCCCCGCTTTCTTAAAATATTTAATAACTTCTGCCTGGCCGGGTCCTCCTGCCAGATACCGTTTAAAAAAAGATCATCCCAAACCAGGTGATCACATTATAACCATTTAAAAATGACAGGTTATGCTTTTCACAGATATCTGTCACCGAGATGGCATGGCTTTCGACACAGGGATACATTTTTTCCCGATGCTTGCAGGCCTCATCAGGGTAGGTGCAGTCCTCACAGATAGCGCAGGATTCAGCAGTGAGGATCAGCTTATCATCATATTCGCAAAAAACATTGGCCTTGATCTGCTCCACGATTTCGATATGTTCGCATCGGGTTGCCAGCATTTCGTCCATATTGAGAATGTCACTGACCTCGGAGATGGTGCTGAAAATAAAGGCATGATCATAACCCAGGCAACGTTGTTTGCATTCTTCCAGGGTACCAACCGCTGGCGGACAGGACCAGGAGTTCCCGTACTGGGGACATTCCAACTTACAGATGCTGCGCACCGCATCATAAAAATTAATTTCTGACGGATCAAAAAACGCATACTCAAAAATAGGATATTCGGTGATTTTCTTTTCGATATTTTCTCTTGTCATTATATTCCACCTCACTTTATTGATATATTTTATCATAACCGGATTAAATTGTCCTGATCAACATCCCAAATCGCAATTGACTGAATTGATTGTATCATTGTATAATGAAACAATCGTGAAAGCAATACATCTGGTCATGATACCGTTGCATCATATAAACCAAATTCAGAATAAAGCCGTCAAGAATGGAGGCGTGACAATCACGTCTCCATCTGTTTTATTTTAATTCCATCAGAAAGGAGCTCTTCTATGGTTAAACCTAAAGTATTACTGCTGATCATCATATTTATGCTTACCTTTCTGGGAGGCTGCTCTCCTCAAAACACAGCAATCGAAAAAAAGGCCGAAAACAGCCGACTTGATTTGAGCTCCATTAATATAAAAAATGCAATCGTCCCGCTGGACGGCGACTGGGCCTTTTACTGGAATCAGATCCTTGAACCCGCCGGCCTGGATCAGGGTGCACTTAGCGGTTATGTCCCCTTCCCGTCATCCTGGAATAAATATGAACTTGATGGCGAAGCGATTCCCGGTTCCGGCTATGCAACCTATCGGTTGACCTTTGTCGCTTCCGAAAATCAGATTCTGGCGTTGAAGATTCCTAAGGTACGCACCGCCTACAAGCTTTTTATCAACGGCCATCTGATCGCTACAGCAGGAACCCTGGGCCAAACCAGAGACACCACTGTGCCCCAATACCTGCCCCAGATCGTCTCCTTTGAGGCGCTGGAGGGTGACAATGAAGTGATTCTGCAAATGTCTAATTTTTATATGTCCAGTGGGGGCCTGCTGAACAGTATCCTCCTGGGCGGGGAAACCCAGTTACTGGCTCTCCGTTATAATGGCCTGGCCTATGAGCTGTTTCTTTTTGGTGCCCTGATGATGATGGGAGTTTATCACCTAGCTTTGTTTTTCTTCCGCAAAAAAGACCGGGTTCCTCTGTACTTTGGTCTGTTTTGTCTGCTGGTAGCGATCCGGACCCTGATGATCGGCGAATCCTTTCTTTATTTTGCCTGGCCGGATCTTGACTTTGTGATCGCCCGAAAAATACAGACCCTGACCTATTATCTGGGAGCACCCCTGATTTTATTGTTTTTCAGGGCCATTTTACCTGACTACTTCCACGCCAAACTGATCAGAATTGTTTTGATTTTGGGGATTGCCTACACTGCGGTGGTGATTTTTGCCCCTACCAACATTTACACTACCATTAACCCGTTGTACCAGATCTGGAGTATTTTCCTGATCATTTATCTGTTTGCCATGCTGCTGAAGATCGCCAGACGAAAAGAAAAAAACAGCGGCCTGATCGTATTAGGGGGTCTGATCCTGATCACCACCTGCTTCATTGATATCATTACCCTGAGCCCCTGGATCAACAACAGCTGGCCACCACTGTTAATAATGATTTTCCAGGGGGACGCCAACTCTTCCACCGGGCAATTAATTTTTGCAGGTCTCTATTCCCTCCTGTTGGCCAAAAACTTTTCTGAATCATTGGAATACCGAACTGTCATGAGTCAAACGCTCTCTGAAATGAATGATAATCTGGATGAACTGGTGGCACAGCGGACAAGAGAGCTGACCGCCGCCAATCAGAAGGTCGAACAGCAAAATTTTGAACTTGAACTCATCAATCATGAGCTGCAGCGACTGTCCCTGCGTGATCCCCTGACCGAACTATGGAACCGACGGAAATATGATGAAGTCATCGGTCTGGAATGGCAGCGCTGTTTAAGACAACAACGATCCATCTCCCTTTTATTTATTGATGTGGATTACTTTAAAAACTATAACGATTTGTATGGCCATGTGGCCGGGGATGCCACCCTCATTAAAATCGGCACCACCCTTCGCACAGCCTTATCCCGTCCCACCGATATGGTGGTTCGTTACGGTGGCGAGGAGTTTATCGTGCTCCTCGCTGAAACCGGAAAAGAAGAAGCCATCCTTAATGCCAACCGCCTGCTTGAAAAAATTGAAGCCCTGGCCATTCCCCATGAGGGATCGGCAGTCAAAAACTGCATCACCGTCAGCATCGGGGTTGCCACCCTGCTACCAGATTATCATACTAAACATGAAGATCTGGTCAAAATCGCTGACAACGCCCTTTATCATGCTAAATCCAATGGCCGAAATCAGGTTGTTTATCTGGCTGAATAACAACTTATCCCTAAAAAGACCCTGTCGATGGCAGGGTCTTTTTGCGAATTTCAGTGGACTCACATTAGCGTCCTCAGTCATTCCCTGACCATTTTTTTTACTTATCTATGTTTAGGAATCTTTATCCAGGGTATATATAAACAATACAGATGCTGTGTTTTGGTCGAAATTTATTTTTATAAATGGTAATTGGATAAAGCAATTCCAGATAACACATCTAAGCAGATAGCAATTGTATGGCATTATTGCACCATTATATCATTTGAAAAAAAAAGAAAGGGTGAGAAAAATGCTTTGGACTGTTGCAGTCGTTCTCGTTGTTTTATGGTTATTAGGGTTTATTACTTCTTATACGTTTGGCGGTTTTATTCATATACTGCTGGTACTTGCTGTTGTTGTAATTGTCATTAACCTTGTTCGGCGTCGATAGCTCGATGAGGTTTTTAAAAAAAAAATATATAGGAGGCTTTAATTATGTCAAATACCAAAGCTAAAATCGAGTCTACCAAAGATAAACTCGTGGGCGGAGTTAAGGAAACAGTCGGAAAAGTTACCGGCAACGAAAAACTGGAGTTAAAGGGAAAAATTCAGTCTAAAAAAGGCGAATTAGAGGGAAAAGCAACAGAAATCGCTGATAAGGTCGAAAAAATAACCGATGATATCGCTGAAAACATCAATGACGCCATCGATAAACACAAATAAGATCCGCAGGGATACCGAATCAAAAAATAGTGCCGCAAAACAGCAACGTGCTGGATTGCGGCACTATTTTTATCAGTGCTAAGGACAGGATTTAAAAAGCAGCAGGTCTATCTGAGATCAGTCTTGATGGACATTTTTGGTCGTGGAAAAGTACTCTTTTTAATTTAAATTCTAATTTTCATTTTGATGAATGATATAAGTTATATTCCCAGACTCTGCCCAGGCATTTTGAAATTGATCAATCCGATACTTAACTCTGACACCTTCATTATTCGGAGCTGCCGGGTCATTGATTATCACATACTCCGTTCCATTTTCCTTTGTAAAACCGCAAACGACAATCAGATGACCGTTCGTTGATGTGATTGGAGCACCGTCGATCACGGGTAGATTACCACTGACATTTGCACTGTTTTTATAGGCCACCGCCACTATGGCCGGATGCCCATTGGCAATTTCTCTCTTCAGGCCATCGATTGTTGAATAGTCGACATAAGCCCGATAGCCAAAGCTTGCAGCATAAGCAGTATTGAATGGCCAATTTCCAAAGTCCTCATAATTATAATCGTATACACCCCAGGCGGCTTGTTCCGGCTGAATTGGAGTTCCGTAATAATTCAATACCATTGAAACACTGGTGGGACTGCAAATGGAATCGGCGATCGCCGGATCCCTGATCATCTGCGATAATTTCGGTACATCAAGAACACTGAGATTAGATAAATCCGGATTATCCGGATATACCTTATTAATTCCCTGTGCCGTATTTCTCAAAGCTCCGGAAACTAAACGAAGGGTCGGTGTTACGCCGGGACGATCAGAATTTAAGATGACACGAAATTGGATTTTACTGGCAGTTTGACCACTCTTCACAACTAAGGTATCCACATCAACCGTCGCCACCGGATCATCCGTCACACCTGTTCCTGAACCACTTCTGATTGAGGTTCCCCAGGTTCCCCAGCTCAGCCAATTCGACCATTGTCCGTTTGAATCAAGAGCTACCCTTGCTTGAACCTGAATTGAGGTTCCGGCCGGCGTATCGCTATTCCAGGAAAGCACCAGTTTATTAAACGGACTGGTATTTAAAGTATTTGCGGTATAAACACCGCTTTGGGTGCCTGCCTTAAGCACGATTGCGCCATCCCCATTATTGGAAACTTCGACATTGTCAAAGACGGCCTCATTGACATTAAAATCGCCTGGGGTTGATTTGATAAATAAATTCCCCTCAACGGTGCTGCTTTTTTTATCTGAAAATGCCGGCAGCGCTGATGCGGATGGTGCCCCCTGACCTTTCGGAACAAGGACAATTCTTATTGCTTCCAGCCGATAACCATATCCGGCGGTTCCCGCACTTTCGCCGTTTTTAGCCCAGCCCATCCAGCCCATGTTTTGTGCATGAACCTGATAATAGAGATCAAATTTATCAGCATCGGCTCCTGTCAGCTTGATTTGAATGGCTTCCAAACGTTTGGATTCACCCGCTGTTCCACTCATCGCCCCGTCACTTTTCCAGCCCCGACCAGCGTCTGCTTCCCAGCCAATATCCTGAATATGGGTCTGATAGGATACCCCAAAATCAAAACCCTGGGTATCCGGATTAATCTTAATCCCTTCCAGCCGCAGACCTTGCCCCGACGTTCCGCTTACCGCGCCATTGGTTTTTAACCCCATACCGGCATCAACTTCCCAGCCGATGTTTTCAATTTGGGTCTGATACAACACGCTGGGGTAGCTTAAAAAGGCCGGTGTAGTTGTTATCGTTGGCGGTGCCTGATCTTTGGGAACCACCACAATTTTTATCGCTTCGAGGCGATAACCATACCCGGAACTCCCGGCACTTTCACCGTTTTTCGCCCAGCCCATCCAGCCAACATTTTGCGCATGCACCTGATAGTAGAGATCAAATTTATCGGCATCGGCACCCGTCAGCTTGATTTGAATGGCTTCCAGACGCAATGCCTGACCTTCCGTACCACTGGTCCCGCCATTACTTTTCCAGCCAATTTCGGTATCCGCTTCCCAACCGATATTCTGGATATGGGTCTGATAGGATACCCCAAGATCATAACCTTGCTTATCCAGATTAATCTGGATGCCTTCCAAACGTAGTCCCAGGCCAGATGTTCCGCTGGCTTCGCCGTTGCTTCTTAACCCAATGCCGGCATCAACTTCCCAACCGATGTTTTCAATTTGAGTCTGATAGGAAATCCCCGGACTTGCCACCGCAGCCGAAACCCCAGCCGGTATCAATCCCAAACTCATTAATAGAGCAAACAGCATAATAAATTCTCTTTTTATGAAGTGCTTCATTTTATATCCTCTTTAATATTTAGTTTTTCGTTCTCGCTCTTCTCGTTTTTCCGAACTTTTCCGCTTTCATAGTATTTTCGATTATACGCCATCTACCCTTATTATACAACAAAAAACCTACTGCTTTATAAAATAGTGTTCGGCATAGATCACAAAAAAATACTCCCTGCACTGCCAACAGTTTTGCTACTTTCACTGTCGGCAGCGCAGGGAGTCATATAAAACGCAACTAATTATTTAACGCATTGTTTTTTTCTTATAAATCAATCCATTCAGGCCTGATTTATAAAGGAGCGACTACGGTGCTCTGAATTAAAGTTACCGCTGTCTGGGTCAACAAGCGACCATTGATCGATGCTTGAGATCCCAGACCGATGTTTGTCTGGCCAAGTACAATGCCCTCAAAATGTGCACCCGTTCCAATTGAAACGGTTTCCGAGGCCTGCCAGAATATATTTTTGGCTTGTACGCCGCCAGCCAGAATAATCGTTGTGTCGTTGGCTTGAGTGATTCCTTTAGCGATTTGGAAAATGAAAACATCATCGGGACCGCCATTAAGGGTAACATCCGAATTGATTAAAACCTCATTATCCCAGCTATAAACGCCCGGTGTCAGTGTTTGACCACTGATATCGCCGGTGAACTTGTTCGTATAATCGACTGCTCTTCCAGCTGCATCAACGTATGCCGTTTCCATGTCACTTACCGCTGTGGTAAGATTAACACCGGTTGGCGCTGCGTAATCTGACGCGTAAGCTTTGCCGGTAATTTGAGGGGAAGTCGCAAACACATTCGTGGCATCAGCTGTCAGCGAGAATCCTGTCATGGCCGATGCCGCAATTGGACTAACGCCGATATCTCCGGTAATTGCAGAATCTGGCACCGTTGAAATACCTGTTTTGGCCAGGATCGCAAAATTAGCTGCTGTCCCTAGGTTAACTGGTTCGGTCACGATTGCGCTTGGTGCGACAACGGTTACGTCACAATTGGCGGTCTTGTTGCCATCGACAGTTGTGACCACAATTGTGGCAGTTCCGACACTTACACCAGTAATAATACCGTTTTCATCAACGGTAGCTACGGCAGTGTTATCAGATGACCAGGTGACGGTTTTATTGGTAGCATCCGCTGGTAAGACGGTGGCTGTAAGCGCTTGTGTCTCGCCAACTGTAAGACTGGCTGTTTCTTTATCCAGGCTGACTGATGCCGGATGAATGACATCATCTGTTTTGATGATTCTAATTTCCATTGCTTCTAATCTTAAACCCAGTCCTCTGGTTCCTGCTAATGCGCCATCAGAAACCCATCCTTGGGTCCAACCCTGATTTTCAATATGGACACGGTACTCAACAGAGTATCCAGGCATGTTGATCAGATTAATGTTAACTGCTTCCAAACGCAAGCCCTGACCTTCAGTACCGGCCAATTCGCCATTTTTCCGAACAGTCTGGTCACCCTGATTTTGCACATGGACATTATATTCGATTCTGGCATCTGCAGGAGCATTAACCAGTTGAATTTTCAGAGCCTCCATACGAAGTCCCTGGCCTTCCGTGCCAGACATTTCTCCATCAGAGACCCAGCCCGTCCAACCTTGATTTTGTACATGGGTTTGATACGTAACGCCAACGGAACTGGCAGCATCCGTGGTAAGTTGATCTTCCTGTGCGAAAACGTTTCCAGCTAGAAAGAAATTAGCAAATAAAAGGAACGATGCTAATAACAAGACCGGTGTTTTTTTGAAATTCTTCATTTTTTCCTCCTTAGATTTATAGTTTTATCTTTTGAAACTCGAAAAGACAGCAATAATACCACTTTTTTTGATAGAAAACTATCTTAACTTCTCTGAAATGTTATTTTATTGCTCCTTTCTTTATTGTCTATCATATCATGCCGATCGATATAATTTCATTTTTATTGAAAAAAACACCCAAACACCTCTTACATTAAAGAAAACTCAACCTCACCAAACTAATGTCTGCTAATTGTCTCACTTTGTTTCTTTCTTTGCACAACCTTTACTAACGCGAAATCTTTTTTGGCAAATAAAATCTATTAACAACGCCTTTTATTTGACTTATCGGTGTTTTTTTAATGTAGCACCTTGGGGAGGGTTAATAAATTTGAAGGGATAGACCGCGTTGACTGATTGCCCGGCTATAAAACGGGTAATGTTTATACAAGATACTTCATCTCATTTTGTGCCTTGGATGTAACGAAAGGAATGCTAATAATCATGAAAACACCATTAACAGGTGCCTGCCTCATCGGTCAATCAGGCGGACCGACATCCGTTATTAACGCCAGTGCCCTTGGCTGCATTGAAGCTGCACTTGCTTCAGAACATATCTCAGCGGTTTACGCTGCTGAAAATGGCATCAAGGGTGTTTTAAACGATCGATTATTTATTATGGATCTGGAGGATTCTTGCGAGCTTTCACTACTGAAGTACACACCTTCCTCAGCGTTTGGAACCAGCCGTTATAAACTTAAGGATTTCATTGTGGATGACACGGATTACAAGCGTATTCTCAAAACATTCCGGAAGTATGATATTCGTTATTTCTTATATAACGGTGGCAATGATTCCATGGATACCTGCAGCAAAATAAGCAGTTATCTGAATCAGCACAACTATGATTGCCGGATTATCGGCATCCCTAAAACCGTCGACAATGACCTTTTAGGAACGGATCACTGCCCCGGCTACGGTAGTGCCGCTAAGTTTGTTGCTACATCTTGTATGGAGATTTACAAAGATGCAAAAGTCTATGGAACCGGTTCCATAACGATCCTGGAATTCATGGGTCGAAACGCCGGATGGCTGACCGCTTCTTCCACGCTGGCCACCTACAAAGGTCTTGGCCCCGATCTGATCTATTTGCCTGAGATCCCTTTTGATCTTGCCGATTTCATTGCCGACGTGAGCCGCATCTATGAAAAAAAAGGAGACGTTCTTGTCGCTGTTTCTGAAGGCATTATGGACAAAAACAATACTTACATTGCCGCCTATTTTTCCGATCTGACCAAGCATACGGATGCTTTTGGCCATTCAAGAATGGGCGGACTTGCCGCTGGCCTTGCCAGCTTTGTCGGCACAAAGATCGATACTAAGGTCCGCGGCATTGAATTCGGCCTCACTCAGCGATGCGCCGCCCATATTGCCTCAGGTACTGACATAGAAGAGGCCTATATGATCGGCCGAACCGCTCTGGAAGTTGCGCTTGACGGGGCCACCGATCAGATGGTAGGCTTTGAAAGAATTCCCGGAAAAGAGTACCAATGCCGTATAAAAATGTTCGATCTAATTGATGTCGCAAACGCTGAAAAGAAAATACCCAGAGAGTGGATCAATGCCGCCGGTAACGGTCTACTGCCGGCTTTCATCGACTATGCGCTGCCACTTATTCAGGGCGAAACCAAAATGCCGAAAGAAGATGGTCTTCCCAGGTTCGCCAATCTTAAAAAAATCATGACCCGGGATATATAAATATTCACGGTACTTTTATTGTATACATAAAAAAATGCAAATAATTTCTTTAAATGTCTTACGTTGCACTTTAAGCCTATAAGCAAAATACCGCATATAATGGAATCGACACGATATCATTTTCAAATCCAAAATTTTTGCCTGAGATACGAATCGAATAATCCGGATGATAGTGTTTGAGATAAACCGATAAACTTCTTGATTTGACATTTTCCCTTGCTTTAACCTCAATCGGCAAAACATCACTGTGTTTCTCAATCACAAAATCAACCTCGGATGTTCCCGAAGTCCAGTAATATAAAGGATAACCCTTTTGTATTAAAGCAGTAGCAACATAGTTTTCAGTCAGTGCGCCGATAAAAACATGATCATTACCTTTAATAATGTCATATTCATTGACGCCAGCCCGGTGCGACAATAGTCCAACATCACCCATATAGAGTTTAAATGAAGCCATATCTTTAAAAATAGCCAATGGATGTTGACCTTGTTCGACCTTCTCACATTTTAGGACGATTCCCGCTGCCAAAAGCCAATCAATTGATGCCCCAAATAATGATGCCCGGCCCCCCCTGGCCACAACTTTATATTGAAACTTTTTATTATCTTTGGCCAACTGCGCCGGTAGACTATCAAAACAAGCCATGATTTTCGTTGTGTCGCTATATGTTGCATACTTGGCCATATCCGCAACGTAGGCATTGATGATCGCTCCCTGGATTTCTGCTACCTCAAGCAAGCTGTTGTTTTCTGAATATTCTTTTACTGCTTCAGGCATGCCACCGACAATTAAATATTCACGATAAAGGCCCATTGCCTTATTGTGCAAAGCCGGATCCAACGGCTCACGTTTTTCATAATACACCCTTATTTCATCTACCAGCATTTCCTGATTCTTCGCCCACAGGAATTCTTCAAAATCCATCGGATACATATGAATTTGATTAACTTTACCCACCGGAAAACTGAAATCATCACGTTTTATAGCAACGCCAAGCAGACTACCCGCACCGATGACGTAATATTCTGGGGCATCTTCACAGAAATATTTCAAGCTTGTCAACGCACGCTCACAGGCCTGAATTTCGTCGAAGACAATTAAGGTTGTCTCCTTATTAATTTTCTCACCAAAATAAACCTCAAAGCGATGAATTAAAAAGTCTGGAGAAATATTTCCCTGGAAATCTTCGGCTAATTCCCTGTTCAATTCAAAATTGATATAAATCGTGTTCTGAAAATGTTTTTCGCCAAAATATTTGATACTGGTGGTTTTCCCAATTTGACGAGCGCCATAGATTAGTGCCGGCTTACGGGAATTTTTATTTTTCCAGGATATTAAAACATCTTCAAATTTTCGTTTCATTATCGTTCTCCATTGTGTTTTTTCTTTTAATTTACCATGATTAGCACAGATAAGTCAAATAAAATGTGTTAGATATACATTTTATTTGACTTATCCGTGCTTCAGTTTAATAATTTGAAATAGAACAATATTATCTGATCAGTATATCATATGCGAAAAAAACCTGCTACTTTACGTAACAGGTTCTATCTAACATCAATGTTGATGCGTAGTTCATGGTGGCGGAGAAGGTCATACTTAACTCAATAATTCGAATAAAAATTAATTCTGATTATCCTTCGCAGTTTATGCATTAAAAAATTTAAATATGTAAGGCCCCCTATGCCCCTTTACATTTGATTTCTTAATCTCAGTCTTTCATCTATATGAAATTTGATCGAATATCACTTCCCACTCTATTTCAAGATCTTTTTCCAATAACTCTATGTCTAAACAATTTTCTTTATATAAAGTACGAACTTCTTTCAGTCCAGCAAACGCAAACCGAGACCATGCAATCATATTTAAGCGAAGTACAAATGTAAGCATCTCACCACATGAACGAATTGCTGCATCAGCACCATCTACAAGACATAATGTACCATGTCCCACAAGTAACATTCGCCTAAGTTCTGGGCAATCTCCAAATGGAATCGAATCCTTCCAGCTTCTTTCATGATAAAAACGACTTTTAATTGCCCATAATAAACGAATGAATAGTTCGTTTATTACAACAGGTATTGCCATCGCAATGCCATGGCGCATATCATAGCCTTTCTCAAACACCTTTGCCATCAATTCAGCCAAATTCTTCTGTTCTCCTGCTACGTTAAAAGAGCCAAAATTGCACAATTGGAACAGTTCAAAAAACGGTATGCCAACACCCATTCCTCTTCCACCATTTTCATGACCACGAGTACCACTAGATCCTGCCATATCAGACATAATATGACCAATCCAGTTGCAAAAGCCAGAAAAAAGCTTGGCTATAAAATTTCCACCTTTTAATTCAAAGCCACTATCTTTTGGTTCCAATCTGATAATCTGACCATCAGAAATAAAACTTGCTTTTCCGGTAAATTGATCGAGAATTGAAAAGAATAATCCGATTAAATCAGGTGAATGTCCAAGGGACTTCAAATGATGGTTCTTGGTATTCATGTTTAGAATATTTTCTCCCATTTCTAAATCTTTTGCATACCTCGCATCATAATTAACTTTAAACCGACGTTCCAGATATCCGATCGCACTTGCTATATTATCAGGTTCCTTTTTTATGTTTGGAACCCCATTTTTTTTGTCAGCATTCCACACCATTTTTGAAAACTTTTCTACTAAATTGTCAGTTTGGCCTTCTGTCCATTTTCCAATTTTACTCGCATCGGGCATACCAACAAAAAAACTGTCGATTAACCCAGCGCTTACACCACAAAAAGCTGCAATCATATAATCATATTTATCACAATCTGCTTTTTTCATCATGTAATCAGATTGTATCCGTTCACTAAGCTCTGCACGCTCAGAACCCGTCATTAAATATTTAAACGGATCTTGTGATAAATCAACATGGTTTTTATCTGCATAAGCTTCAAGATTGTTAAGATATTCCTCCCATTCACAATTGTCCCCAATTGTCACTATTTCCAACATTTCGAGCCGATCAACTGTTATACTTGATTTTTCTTCTGCAGATAAAGTAGTCAACTCAAGACCTAATTCCAAATCATCTATTGTGAAAGCCAGGGGATCAATATTTTGTTGCTGACATAATAGCTCTGCTTCCATTAATAAAATATCTAAATCATCAAGATTACTTGAATTTAGCTCCGATAAGTTTTTCATTGAAATATCAATCTGTGAAAGTTGGTTGCTAACTGCAGTTTTTTGATGTTCTTGGACTAACATAGCTTTCCCTGCACTGTTTATAAAATCTTCATCCATTCGGTTGTCAGACATTGGATACCCCTTTCGATTCTAAATATAAGACTTCTACTTTACCCTTTTTTGATAATTAATTAACTAGATCTCTAAATAGATTTTTTGCGGTTCCTTTCACTGAAGCAAACGCTGCTGAAGATACATTTAAATAGCCAATATTCTCAAATATTGAATATAGCTGTTCATAATTATTCAAGGTTAGTTTATTATTCAATAGATATACCTTTCGAGCTCCTCCTCCATCATCAGCAATTATTTCTGTTTCAATATAACAAGCTAAAACGAACGCCATAAATTTTTCTTTTGTTGCATCTTTCGTCAATTCTTTTAAACGAACTATATCAAGTTTTGGAGGTAATTGTGCCATGATTGATTCAATTTCTGCATATGTAATCTTCTCAGTTGTTTTTTGAGCGCCCTTGCTTAACATTCCGAGCATTGCAGATATTCTTTCAATTTTCATGGCAGATTGGGTTCCATTTTCAATTTCTTTCATTAACTGTTTAGAAATTTCGTTTACATCTTCAATTAAATAATTAAGAGATTTTTGGGCGTTCTTAATGATTGCTTGCAGCATCAGTTCACGTTGTTTATTATTCTCCAGATCACTAAGACCCGTTACTTTCTTTATCCCTTTATATGCACCAACACCAACAATGACAACTACGCCTATTCCTGTAACCATTCCAGAAAGACCTAATATTCCTCCCATACCAAGGGTTGCTAGACCTGATGTAATACCTGCCGCACTCATACCAACTACCGATCCCGAAAAATAAATAGCTGCTAACGGTACGCCTACCGCTCCAGCTTTTGCGGCTATCTCTTTCATCGACTTTGTTATTTCTGAATCATTTTTTCGCTGTGCTAGAATTTCTTCATCATTTTTTATTGCTAACATCATCAAATCAACCTGCTCATCATTAACATCGAATTGTTGTTGTAGTGTTGTAAAAAATTTATTTTGTGGCCAACTTGCATAATCATTTTTTATTCTGTACAAATAAATCATATCTTTTAGCAGCGATTTTTTTATTATCTCAAAGCTACCTTCTGGAACATTCTCTTTTAGATATCTTACCAAGTCATCATTTTCTTCTTTACTGTTAGATTCGTACATATAATTTCGGAGCTCAAGACGATCCAGAGAATCAAGTTCAATTCTGACAATTAATGAAAGAATCTCTGCATATTCCTGCGAATCAATCATATTGTCATCAGAACTTGCAAAATTACAAATGATTTTCAAGTATGCTTTTTTTATTTGTCGTTCCATAGATTCGAGTGGCATTGTCTGAGATGTAGTGTCAAACGTCTTATCCTCGCCACTTGTTTCAAGAATGCCATTGATCATTTTTGCGAACTCTTCGTAATTTATATTCATCAAACCTGAAGTCAATGAAATTTCAATATCACCAACTAAATGTAATATAACTTCCTCATTGACATCAACTTTTCCGTTATCCTTTACTTTTCTTGTACTTTTGTACTCTGCTGATGTTATTGTCTCAAATTTAAAACTTTGTGGTTTTTCTAGCATTCCACGTATGTAAACAGAATCTCCCAAAAACAAGCAACCATTCTTTCCATTGCCTAATAATGATGAATCAGCAATAGCTAACACATACTCATGATTTATCCCTGGCGCCATTGAAGAAATTGCATTGTTCAACTTCTTCTCAGATATATCTGGCACTACATATACCTTAGTACATAAACGCGAAGCATTTTCCTTGATATAATTTTCTACTGACATTTATTCCTCCTTGTAATTATTAAACTGAACTTAGCTGTCATTATCTGAATTCTTCGTCATTAATCTACTTTGGATTATACTTCTTGCCGCAATAATTTTCAATTTAATTATTCTATTTTCATTATTTTTGATGTCAATATTTTTTCTTGCTTATCATTTGATCATTCTTTCATAAAAAAATAATTCAACAAAGTTTACACTCTGCTAAATTATTTAAAGAATCCTTTAAAACCTACGTTCCCGTATAATGTAACGTGAAAGTCCATTATTCCCTTTAGTTGTAAATGATATCGTAAAAGTGTACCACTAGGGGTGTGGACAAAAACCTGGGTATAGTATAATCACACTTTTGAGCTGCATCTTAATTCGGAGAACATTTTCCTAAAATCTTGAACGTAAAAAAACCTGCTACATAACGTAACAGGTTCTATCTAACATCAATGTTGATGCGTAGTTCATGGTGGCGGAGAAGGTGGGATTTGAACCCACGCACCGCGTTAACGGCCTATACCCTTAGCAGGGGCACCTCTTATAGCCACTTGAGTACTTCTCCAAAGGTAATAATGCGTAATTGTCTATTCAATTCTCTGGCATTTGATGGCCGAGAGGGTGGGATTCGAACCCACGTGGGCTTGCACCCTAACGGTTTTCAAGACCGCCCCGTTATGACCACTTCGGTACCTCTCGTAATTCAAAATGCAAGACTAATATTACCAGTGAAAACGCCTATTGTCAAGTGGTATATTAAATTATTTTTGAAATTTTTGTTTTTTATAATTTTACAATCCAGTTCAGCTGATCTTCCCGGTTGCCAGTCTGGACATCATAGAGGGTATCGTATATTTTTTGGGAGTATTCGCCTATTTTCCCGTCGTTAAATGTCATTTCCGCATCTTTCCACCCGAGAGTACCAATCGGCGAAATAACGGCAGCTGTGCCGGTTGCAAAGGCTTCTGTGATTTTCCCCTGCTGATAGGCTTGATGAAGCTCGTCGATGGTAATGCGGCGTTCTTCTACTGTTTCGCCCCAATGCTTCAATAATTCGATGACGCTTTTTCGGGTGATGCCGTTTAAGATGGTTCCTTCCAGGGAGGGCGTCACAAAAACACCATCAATTAAAAAGAACACATTGCTGGTTCCCACTTCTTCAATATACTGTCTTTTTTCGCCGTCCAACCATAAGATCTGTTCAAAGCCCATGTCATGAACTTTCTGCTGGGCCGCCAGACCGCTGGCATAATTGCCTCCGCACTTGGCTTCACCGGTACCGCCACGGACGGTCCGCGCATATTCCGATTCCACGTAAATACGGCTGGGTACCATCCCGCCTTTATAGTAAGATCCCACCGGAGACATGATAATCATAAATTTGTATCGTTTGGAAACCCGCACTCCGATAAACGGATCGGTGGCAAAAACAAAGGGACGGATATAAAGCGATGTCCCCGGAGACTTGGGAATCCAGGCTTCATCCATCTTAACTAATGCTTTCAGGGCTTCCAGTAAAAAGTCTTCGTCGATTTGAGGAATACACATTCGGGCGTTGGAGCGGTTCATCCGTTTGAAATTTTCATCAGGTCTGAACAGCTGGACCTCACCTGACGGGGTTTTATAGGCTTTTAAGCCTTCAAAAACTTCCTGGGCATAGTGGAGAACCATTGCCGAGGGCATGATCTCTATGGGGCCATAAGGCTTAATAACGGCATCATGCCAGCCAACCCCTTCGGTATAGTCCATCTCAAACATATAGTCGGTGAATTCCACACCGAAGATCAGCGAATCTTCTTCTGGTTTTTCCTTGGGGTTTGCCGTTTTAACAATTTTAATTTCCATGTCTTCCTCCGAGTTCCATAGCCATACAATCGCTATTTTTTATATGAAGGTAGTATAACAAGCTTTGTATACAAAGTACAAGTGTATTTTTTAGGAATAATGTACTTTATCAATACATCATGCACGCATCTTTTTTCTGTAAACGTCATCTTTGTTTTCCGGCCGCGAATTGGCCATTTGGGGACGCTTTCCCGCGGTCTGTCATAAAAAAACGGTAAACAAAAAGACGATGGTAGCCATCGTCTTTCTAGATATTTATATTACTCGACAAAGTATATTTCAATATTTTGTCTTCCCCAGGACTCACATGCTTCCTCACTATCCATATAAATATCGATAATGCCATAGCCGACTGCTCCGCCCCGGTCTTCGACAGTATAGATCCCGCCAAGCGCAGGAATATAAACTTTGGTTCCGAACGGAATGCCGCCCCAGGTAGCAATGGTGCGGCCGGACTGCGGCACGGTTCCCGATGCGGTGTTATTGCCGGTGGCAGTATAAGCAGTGGCACTAACCACCATGCTGCCTTTAAAACCGCTTTCCGGATTGATCGATGCACTACCATCGCCCGTTGCGCTTTTTTCAACATTGACATTCCCGGTCACCGATGAAACCTCAACGGCTTCAGGCATGACAATGGTTGTCGAAGGACCAACTTCAATAATTTCTTCTACTGCCGGCATGATCACTTCACTGGTGATAACTTCCCGGCTGACTTCAACGCCATTTTCATAACGGATCTTTTCTTTCATGTTGGCTTTGCCGTTCTGCCCGACCTGAACAACAATTCTTGTTCCGGCTGGCAGTTCAAGGTTTTCCACAATCGTCGCCTTCATTGGCACATCTTTAATACCAGTTGATTCCACATAGGAAATCCGGGTTACTTTGATATTTCCGGTCTTCTCGGTTAAAGGGGTATTCAGCCCAGGCTCAACCTTGTCGTCCTCATCAGGTTTGACCCCATTTTCATCCAGGACATCGCCAACTGTTGCGCCGCCTGATAAGTAATCAATGGTTTTTCCATCAACCAGGATCTTTCCAGAGATCTTCTTTTCAATTGTCACATCAATGACATCCTTAAACAAGGTTGTCAGCGGTGTACTGTATTTATATTCATCACTGACCGGAAGATCATTGGCAAGCAGAACTTCCTCCAGGGATTCGAGCAGTTTTCCATTTGCAGTGTATACCTTGCCTTCGAAGTTAACCTCAACCTCTTTTTCAACGGTAAAAGCACTGGAAACACCCACAACGAGAAGCAGAATCAGGGCAATGATTCCGATCTTGACGCCGGGATATTTCTTGAGAAAACCACCGGTTTCTCTCTCTCTATTCATAAATAATACCTTCCATTTTGTCTAAATTGCATAAATAAAAGTTACACGTTTGTTACAGTAAGTTTACCATCCTACCCATTTTATGTCAAGTTTTTTGTGGCTTTTGAGGGTCCAAATGGTGACACCATCCCAATTATAAACCATGTTTTCGCCCATTCTAATGCCATAATGGGGGTTGGGGTAAATTCTTGTCCACGCTTTTTTTTGTTGATTCTGCCCGGATAAGCTAGTTTTTAGGAAACTGTTCTATACTACATCTTGTGCTTTAATTTGTATGAATTTTAAACGAACGGAGACCTTATGCTCGATACAAAAATAAATCAGCAACTAATTGAAATACTGCAGACCGAGCTGCTGAAATGGTTTGAAAAAGCCCAGCGGAATCTGCCTTTTCGCCAAACCAAGGACCCCTATTTTATCTGGATCTCGGAAATTATGGCCCAGCAAACCCAGATTGATACATTGATACCCTTTTATAACCGATTTATAGCAAACTTCCCGACCGTTTTTTCGCTGGCCCTGGCATCAGAAGATGAGGTCATTAAAGCCTGGGAGGGCTTGGGCTATTATTCCCGGGCCCGCAACCTCCATCAGGCCGCCCGATTGATTGTTGCGGATTATGATGGTCTGATGCCGGATCGCTTTACCGAACTGATCAAGCTCCCGGGGATTGGTCCCTACACCGGCGGTGCCATTGCCAGCATTGCCTTTAATGAGCCGGTCAGTGCGGTGGATGGTAATGTCCTCCGGGTGATCAGCCGTTACTGCAACAGCTTTGATGATATCGGCGTGGCCAAAACCAAAAAACGAATGACCGGCTGGATTGAAAGCATTCTGCCAGAAGCGGCCGGGGATTTTAATGAAGCCTTGATGGAACTGGGGGCCCTGATCTGTACCCCACAAAGCCCTAAATGCCTGCTCTGCCCGATCCGCAGCGGCTGTCAGAGTGATGCGGCCGGCACCACCGAACAGCTCCCGGTGAAAGCAAAAAAACAGAAGCAGACTACTAAAAAAATGGAGGTCGGCATCGTCAAACAGAACGGCAGCCTTTTTTTTGTACGTCGGCCTGATGCCGGCCTGTTATCGGGGATGTGGTCCTTTCCGATTGCCGAAACCGTAACCGGTAACGGCCAGGACATTAAAAAAAAGCTCGGAGAAAATTTCCCCGAGCTAAATGAACCTATTTTTATTGGGACCAGCCGCCACGTTTTCTCCCATATCATCTGGGACATGTCGGTCTATGGTTTTACTCTGGACGATAGGGTCGGTGAAACCGCCGCCCACCCCTATCTGGTCGCAAACCAGCAGGAAGCGCGATCCGATCGTGAAACCGCCTTTAAAGCCCTGTCCCAGGTTGATGATCTGGCCCTGCCAGTTGCCTTTTCCAAACTGCTAGGTCAACTGACCGATTTCTAATTTTATCTTATTTCAGTGCTTACTGATGGCGGATCACCTGGAAGCGCTGCAGCATCACATCGCTGTCACTTTCAGGAATGCCGGCTTTTCTTTTGGCGATGGCAATCTGTTCTTCCGGGGTATTGACCCCGTCCAGATCGGGTAGCAGCAGACCGCGGTGGAGATCCTTCTCGACAATGACCCCGTATTTCTTCGCATCCAGTTCGGTAATGCTATTGACCGGTTCCGGGACACCCAGCACATCGACCTTGATTTCCAGATCCATCAGTTCCTGCTCTTCCACCGGCATAAAGCGGGGATCATAGGTTGACGCCTCAATGGCATTGCGGATGACCTCCTGAGCAATGTTTTCGGTCACCGGGCCAGTGGTGCCGATACAGCCACGCAATTCCCCATGCTGATGCAGGGAGACAAAAACCCCGGCCTGATTATTTTCCAGTTCGCCAAGTACATCGGCTTCAATGTCAACCTGATTTTTGTAATGATCAAAATTCAATTTCCGGCCCCGCTGCACCCAGGTATTGATAGTGGCCCGAGCCAGGGCCACAAAGGGACTTTCGTTGGAACGCCTTTCTTTATAGGAAAGCATTTTATCGGCTTCGTAGCGATCCAGCAGGCTGGGAATTTTCTGATCGGTTAAATCGATAAAGGCGGACATGTAGCCCACCCCAAAGGGGCCTTCATAAGAAAAGACCGTGGCTTCGGTATCCAGACCGTCAGTGGCGCCCAATCCCATAATAATCGGTTTTAAACCGCATTGACCGGCCGGTTCATAGACCTGGTGGGGAACGGTTAATATGGAATAGTAATTCTTAGCTTTGATGCCATTGACAATATTTTCATCAAACAGCGGTCCCATCGGATTAAAGGCATAGGGTCCTTCATCCTTGAGACAGTGGGAAAGATCGGCCGAAGCCAGAATCATCGCTTCTTTGCCCCGGGCTTCAATGGCTTCCCGGATCACCTTCCCCATTTTATAGAGTTCGATCAGGCTCAGCTCGCCGATGGTGATATGGACAATTTTGTAGCTCCGATAGTATTTTTCGATAAAATAAAGGGGGACCAGCACACCGTGATCGAGGTCCAGGTCGATCTTATATTCTTTGGCAATTTTATGATTCAAGAAAATGGTGTGACAGTTATTTTTCCCAAAACCCATATTCAGCTCATCCAGCAGCCCCATATCGCAGTCTTTTTCCATCGCAATTTCGGGATGTCCGAAATTGCGCAGATCACCCTTCATCTGGTTTTCATAAACCACCGCCACCCCGTCCCGGAAGACATTGCCATGGGGGGTGATGCAGACAATCACTTCCGGCTTGATTTCGGCCACCTTCAGAGCCAGATCCCGTAATCCCCGAATCGTTTTTTCCGCTTCATTTTCTCGGCCTCCCCCAACCTCCGGTATTAACACCGGCGGATGGCAGGCGATGCCCAATCCTTTTAAGTACATAGTCTCACTTCCTTATTTCTGTTTTCTTATTTGATATTATAAAATGCATCTTTCCCGGCGTAATCACCCAGCAGTCCCAGCTGTTCTTCAATCCGCATCAGCTGATTGTATTTAGCCACCCGGTCGGTTCGCGATGGCGCCCCGGTTTTAATCTGCCCGGCATTAACTGCCACTACCAGATCGGCAATGGTGACATCCTCGGTTTCGCCGGAACGATGGGAAACGACCACGGTATAACCGGCCCGTTTAGCCATTTCAATGGTATCCAGGGTTTCGGTCAGGGTGCCGATCTGATTGACTTTGACCAAAATTGAATTAGCCACGCCGTTATCAATGCCCCGTTTCAGCCGCTGAGTGTTGGTGACAAAGATATCGTCCCCCACCAGTTGAACCTTTTTACCCAACCGCTCGGTCATGATTTTCCAGCCATCCCAATCCTCTTCATCAAGACCGTCCTCGATGGAAATGATCGGATATTTTTCGATCAGCATTTCATAAAATTCGATCATTTCGGCAGCGGTTTTTTCCACCCCTTCGCCGGCCAGAAAATATTTCCCTGTTTCTTCATTATACATTTCCGAAGCTGCCACGTCCATGGCCAGCTGGACATCTTCGCCAGGAATATAGCCAGCTCCTTCAATGGCGGTAACAATCAGCTGCAGCGCTTCCTCATTGGATTTCAGATTCGGGGCAAAGCCGCCTTCATCCCCCACCGAGGTGGCCATTCCTTTTTCGCCCAGCACTTTTTTCAGCTGGTGGAATATTTCCGAGCCCATCCGCACGGCTTCCCGGAAATCCCGGGCCCCCACCGGCATAATCAGAAATTCCTGAATATCGACGTTGTTATCGGCATGTTCACCGCCGTTTAAAATATTCATCATCGGGGTTGGCAACAGTTTGGCATTAACGCCGCCCAGATATTTATAAAAGGGCATTCCCAATGATTTTGCCGCCGCATGGGCAGCTGCCATCGAAATCCCCAAAATCGCATTGGCGCCCAGCTTGCTTTTATTTTCGGTGCCATCCAGTGAAATCAGCACCCCATCAATGGCAATCTGATCCGAAGCATCCATACCGACCAGAAATTCCTGAGCATAGGCGACGCTGTCCACGGCCTTTAACACCCCTTTGCCCTGATAGCGGCTGCAATCCTTGTCTCGCAGTTCCACCGCTTCAAAAGCGCCGGTGGAGGCCCCGGATGGGACAATACTGCGGCCCATGGTGCCATCTTCTAAAATAACATCCACCTCAATAGTCGGGTTTCCGCGGGAATCCAGTATTTCTCTGGCAAAAATATCTTCAATATAAGTATTCATATGTTCCTCCATTTTTTATTGTTTCTCTGGCACATGCAAAATTGATCCTGCTGTTTACGACAATTTCACGACACCTCATACTTGTTTATACACCTAATTTAATCAAATAAACTTTCGTCAGGAAAAAATTACATACAAAAGCCCTGAAAAAGAGAGTCTCTTCCAGGGCCAGGTGCTATTTTATTTTTCAGGGGCAATTAAAGGTTCACCTTCCTCATCAATCAGAACAGTGAGTCCGCCGCCGAATTCATCAAAATGGTATAAATAGTTGATTCCCGTTTCAGTATCTTCAATGACTTTACACCCGGAACTCTCTCCGGTGGGTTCGTTGAGGACGATTTTAAATCGGTTTTTCTTTTGCTTTTTTGTTTTCATTTTTATCCTTTTCTCCTCTTAAATCAAGGTGGCCGAGTTCATTATAACCAATCCCAGATAAAAAATCAATTTTTCCCGGCAAATTTTTTTAATGATGGCTTTTTCAAATGGCTGATGGTCAGATATTTCTGAACATCTGAATCTTAACTGAAGCGGCGATCAATGATCCGGACGCTTTTTTTCTCGGAGCGGGGCAGCGATCCAATCGGGCCGGCCATGGGAATAACGCTTAAGCCCACCCGGGATTTAAATTGCCGTTTCACCGCGGTCTCAATATCCTGTTTGTCCACCCCGTTGAGAATTTCAAAAGCCAGAAAAACACAGTCTTTGCCATCCTGATGATCCACCGTGACCAGGTATTCGCTGCTGACCCCATCCACGGTTTTTAAAAGCTCATCGATCTGGCCGGGATAGATATTAACGCCCTTGACCTTGACCATATCGTCGGTACGGCCAATGATCCGGTCATGGCGGGGATGGACAGAACCACAGGCACAGGGCCCGGGAATAAAGCGGGTAATATCATGGGTCCGATAGCGCAACAGCGGTGCTCCCTCTTTCCGGAAGGTGGTGATCACCAGTTCGCCATACTCGCCGATTGGTACTGGTTTAAGGGTTTCCTGATCAAGAATTTCAAAATACAAATAATCGGACCAGTAATGGAGTCCGTCATGTTCGCTGCAGTCGATGGAAATGCCGGGACCATAGATTTCGGTGAGTCCGTAAATATCAAACAGCTCAATCCCCAGTTCTTCGGCAATCCGGCTACGCATCTTATCGCCCCAGCGTTCAGAACCGATCACGCCGCGTTTTAAATGGATCTGATCGCCCAGCTTCTGGTTGGCCACCTCTTCGGCCAGCAGCAGCGCGTAGGAGGAAGTTGATGCCAGCACCGTGGCTTTTAAATCCACCATCATCTGCAATTGTTTCTGGGTGTTCCCCGGCCCCATTGGAATCGCCATGGCCCCCATTTTCTCGGCCCCGGCCTGGAATCCGATGCCGGCAGTCCAGAGACCATAGCCCGGGGTAATCTGGATCCGATCCTCGTCGGTCATCCCGGCATATTGATAACAACGGGCGAACATTTCCGCCCAGTCGGCCACGTCCCCGGCAGTATAGGGGATGATCACCGGTTGGCCGGTGGTTCCCGATGAGGAATGAATCCGCACTACCTCACTGTCCGGCACTGCCTGCAAACCCAGGGGATAGGCATTGCGCAGATCGCCCTTATCGGTAAACGGCAGCTGCTCAAAATCCGCCATGGTTTTAATATCGGCCGCCACAATTCCGGCAGCTTTAAATCGTTGCTGATAAAAAGGACTTTTTTCTTCCAGTCGCTTGACCAGACCTTGTAAATTTTTTAATGTTTCCATTGGCTTGTGCCTCTTTCTTTAAAATAAAAAAGACCCATCCTATTATTGTCTACAACAATAAAAGGATGAGTCAAAATAACCCACGGTACCACCTTTATTCACAGGCTAATTTTTACCTGCACACTTTATCTGCAAATGCCATCACATCTGCCATCCCTTAACGTTGATGAAACGTTGTGAAATACTCAGGCCTTGCCCTTTCCTCACACCCTCAGGTGCCCATTATGCCAGTCCGCTTCCTGTCAGGCTCTCACCGCCCCCAACTCGCTTTAAATGCGCTGCTGACTTTACTCCACCATCACCGGTTTGTTTTTTTTGAGTATAGCCTTTATTCTTATTTTTGTCAAGACCATCTATTTGATCACGCCGTTTTCCAGGCAGATGGCCAGATTCATTTTCTTTTCCCCGGCCGTCTCAAAATGGATACAGGCAATATCACCGTTTCGAGTCAGAATAGTGCCCGCCCCAAAGCGCTGATGGATCACCACCCGGCCTTGCTGATAGGCGCGTAGATCGACGGTGGCGCCACTGGCAATACCAGCATGATAGTCCTGCCATTTGCCCTGCTGACGGCCAAAACTCTCCCGGTGCCGGAGCCCTGGTTTTTCCACCAGGTTTTTTTCCCGGGGCAGACCATCAATTAAATAGGAAATAAACGGTGATGGTTTGATGTCTTTGTCCCGTTGTTTGACACATAGAAAAATCAGTTCCTGTTTAGCCCGGGTGGCGCCCACATAAAAGAGCCGGACTTCTTCGGCATAGGCCTTTTGATCTTCCGGGGTGTTGGACACATTGGGGATCTGCCCTTCGGTGGCATCAATGACAAAGACCTTTTCAAACTCCAGCCCCTTGCTGGAATGGAGGGTGGACAGGGTGACCCGGGGGATCTTCGCTTTTCTGGTCTGGGGTTCCTGCAGCTTTTCGGCCAGCCTTTCCAGTTTATCAAAAAAGTCCGGAAAATTAGGCACCCGACCACCGAGAATCTTCAGTACCGACAGCTTCTGCTCGATGTTTTCTTCGGATTGCCCGGAACTGATTCGGAAATTCAGATAGGACCGATAGCCCAGATCATCCAGAATCATCATGATACCTTTCTGGGGTGGGGCTGTTTTCAGCTTTTTGAACCCGGCTTTGAGTTCTTTGAGCCGATTAACCTGCCAGGACCGTTCGCCACTAATCCGGATCAAAGCGTCAAAGGCATTTTCCCCCGGCTTCGTCTGCTGACCCAGCTGCTTGATCGTTTCCCGGGATATCGCCGCGTCCATCTTATAGTAAACCTGGGTAAATAAATCGAGATCCCCGGGATTACCGGCAAACTGATAAAAAAGGCGAATATCTTTGATTAAAAAATGGCTAAAAAACTGGGGACTGTGTTCCTTAATATGATAAGCGATCCCGGCCTCATCAAGGAGATCAACCAAGGGAATGGCTGACTCGTTGTTACGGTAGAGCACCGCCATTTCCTTGCCTTCCCGACGGATCGCTGCGATAATCAGCTGGTATTGGGCTTCACTGGATTTGACCCATTCCCGGACAATCGGCACCCCGGTAAACGCATTGTTATCAGGAACCGCCATTTCTTTTTGATAACGCTCATGGTTCAGTTTGATAAAGGCATTAGCCTTGTCGACAATCTGCCGGGTGCTCCGGTAATTGGTTTCCATTAACAGCACCTCGCCCTGGGGCCAGGTCTCTTTAAAGGTCAGCAGCGATTCGGGAAAGGCCCCCCGAAAACCATAGATACTCTGATCCTCATCACCAACCATAAACAGATTGCCATTTTCCCCAGTTAACAGTTCAATGATCTTAAACTGAATCTTTGAGGTGTCCTGGGCTTCGTCCAAATGAATATAGGGGTATTTGTTCTGAAAAAAGGCCAGCATTTCGGGATATTTTTTTAAAAGTCCCCAGGCGTATTTTAAGATATCATCAAAATCCATCAGCTGTTCTTTGAGTTTACGGCTTTCGTAGGCCTCATAAATTTGCAGGAAATCCACCTCCAGGGTTGGCAGCAATTTGATTTCCTCCGCAGTCAGCATCATGTTTTTGCAGAAGCCGATCCGCTGACAGATTTCGGCCAATTCAATTTCTCCGGGATGCTCCTGAAACAGTTGCAGGTACAGCTCCCGGATCACTGGGGTGGTGTTACCCAACACGGTATGGGCCCGGCGGCGATAGGTCCGTTCATAATGGCGGATCACTCCCAGGGCAAAACTGTGGATCGTACTGAAATGAAGGGTTTCGGCTTGGGTCTCCCCAAACATTTTGGTGTATCGCGCTTTCAGATCCCGGGCGCCCATGCGGCTGAAGGTCAGGGTCAGGATCGCCCCCGGATCGATTTGCAGAACCCTCAGCATGTAGGCAATTCGACAGATGATCACGGTGGTTTTTCCGCTTCCCGGCACCGCCAGCAGCAGACTTTGACCCTGGGTCCGAACTACAGCTTTTTCCTGCTGGGGATTTAGCTTTATTTGATAGGATTGTTTAAAGGATTCAAAATTTTTCATGGCTTAATTATAGTCGAAATCATCTTTTTTAGCCAGCCCCGAAGCGCTTGGGCCATCAAAATAGCCCTGACCATTAGCGGAATCACCTTCTTTCACCAGATGATCTCCCTATTTTTTGACGAAATAGTCCCACTTTCTGTAAAATTTTCTGTTTTCTGAAGAATAATCGTTAATCTTCTCCATAATCGGGTATAATTAAGCTATAAAAATTTTGAAATTGGGAAGGAGTATGATTATGAGTTTTGAAGATGGAATGAAGGGGTTCACCTTTGGCATTATTTCTTTAATCTGTATTGGCGTCAACATCATTTTAAGCGCGGTTGGTCTGGGTACCATCGCCGGAATTATTAGCCTTGCCGGGCTGGTTACCGCCATCCTCGCTTTTGTTTATGGCAAAAAAGAATTCGCTGCTGATCCGGATAATAAAAAAGCCAAAACCGGAAAAACAATCGGTCTGGTGCTGATTATTATCAACATCGTCTTTACCGTACTGGCAATTATCGCATTTATTGCGCTGATGGGCTTAGCTGCCACACTGTAATTTTATTATTTTTTTACAAAATTTACGACCAAACAAAAGGACACCCTTCAGCCACTGAATGGGTGTCCTTTTTTATACCGCGGCGGCGCCTTAATTTATTGATTCATCTTGCGGGCCAGTTCATAAATCTGACGCTCATCCTCGTCGGTGAGGATTTTTTCCATCGCAAAGGCAATGATCAGCACCCCAAAGACATCCATAACAAAACGAATCAGGGTAAATTTGATCCCCATTGACGACACTTCAAATAGCAGTAGCGGTATTTTCATGGAAGCCCAGGCCCCGACAATGATCCATACGTTGGCCAGCCGGCTGCCCTTATTAAGAAACACACCAGCTACCGGAAAAGCGCCATAGAGCGGACCGGCAGCGGCTGATCCCAAAAAAAAGCCCAACAGGATGCCTACTATGCCGGAATCTTTTCCCATATATTTTACCATCGTTTCCTTTTTAACCCACACATCCAATAATCCAATTAAAATAAAGATGGGTGGCAACACGCCTAACATCCCTAAAATGTTTTCCAGTGCGGCTCCATAAATCTGCATCCCCAAAGCTGGTTTAACTGCCAATATAATCAGTGTGACGACGATCATCACACTGAGAAAACGGTAGCGTTTCAATATTTCGATGCTTTTCTTATTCATCATAACAACGCCCCCATCACAACCGCAACCAAAATTGAAAAAACAAAGCCCATTCCATTTCTTAAAATTGTTGCTTTTTTACCGAAATAAAGAAATTCCATCGGCATGGTCACAATCCCCACCATCATCAGGGTCGATACAAAAGCCCCGATCTGCATGGTTCCAGCACCATTTTCCAAAAGCGCTGCCGCCAATGGGAATGCCACAAAACCCGGGATCAGGGTAATCGAACCGATAACAGCGGCAATCAAAACCCCAACCCAGCCGGAATCCGCTCCAATCAGCTGGGAAATCTGCTGTGCTGAGAGAATGTTGAGCAGGACCCCGATTAAAAGAATGATCCCCAAAAACTGTGGCATTACATTGGCGAAGGCTTTCCAGGCCTTTTTTAATGCCAGGACTGTATTTTCTTTGCTTTTCACAAAGGAAAAAATTAATCCGATGGCTGCCAATCCATAAAAAACCAGTGTCATTATCATCTTTTTTCCCTCATTTCATTTGATATTATTTTTTATTCCTTTTATTCAGCTAATCCAATAATTCATTATAACAAAAATAAAGCCCCGGTGCAAAACACCGGAGCTCGAGATTTTATTATTAATATTGTCTTAGATGCCGTAGTAAGCCTGATCCATAACGCCTTTCATTTTTTCGCGGGTTACGGGCACCGGGTTGGTGGTGGTGCAGATATCATTCATGGCCTTATCCAGCATTTCTTCCCGGGCCTTAAGATAATCTGCTTCGGAAACTCCGGAAACCTTCAACGAAACCGGGATATTTAATGAAGCACTGAGGGCGACCACGCTGTTATACAGGGTTTCGGTAGCGTTGCCGGAGACGTTCAAAATACCGGAACCGCTTAACAGTCGGGCATACTGATGCTGAACCTTTTCGTCCTGACCGTTAAAACGGATCACATAAGGTAGGACAATGGCATTGGCCAGTCCGTGGGGCAGGTGGAACATCGCTCCGAAGGCATGGGCAATACTGTGGGTGATTCCCAGACCGGCGCTGTTAAAGGCGATTCCGGCCATACAAGAGGCAATCTGCATGCTGCCCTTGGCTTCCAGATCTGAGCCGTTGACATAACTGGGGTAGAGGCTGCGAAATACCAGTTCCACGGCCTTGTTGGCATAACACCGGGCAAAGGGATTGTTCTGGGTGGAAATAAAGGCTTCGATGGCATGGGTCATAACATCCATTCCGGTGGCCGCTGTGGCACCGGCCGGGACGCTTTCAATCAGCTGGGGATCAAGGATGGCCTCATCCGGCATCATCAGGATATCGGTTAAGGGAATTTTGGTATTCTTCTGTTTATCGGTGATAACGGCGTATTCAGTTACCTCGGAGCCAGTTCCGGCAGTGGTCGGAATGGCGATAAACATCGGCTTATGAACATAGCGATCTTCAAAAAAGATCCGTTTGAAATTGACGCAATAGAAAATAATCGCCTTGGCCGCATCAATAACTGAACCGCCGCCGATGGCAATCAGGGCATCCGGCTTGTTCATAATAATATGCATCAGCCCTTTTTCCACAATTTCGGTGGACGGATCGGACTCAATATCGGCAAAAACGTGATAGGTAATGCCTTTGGCATCCAGTTCATCCGTTAATTTTTTTAATAAACCAAACTTAACCATCCCCTGGTCAGTGGCAATACAGACATTTTTGAAATTATGTTTCTCAATTTGTTTCAGGGAACCTTCCCCATAATAAATTGCTGGCTTCACTTGAAAAAATCGCATGGGTTTTTCCTCACATTCTTAATTTATTCTATCCGTCAGTACGGAATCATGCTCAAAACGCTTTCGTTTTTTATTATAACAAGAATAATAATTGAAATACAGGTCATCCCTAATTTTTATTCCATGATGACTATTAAGTATCCTTCTCCGGTTCCAACGCAAAAAGCCTATTGGACACCAAACTCTGTTTGGCATTCAATAGACTTTTTGTCGTGCACCCCATTTCGACTACCAACTTCCAAGCGTTACACAGGCAGTTAGCTCAAATCAGATGATCCTCCGGCACATAGAAGGTCTTACTTACCGCTGCTTCATTCCTGACCTGACGGGGTTCATAAGTTTCTATTGCGAAGGGTCCAACTCTCAACGCTACTTTCCTCTGGCAGACCTCAAACCCTGGCGCCTCGATGGGGAATTCAACCCTGCTACAGCGGATTGCAGGTTACAAAGCACCGCTAACTCTCCGTCTAGCACGACTTTGTTATTATAGCTTATTAATTTATAATTGACAAGATAAAATAATTTCTTTAAGAAAGATGAAAATCGCAATATTTGGGTAAGAACTAACTAAGCCAAGTTTCTCTTTGGCTATTATATTTGATTGGAGGGTTCAGTTTGTATAACATACTTTTAGGCGGAGCCGCCGGAGATGGCATTGAAACAATGTCCGGTCTTCTAGAAAAAATGCTGAAACAATCGGGTTGTCATCTTTTTACAATCCGTGATTTTATGTCCCGGGTCCGAGGTGGCCATAATTTTACCCAAATACGGTTTGGTAATCAACCCCTTCACGCCCACCGGGATACTCTGGATGGTATTTTTGCCATCGATGAAACAACCTATCGGGAACACCATTCTCAGCTTTCGGCTGATGGTTTTATTTTATGCGACCAGGCCCTGGCCATTGACGATCCCCGGGCTCTTAAACTCCCTCTTAAGGACGTCGCCAAAGAGCTTGAAAACCCCAAGGTTATCAGCAGCGTGGCCATTGGCGCACTGCTTAAAATTTTCAATTTTTCCCTGGAACACGCCACCGATATCCTCAAAGGCAACCTCCGGGAAGATCTGGTCGATATCAACTTGAGTGCGCTCCATCGGGGTTTCGATCTAACCGAACCGCGGTTCGACCTTAAACCAGTGCAAACTTCAGACCATCTGCTGGTTTCAGGTAATACCGCCATCGGTTTGGGGGCAGTAGCGGCTGGGATCCGTTTTTATTCGGCCTACCCGATGTCCCCATCAACTACGCTGTTGGACTTCTTTAGTGCCCAGAGCAGTAGCATGGCCATCGCCGTGGAACAGGCTGAAGACGAGATTGCCGCTATCAACATGGCTATTGGGGCCTCCTATGCCGGGGCCACTGCCATGACCGGCACCTCCGGCGGCGGCTTTTCACTGATGGTGGAAGCCCTGGGCTTTACCGGCATTGCCGAAATCCCTCTGGTAGCCGTGGATGTTCAGCGCCCCGGACCGGCCACCGGCTTTCCCACCCGGACCGAACAAAGTGATCTGAAATTTGTGATTTCCGCATCTCAGGGGGAATTCCCACGGCTCGTTATCGCCTTACGGGATCATGCCGATTGTTTCTACCAGACAGCCCGGAGCATCGCTCTGGCGAAAAAATATCAGATCCCGGTGATCCTCTTAAGTGATCAATATCTGGCTGATTCGACCGCCACCATCCCGATTCTTGATGCCAGCGAAATTATCCGCTTCAACGAGCCAGAAGCTGTGGCCCAAACCGCAGATCAACCCTACCGTCGTTATGCCCTTACCGAAAACGGCATCTCGCCCCTGCGTGTCCCGGGAAAATCTGAAGCCCTAGTGCGGGTCGACAGCGACGAGCATGATGAATGGGGTCAGATTACCGAATCCGCCCTGCTCCGCAATCAGATGGTGGAAAAACGAATGAACAAGCTGGAAGGCTTGAAAAAAGAACTGATTGAGCCGGAGTTCTGGGGAGCTCATCAATGCCAGTCCTTACTGGTTGGTTTCGGTTCCACCAGTGGAGCCATAAAAGAAGCCGTTGACATCCTCAACCAGGAAGAAAAAAATTACGGCGCGCTGATTTTCGGGGATATCTATCCCCTGCCCACCGAACGACTCCAGCATTTTGCCGCCCAAGTGATGGAAATAATCAACGTCGAACAAAATGCCACCGGCCAGTTGGCTGCACTGCTCCGGGAGGAAGCCCTGATCTGCTGCGAACACAGCATTCTCAAATATGATGGCCGGCAATTATCGGTGGATGATATTCTAACCGGTATCAAAAATCTCAAGGGAGGTTTCTAATATGAACAAAACAGCATTCACCACCTATGAAACGGCCTGGTGCCCAGGTTGTGGTAATTTCGCCATTATTGAAACCCTCACCGGGGTTTTGAACCAAATGGACACGCCGCCTCATCAGGTTGTCCTGGTCGGCGGTATTGGTCAGGCCGCCAAAACAAACCAGTATATCACTGCCAACGGCTTTAGCGGTCTCCATGGTCGTTCCCTGCCGGCTGCGGTTGCCATTAAAATTGCCAACGATGACCTGACGGTGATTGTCAATACCGGCGACGGTGATTCCTACGGCGAAGGGGGCAATCACTTTCTCCACAATATCCGCCGCAATGTGGATATCACCCATTTTGTCCACGACAACCAGATCTATGGCCTGACTAAGGGGCAACCATCTCCTACCTCAGATCCCTGCGATTTGGCCCACAAAACAAATACCTGCAATATGGGGGCGACTTTTAATCCGCTGCTGATTGCCATTGCCGCCGGCGCCACCTTTGTGGCCCGTTCCTTTTCTGGCGACAAAACCCATCTGGCCCAGATTATGGCCGCGGCCATTAAGCATCCGGGCTACGCCCTGGTCGATATTCTCCAGCCCTGCGTCAGCTTTAACAAGACCAACACCTTTGCCTATTACAAACAACGGGTTAAACCCCTCGATGATACCTATGACTCCACCAATAAACTGGCCGCCCTGGAAAAAGCGATGGAATTCGGCGATACCATCCCGATTGGTATTCTCTATCAGGAACAGGCACCAACCTACGCCGATAAGCGACCTGAACTGTTCGATACCGTTCCCCTGATTGATAAATCAGTTCACCTAAGCGAAGTTCAGGCCTTAATCAACAGCTATATCTAATAAGAATTAAAACGAAAAGAGGTAATCTTATGGATCCCAGGTTATTTTACCAATGCAACGACTGTAACGCGGTGCTGCTTGAACTGAGTGGCACCCTGATGGAGTCCTGCCATCATTCCCAAACCCTGTTACAGCCGAATACGGTGGATGCCGCCAAAGAAAAGCACGTCCCGGTGCTTGTCTTTAAAGACCATCAGCTTCAGGTTAAAGTGGGTAGCGTGCCCCACCCGATGACCGCCGATCACTCGATTCTGTGGATTTTTGTCCAGACCCGAACCGGCGGTCAATATGTCCAATTGACCCCGGAAAATGCACCAGAAGCTTTTTTCTCCGTAGCACCGCTGGATGTTATCCGGGTTTACGCCTATTGCGATATCCATGGTCTCTGGATGATCAACAACGCCGAGCTGGATTATGAAGAAATAGTCTGCTCGCCCGAGTTCCCTCAGGGCTGTGTTGAATAAGCGTCCCGCTTTCTCCGAATCGTTTTTGACTTGATCCGGCTTTACGGCTGACCTTGCGTCCCCGGGATCTGGGCTGCCACCAACCAGATCTCGGGGCCTTATGCCGTAATCATCAAAAATCTTTATAAAAACTTAAAATTCAGCCTTTTACTTTCTTTGTTTTCAGTTGTGATATAATAAATAAAACATTTAAGCAAAAGGATGATTCATGAACGATAATAAACTTGACTTATTGTACTTTCTCGCCAATAACGGCGATGAGAACGCCATGCTGGAATTGGCTGATTACTATTATTTTAAAACCAACAAACAGGATCTATCCCCGGAATTATTTCAGCTGGTTAAGGACTACTATTGCCGCTTGGCCGAACGGGGTAATAACCACGCTATGGCAACCCTGGGCGGTCTGTATTATGAAGGGGTTAATCTGCCCCAGGATTTTATCGCGGCTAAACACTGGTTTGAAAAGGCCGCAGCACAAAACAATCCGCTGGCTATCAATTATCTGGGTTATTGCCATTATTATGGCCGGGATATCCCTGTCGACCATGAAAGGGCCTATTATTATTTTGCCAGAGCCGCCCAAATGGGCCATCACAATGGCATGTATAAACTTGGCGATATGTATTATAATGGCCACTTTGTGGCAAAAGACCCGGCGATTGCCTTTTTTTGGTTCAACGAGGCCGAACAGGCCACCGCTGAAAGCAGCCCCGAGTATCCCAACATTGCTTACCGTATCGGCCACTGTTTGCTACTGGGCCAGGGCGTTCCCCAGGATTTATTGCTAGCCCTGGCCTGGCTTCATAAAGCCGAATTGGGCTGCTATCAGTTAACCCGGAACGGCGATGCCTATGCCGGTCTTACCCTGATCCGGGTTCATGAGGATCTGGCCATTTTGCGCCATCAGCTGGATGCCGAAAGTTCGTATCGTCACGCTGATCTGGGAAATCACAACCCCTTGAATACCCCTTAATCAGGGTTGCCCTAAATAACCCTGATCCGATAAACAATCTAATCCAATGCTACCGTAACAAAATGGAGGTTACCTGATGCAAAGAGTACTTAATATTTTTCAAGACGTTCCTTACCGCAGTTCTCAGTTAGTAATGAAGCAAGTCGTCCAGGTACTGCCCCTGCCCATTCCCCCTGTCCTTCAGGGGCCTGGCATGGTCCGCCGTTTTCCCGAAATTATCAAAATTTCCGGTGTGACCAAGGTTCTGGTTGTCACCGACAAGCCCCTCTATTCAATGGGTTTATTGGATTCTTTTTTATGTGCCCTGGAATCCAATGGCATCGATGCCGTCGTTTTTGACAAGGTTCAGCCCAATCCCACCTTCGAAAATGTAGAAGACGGTCTGGCCCTGTATTACAGCAGCAACTGCCAGGGCGTGGTGGCCTTCGGCGGGGGCTCTCCGATCGACTGCGCTAAAATCATTGCGGCCAAGGTCACTAACCGTAAAAGCATCGAAAAAATGCGGGGGCTTTTTAAACTGACCCGCAGACTGCCGCCTTTTTTTGCCATCCCGACGACCTCTGGCACCGGTTCTGAGGCAACCATCTGCGCCGTGATCACCGATGTTAAAAACCATGAAAAATTTGCCATTAATGACCCCAAGCTGGTGCCTCTGGCCACTGTTTTCGATCCTGAGCTCATCACTGGCCTGCCACCATCCCTGACTGCTGCCACCGGCATGGATGCCCTGACCCATGCGGTGGAAGCCTATATCGGAAAATATGATACCGCTTTCGTCAAAGAAAAAGCCCTGAACGCCACTGAAATTATTATCAACAATCTGGAAAATACCTATCACAATGGCCAGGACCTTGAGCTACGTCTCAAAATGGCCCAGGCCTCCTTTGATGCCGGGCTGGCCTTCACCAGAGCCTATGTCGGCTATGTCCATGCCATCGCCCATGCCATGGGCGGATTTTATGGTGTTCCCCACGGTTTGGCTAATGCTATTATCCTGCCTTATATTCTTGATTTTTCAAAAAAGGCAGCCCAGAAAAAACTGGCTGAACTGGCTTTTTATGCCGGACTGGGCGAAGCCATGAATGACGATGAAACCCTGGCTGGTCTGTTGATTGAAAAAATAAAATCGATGAATGCCAACATGGGCATTCCCACCACCATTTACGCCCTGAAGCAACATGACATTCCTGAACTGGCCAAACGGATTCTCAAAGAAGGCAACCCCACCTACCCAGTGCCCCGGATTATGCATTATCAGGAATGCTGTGAAATCCTGAAACAGCTTTGTCCGGAAACGGCACCTAAGGCTTAATGAAGGTTCAGATCTATCCCCCACCCTTTGCCAGCCTCACCAATTTGGATGAGGATGGCATGATGGTGCTGCCCCCCGGGGCCCGGCTGTTCACCGTTTACCGACGGCTGAAAATCCCCCTGGTGTTACAGCCGCTGGTGATCTGCAACGTGAATTATCAGCGGATGAAATTGAATACCCAGTTAAAAGACGGAGATGTGATCAGTTTTATGCTCCCCCTTGCTGGAGGATGAGAGGTGATTTTTTGAAAGGTTATTGCGGAAAAATACTGATGGTGGATCTTTCGGACTCCACCTTTGAAGAAATCGAAATCCCCGATATGATTTATGAACATTTTCTTTCCGGGGTGGGCCTGGGCGCCTATATCCTATATAAATATCTGCCCCAAGGGGCCGATCCTTTGGGGCCAGATAATATTCTTGGCTTTGTCAGCGGGCTCCTCACCGGCACCGGCAGTTTTATGACCGGACGCTGGCTGGCCGTCTGCAAGTCGCCCCTCACCGGCGGCTTCGGCGATGCCAATTGTGGCGGCACCTTTTCTCCGGCGATCAAGCAAAGCGGCTATGACGGCATCTTTTTAAAAGGTCAGTCCCCCACACCCAAAATGCTCTTTATCGATAATAACGGCCCTCAACTCCTGGATGCTGCTGATCTCTGGGGACTCGACACGGTCGAAACTGAAGCCGCCATTAATCAGAAAATCACTGCGAATAAAAAACTGGCTATTGCCACCATCGGCCCGGCCGGCGAGCATCAATCGCTGATCGCCGGGATTTCCAACGATGGTGGCCGGATGGCCGCGCGATCAGGAGTCGGCGCCGTGATGGGGTCAAAAAAATTGAAGGCCGTGGTGCTGGCCGGTTCAAAAATGATCCGTTCCCGGGATCCCCAGACCATCAAAACCATCAGCCGGGATTATGCCAAAAAAGTCAAAGCTTCCAATCTTCCTCCCCTGGCCACCGGAGCGATGCTGCCGATGATGGGAAAATCAATGGTGGCAACTGATAAAGCCATCCCCATTGACGGCATGTTATCCACCGCCATCATCAAAAAATGGGGCACGGGCTTTACCAACACCATGGGCATGACCATGGGTGACACCCCGGTCAAAAATTGGAAGGGTTCGGTGGCTGATTTTCCCTATCGCAAGTACCGCCATATGAATCCCGACCAAATCCAAAAACACGAAACCCAAAAGTATCACTGTTATTCCTGCGTGATTGGCTGTGGCGGTGTCTGCGATATCAACGGCATCTCAAAAGGCCGTTTTTCGCACACTCATAAACCGGAATACGAAACCGTCGCCGCTTTTGGGTCACTGCTGTTAAATAAAGATCGCGATTCCATTTTTATCATCAACGAGCTTCTCAACCGCGGCGGAATGGACAGTATTTCAGCCGGAAATACCATCGCCTTTGCCATGGAATGTTACGAAAAAGACTGGTTAAGCCCAGAAGTCACCGGTGGACTGGAGCTCACCTGGGGCAATGCCGAAGCGATCGTCACCCTAGTCGAACAAATGATTGCCGGAGTCGACTTTGGCGCCATTCTCCAGCACGGGGTCAAAAAAGCCAGCGAAATCCTGGGCATTGAATCCGCGCCTCTGGCCATCCACGCCGGTGGACAGGAACCGGGCATGCATGACCCCCGGCTGGATCCGATCCTCGGCATCCACTATTCCTGCGACCCGACCCCCGGCCGCCACACCATTGGCGCCGGCAGCTATTACACCTATATGCGGATCTGGGAAGATGTGACCTGGGCTCCCAAGGTCAAACTGGGGGAAGATAAAAACAATGAATATGAAGCCACCAATCAGGTCGGCCTTAAATCGATGATTAATGTCTGTATCAAACAGATTTTGGATGGCTCCGGCGGCTGTTTTTTTGCGCTGGTCAGCGGACTGAATCATTTTAAGATTTTTGACTATCTCAACGCCGCCACCGGCTGGCAGAAAACTCCCAACGAATACATGACCATCGGTCTGCGGATGCAAACCCTGCGCCAGGCTTTTAATGTCCGGGAAGGGATCAACCCCCGGGATTTTAAAATGAATGAACGTCTCAGCGGAAACCCGCCCTTAAAAGAAGGCCCCCTTAAAGGGAAACATTTTAATATAGATGAAATGATGAGTATTCACTACCAGTTTATGGGCTGGGATAAAAAAACCGGAATCCCCACCAAAACCGCCCTTTCTGACCTGGGCTTCTGCGATCTGGAAATGGAGGGCGCAACCCATGGCTGATAAGAAAAAACCCGTCATCGATTATGAGCTCTGCATGGCCTGCGGCATCTGCTCCGGCGATTGCCCCCTGAGCTGCATCGCCCTGCGCAAAACCGATATCGACCGCTACCAGAAAGCCTACCCGGTGCTGGATGAATACTACCGCTGCACCGGCTGCACCCGCTGCGCCAAAGCCTGCCCGATGGAAGCGATCCGGATGATGTGATATCAAAAAAGATGCTGAATGATTTTACATCATCCCGCATCTTTTTTCTTTTTCATTATTCTCTTTTACTTAATCAGAGCATACATACAATAATCGGTTATCTTTCCGTTCTTGAATATAGCTTTCTTGCAGATTCCTTCCAGTTGGAAGCCGGCTTTTTCCAAAGCCTTCCGGGAACCAATGTTGTCTACAAAGGGTCGACCATAAATTCTGAAAATATCAAAATTGGCGAATCCATTTTCGCAGGTTTGAATAATCGCTTTTGTCATAATCCCTTTTCCCCAGAATGGTTCGCCCAGCCAATATCCCAACTCGGCCGTCTTACAACTGACATCGTCCTGAAGCATCAATCCCACCGAACCGATGGGCTCATTGTCAATGACAATAGCTTTGATCGACTGTTTTGTCTGATCTCTGTGCATACACTGGTCAATGAACATATGGGCATCGTCCAAGGTGTAGGGTGATGGAAAAGCGTTTCTCAAGAAGCAGGCAACCTTAGGGTTATTGGCATAACGCACTAGATTTTCCGCATCATCCAATTTCCAATCTCTTAATTCAAATTTCATCTTTCTTCCTCCTGTATAGAATAAGTCATGTTATGTCAGACCAATAATTAGCCTAACTGCAACGTGCGGGCTGACAATTTTTCATCTTAAAATCGGTACAATATAATCATTCTCCTGAAACAAAATCGTTCAAAGTCAACACAAAAACTGATAAAAACTTACTTAATGGGCATGACAATTTTTGTGAGCCATTCACTTTCGGGAAACTCCGGATCATTATAGTAATATTCATAGGAAATCCCTTCTGGCTGGCAGTTATTCGTTTCAAACCATTCTGCCATTTCACCATAAACCGCTTCCATTTCTGCATAAGGTCCCCGGTACATACAAAAGATGATTTTTCCTTCTGGGATCAGACCCGGTTTGACTTCACCCTTTCCCGGAAATGCTTTCGCCACTGGAAAACCCATCTCCACATCAAGGCTTTGCATATCCATGTTGTGATACGCAACAAAAGGCACATCTGTCATTAATTCCCCAATTTCATCGAGATAGGCCACAATCTTTCCATAGCTCTCTCCGATTACTCGGGGCAATTCTTCAACCCTGGTGGTCATTCTTATAATGAGTGTTGGCTGTTCTCGCTGCTTTATTGTTTGAATGTTTGACATTTTTGGCATGTTTAATCCTCCTTGAATTTTTCAGTTAAACTAATTGAGCTTTTTAAGTATTACTACCCCTTTTTCTCCCAAATATTGAATCAATGTTTTTTAACATAAAAAAAGGCACCCATCCCGGTAAACTTGACTTCACAGCAAATCTACAGGTATGAGTGTCTAAGCGTTCAATAACATAATTGAAATGTTACAATTATCCGAAAAATGATATCTTGATTTTACATTTTTGTCAAAACACAAATTAAATCCAGCGATCTTAAATTTTACAGGCTGGGCAGCGTTCCGGAAATCACCGCTGGTGCCAGGGCGTTAATGACCGCCTGCATAATCCCGTTTGAGGTATAGGTTGCGCCGGAAATCGTGTCAACCACTGGGGTCTGGGCGGCGATAATGGCTGCCGGTACCGCATCAATCGCTTTGCCATAATATTTTTCATTTTTTTCGTTGTGGGAGACCACCTGAACAGTGGTAATCACATTTTCAGCCACCGTTACGCTGACCGTCAGCTCCGGCCCGTAACCTTCTGCTACCCCGGTATAGGTACCATCCTTCAAATCGACGCTGTCCAAAAACAGATTGGCCTTGGTAACCACCGTATCGGTCACGGTTGAATTTGTCGTTGTTACTGGTGTGCTTTCAGCCGTGGCAGTGCTTGAGCTTTCATCGGTTACTGGCTCGGTTTGATCCGCCACTGCTGTTGCTGATACCGTTTGGGTTCCATACAATTTTGCCACCGAAGTTTCGATTTCCTTTAATGAACTGTTGAAAAAAGCATCAGGTCCCATGATTCCGCCAACTTCCCAAAGGTGGATGCCCAGAAATACGATCAGCACCACGGTTAACCAGCGGTGTGGTTTGATCCAGGTACACTTTCCGCGCAACAATTTTCTAAGAAAATAAGTAAGTCCCAACAAAATCCCCATTACCATACATAGGGTCCCAAAGTTGAATGACAGAATAGCTCCCGAGGAAAAGAACCCATGGATACAGGCGGTGATCACAAAAGCGATTCCCATTGTTTTATGTGAATTTCTCAGATTTCGATTAATCCTGGCGATGAATTTATTTTTTCTTTCGCCCTTATTGACGATTCGCAATAAGTAGATGATTGTGAGTAACGCTGCAAATATGACACTTAGCCAGGCAGTCATTACGTTAATGATAACGGTCATCTCAATTCCTCCTTTTTCTTCTTATAATTAGGCGTTTGCAAAACGCCACAGTCCGCATAATAACGGGATATTTCTGACATAAAAAAATATAACTCCTCACCAGATTGTGATAAAATTGAGTTGCTAAAAAACAAATCTATCAACCTGAAAGGAGT
>Ga0209639_1000149_pt1 | contig 108791 bp, 112 predicted proteins | sample EPASupsiteHSE605_FD_187268 | JGI IMG/M metagenome (GOLD analysis project Ga0209639, IMG submission 187268) | Bioremediated contaminated groundwater from EPA Superfund site, New Mexico - Sample HSE6-05 (SPAdes) (version 2) | ecosystem: Environmental > Aquatic > Deep subsurface > Groundwater >...
CACCAGGAGGGTATGAAGCATAGGAAGATACATCCTTGTTAATTATTACGTGTATTAAGAAACGGTAATAGAGCAGTCGATGAAAAACATTTGATCAACACTAATATTCAATATTTAAATATTTATCTAGTGTGTAGAATATCCGATACCAAATGAAAATAACCATCTGAAATCAATGCCTGGTATTTAAGAAAAAGATAACAATCACAATGGTTGACGTTTTGAATGCAGTTGCATATATTGATGGTACCAGGAAATATCTTAGGAAAAAGTACTGGTAACCCTGAAAATAGGGGAAGTGAGAAAAGGTTCTTATCAAAATCTCATGACTAATTCCCGACAGTCATACTACCATGGTGTTGCTGTTAAAAACCCAGGATTAGGGTATAAGTGAAAGCTTAAGCAATTAATAACCGGGTAAGGGTTAGGAAATGAGATGGTGAAAGGGAGACATTTTTCAAACAACCTCTACCAACCGATCGGTACAAAACAAGTAAAGGACCAACGCTATTTAGTATAGATGTTAGTCCTTTACTTTTTGCCCTTCTTGTGATCCTCAGCATTTTATATCTATCCTTCTGAGCTTTAATAGCAATTTAAAATTATTTTCAATTCTTCTGGAAGGCTGCGAGTCGCAATCCTCATTTCATGGTGGCTGCAGCCCAAAGTTATTAATAGCAATAAACGTTAAACTTAAGGACACTCGCTTAATAACAAACGTATTGAAGCAGGTCAATCAGGAATAATATAAATGTAAAGAAACGGATTATAGGGTTTGTAATAAAACTGGAAGGCGAGGAGCTTTAAATGAACCAGCAGGATTACTATAAGGCTTTATTATCTCGAAAAGAAGAAATCGAACAGCAGATTAACCGCAAAAGGGATATCCTTCAAACGCCCTTATCAGAATCGACTGACGAACTTTCTGGCTATGACCAGCATCCGGGAGATCTGGCCAGTGATACCTTTGAACGTGAGAAGGAAGTCGGTCTCCTCGAGATGCTCGAATTTGAAATGGAAAAGGTCAATGACGCTATATCCCAGTACCAGAATGGCTCCTATGGAATATGCGATCAATGCGGACAGCCGATTGAACCTGCCCGATTACAGCGTATGCCTAATACTACCATGTGCGCAGCCTGCGCACGCGGCCAATCAAAGGATTTTCACCGCCCGGTTGAAGAGAACGTGGTCAGACCAGGCCGGGCATATCATGCCGGATTCGATATCGCTGGGTACGATTATGATGAATACACATAGAATCTAATGCTGTGATAGGTATCTAAACGCAAATAGTAAAGGGCCAACTTATAATGTATAAATGTTGGCCCTTAGCTATCTTGGCAGTTCGCAGATTATTTCAAGAATTCGTTTTTACAAAGTGTAATGTTTTTCATGCCACCATCCAAATGCTATCCTGACTGATGCTAATTGATCCGGTGTTTCTGGGTTAGATACAAATACAGTTAGATTTCCGCCGGGGGCGAAGATATATTTCCCATCTTCCTCGAAAACCTGAGTAGTTCCGGGCTCAGTTCTTCTTACAAAAGCCTTTATCCCGCCAGTAGGTGTACCAATAACATTACTAGCCTTCAACAGTTTTACTCGTGGCCGGGGAGGAGGCTTTAGAGCCTTATTGGCAGGAGTGACCAGCGTTTCTTCAATTGGCTGCCCTGGGAGCCTTGAATTAAACCAAATCTGGGCTCTGACGGGAGAGATGTTCAGCAGCTCGGTGATAGTCCATACGTTAACAAACATATAGACCCCAGAATCGACAGGATTAAACAAACCTGCCCAAGCGCTTGTTCCTTTACCGAGAGTAAGCTCATCGGCATAACCAACAAAGTATTTGCCTTCAAATGACTTAGCCAATGGATTAGGAATATTTATTCTTGGGCTATATGATTTTTTGTGTAATTTTTTAGGCGGTTTTTTATGCAAGATATTCACCTCCGTTAATTTTTCTGCAGTATTCACGTTATAGAGTGAAATTTACATTCCAGTTACATAATACGAAGGATAGAGAAAAACGGTGCTTGATGGTGTAACAACGATATGTCATGATGATTAAAGGAGGATATAAAAGATGGCTTTTTCTAGATCACTTGAAATAAAAACAATAAAGAAGATGCTAACGATGTACTGCCGGGAGATGCATGGGACAGAGAAGGATTTATGTCCCGAATGTTTGAAGCTGTTGAAATATGCCCAGAAGCGGATAGATAAATGTGTTTACGGCGAGAAAAAGCCGGTATGTTCAAAGTGCCCGGTGCATTGTTACAAACCGGAAATACGGGAAGAGGTAAAAAAGGTAATGCGCTTTTCCGGGCCTCGCATGATTCTGCATAGTCCGATACTCTCAATGCGTTACATGTATAGGAAGAAGTTCAAAAGCACTCCCTGATCACAGAGAGTGCTTCAGTTACATATCACCAGGTTATTTGAGTTTATTCACGTAATCCATGAGCGCTTTTTCAGTGGTAGGTCCAACAATATAATCATAGATCTCACCCTGTTTATTAATAATAAATGTGGTGGGTATATTGGAGATACCATAAGCGTCGGCTGCTTTGCCCTCAGTATCTAGTAATACACTCATGGAAAAGTGATTATCAGTTATGTACTTGTTTGCTTTATTCTCTGTTTCTCTAACACCATCCGTTAAATTAACCGCCAATAAAACTGCATCTTTTCCAGCGGCAAGCTCTTTAGCGGTTTTATCCAGATCAGGCATTTCGGATTTACAGGGTGGGCACCAGCTGGCCCAAAAGTTCAAAATGACTACTTTACCTTTGTAATCAGACAACTTTACTGTTTGCCCGCTCAAATCCTTCAAAACAATGTCTGGGGCAGCCTGCTTTTTACTTCCAATTTGGGAACCGGTATCTGTTGATCCTTGTGGCTGCTGCCCTGTCCGGGGTGGTTTATTCTGGTTATAGAAGGTGAAAGCAGCAAATAATACAACTCCAATGACAATAACCCAGAGGAGTAACTTCTTATATTTCTTCATGGAATGATATCCTCCTGAGATCAAAAACTTAGATACGTCAATTTATCTGTAATAACCAGTATACCTGCAAAAATCAGTACCAGGCCTGAAATAATACTAATCATTCTGCCAAATCTCTGAATTTGCCTGAAGGTATTCTTTATGGTTTCAAAAAGGATGGAGCTTAGAATAAATGGAACTCCGAGACCAGCAGAATACAACAATAATAAGATAATTCCCTGACCGACCGAATTTGAATTGCCTGCCATGAGCAGGGCTGAACCCAGAAATACTCCTACACAGGGAGACCATCCGAAAGCAAATACCATACCGAAAATTATCGATCTTAGGAAATTTAGATCGTTAAACTTATAGTCATATCTCTTTTCATAATTTAGGAAGTTTAAGTTCAGAATACCCATAAAGTTCAATCCAAATACTATCATTATGAATCCGCTTATATTTCTAAAGATATCGAAATTAATTTTCAAAAAGCTTCCCAGGGTAGTGGCTGTTGCCCCCAGCATTACGAATATAATGGTAAACCCGGTCACAAAGCCAATGGAGTTTATTAGCAGTTTGCTGCGGCTTGCGCTTTCTTCCCCAGAAACACCGGCCATGTAAAAGAAATATATCGGCAGCATTGGCAGGATGCAGGGGGAAATAAATGTTAATATTCCTTCGAGAAAACAAAGAATATAGGAGAAGTTGTTCACTTATTAACTAACTCCTTTCTATTTTATTAATATATTACATTAAAAAAGCTTATCTTTCTCAAACTAATAAAAGGAAATTTCCATTACTTATAATATGTCGGAAATAGACGAAAAAGTATGATAATATTAAGAAAGTTGAAGGTGATAACAAGTTTGAGGTCCTAATTTGAAGAAAATACCGTGCCATATTTGCTGAAAATAATTTAGTTATGGGGAGATGAAAAAATATGTTTAGCGTTAGTCCCGTCGCCCAAAAGTATATTATGAAAAAAGGCGGCGATGTCAGGCTTTATTTGAAAACATATCACTCGCAGGGTGGCTGATGTCCCGGTCGACAGGTTACCTGTCATGTCCCGACCGTGAGTCTGGGAAAACCCTATGTAGGTGATGAATCCCATTTTCAATCAGAAATAGTTGATGGTATTACCATATGGTTTACAAATAACATTAAGGCCGAAAAACCCGATCAAACAATAGAAATTGCTGCACGTAAAGTTCTGTTTAGTTATGATTTACTGGTTAATAATGCAAAACAGTATCTAAAGACTACTTAATTAATTTCTTATTAATCCAGCAGATCCATAAGTTTCTCAAATCCTCCGGGATCGCCCTGCTCCTCAGGAAGGGGGCGTTTGAAAAGCAATATGTCGGGATGTTTTTTATCTCTGGTTCTTTTAAAGGTAATCACAGCCTCAGATATAACCAACTTCTGATTAGTTTTATCTTCAAAATCATAGGTACGCTCAACACGTGATATCTCGTCCAGATTGAAGGTGCGGAGGGTCATTTTTCCGCTGGTAAAGAGACAGACTGCAATAAGCACGCGGCTCATTAAAAAGACATATTCCTCCATGTAGAATCTTTGTGCCCATTGATTGGGGCCGTGATAATACTTGAACCAGGCTCTAAGTTCTCCTGATCGCAGCAGGCGTTCGCGCAAGGGGGGAAAGTTAGTTTCACTTCTGTACAGTTTAGATTCAATTTCCTTTAACTGTTCTTCCATACAAGCCCTCCTAAATATATGTAAAAGTGTAGCTTATGATACCATATTATGATGGTTATGCCAAAATATACATGGGCAAGCATACCATGCCCTCAAGACCTGCCGGGTTTGGGTAATTTCTATATGGCTGGCCGGGCTCATTTCACAAGAGTGTCGTGTCTCGGTGAAAAACGTTGATGGTGTCGAGCTGGTGGGTACCGGTCTTTATGACTTTACTAAATCACTTACTTCTGTTAGTAACAGTCCTAAAGAAGCTCTTAAGCCTGAAGCGGGTGTTGACTACGGTCTCTTTGTTTTCTTTGGTGTACCTGCTCGTTAACTCGGATATATTGTGAGAAGTTGTTGATAAGAGACAGAATGACTAGATTCTGCCTCTTACCATTACGATTTTAATTGGTCCATCTATGCGAAATTTTTTACCAGTTCTCTTATTTGCGTAAGCATTTGTTTGCGTTCTTCATCACTGGCAGTGGGAACTGCAAAAAGATTATGGAGTTTATACTCCTGGAAACCAGAGAAACCAAAAACGGCAGCAGTCAGGGATTTATTCAGGTTATTCATCATCCCGCTCTGGTCTGCATCCTGCTGATTGGCACCAGAAGTGGTGATGATCAAACCTCTTTTGCCTTTGAGCAGCCCTAGAGGACCTGTTGCAGTGTATTTATAGGCAAACCCAATACTGAAGACGCGATCAATATATCCCTTTAGGATAGCAGGAACCGAATGCCACCACACCGGGGCCACCATAATTACGACGTCAGCCCAGGATATATCGTCCTGTTCCTTTTTAATGTCTGCAGTTATGTTGCCCGAATGATACCCTTGGAAATCCTCCTGGCCCAGGATGGGATTCCATTTCATTGCGTAAAGGTCTTTGACTTTTATCGAGCTGCCTTTGCGGTTTATCTCTTCCTCAATGACTTTTGCTATAGCTGCGTTGAAACTCTGGGGATTAGGGTGGGCATATATCAGTAATGTATTCATTTTAAAGACTCCTCCTATTTCTTAATCATTAATATTTTTACCTTATTCTAAGAGTAGTATGTGAATAAAGCATATTTTATAAAGACCGATTAATTAAATTTTGCCTGCGGGAGAACTATAAAATGACTGATCTAAATTGTACGTCCACCAACTTAGCCTACCACTTTGAATCCGGCTTCATCAACGGCTTTAACAATAGCGGTTCGTTCAACCGAACCGGCAACTACCGCTTCTTTTTTAGCTAAGTCCACCTGAGCACTAGTTATACCTGATACCCCTTTAAGTGCTCTTTCCACAGCCATTTTACAATGCATACACTTCATTCCTTCAATCTTAAGAACAGTCTCACTCATTATTCTCACCTCCTTCACTCAGAAATTTGATATACGCTCTTCAAAACGATCCTAAGACGCAAACGGAGAAAAATAAGCTTAATCAATTAATTTCTTACCATAACCCTTAAGGAGTAGGGAATTGGTGACTACTGATACCGAGGAAAAGGCCATAGCTAGCCCGGCCCATTCCGGTGGCAGGAGTTTTCCGGTTATGGGATAAAGAACGCCGGCAGCCACCGGAATCCCAATCACATTATAAATTAAGGCCCAGAATAGGTTTTGCTTGATTTTATTTAATGTTTTTTTACCTAACCGGATGGCCCTTTCCACATCGAGCAGGTCATTTCGCACTAAAATGACATCGCCTGTTTCCTTTGCCACATCGGTTCCAGACCCGATAGCAATCCCGATATCCGCTTGGGCTAAGGCGGGGGCATCATTGATTCCGTCGCCGACCATGGCAACTTTTAGCCCTTGTTCCTGATATTTTTTGATGATGTTAATCTTATCTTGGGGCAGAACCTCGGAGACTATCTCATCAATCCCAACTTCTTTACCAACGACACGGGCAACCTTCTCATTGTCCCCAGTGATCATAAAAGTTTTCAGACCCAGCTTGTGCAGACGTTTGATCGCTTCTCGGGTACTCTCTTTAAGGACGTCCGCCAGGGCAATTAAGCCAATACCACGGCCATTAAGAGAAACAAACATAGTCGTCTTTCCCTCTTCCGCCAAGCGCTGGAAGTCCTGTTCGATATCACCTACATCGATCCCATGTTTCTGCATTAGCTTCATATTACCAATCAGCAAGGGCTGACCTTGATAAGAACAAGCTATCCCGTAGCCGCTCTCCTCTTGATAATCCTTGACTTCGGTAATTTCCAGTTCTTCCTTCTTGGCGCTAATCACGACCGCTTGAGCTAAGGGATGTATAGAGGGGCTCTCTCCAGCGGCTGCTATTTGCAAGAGATCTTTTTCATTGTAAGGAGCAGCCGCTATGATATTCGTAACCTCTGGAGTGCCTTTCGTCAGTGTTCCGGTCTTGTCAAAACCGATAGCCTGCAAGCTGGAGATGGCTTCCAGCACCGCTGCTGATTTAAAGAGAAGGCCACGATTAAGGCCAACGCCACTACCGACCATGATAGCTGTCGGGGTCGCCAGCCCAAGTGCACAGGGACAGGCAATGACCAAGACGGCAATTGCTGCCGTAAAGGCGAAAACAAAGGTGCTGTTAAGAACCAAATACCAGATTAAAAAAGTGATTAACGCTAGGGTTATAACCGTAGGGACGAAATAATTAGAAATCAAATCCGCAAGCCGTTGAATCGGGGGTTTTATCCCCTGGGCATCTTCCACCATTTTGATGATCCCGGAAAGTACCGTATCCTTACCCGTTTTGGTGGTTTTTACTTTAATACTTCCCGAGCGGTTAATCGTAGCCCCGATCACAGGGTCCCCAGCTGCCTTGTCAACGGGAATGGACTCCCCGGTCAGCATGGCCTCGTCTATGCTGGCTTGTCCTTCAATAATCTTGCCGTCTACCGGTATTCTTTCTCCGGGTTTAACGATGACTATATCACCGATTTTCAGATCTGATGCGGCTATTTCCTTTTCTTCGCCATTAACAAACAAGCGCGCTTTATCGGCCTGTAACTCTAACAATCGTTTTAGCGCCTGACCAGCCCGCCCTTTTGCTTTGGCCTCCAGATATTTTCCGAAACGTACAAAAGTAATCAACAAGGCTGACGTATCAAAAAAATCTGGACCTTTAAAGAAAATAGTCGGGAAGAACATGTGTAATGTAGTCATCAGACTATACCCGTAAGAGGCTGTAATCCCCATCGCAACCAAGACATCCATATTAGCTGAACGGTTTTTCAAGGCGTGATAAGCACCACGATAAAATGTCCAACCTGCTGTAAACTGGACAATCGTTGCCAAAGCAAGGATCGTATACATCAAGGGTCTTGCCATGGGAAGATACATAAGCGGCATAATAGGCAAAGAAAGAACCGCACTAAAAATGAGCCAATTGCGTTGTTTGATCGCACTACGATCATCTTGATTTTCGCCCCTGTTTTCTAGGGGAATATACCCGGCATTCCTGACTTGGTTTAAGATCCCATTCAAATTAATTATTTGAGGATTATAGTCAACAGTCACTGTCTCATTGGCAAAGTTCACTGAGGCACTGTGTACACCAGCAGTCCCTTTAAGCTTCTTCTCAATAGTCAAGGCACAGTTCGCACAGGTCATCCCGCTTACCTTAAATTGCTGTTTGCCGCCCTCGCTATCTTCACTTTGTGCCCTGGCCTCTTTGTACATGCCGCTTTCTACTACTATCTCCACTGCTGCTTCGGTTGGAATAGGATTGATCGAATATCCAGCTTCTTCAATCGCTTCGTGTACTGCGGTTATGTCGAGTTTCTCTGGATTAAAATGAAAACTCGCATTGGAGTCTGCCAAAGACACCTGAACATCTGCCACACCAGGGAGTTTCTCCAAAGTTTTGGCCACCCGCCGGACACAATGTTCACAAGTCATGCCATAAACGGGAATCTCTATCTGAGCCTTATTTTTATTTTCTGCAGTATTAGCCATGGTGACATTATTCCTTTCGCTTGCACTCAAGGTACAAAAATATATATTTCGGTTGTCCGCATTTATACAACCAGTCTATTTAATAAGTTTGAAGATAGTTTTTAAAACTTCATCAATCACTTGATCATCACCAGACTTAAGCTGCTCTGTAACGCAGGATTTCATATGCTTCTCCAATAGTAGCCTGGCTACTCCGTGTAAAGCTGACTGAGCAGAGGAAATCTGGTTTAAAATATCATCACAATACACATGTCGCTCGATCATACCCCTAATGCCGCGAACTTGACCCTCGATTCGGTTCATCCTGCCGACAAGTTCACGGATAGTCTTTTCACTATGATGGCTAAGTTTTTCACCGTTTTCAGAATCCTCATGACAAACCGAGCAGGAAAGCTTTATCTCATCCATATGACCACCACCTTTTAATTTAACAGTAAAACTCCCATGCAATATACTATACCCCCCTATACTATATTGTCAATTCCGTTATCAATTATTTGTTGCCGATGATGAAACGTTGCGATGCGAAAAAAGGTATACCAGTCTTAGGACATTTTGTGTAGCTGCCAAGTAGCGAGTTTATAAATATTTTAAAAATGTTTATAAATATTTTAGAGGCATTTTATGGGGAGTTTAATTGGTCTCACTATAATAACCCTAATATCAAAAGGAGGTTATTGTAGTGAATAAAATTAAGCTTATGTATGATGTAGCCAAGGCAATGAAAGAAAAGGAGGTGTTTATTGGCTCTCTCGAGGTAGAGGCAAAAAAAGATCAAGTTGAGTTCTTTGCCCTGAAAAATGAATTTGAAAAAAGTTTGGTAACTGGACAGGTTAAAGTAAAGATCAATACCGCACTTGATTGCGAAGGAAAGCAAATAAAACATGAAAGCACTAGTGAGTTTAATCTGCAGAATTGCTGTGGAGGAAAGCATCATCACTTAAGAAAACATTTTCATTCGCATTGCTGCGACGAGGAATCGGGTTGCTGCTGCACAGGATTAAAAGGAAAACTATCAAACCTCATCTATATATTGCGTCTCATAGATAAAGTTAAGATTGAGGAGTTAGAGAATAATACCTTGGCGTTATCCCTAAATATCGATGAGATGCCTGAGGAATTAATGAAGCATATACATGGAAGATTCCAACATTGCATGTCCAATGAAGATTCTCATGGCCAGGAATGCTGCTCCTGTATGAATGATCTCATGTCCACAGAGAAACCAATAATTAGTCTGAACATGCAGCTAAATCAGGATAGAGCAATAGACAGAATTCTTGTTACTGCCGAGGGGAAACAAAAGGATAATACTGATCAGATTCATGAAATCAACTTAAGGGCAGAGTTAAACCTAAAATGGTAAAAAGAAGGTCAACTCGCTTTTATAGCTAATATTATCAGGGCGTAAATAGTATCACGCTTTTTACGTCCTTTTAACTATTTTTTAGTTACTGTCGATCAAAAAGAATTCCGTTGCGGCTTAGCGTCCTTGTATAAATAGAATGACAGGTTAAAATATAATATATAGCAAATTGATAGTAGGTGCCGGTAATGAGGAACAAACCTATAGATTTAACAGAAAATTACTGTTGTATGGCTGAAATTGAATGTAGACATAATCATTTTGAAGAATTTCACCGCCTGCACAAATCCTTTAGATTTTTACGGCCGATGTTTCTGGTATTTAACGTTATTATTGTATACCTACTATTTCGATGGGCCGGGCTTAAAGTAATCGGGATTTCCATTGCTGCTTTAATCGTATGTAAAGAAATAATACAGCTCTTCTTTCTAGGACGTTTGGAAAAGAGAGTGTTAACACCTATCGAAAAGCTTCAAAATGGGTTTGTGGAGATTGCCAAAGGGAATTATGATGTAAGTATAGATCCTTGTTGTGAAAATGAGTTTGGTCAACTGATTAGATCTTTTAATAAAATGGCCGATAAATTGCACGAGAGTGAAAAAACCAACCTGGAGTACGAAGATAATAGAAAAAACCTGATAGCTAATATCTCCCATGACTTAAAAACACCGATAACATCCATCCAGGGCTATATTGAAATGATTATGGATAACGACCTGGTTCAACCCGATAAAATAAATCAATATCTTAAGACCATATACAATAATACCAACTATATGAATAAACTAATTGATGATTTATTCCTTTTCTCGAAACTTGATATTGATAAGGTGGATTTCAACTACGAGATTATGAACGTCCGTGCCTTTACAAGTGATTTAATGGATGAACTTAAGTTTGAACTTGAAGAAATAGACGCTGAGTTTATCTACCTGAATAAAATTGACCAGGACTCTACAGTCAAAATTGACGGTAAAAGGGTATATCAGGCTATCAAGAATATTATAGGTAATGCAATTAAATATGGTCCAGAGACTAATTTGAAAATAAGTGTTGAACTATACCGACAGGATGACACAGCATGTTTATCAATCATTGACAATGGCCCTGGAATAGCGCAGGAAAAACTCCCTTACATTTTTGACCGGTTTTACCGAATTGATAATGAACGTTCGAAAGATTTTATGAGTACAGGACTGGGATTAGCTATAGCCAGAGAACTGATAGAAGCCCAGGGGGGTAAGATATTAGTATCCAGCTCTGAAGAAACCGGTTCCTGTTTTACAATATGCTTTCCTATCTACAGTACAACGGAGAATGGGGTCAAATTATGAAAAGCGTTCTGATTATTGAAGACGATGTTAATATTGCTGAACTAGAGCGTGATTATCTGCAATTAAACGGATATAAAGTTGATATTGCTAATGATGGTATTTCCGGCAATAAAAAGGCTGTCTCCGGGGGATATGATATTTTAATAGTAGACTTAATGCTGCCGCAAAAGGACGGATTCGAAATCATTAAGGAAGTCAGGAAGAGATTGGAAATACCGATTCTGATAGTCTCGGCTAGAAATGACGATATTGACAAAATAAGAGGGTTAGATTACGGTGCAGATGATTATCTGACTAAACCGTTCAGCCCTGCCGAACTTATGGCGAGAATAAAATCTCACATTAGGAGATATGAACGTCTGAGGGGCCAAAATACCACTCCCGAGATTATAAATCACCGAGGGTTAGAGATAAATACCGCATCTCATAAAGTATTTGTTAATGGAAAGCAGGTTCAGTTTACTACTAAGGAATATGAGCTTTTACTCTTTTTTGCCAGCAATCCCAACACCGTTTTTACTAAGGAGCACATTTTTACAACTATATGGGGGGATGAGTATAGCGGAGAAACGGCCACCGTAGCTGTTCATATTCAAAAACTGCGCAAAAAAATTGAGAAAGACCCATCAACTCCCGAATATATTGAGACCATATGGGGTACTGGCTACAGGTTTAACCCCTAAAATATTCCCTTAAGGAGCACTGTAAATGACTGACCTTAAAATCCGAACGGTGCAATCATCCGATTTAGAGAGGGTTGTAGAAATTGAGTCGATTTGTTTTCCGCCGGCAGAGGCGGCTTCAAAGGAGGCCTTAAAGGAACGGCTTGCCACTTTCCCGGATGGGTTCTTGGTTGCGGATTTGAATGGCCAGCTTGTGGGATTAATAAACGGTGCGGCCATCAATAGTCCGACTATTAAAGATGAAATGTTTAGTAGTATGAAATATCATATTCCGGATGGGGACAACCTGGCAATTTTCGGCCTGGATGTACTTCCAGAGTATCAGAAGCGGGGTATCGCAGCCCAGTTAATGCAGAAATATATTGATGCTGCAGAAAAAAGCGGCAGGAAGAAGATACTGCTGACATGCAAAGAGCAGTTGATTCATTATTATGAAGGCTTTGGCTTTGTGAACGAGGAACAGTCTGATTCCATCCATGGCGGGGCAAAATGGTATGACATGTCAAAGATGATACAAAACAGCTAAGAATTAGAATGTTAGGTGCCTGGCACCAACAAACTTGGAGGATTTTGAGAATCCTCCTTTTTTGCGCATGGCTTAAATTTATAAAAAATTCTTGACAAACAATACGCGATGGTTTATAAATAAAATGTAATCATTACAAAAATGAAATAATTACAGAAGATTAAGATGAAAGGTGGTTCATATGGATACAAGAGATATCGAGAAACTATTAAAAATGCATGATGTCAAACCATCACACCACCGTATGAGGATTTATCAATATCTAATTGAACGCAGAAACCATCCGAATGTGGATTTGATCTATAGGGATCTGTTGCAGGAAATTCCTACGCTTTCCAAGACTACTCTGTACAATACCCTTAATTTATTCGTAGAAAGAGGGATCGTAACCTTGATTACAATTGAGGAGAACGAGACTAGATATGATGCTGATACATCACTGCACGGTCACTTGAAATGCACTAATTGCGGAGAGATCTACGATATAAGGTTAAAAACATCGCTGCTGGATATTAGCGGATTGGATAACTTCGAAGTTAATGAAAGCCATATATATTTCAAAGGCATCTGCCCGAGATGTTTAAGCAATCGGGATGATCATATAAATTGAAACTTAAAACGCTATTAATTAAGGAGGTATTATCTTATGAAAAAGTGGGTATGTAGTGTATGTGGTTATGTTCACCAGGGAGACACTCCCCCAACTAAATGTCCTCAATGCAATTCATTGCCTGAGAAGTTCAATGAACTTAAAGAAAACATGGAATTAAACTGGGCTGATGAACACCGGATCGGTGTGGCAAAAGATGTTGATGCCGAAGTATTACAAGAATTGAGGGCTAGCTTTGTTGGTGAGTGTTCGGAGGTAGGTATGTACCTGGCTATGAGCCGGCAGGCGGACCGTGAGGGCTATCCGGAAGTAGCTGAAGCCTATAAAAGGATTGCCTTTGAGGAAGCTGAACATGCTGCAAAATTCGCAGAACTGCTGGGAGAAGTTGTAACCGCCGATACCAGGACCAACCTCAAGATGAGAATGGAAGCCGAATACGGCGCGTGCCAGGGTAAGAAGGATCTGGCTACACGAGCCAAACAGCTAAACTATGATGCTATTCATGATACCGTACATGAAATGTGTAAAGACGAAGCGAGACATGGAATGGCATTTAAGGGATTGCTGGAGAGATATTTCGGAGCCTAATAGATAATTAAGAGGCGCTTCGGTTGTTTAAACAAAACACCCGGAACGCCTCCTGCCTTTAAAGAATTAGTTAGTTAATATCTATACGTCTTCTGTTATCATTTGAATCAAAGCTCTTGGGCAAAGTTAGCTTTAGAATACCATCACGGTATTCGGCAGTAATCTGTTCCTCATTGATTCCGTCCATCCTGTAACTTCTGGAGACTCTGCCAAATTGTCTTTCCTGTCTTACGTAATTGCCTGTTTCTTCATCAGCATTCTGCATATTAACTGCTGATACGGTCAATTGGCCATCCTGGCACTCTACAGTAATGTTTTCTTTCGCATATCCGGGCATTTCTACTTCTACAATAAATTCCTGATCATTCTCTTTTATATCACTGCGCATACTGGAACTCAGCCCGGCCATGAAACTGTTATTAAAAAAATTTTCAAGAAAATTAGTAGGAAACGATCCTTTTAAGAAATCGGAAGGCATCGAACGGTGATAAGGTGATAGTTCTCTTCTCACAATAATCTCTCCTTATATTAAGATATTTTAGTGCTTTGCATTACGCAGAGATTTTATTCATAAGCGCTAAGCAGTCTTAAGCCCATTGCTTTTGGAAAGAATACTATTTCGTTATAGTTGTGGGTCCAAAAATAGCCTTACAGTGGCTAATGCTTTCATTTAGAGAGTTGTACGCGAGATCCAACTCAGCAAGAGCTTTTGAATTTAAACCACTTCTAGGGAAACTTTCGATCTCTGAAAGGGCAGAATTTATATGTGAAATTGCTGTATGAACATTTTCTCGTAGGTCCATTATTAAACACCTCCTTAAATTAGTATCCAAATTTAGTTTTTCCAGAGTAGTTTAATTTATGCTTTAGTTTTAGCCAACAGAGGGACGTTCTTTTTGTTGGCTTTTCGTTGTTCCAAACACAAGTTTAACCGTCAGCCAACAAAAAGAACGTCCCTTTGTTGGGTCATGGTAAAGATGTTAGTAATCGATATATATCAACAAGCTCACCTAGTTTCATACGAACCAGACCGCTGCTGTTAGGAGCCACAAAGTCGTTTATGCCAGGCAGCACAGCCTCTGGCTGATAACCCCAGGCAGCTTGCTTTTTTCCAGAATACGCCTGATATACTCCTTTACCAACAAAACATACAACTTGAGGACGGAAATGCTCCAGCTTTCGCATTAGCTGCTCACGGCCCTCACTAAATTCCTCACGTTTAATGTCTGAAGCTGCCCGGGTAGTACGGGCAACTATATTCGTTAGTCCCAGCCCAAACTCAAGAAGTTGCCCGGCTTCCTCTGGCGCATATTTCCTTGGTGTGAGTCCTGCTTCATATAGGATTTTCCAAAAACGATTGCTGGGATTAGCAAAATGATGTCCGGTTTCACCCGAACGGATACCAGGATTGAAGCCTACGAAGACAATTTTTAACCCTGGACGAAGAAAATCAGGAACTGAGCCATTTGCACACATTGTACCTAACACTCCCTTATTACAGTCGGTTTTCTCCCTTTTATCTTACCTTCAACATTTGATTTTATCTATCTTGCAAGGGCTGAAATGCTGTCCTTCCTTGCAAGTCATGTTATAATTTGGGCAAATCTGATACTCTATTTTTAGACTATATGTATTTAGGGGGAGAGCCAATGAGCTTTTTAACTGTCGATCAAGATAAATGCAAGCGTGACCGCATTTGTGCTGACGAATGCCCAGCAAAATTAATTGTATTTAAAGAAACTGATTCATTCCCAGATGCCGTAAAGAGGGCCGAACTCTATTGCATACGCTGCGGCCATTGTGTGGCTGTTTGTCCAAGTAATGCGATATCTGTAAGTACCGTGAGTTCAGTTGATTGTTTGCCTGTTGATCCCGGGCTGCTGCCAACGGCTGACCAGGTTGAGCATTTATTAAAGTCACGGCGTTCTATCCGCGGTTTTAAAAATAAAGCAGTTGATCGTGCTGCCTTGGAAAAGTTGATTGAGACTTCTTCTTATGCACCTTCAGGTCATAATACGCAGCCTGTTCATTGGCTAGTCATTGAAGATGTTAATAAAGTTAACCGCATCGCTGCCATAGTCGTGGATTGGATGCGTTACATGATTGACAACAAGCCTGAATTTGCAGCCTCAATGGCAATGAAGGCTTTATGTTATGCCTGGGACCATGGAGACGATAGAATCTGCCGTAATGCTCCTCATATTATCATTGCTCATGGTCCAAAAGATATGCCTACCTCTCCAGGTTCTTGCACAATAGCATTAAGCTATTTAGAATTAGCTGCTCATTCGATGGGCATAGGTGCTTGCTGGGCTGGATTCGTTGGTATGGCGGCAGCGACCTTCCCGCCGCTCATTGAGGAACTAGCACTTCCGGAAGGTCACAAAGCTTTTGGTGCAATGATGATAGGGTACCCGAAGCACAGTTATCATAAAATACCACCTCGTACCCCAGCTCGGATAATTTGGAGATAAACGAGCTCTAAAACTTCCACACCTTTATAATTGAACTTAAAGAGATAAATCGCCCCTGGCACCTTGAGTACCAGGGGTGATTTCGTTATAAGAAGAGCATTATATAAATGTTAACAACAAATACCAGCTTCATTTATGTAATAAATCCACAAATGTATTTAATGAACCTGTTGACATTAACGCTGCGTAAAGGTTTATAGTTATATTGTCAGGAGGCGGGAACGTGGAATACACAATAAAAAAGCTAGGTCAGATGGCAGGTATCAGCACCAGAACATTGAGATACTACGATGAAATAGGTATTCTAAAGCCGGCTAGAATTAATTCATCAGGATATCGTATTTATGGACAGGATGAGGTTGATAGGTTGCAGCAGATTCTTTTTTATAGGGAACTGGGGGTAAGCCTGGACAGCATTAAAGAAATAGTAACGGCTCCCTCCTTCGATAAAACCAAAGCGTTGAGAGAACATCGGGAAAAGCTGCTTGAAAAAAGAGATCAATTAGACTTACTCATTGCAAATGTTGATAAAACCATTGCGGTGTCAGAAGGGGGAAGTATAATGAGTGATAAAGAAAAATTTGAAGGTTTTAAGCAAAAGTTAGTTGAAGAAAATGAGAAGAAATATGGCAAGGAAATTCGTGAAAAATATGGAGAAGATACTGTAAATAAATCTAATCAAAAAGTTCAAGGTATGACAAAAGAACAATATAATGAAGTGGCGAAGCTCAGCAATGAGGTTATGACAACATTACAGGCTGCGTTTCAAACCGGTGACCCTGCCAGTGAACTGGCTCAAAAAGCGGTCGATTTGCACCGTCAGTGGTTAAGCTATTTCTGGAATAAGTACACTAAAGAAGCGCATATGGGTGTTGCGCAGATGTATGTTGATGATCCAAGATTTACTGCTTATTATGATGAAAAGCAACCGGGAACGGCGGAGTTCTTAAGAGATGCAGTTCTTATTTATGCTGGAACCAAAGCATAAAGGAAAGTACAGCAGGGAAGCAAAAGCGACTGGCGAAAACCAGTCGCTTTTGTTTACATTCCAGCTGATGAAGAATGAGCAACAACGCGCCAGCCATTATCTTGGGCATGAGATAAAAGTTCTAAGTCAGGATTGACCGCAACCCCTTCTCCTACTGCTTCCAATATGCATATATCAGTAAAACTGTCTCCGAAAGCTCTGCTAGCCTTCCAATCAACTTCCTTATCAGCAAAAGCTTGTAATAGCAGGGACCGCTTGCTCCTTCCATCAATAAAAGGAGTCTCTCCTTTATGATCATATTCATTATCTTTATAGGAGAGTTTAGCACCAATTACTGTGTCTATTTCTAACTCTGTGGATACTATCTGCAGCAATTCGATATAAGCTCCGGAAAGGAGCACGCAATGAAAACCCTGCTCCTTTGCTAACTTAATTTCTTCTAGAACCACTCTATTAAATTGCTTATATAAGTGAGGATAGGCCTGAAGAAAAAATTCCCTTATTTCCCGACGGGTCATTTTGGTAAAAAGGCGATTAAACCTCCTAAAAGCTAAACCTTTCATGGTCTCTCTGGATATTAATCTAGCCTTATAAAGCAACAGAACTGGTGAGACTAATAGCACAACGGTCATATATCTGGTTTTGGAACGCTTTTGCCGGAGCCATTCTTTTCCTAGACAGGGTAGAGTATCGCCCATCAAGAGTGTTCCGTCAAAATCAAAAATAGCAAGTTTCATTGAGACCTCCCCAATCTGCAGTGATTAATGGAACTCATTCATGTAGAGCCGCCTTTTTAAAAAGAGGTAGCTATTATATAACAGTATATCACCTTTTTTGGGAAATAAATCATAATATAGATTTTAAAGGACTTGTTGTAAATAGGATACCTTTATTTACAATTATTGAGCTAGCAAAATAAATTCTATTTAAAACGGGATGGTTCTTTAAAAACCATCCCGCTAACTTCTAGACCGCAATACGGCATCTATTTAATTTCGCAGCTTGATTTCCGGGCTATTTTACGGCCAGAATATTATTGTCTTTAAGGATTACATCATGTGCTCCGCCCTCTACGAGGCTTGTTGATGAAACGCGGGTTAACTTGGCTTTTTTCTGTAATTCGAGTATTGTTATAGCACCGCAGTTGCACATGGTTGATTTAACTTTGCTTAAAGTAATTTGAACATTGTTTCTGAGTTTTCCTGCATAAGGAACGTAAGAGTCAACTCCCTCTTCAAAAGAAAGCCCCTCAGCGCCCCCAAGGTCATAACGCTGCCAGTTCCTGGCTCGATTCGAGCCTTCACCCCAGTATTCTTTTACATAATTGCCGTTAATATTAAACTTCTTGGCAGGACTTTCATCAAATCTTGCAAAGTATCTGCCCAGCATAACGAAATCAGAACCCATAGCGAGGGCAAGAGTTATATGATTATCGTGAACGATACCGCCATCTGAACAGATAGGTATATACACTCCTGTTTTCTCATAATATTCGTCCCTGGCTTTAGCAACTTCGATTAATGATGTAGCTTGGCCTCTGCCAATTCCTTTTTGCTCACGAGTAATACAAATGGAACCGCCGCCAATGCCGACTTTTATAAAATCAGCTCCTGCTTCCGCAAGATACATAAAACCTTCTCTGTCAACTATGTTTCCTGCACCAACCTTCACACTTTCACCATATCTATTGCGTATAAAATCAATAGTTAGCTTTTGCCATTCAGAAAAACCTTCGGAGGAGTCAATACATAAAACATCTGCACCCGCTTCTACTAATGCGGGGACTCTTTCCTCGTAATCCTTAGTATTAATGCCTGCACCAACAACGTATCTCTTCAGTGGATCAAGCAGTTCATCAGGGTTTTCTTTATGAGTATCGTAGTCTTTTCGAAATACAATAGATACCAGGTTTTGATTATCGTCAACAACAGGAAGGGTGTTGAGTTTATGGTCCCATATATAATTGTTGGCTTCTTTCAGTGTGATACCTTCTTTTGCACACATAAGAGATTTGAAAGGCGTCATAAATTCATGTACCTTTGTACTAGGAGACATTCTGCTTACTCTATAATCGCGGCTGGCTACTAACCCGAGAAGCTTACCATTTGAAGTCCCATCATCGGTAACGGCAACGGTTGAATGGCCGGTTTTTTCTTTAAGCTTCAAAACATCGGCTAGGGTCTGTTCAGGCTTAATATTAGAATCGCTGATAACAAAGCCAGCTTTGTGGTTTTTAACTCTGCTTACCATAGCAGCTTGATCTTCAACTGACTGAGAACAGAATACAAATGAGATTCCGCCTTCAGTGGCCAGAGCAACTGCCATATTGTCATCGGAAACGGATTGCATTATTGCAGAAACAAGCGGGATGTTCATTGAAATGGACGGTTCCTCGCCTTTTTTGAATTTTACTAATGGTGTCCTAAGATTAACATTAGATGGCACGCATTCGGCTGAAGAATATCCAGGTACGAGCAAATACTCACTAAATGTATAAGATGGTTTCTCATAGTAAAAAGCCATGATGAAAATCTCCTTGCTTTTGTTATTTTATAAAATAAAGTAAGTGAAAATTTTATCTTTCAAATTTAATATTTTAGGCTTGTAATGTCAACTACTTTCCGACAAATTTAATATGCAATAAAAAATATAATACTGAATAACAATCCTAATGAGTGAATTTTGCAAGCATCTGTTCCCATCCACATGAAGGGGGCAGTTTTTATTTTTCCACCTTGAATACTAATCCCGGCAGGAACAATATTTGGAATTTTGCTGACGTTCTGAGCCTATAACAGATAGTAACTTACTGGCATAGGATATAGCAGTGGATTTCTATCAATTCCGTGAGAGGAGGTTAATTATGTCCAAAAAATATAATTGGACCACGGGACCGGTGCGAAGCAGCTTAGGTTACGACAGTACTCTGATTGTATTATCCAATGATTCTTCCAAGGCCCAGAGGGTTAACGTAAGGTTCTATGATCTTGGGTATACACCCAAGAAGAAAGTATTTTGTAAAAATGTGCTCCTGAATCCTGAGTCTACTATAAGCCTGGATACCGAAAGACCAGAAGTTAAGAGTTGGGAAGTGCAAATAGGCACCAACAGCAAAGATGTGCGTGCCTGGATTGGAGGCAGAAGGCTCAATTACAACCTTCCCGGCAACACTATTTTGAACTCAGAGTTAGTGAGGTATTGATTGGGCTTAACCAAACTTAAACGAAAGGATGGTGTGAAAGTGGCAGCAAAATATCATTGGACTACCGGCCCAATAAGCAGCAGCCTGGGGCTGGATCATATTATGGTGGATGTTCTAAACAATACCTCTACAACTCGTTCGGTTAGGATTAATGTATATGACCTTTCTGCTGGACACCCTATTCTTATGTATACTAAGAATGTATTAATAAAAGCCTTTTCTAGTATTAACAAAAAGATAGAGGCGTCAGAATCTGCTATTTGGGAAGTGCGGATAATAGCTGGCAGTAAAAGGATTCTTGCTTGGGTAGGAGGTCAGGACGAGGGCATAATGAATCTAGATGGCAATGTTGTTTTAAGTTCAGAATTTAAACTTATATAGAGTAATCAAGGAATAGCATATCATTACTCAGATCCCAGAGAACATCCCTAATGGCAGTTCCTGGGATCTGCTGTTGATTATTGGTTTAACATCTACACGGTTGCTTTTCATTTTTTTGGCGCCAGAAAATTGAGTGATAATTAAGAAGCACGCTGATGTACGTTCATTATCCAGTTTAATACTACTTTTAATATTAACGCTAGGATAATATAGATAGGAAAGGAATAGATACTTTTCCATTCGAGCAGCACATATATTCCAGTCAAAGCCATTAGGGGTTCTCCAATAAAGGCCATTATTACCGCTATTACAATACTGGCCATCACAAATGATTTCCATTTCGTGAAATACTGATAAACGAACATATACAAAATGGGCAAAAACGTGAAATTCATAGGTATTAGCCTCGGAAACAAGGGCTCAATATCATAGCGGTATTCCCACCAGTTCAATTGACAACCTATCTCATCAAATAAGGTTACGATTGTTGATATTAATAATCCGTATATAATAATTTCAAGGAATCTTTTTTTGTCTACCAGTCTCCACCATATAATCCACGGTATAAATAACATACCTATAAGCATCCAAAATTGAGGCGTAAACAATTCATATTTAAGCCAATGCTGGACTTGTAAATCAATACTTATATTTTGAGTATCTAAAATCTGATCAAATGACGGGAATTTATCCATTTAGGAAATAATCCTTTCGATAAACGTGTTGTGGCTCACACATTTAGTCTTTACAAACATTATTAAATTGATAACAGATAATCACTTACTGGCATGCAAAAGGCAGATTTCTCGGATATCGATTAATTACCTGTATGCATTTTAATAAAATTACAAATATCATCCATTGCTTGCTTAGCTTCCGGAAATAGGGGAGCAACTGCGGGATAGCAATGAAACAAACCCTCCCCAACGTTCAATTTGACGTTAACGCCTGCCTCTTTAGCCTTTTCTGCAAATCTTACCGAATCGCCGAGCAGGGTTTCATCGCCGCCTACATAGATGAGCAAAGGCGGTAGCCCATGAAGATCTCCATAAAGAGGAGATATATACGGTAAGCCCAGGTCATTATCACCGGCATAATGTTTACCGAAAGCAGGAGCTGTCCCCTCAGGGGCAAGACATACCTTAGCATTGGTTTGATAAGACTCTCCTGTGCATTTGAAATCAGTCACGGGAGAGTATGCCACTGCACCTGCAGGCAAAGGAGTACCTTGATCCCGGAGGGCAAGCAACGTAGCAAGAACTAAACCTCCGCCAGCCGAATCTCCCACAAATACTATGTTTGAGGGCGATATACCTTGATTCAATAACCAGCGATAGGTTGTCAATGAATCCTCTAAGGCTGCGGGGAAACGATGTTCAGGAGCCAAACGATATTCAAATAACAGGGCACCAACTTGACTTTTTTTAACAAACTTGGCCACAATCGAGCGGTGAGCCCGGCATGTACCCGAAACATATCCTCCCCCATGAAAGTACAGGATTACTTTATCTTTACCTACCCCCGAAGGTGAAATCCATTCAGCCGGAATATCAGCAACGGTAATAGGGGAAACTTCAATTCCATCGGGCAGCTTACCAAACTTGCCAGCACCTTGTTCAACATCATTACGGAAACGAAGTATCGCTTCATAACTATTCCAATCAATAACTTCCCTTTTAGGACGTAAACGCAGCAAGTTGCGGTTTTGCAATAAGAATCTAACCAGACGAGCTCGTAGACTCAGCATTTTATCCTCTCCTAATATATCTTTTAATCTTCCTTTTTGGCACCATTCATAAAAAGATCCACACAGCTTTCAATAGTTTCACAGGCATTGAAATTTTCCGGTTGCTTATAAAACTCCTGCGCTACCTCAACAAAAACAAACTCAAACAAAGCGACCAGAATATCGAAGGGCAAATCGCTGCGGATTTCACCACTCTGCTGCCCAAGAACAATTATCTCCTGCGCCAGAAGTTTCATGCCGCTTTTAAAACCTGCATCACGACTGAGCGAAAGCATGTTTTGTATCTGATAAACAAAATACTTTTCAAAGATTTCCTTTTCTTTCTGCACTCCTTCCATTAGCGTGCTCAGTATTGATATCATACGTGAGCGCGTATCAGGCATCTGGGAAAACTGCAGGATTCTTTCGGAGTTTCTTTCTTTGAAAGAACGTTGAATATATTCGCTGATTATGGCTTCCTTAACCGGGAAGTAATTATACAGAGTCCCTTTGGCAATATCGACCTCCCGAGCAATCTGCTCCATGGTAGTAGCATCAACACCTTGTACCTTAAACAATTCCATTGTTACAGTAATGATCTTCTGCTTAGTTTCTTCCTTTTTGCGATCAATCCGGCTGCCGATGGGTACTTCTTTTGAAATCATAACTTCACTCCTTGAGATACAACTTAGAGAACATATTGCAAAATATTGAACTGCGTATAAAGTTGAACTAAGTATAATGCGCCTTAATTATTTTTGCAAGGGGAGGTCTGGTTGGCCATGAAAAGTACTGTTGTTGGAAGATTGGGCATGACTATAACTAGTTTACATAGGCAGGCTGTGTATCCGATAAATATGTAAAATAACAAAACAAAGGGAGGGATATTATGAATTATCCCTCCCTTTGGTCGTTAAGACTGGTTATTGTTTATCTTTATCATCTTTATCTTTTGAAAGGGGTTTCCTTGCCGCTGCTAGTTCAGGCTCCATAGAAAAACGGTATCCCTCTGCAGATGCTAAAGTGTCCTCTTGCCACATTTGATAGACATAGAACAGTATGCCTAATCCAGTTGCAATAAAAAAGCTTATTACAGGTGCGTTGAATACGATTATACCTCTGCTATCAAGCCAGGGCATGAGAATTAGCACATATCCAAGGTTGACGACTACTTCTACCGCTTCAAATATCCAGAAGTGCCCATAGGTAAACTTAAAAAGCCACATTGTTAGTACAGGGAAGACGCCATAAGTATAAGTTGGAATCATAACCAGCGGGAAGGTTGTTTCTCGTATAACCCACAAACCGGTAGAAATACCTACTTGAAGCACAATTTGTAGTACAGCTAATGTTATTAATGCAGTTGGCATATACCTTTTTATTTCTTCTTTTTTCATAAAGAAAAGCGTAAGCCAAGGAACAATGAACGTCCCCCATAAAAGCACTTGGTTACTCATTCGAACCCCCCGATTTTCACATACTTTCTAGTAACTTTTACTAATCAGATTACAGTTATACATCTACATACAAACTTTAGACTATACTGAACCGTTGAGAAGGAGAGATTTTTTAAAGTGTATACTATCGGACTGTTGCTTAGATGTTTGTGGAAGATAATGAAAGTAATCGAATGTCACCTTCGTATAGAAATTCAAAGGGGAGGATGAAAGCGGATGATAAATAAGAAATCAATTATTACAGTTTTGGGCTTAGTTGTTTTATCGTCGATCTGGTTTTATTACTACAACAAGCCAAATCCAGGACCTGACGTCGATTATACAAATGATAAATATGGCTTTACATTAACCTTAAACGAGGAATTTAATAAGAGTGTAGAAATAAAAGAAGATGGCAAATTCATTTATTTTGTTAGCAAAGAAATTCAGGCAACCCAACCGGGAATGATTTTCGGTGTAGTAGGCAGAATCGAAATTTATGATAAGGCAGAGTTTACCAAAGAAGCGATGTTGGAAGCGGGAAGTCCATATGGTTTAAAATACCTTGCGGAAAATGAAACCTATTATATTGCTTGGGCCCATGCAACTGATGTTCAAGTACCACCAGGTGGTGATAAGTCGTTAACTACAAAATTCCGGGCATTGGAAAAAGAGTTCGAGAAAGTAATCAAGACTATTAAAACCCAAGAAGCGATGGCGGTGGCACCGGAAGTTAAAACTGACACCGGCAGGTATGTCGGTCTGGCAGATAACAACTTCTTTGAAGTTAAGATAAGCGGTGTATCTGATAATATTGCTGCCAGAGTATTTATGATATTTGATAAAATAACAACGAAATTTGAAAATTTAGATCTTCAAGAAGGTCAAGAGATTAAAATTAAATATACCCCAAACGAACACGGGCAAAATGTTGTAGAGGACATAGAGAGGATATAGGTTAGATGAGTGAATTAAAGAAACTTCCTAATATCGGCAAAGTACTGGAGGCATTGCTAACCGCCTCGGAAATAGATGAGCCTGAAAAATTAATAGGCATGGGAAGCAAGGAAGCATTTCTTAGGATCAAAATACTAGACCCGACCGCCTGACTGCGCATGCTATACGGCCTGGAGGGAGCCGTCCAAGGGATAAAAGATACCCAGCTTTCAACGGAGACAAAGCAAGAATTAAAAGAGTTTTATAAGACATTGTAATATTAAAAAGCATAAATACATCTAGCCCTACGCAAAACTGTGGATTTATATGATCCGCAGTTTTTTTATTTAGAGTGATTGCAGATCGAAACCTGTCTAATCAGGGGAAAATAGAGTGGAAAATTATGGTTGTTTGACATTTGGATAAGATTTATCCTTATAAAAGGAAGAATTATGAGGAATATTTGTAAGCAGCCATGCCTGACAGAGTTTGTAAAGTTTTTCTCCAAAAACATTTTTAGTTGGGTTACAAGAGGGTAATTACATGGATGATGAAAAACTACCGAAAATAATACCTATAAAGATACCCCCGACGCCATGGAATAGCTCAATACATGAATTTAATTATATTTGGACCAGAGATAATCAAGAGGTATTAAACGAATATTTTGGGCCAGAACCGAAGAAAGAAGACAAGAAAAGAACAGAACAAGGCACACTATTTTAAGATTCGAAAAGGTATAGGGATAGCTAGTGCTAAGCTGATCACGGGAGGAAATACAATGACTGATACTTGGGAGCAACAAGTTATAGAAAATAATAAAGAAAGAGAAAGGTTAACTCTTTCAAAATATGCATGTCCAAATCAATCAGCTATTCGTTTTAGACCTGAGAGCATTCCAGATTCAGTAAATGTTCGGCCTGCTTTTTTTCATGATACCGATAGGATAATTCATTCCCTTGCGTACAGTCGCTACATTGATAAAACGCAGGTTTTTTTCCTTTTTGATAATGATCATATAACCCATCGGGTTCTTCATGTTCAACTAGTATCCAAAATAGCTAGAACAATTGCACGCTTTCTAAAATTAAATGAAGATTTGATCGAGGCAATTGCTCTTGGTCACGATATCGGGCATACACCTTTTGGTCATGATGGCGAAAAATATTTAAACAGGATATGTGAAGAACAAAATATCGGTTATTTCCGGCACAATGCTCAGAGTGTACGCTTTCTAACGGAATTAGAAAACAATGGTCAGGGCTGGAACCTCTCACTTCAAGTTTTAGACGGAATTCTGTGCCATAATGGAGAGCATATTTCTGGTCATTATAGCCCTGCTGCAATCAAAACGGTAGACGATTTTCTAGCTGAGTACCATCTATGCTTAACTAAATCAGATTATGGTAAAGAATTGAAACCATTTACACTTGAGGGTTGTGTTGTCCGGGTATGCGATGTTATTGCTTATATAGGTCGTGATATAGAAGATGCGATTACAGTAAAGCTAATATCCAGGAATGAAATCCCCGAAGACATTACAAAGGTGCTAGGAAACACAAATAGGGATATAATTGATAATCTTGTTCGTGATTTAGTTGAAAATAGTATCGATCGACCTTATCTAAGCTTTTCTCCTCATATATTGGAATCACTCAAATTACTTCGAGACTTTAATTATAGCAAAATCTACCTTGCCCCTGAAAAGCAACAGCAAAATGATAAAATTGAGCAAATGTTCAGACTGATGTTTGAAAAATTCATGAATGATCTAAGCGGAAATAACACAGAATCACAAATATTTAGGGATTGTCCTAATATTAAGATCGCAAATTATCGAAGTAAAACGCCAGAGGCTAGGATAGTAGTAGACTATATTTCGGGTATGACAGATGATTATTTCTTCAATAGTTTCAAGAAGAATTTTATACCCCAGCGTTATGGGATAACACTGAGTAAATAGTTTGGGCGTACGGTTACTCAATGATAAGTATCAAAGGACGAGTATTGACATGTTTTTGTTATCGATAAACCCGTCCCTTTGACAACGCTTATAATTAGGAGAGATGCCTTTGTCACTGAGCAGTTTGTTGAAGAATAATTCCGAGTTAAGGAAATCAATTCCCGACATTAAAAGTAGTATCGTTGCTTTGGACGGAAGTACTTTTAATTGGAAAATGCCAATATTAGTGCCGTCTATAGGTGCTTCACATGAAGCCGGTCTAATTGGCACTGCTTTTGATTATGTGGCCCGTGCAATACTTGCCCAGACATTAGAACGAAGCAGTGTAACGATGGAAGAGTCATTAATTGCAGAAAAGGCTTTGGATTTAATAATAAATTTTAGAGGCATTCCAACATTGCCTCAACACTTTGAATATGGTGTCATGTTTTGTGGTGATAATCTTAAGTGTGCAAAGTATGATGATCTAGATGATGATAGGCAATCTATACCTTTTATCGATTTCGTTAGTTTAACTTTGCCCGGGTTTAAAAAATACAGCCTTAAAATGTTTGTTGAGGCTCTTCAAAAGAGGAATTGTTTTATTGAGACCGGGTCAGGACTAGATGATCTAATTGAATCGTCAATACTTTTTGCTGAGTTCGATACTATTTATCGCACCCAAACCATTCCCGCTTTTCTGGCAGCAATGGATCATTTCTGGCAGGACATATATGGTACTACACTTGTTAAGCCAATGATAACCCACATAGAAATGGTTAAAAACATAAAAACATTAGCTCAAGTATTTCAAACTGCAATATCCAACATTTCACCTGAAACTTGCAAACTAAATCCTTCCTTTGGTAAATACAGTACTATGGTTGGTGGGGCTGATGCTGATTTTATCATTGATGATATTATCGTAGATATAAAAACCAATAAAAAACTTGGTTATAAGAATGAAAACTTTGCCCAATTGTTAGCGTATGCTGCCATGGGAAGAAAAATAGGAATGAAGCTCAATAGAGCATCAATTTACTATGCCAGGTACGGTGAGTTTAGTGTTATCGATCTTGATCCATTGGAGTCATTTTTAGAACAATATTTAACTAACATAGAATCGATAACACAAAAATCAATCAATATGAAATCAGACCTTAGAGCTAAATTTGGTAAGAAGGAATTAGATAACAATACATTAATTAAGCCATACAATCTGTACAATTCTCAGCATCATTAATTGAATTTGATGAAGAAGTCCTAAAAGATATTAGATTTAGACGGTGACTAATGTCTATTAGGCGAAGTTGGGCAATACATGTGTTATAGCAATAATGTGAATTTCAGCGGATAGTATTAACTATTAAATCTTATATGGGAGGTTATTATGGAAAACTATATCACACATTTATTCGCAAAAAACATTGGTTTTTTTGAGGAACTCAACATCTCCTTCAATCCGTCGTTTAATTTTATCGTCGGACCGAATGGTAGCGGGAAAACTTCTATACTGAAATGTCTAGCTTTGGCTTTAGCACCTTCTAACTCTATAAATATGAGATACAAATCACAATCCTCAGTATGGTTTGATTCAGTTTTTAATTCTAGAAAATACCGAATTGGATTAGGCGAGGGATGGGTGTCAAATGCAGAAGAATATCGACAAGCCCAACACAGAGCGTGGATCGAACCGCCTTCAGAAGAAGGAATCACCGCATTAGCAATTAATACACTTGAAGAACAGAATATCAATATTACGCCACTGATTTTAGGCGCATATCGACGTATCGAATATAAACGGGTCGAGGGTATGAAAAGAGAACGTAGTATATCTGAACAAAGGAAATTTTATAATTCATCTGGATTTTCTAACATCGAAGGTGGGGCTCTTCCAGATGTAAAACAATGGATGATAAACAGATATTTTGAGATAGAAAAAAAGTGGGCAGATGTCTATAAACGAAATTGGGAGTGGATTATTCAAAGTCTAAATACGTTAAGCCCATCAAATTGTTATTTGGAGTTTAAAGAAATTAAGCGTGACTTGGAGCCTATATTTAAACTTAATGGAGTGGATTGCTATCTAGAAGAAATCTCCGCGGGCTTTCAAGCCTTTTTATCACTTGTATTTGCCATTGTAGAATGGATAGAAGGGACAAATGAGGAGGACAATGCTTATATACCAAAAGCAGTTGGAACAGTAATAATTGATGAATTAGACGTACATTTACATCCAGAGTGGCAATTAGCGATCCGGCAATCATTGGCAACTGTTTTTCCTAAACTTCAGTTTATATTAACAACTCATTCTCCTCATTTAATTGCGTCTGCAGCTTCTGGGGAATTAATTATTCTTCCAGAATTAAATCGAAGAGTTGATGTCAGTCCTACAGATCAAACATACTCAGGCTGGAATACTGACCAGATTCTTGAAGATGTAATGGGAGTAAGAAGCCTTGAGAACAAATTATATATTACGCTTCTAAATGAGGCTATCAATAATATCGAAAAAAGAGATGTTTTTTCTTTAGAAAAGGCTATTGAGAAAATACGTGAGGTGGTTCATCCATCTAATACCATTCTTCAAGTATTACAAATGAAACTAGCTGGATTAGAATTGGGGAATGAAGATGATTAAAATTAAAAAGCAGGGTCCCCCACAAATTTTAATAGACAATCAAACTGTATGGACAAAGGCATTAAACGATGCTATTAGTTCGTATGGGAGTTATGATAAAGTTCCTACCGAAGTAAAAAACAGCTTGCTTTCTCATTATCGTCACAAAGATATTCAAAAAGAATTATTTGTAAGTAGTTTTTATAAGTGTGCTTTTTGCGAATGTAAGCCTGGTGAGAGCGGTAATATCGAAGTGGAGCATTTTGCCCCCAAGTCAATATATCCGGATTTAGCTTTTGATTGGGATAATTTATTACCATCGTGCAGGAAATGCAATGAAGCGAAATCCGATTTTGATACAATATCATACCCAATTATCAATCCTGCAAAAGACGACCCCGAAACTCTTTTGACTTATAATTTTCTCAGAATTTGTCCGATTAATGGGACTTCTAATGAGAAATTAGCTGAAAATACAATAGAGATATGTAATCTCAACTGCAGCCGATTATACGAGGCACGAGCTTCATTATTAAAATCATTAACAGAGTATTCTGATGAACTCAAAGAGAAGATAACATGTATTAATGAAGCAGATACTACTCAAAAGCGGAAAATCAGAATTACTAAATTGAGAAATTCTTTGGAAAAGATAGATCAAATTCTTGTGAATAGTAGCGTTTATTCGGGTTATTGCAGATGGTATGTTTCACAAAGTAAGGAGTACACAGAAGCTAAGAAATTAGTATTAACATAAGTTTAAGCATGCTAAAAATTATGGCTTTTACATAATTGCAAAATAACTTCTGTAGATAGCACTCCATTTTGGATCAACTTACCATTACGTATTAAATAAGCTTATTGTACTTTCAATTAGGCTAATAATGGGAACTTAAACAACCATTTGTGAATTTATTATTGTTTATATTAGGAATACCGTGAGATATAATTGCTATCTATAATGTGAAGCGATAGTGTTTACTTTAATGGATTTAGCGATATTATTACCATAATAAATCTTTCGAGGTGTTTATATGAAATCTGTTTTACTTGGTAATGGAATCAATATTCAATTTGGCGGCAAGGCATATTCTAATGATTTTATCATGAAACGAATCATTTTCAACGCCAAGGCAAATAAATATGATCAGCTGTTTAGCGGCCTGATTTCGGGCAAAGAAATTCAGGACATTTTTAGAGCCTTCATAGACATCGCAAACAAAGCTCTTAATGGTGACTATGCTGGAACTGGTGATTCGGATGACCAAGAAGCTATCGCGGATTTCAAGAAGAGATATACCGCTCCTATCATGGAATACTATGAGATCATGCTTGAGGATTGGTTTTTGCTGATTCGGTTGTTCTTTATTACAAATGCTGACCTAAAAGACCAGTGGCAGTCAGCGAAGCAGGGGTTTGAGCACATGATTCTTGACGCAATCTATAACGAAGGTATGATCACCGGCGTCCACCAAAAGATGAACAAGAATGTAAAACGTTTTTTTGCTGGATTTGATCATATTTTCTCCCTCAATTACGATTGCAACCTTGAGGCGCTGACGGGCAGGGACGTGCTTCATCTACACGGTGATTATTCCGTCCCCGCAGACAGTGAAAACCCTAGCACTGTCGAAGGGTATATACGCCAGCAGGCAGGGCAATTGGTTGTCATTGAGGAATTTCGGCATTGCTTCTGCAACGCGTTGCTGGATTATAGCGGCGAACTCAAATTTAAACGAGCGTCAAACATCAAGAAATGTGCCGCCGAAATGGATCGCTGGCTTGAGCTATCAAGGCGCGACACAGCGGAATATAAAAAGCAAACCGCACTTCTGTGGGAGAAGGACGAATATGCCTTCCAGTTCGTCGGCATGTACGTCCAGAACCCTTCCCTTAAAGTCGGTACGGATTATCACTTTGAAGCGCTCTCGAATTTGGAAGGTGAGTTGCATATCATTGGGCTGTCCCCGAACAATGACAGCCACATATTCAGGTGCATAAATGAAAGCAACTTGGAGAAGGTCTGGTTTTATTATTTTACCAAATCAGATAAAACCATCCCTGTCACCAAGCCCTACGAACTAACGCACGTTGAAGATTTGTGGAAATCGTTACACGCCGATAATAAAAAATACAATTGCTCCTATCCCATACCGAATAACCCCGAGGTGGATAAGTTCATCGAGGCGTTCAATGCGCTGTCGTTTGATTCAATTCCCAAGGAAAAAATCATCAACGAAATAAACTCCATTCCCCAGTTTGAAGCGGCCCAGCTGTGCTCAATCGTAAAAAAAGAGCTGGAAGAGCAAAAAAGCCGTGGAAACCCAAAAAGTGAAGATGAGCTGGTTCGGGGCTTTGGGGAGATCAGTCGTATCGGGCTACGTGAAGGGGTTTTGCCTTCAGCCCTGTTTATGTTGTACATAATGAATTATAAGGATTAGGAAGCGCGGAAACTAAGACCCTTAGTAAAAGATAAAATGGGTTACACCGGTGTAACCTGGATAAACGCGAGAAGTCGGCAGGGGGTAGAACATGTTTGGGGCGTGCCGCACCACATCCCCCGGCCTGAATCAGGCATGATTAGTTTACAGAACGACGGACTTAATGTGGAGGAAGTTAATGAAGAAAATAAAAAGCATGGCAGACTTTGGTATTAAGCCGGAACAACTTCATGATGATGTTTTTGATTTAAGTAACAACGTAAATCTACAAATGAGAATGATAATCCAAAAAGAGTATGAAACACCGTTGGATAAGTATGCAATTCTTTACTATTTTAGATTTGTTGAAAAACTTGAAAGTAGCGAGATAGCAAATATTTTAGGTTTACATAATGAAAATGTGCATCATTCACTATATAGCCTTGGATGGCATTTTTCAAATGATTATGAAGAGAATAAAGCAATACTACATGAGAAGGAAAAAAAGCTAACTGAAATATTACAAGGAGCAAAATCAATCGCAAAAGCTAAAAACTGAAGAACACCCTATACTTTTAAAAGCATTACAATCGAAGGTAAGAATTAATAAGAATTCTTATGCAAGAATGAATTTTACTTCACGTGAAGAATACATTCGTGCAATGTATTACATTTTTCATATAGAGGAACTTACTACTGTAGAAATGGCACTTTTATTTAAAAGGGCAAAAGGAATCATTAATGCGAAATTACATACTTTAGGTTTTAGTATTTCACATGAAGAAAGTATTGCCAGAAAGAAGAAAAAAGGCAGACAAAACTACGAAAAAACAATGAGGTCAGGGAAAACTACTAGAATAAAGGATCAGATTAGAAATACTTCAGTGGGGACCAAAAATGAAAACTATGCACGTTCGCTTTTTGCATATTTTTTATATGACTACTTTGATAGTAATGTTTTTGAGATAGTTGTTGGAATCAATAACACTGGTATATTAGGTGAAAAAGAAATTGACATTCCAATTATTATCTATGAAAGAGAGAATGGTAATTTATTTCGATTTGCAGTGGAATATAATGGGCCTGATCATAATTTCCAAGGAGATATTGAAAAGGAAAAAATTGCGTCTAGTAGAGGGTGGGTCTATTTACCATTAGTTGAATCAGATTGCGGTCGATTCAGTAATAATCCGAAACAAATTGAGCAATGTGTAAGAACAATATGCCAACAAATAAAAGAAATAGTATCAAAAATTAAATTGTAAGGGCAGTATAACACAAGGGTGCAATTGATAGATTAACGGGCAAGGAGGTGTTTTGCCAATGGATGTGCATGAACGCTTAACGGAGGCGGTACGCTTATTAACGGAAAGAGAAAAGTGGCTTCATCGCAGAGAAATAACCGGTAATCTAATTCAAAGCCAGAAAATTCTTAGGGATCAACTGCAAAGACAATTGGCTCTGGAAAGCAGAGATGTGGAAAGGTTAGACGGCATTACACTCCTTAATCTTTGGCATAGCCTCAGAGGAACCAAGGAAGAAGCAAAACGCAAAGAGCAGGAGGAATATCTGACCGCCAAACTTAAGTACGATGAAGCAAATGCTGCCCTGATAGCACTTGAAGCAGATCTCACTAGAATGGACGCCAATTTGACCACCATGGATGATCTGGACACTAAATACCAGCAGGCTGTACGGGACAAGGAAGAGTACTTGCTTCGCTCTGGTGGATCTGAGGCCCAGCACCTGTTTGAGATGGCCGAACAGTTGGGCTGCTTAAAAGCCGAGGAAAAAGAACTGATAGAAGCAATTGAAGCCGGTAAGAAAGTGGAGAAAGCATTCTCTAAGGTGCAGAAAAGCCTGGGCAGCGCTCAAGGATGGGGTGCCTTTGACTTGTTGGGGGGAGGCCTTCTAACCACTGCGATAAAGCATTCACACATCAGCGATGCCAGGAATGAAATAGACCAAGCTCAGCTGCTGTTGCGCAAATTTCAGCGGGAACTGGCTGATGTCAAACCTACGAATGACACCATTCAAATAGGCGGATTAGCAACATTTGCCGATTTCTTTCTGGATGGGTTTTTATTCGACGCAATAGTTCAGTTTAAAATCAACGATGCCCAGGATCGTACCGAGCAACTGCAACGTAAGGTACAGGCGACTATTCATGACCTGAACGTGATGAAGGAGCAAAACAGTCAAAAGCTATTGGAACTCGATCAAGAACGTAGGCTAATAATAGAAAACGTCAACTGAGTGTTATTTACATGTGAGAAATTTTTAGCAAGCCCCTTTTTTGGCTTGCTTCAGCACCATTTTCAAAATTGGTTAGTTTGGGCCAGAATATGCTAACGGAGCATTCTGTGAACGGCTTCTAATGACGGTTTGTATTGGTTATATTTCTATAGTTCCTCGTTCTGTTTTTTTTCCTGAACAGCCGCCTGCAGTTCCCGTTTGCTCATATTTTCAACATCATGGCAGGCCATAAATTCTTCCCTTTCCTCCGCCGGAATCCCTAGGAGGATGACCGCCTGGGAGAAACTAAGATTCGAATCCGGATTCGAATCTGGCAAGCCCTCGCAGGGAGAGGCGAGTTTGGGCCCGAATTGCAGGTTGATACGCATCAGGTGCTCGGCTGTCCGCTGGGAATAACTGACTTCTTCCTTCAGCCATTTCCCCCATTCCCCATACGGAAGCACTGCCTTGGCCTCCGTAAGGCAGCGCCCGATCTGAACGCAGTTTTGGAGCATGATTTTGTCGGTCCGACTTTTAATTAAGTTAATCTCGGACGCGGTTTGCGCTGGCGTCCGGGCAGATAATACAACACCCATTTTGGTTACACTCCCTTTACCAGTAATATTTTGCAGAACATACTATAAAATATTCCGGTTCCCAGGCGAGTGTGAGGGCTTCATAGTGCATCGTGAGGATAGAAAACTGAGCAGCTTAACGGGCAAATGAACTTAACCTAACAGATATGTGGTAAACATTATTGCATTAATTAATGTGTAAAGGTAAAATAAACGCAAACAAGTGTTCTGTTTCGTTCAGTAATTATTTAACTTAATTAGACTGAGACTGGGGGCGATAGGGGATGGGATTTAAAAACAGATCTGAAATCATCATGTACCAAACCGATGACGGACAAACCAAAATCGATGTACGGATGGAAGATGAGACGGTTTGGCTGTCATTAAAAGAGATGACGGAACTATTTCAAAGGGATAAATCTGTTGTATCAAGACATATCAAAAATGTATTTGAAGAAGGGGAACTCGATGAGGCTGCAACTGTTGCATATTTTGCAACAGTTCAAGATGAGGGAAATAGAAGGGTTGAGAGGCAGGTAGCTTATTACAGCCTGGATGTCATTATTTCCGTAGGATATCGCGTCAAATCCCATAGGGGTACCCAGTTTAGAATATGGGCTAGTCAAAGATTAAAAGAATATATCATCAAAGGATTTACCATGAATGATGATCTTTTGAAAAAAGCTGGCGGCGGCAACTACTTTGATGAGTTACTGGCCAGAATTCGCGATATTCGCTCATCGGAAAAGGTATTCTGGAGAAAAGTCCTAGACATCTATGCCACCAGTATTGATTATGACTCTAGAGTACAAGCCTCCAAGAATTTCTTCCAGATTGTACAGAACAAAATGCACTGGGCAGCTCACGGACATACCGCAGCAGAAGTAATTGCATTACGTGCCGATGCTGAAAAACCTTATATGGGTTTAAGCTCTTTTAGCGGAAGTAAACCGCAAAAAGTTGATGTCGGTATTGCTAAGAATTATTTAAATCAGGATGAGCTAGATATATTAAACAGAACTGTGTCTATGTATCTGGAATTTGCGGAGATGCAGGCATTACGGAGAAAACCGATGTATATGCATGACTGGATAAGCAAGCTGGATGACTTTTTACGTTTGAGTGAACATGATGTCCTAAATCACCGAGGCACAATCAGCCATACAGAAGCTATACAGAAGGCCGGTACAGAATACGAGAAATACCGAGAAAAGACCAAAGGAGAATTATCATCGGTGGAGAAACACTTTCTGGATTCGATAGATAGTGTGGTAAAGTTGGTCGATGATAAGAGGAAGGGTAAATAGTACTAAGTGAGGCAAGAACGATTCATGCTATACGCCTGATTTCTACGACATAACCAGCCACAACATAAAAAACCAGGGTGCGACTATAGAAGTATCGATGGATGATAAAATCCTCACCGATTTGCGCTATCGTTTAGAGCTGCGGTAAGGATGGTTTGAGCAGGCTGGTTTGGGGCGGAGAGGACCTGGGATGCCAGACCTGAAGTTATTTCTTACCGATATTGAGGATGAACCATACTAAGGTTGAGAATAAACATTCTGTATGCTATGATAATACCAATAAATGGGATAATTCATAATAACAAAGGATGATAAAATGCTTGAGAAAAACAATCAAATAGCCGAGTTGAGAGACATTATGTTGCAGCATGACTTGTTTAATAAATTCAGTCTTACTAAAGTTGCGATCTTTGGTTCTACTGCAAGGGGAGAAACGTCTAATGATATCGATATCCTGATTGAAGACAATGTGGATTACCGGTCATCATACGAATTTAGGGAAGAACTTCAAAGATTGACACCAAAAGCGCATCGACATAGTTATCGCCAAGTATGCCAATCCCATTGTTCTGCATCGGGCAAGAAAGGATATTGTTTATGTTGCAGGACATTAAAAATGAAGAATATGAGGCAGCAAAAAAGAGTCTCTACTATCGACATATTAAGTTTGAATAAAGGACACAAACCGGCGTCAGGGTCTGACGTCAGTTTGTGTCCTTTCATACCTCTGAAAGAATTCATGAGGCAATTATACAGTTAAACGAAAATGGTTACGGGTGGAATTAGGGATAACAACAGAGACAAAATTAGAACCAATTGAAGGTAGTTAAATGGCACAGCAAAAATTAGAGTATACGGATCATATGTCCTTTGAATTTCTGGAGTATTTACGCAAGAAAAATCCGGCCTGGCGCTTGTTGGCCTCGCCGCAGGCGCCATTTGTAACGGCATTCCTTTATAAAGAATTTATTGCGGAAAACCGGCGGCAAATCGCCGAACAGGAGTTAATCAGCCGCTTGGAAGGTTTTATCGATCTGTTAAGTCAGGGGCAGAGTGATTTTCTTTTTCCGCGTTCAGGACGGGAATACCTTGACGACTGGGCCAATGACGAGCATGGCTGGCTGCGGAAGTTTTATCCCCCGGGGCAGGACGAACCCCATTTTGATGTAACCTCCCTTGCCCAAAAAGCCATTGAATGGCTGCTGAGCTTGAAACAACAGACATTCATCGGCACGGAATCGCGGCTGATAACCGTATTTGAACTTTTGCACCAAATTGTTGAACGCTCCGAAACTGATCCTACGCTGCGCCTGGCGGAACTTGAACGACGAAAGGCTGAAGTAGAGCAGGAAATCATACGGGTGCAAAATGGGCAGGTAGCACTGTTGGATGACACCCAAATCAAAGAACGTTTTTGGCAAGCCCTGACCACGGCCCGGGAGATTCTTGCCGATTTCCGGGCAGTAGAGCAGAATTTCAGGGGTTTGGACCGTATCATGCGGGAACGAATCGCCACCTGGGACCGGGGAAAAGGAGAGTTATTGGCAGCAGTCTTTGACGAGCAGGATGGGATCGCTCAGTCGGAGCAAGGAAAAAGTTTTGCTGCCTTTTGGAATTTTTTGATGTCTTCTTCCTATCAGGATGACTTTCGGGAGACCCTTGACCGGGTTTTGCTCTTAAAACCGGTGCGGGAAATGGGCATGAACCGCAATGTCCGTAATATTCACCATGACTGGGTAAACGCCGGAGCTCATGTTCAGGAGACGGTGGCTGCCTTGTCCCAGCAGTTAAGACGGTATGTGGACGAAAACTTTTTAGAAGAAGAACGCCGGATCAATAAGATTGTGCGGGAAATTGAAGGAAAGGCCGTTTCAATCAGAAATAACCCGCCTAAAGAATGGGAACTGGAAATTGATGGGGTACAACCGGAGATTTTCTTGCCTTTGGACCGGCCCTTATTCTCTCCGCCCCAGCGGCCTGAAATAAAAGATGAAGCCATTGACGCCGGTGAGGAGGATGTTCCTGCCGATGCGATTTTTTCCCAGGTTTATGTTGATAAAGAGAAACTTAAAGACCGGATCGGCTATATGCTGCAGACGCAGGATAAAATTGAACTTTCCCAGATCATTGAACATTACCCGCTGGACTTGGGTTTAAGCGAGCTCATAACTTATTTAGTCATTGCCAGCGAGACTCCACGCGCGACTTTTTATCCTGATGATCTAACGGAAGTATCCTGGAATGATGAAGCGGGAAAGAGACGCATGGCCAAAATGGCTAAAATTATTTTTCAGCGGTCATAGAGCGTTGGGAAAGGATATTTCAATGAACTACTCCGATGATTTGAAATTATCGAGGGCCTTAGTGGCGCTTTTCAAGAACGTTGTTCTTAAAGAAGCGGACCAGGAACACTGGGAAGTAATTCTGACCCAGAAAAACAAGATTGAGGATTATGTGAACAAAATTGGTTTGACTCTGATCATAGATGAGATGGACGGTTATGCTTACTTGAAACAGCGTTCTTATGGAGAGGGCGAGGAAGAGATCCCCCGCTTAGTACCGCGCCATGCCCTGAGTTTCCCGGTCAGCCTCCTGCTTGTGCTGCTTCGGAAGCAACTGCTGGAGTTTGATTCATCCACAGGGGATCAGCGTCTTATTGTAACCAGGCAGCAGATTGCCGAGCGGATGAGTTTGTTTTTAAAGGATACGACGAATGAAGCGAAGCTGATAGGAAATATCGACAGACACATTGAACGGGTTGAAAAAATGGGATTCTTGCGCCGCTTGCGGGGCAGTGAAGACAGTTTCGAAGTGCAGAGAATTCTTCGCAGTTTTGTAAATGCGGAATGGCTGAATCATTTTAACGAGCGGCTTGAAGCGTACAAGCGATATGCCGGCGGCGGGGAAGCAAAGGATGGGGAGGAATAGCAATGAGTTTGTTTAATCCGGAACTGGAAGATCCCGGGATGCTCTTCGGGAAAACGCCGGGGTTCCGTTTAGCCAAGCTTGAAGTATATAATTGGGGAACGTTTGACAGCAAGGTTTGGACCTTTTCCCCCGGGGGTGAAACGGCACTCTTAACCGGTGACGTTGGCTCGGGCAAGTCTACACTTGTTGACGCTTTAACAACCCTTCTGGTCTCACCACGGAAGGTGGCCTATAATAAAGCGGCCGATTCCAGCGCCAAAGAACGTTCTGTTACGTCCTATGTTAGGGGTTATTTCGGGCAGAAAAGAAGTGCCGAAGGAACAGGACAGCCCGATTCATTACGGGATACCCATCATTATTCCGTCATATTGGCAACCTTTCAGGATCCTGGTTTGTCCCATTTTGTTACCCTGTCTCAATTTTTTTGGTATCAGGATGTCCAGAAGCCTCCGGCCCGTTTTTACGTTGTGGCCGATAGGGAAATGAGGATTACTCGGGATTTTACTAAGTTTGACAAGGATGTCCGAATCCTGAAAAAAAGGTTGAAGACCAGCGGCAGGGTGCAGGTATTTGAGGATTATACTCGTTATGCCGAAGTTTTCCGCCGCAAATTCGGTATTGAGCAGGAACAGGCGCTGGATTTATTCCAGCAGACGATTTCCATGAAAAAGGTAGAGGCCCTCACCGGATTTGTGCGTACTAATATGCTGGAGGTTCCCAATACGGCTGATGATGTCGGCAAGCTGATTAATCACTTTCAGGACTTGAACAGTGCCCATGAGGCTGTCCTTAAAGCTAAGAAACAAATTGAGCAGCTAACTCCCATTGTTGAACAGGGAAACCGTTGCGGACAATTGGATAATAAGCAAGACTTGCTGGACAAGGCGCGCCGGGCACTGAGTTCCTGGTTTGCCACGCAAATGGTCGAGTTGCTTACAGCGAAAATTACAGAGTTCGAACAGGAATTGTTATTGGCTGCAGCTGCGTTAAAACAGGCAGAAACGATCCAGAATGAAATAGAGAAGAATATCAAAGAAACTGAAAAAGCAATTTATAAGAACGGCGGCGATGCGCTGGAAACTTTGAAAAAAGAGATAGAGAACAATAAGCAAATCCTCGAACGCATCCGCAGAGACCGGTCAAGTTATATGAATCAAGTCCAAAAATTGAAATTGCCTGTACCTGATTCTATAGATATTTTCGTCATGAACCGGGGGAAACTGCCGGAATTAAAGTCCGCCGAGGATAAATTGCAGGGCCGGTTGCATGAGGATTTCAAGACTGCGGCTTTGGAAGGAGACAGGGCGGAAAAAGAGGCCAAGAAAGTAGCTGAAGAGCTGGAATCGCTCCGCTCCCGAAAATCAAGTATTCCCCGTAAATTTGTAGAGAAACGGAAACAACTCTGCCATAACCTTCATATTGCGGAAGAGGAACTGCCCTTTGTAGGCGAGCTGTTGGAAGTCAGAGAGGAAGAAGCGAACTGGGAAGGTGCGATCGAAAGACTGATGTATAACTTCGGATTGTCTCTGCTTGTGCCAGAAAAACATTATCCATCCGTGATGCAATGGGTAGACCAGACATCGCTGGGTATGCGTCTGGTCTATTACCGGGTCCAGCCCCAAACCCTGCAGCCTGTTTTCGGTCAGCCGAACCCTTTAGCCGTCTCGGAAAAACTGAATATTAAGCCGAATACGCCTTTTGGCATCTGGCTGACCAGAGAACTTCGTCAACGCTTTGCCCATATCTGCTGCGAAAACAGGGAACAATTCCGCCGCGAAGCGCAGGCTATTACTCAGTCCGGACAAATTAAGGCCAAAGGGCATCGCCATGAAAAAGACGACCGGTATAAAATCAACGACCGCAGCCGTTACATCCTGGGATTTTCCAATCACAAAAAAATTGCGGTGTTGGCCGAAAAGGAACGGACGCTATTAGATGAGGTTAAATTCTATAAAGACGAGATGACTGACATTCTCAAAAAGCAGCAGGCCAGCCAGGAGCGTATAAATGCCGTTGCCGCTTTGGAAGGTATTACCGACTTTTCCGACATCGACACCAAGTCAATGGAAAGGGAAATAGACGAAAAAGAAGAGAGAAGAAGAAAGCTGGAACAGGAAAGCAATGTCCTGCAGGGACTTCAGCACCAGCTGGGTGAGCTGGAAAAAAAGAAAGAAATCCAGAAAAACGTATTAAACAAAGCCCGGGAACACGAGACAACGGTGAAAAATAAACGTGACGCTTTGGTTCAGGATAAGAAGCGCAACGTCAGCATAGCCGCTGAAGCCACGCCGGCCATGCTAGAGCAGGATTTCCCCTTTCTGGAGCAGCACAAAGGGTCTGCTTTGAAACACATAGAGTTAACATGCGAAAATGTCAAAGACCTGGAACGGAACTATCAGGACTGGATCGAAAGTGAACGCAGTACGTTGGCCAAAGAGATCAATCAGTTAAAAAGCCGGATCATAAAAGCCATGGCGGATTACAATAACCACTATGCTGAAGAAACCAAAGAAGTTGACTCCAGCATGGAAAGTCTCCCGGAATATAAAGGTATGCTGGCCCAACTGGAAATGGACGGGCTACCCAAGTTCGAAAAGCGGTTTGAACAATTGCTGCATGAAAATACCATTAATCAGATTGCCTTATTCCAGGCCAAATTAAAACAGGAACAGGATACCATCAGGAACCGGATAGAACAGATTAACGGTTCCTTAAGCACCATTGACTACAACGAGGGCCGCTATATTCGTTTGGAGTATGATGAGACCTATGATTCCGATATCAAGGATTTCCGGGTACAGCTCAAAGCTTGCACCGAAGGGGCTTTGACCGGTTCAGACGACGAACAGTACGCCGAAGCCAAGTTTTTGCAAGTGAAAGACATCATTGAACGTTTCCGGGGCAGGCACGGAGAAACCGAGAGCGATGCGCGCTGGACCAAAAAAGTTATTGATGTACGCAACTGGTTTTTATTTGCCGCTTCGGAAAGGTGGCGTGAAACCAATGAGGAATATGAGCATTATACTGATTCGGGCGGAAAATCAGGAGGCCAGAAGGAAAAATTAGCCTATACCATTTTGGCGGCAAGCCTGGTCTACCATTTTGGACTGGAGGGGCAGGACGTACGGCCCCAGTCCTTCCGTTTTGTTGTCATTGACGAAGCCTTCCTGAAAAGCTCGGATGAATCAGCGCGTTTTGGTTTGGAATTGTTTAAAAAGCTAGATTTGCAGCTGTTGATTGTCACCCCGTTACTGAAGATACCGACGATCGCCCAGTTTATTGCTCATGTCGGTTTTGTCCACCATGATGATGTTAACCACCAGTCTATGCTGCGCAATATCTCCATAGAAGAGTATAATCGGGAACGAAAGGCCAGGGAGGTGGCGCAATATGTCCACCAAGTGGTCTGATCCGCAATGGATCAGAGAAGAGTTAATGAAGAAATGGGACTCCGGCCGGATTCTGCGTACGTTGCTGATTCAAGATGATTTATTCCCGCTGCGTATCGTGCTCAAAAAACCGCAAAGCAATGAGGTCAACGGAAACTTCGCCGAAATTTCCCGCTGGATCAAACAGCTTAAGAACCATAGCAAGCAGGAAATGGGTTTTGGATATGAACTGATTGAAAGGGAAATCGTTCACCGCCAGTCGGGACGAAATCTCCTGCCGACCCATGCCGTCATTCCCACGGTGGACGATGCCCTGCGTTTGTTAAAATTTGAACGCAAGGCGGCCAAGTTCTTGGAGTTTGCCCGGATGATTCAGGCAGAATGGCCCGTTTTGCAGGAATGGACCGGCAAATACCCCCATAAAGTTCTCGCCGCCAGCAACGATTGGAACGGGATTCTGGCAGTGCTGAAGTGGTTTGCCGTTCATCCCTGTTGCGGCTTATATATGCGCCAGCTGGATATACCTGGTATCGACACCAAGTTTATTGAGCAGAGGAAAGGGATTTTGACGGAACTATTAAATATCATCTTGCCGGATGACATGATCGAACACAACGCCCCTTCTTTCGAGCAGCGCTACGGATTGCGGTTCAAACCGTTACAGGTCAGATTACGGCTGCTTGATCAGGAGCAGAATATTCAGGGTCTTTCCGATTTGACGATCCCGGTGGAACAGCTGGCAGCCTGGAAGCCGGCAGTGACCAGGATATTTATTACCGAGAATGAAATCAACGGTTTATGCTTTCCTGAGGCCAGGAACAGTTTGGTGATCTTCGGATTAGGCTACGGCGTGGATGTGTTGAAGGCCGTCGCCTGGTTAAAAGAAACGGAAATCTATTACTGGGGCGATATAGATACCCATGGATTTGCTATGTTGGATCAAGTTCGAAGTTTCTTACCTCAGACCAAATCAATGTTAATGAATGAAAGAATACTGTTAAATCATCGTCATCTATGGAGTATGGAAGAGAAACCTTTTTTCGGCAAACTTACTCGGTTAACTGATGGTGAGCATAGACTTCTTTGTTTGCTTCAAGGCAATGCATGGGGTATAGGTGTTCGGTTAGAGCAAGAGCGGGTGTCTTTTCAGCAAGTAAGAGAAGCGATATCATCAATTTATTTTAATACTTTTGCCTGAGTTCTTATCATTTATGGACTAAACCGCTATCGCGGCGGTAAAGCGACGAAGTAAGTTGATCCATGATAACTTCACACAATAATTATAGCTTTTTATTATGTCTGTAAGTGCCTTAAATTTGGTGTGCAGTACTACTGTAAGTAAATTTTAAGGAGAATAGAATATGGAAAGCAAAGAACAAATATTAGTAAAGATGAAAGAAGACATCTTGCTTCGAGGACTGTCAAAAAACATGCTAGAGTTATACACTAACTGCGAGAATTTTTCTTGAGTATTGTAACCGTCCGGCAGAACAGCTAAATGAACCTGATATCCGCAAATTCTTATATCATGGTATATTAATTATTTATAGTTTGCGAAGGAGAGGACACATATGAACAGACTAAATATTATTTGTTTAGGTGTCAGGAATATGGAGAAAGCAATTATGTTTTATCGTGACGGACTTGGCTTTAAGACAGATGAAAAAAGCAACAATCCAGAGGTGGTTTTTTTCAGCACATCCGGAACCAAGCTTGAATTATATCCTCTTGAGTTATTGGCGAAAGACATTAACAATGACAATCCGCCAGAGATTTCTTCTGGGTTTGGTGGTATTACTCTTGCCTATAATGCCAAAACAAAAGAAGAAGTAAGAGAAGTAATTAAACTTGCACGAAAAGCTGGGGCAACTATTGTCAAAGAGCCGCAAGACGTTTTTTGGGGTGGCTTTCACGCATATTTTTCAGACCCTGACGGATATTATTGGGAAGTGGCTTGGGGGCCTAACTTTGAGTTTGATGATAATGATATGATAAAAATGTAATTCCATTCACTTAAGGTTATAAGCATACTGGGTATTTGAAAAATAACAACTCAAGCGTCGCATTATCCATATTAGTACTCCGTAATCTGTTATAAATGTTCAGCAAGATTAACCTCAGGTTCTTATGGAAGTGATGGCATAACAGGTTTTTGTTGTTGTGGATTTCTAAAATAATCGGAGTAATTGTATTTCCCTAATAGTTTAAAAGATTTGCCATCATAGTCAAATACCAAAATGGAGCCAAACTCTCCGGAATTGTTGTTAGTTTCGATTATAGCAATACGATTTGGGCCGAGTTGAATAACTGTTTGTGCTAGACTAGGTGCAGGTGTCTGAGGTTGGTTGATATTCATCTGCGGAACAGGTTTAAGAGCAATAATTAATAGACAAACAAAGATGCCAATCAATATTAAATCTTTAATTTTATTCGACATAAAATACCCTCCTATAAGTGTTGTATTTTTATTCTGTATCAATGTAAGAAATCCTTTATGTACCTGCGCATTACAATGACAAAGCGCAACAATAGCGGATTCAAAAAGGGGATAAGGGTTGGCCATCTACCAACTTCCCGTTATCCATATTTGTTTCTCCAAAAATTTATATTAGGTGATTGTTGTATGAAAACAAAAATCAAACTGGCATATGATGAAATCGATAATGTCAAAAAACTCTTTGAAGAATACACCCAAATGCTTGGTGTGAATTTGGATTTTCAAAACTATGAGCAAGAGCTGGATCAGCTTCCTGGTAAATATGCATTACCCAATGGCAGACTATATATAGCCTGTGCTGATGATAAACCAGCAGGATGTATAGCTCTTCGAAGAGTAAATAATGTAGTCTGTGAAGGCAAGCGGCTATATGTGAGGCCAGAATTTAGAGGGTACAAAATCGGGCAGGTGCTAATGGAGCAAATCATTGAGGATGCAGTAGAACTAAAGTATAAGTATGTAGTGCTCGACACCCTGGCAAAATTGGAGAGTGCAGTCGCTCTATATAAAAAACTGGGGTTTTATGAAATAGATCCATATTATCAAAATCCATTGGGAAATGTGGTCTATATGAAATTGGACTTATGATTGTTATTATCGCATGCTGATAGTCATAATCGAAAGCAAAATGAATCCAGATAGAATACTTCCAACAAGCGTATTTGAAGAAGTATCCTCGTCGTTTTTAATTTTTTTAATGATTGAAACAGTATTGACATACAGGTAAATCACCGCAATAATTGAACCCCAATAATTCCAAGCATACATTTAAAGATAACCTCCTACTCAAAAGTGTTTTTTAGTAAATTGTTGTTTAGTTCATAGTCATTCTGATTCTTGCTTACTCAATGAGGTGACTAAAACAAATCCAAATAAAATTCCTGCTACAGTAACTAAACTCGGGTGAAATCCCACTATAAACCCAATGAACCCCCAATTGCGTGGTAAATCCGCCAAGTAAGTGATCGGAGCTATTGCGACACAAAGGGATAGAAGACCAATCGGGAAAAGTCTGATCCAATCAACCTTCCAGGAGCCGTTCTGTTTTATTGTCGTAATAAATTGCGGTAAAGCTATTAGAAGGCCAACTATAATGGGGAATATAGACATAAACAACCAAAGATATGTTGTATTGAAAGTTGTAGAATATAACTGCTTTAAATATCGGTGATAGTCATCAGCCTTTATTACTATATAACCAAAGGCAACAACATATAACAAATAGCTTATAAATCGTTTTAAGTTATTATTCATAGAGTATCCCAACCACCTTATATTAATATTTTTGTTATATATTCTCTATTTTATCTATTAATCCCTTTATACTTTTGCTTTTAGAATATACTGCTGCCAGACCCTATTCGCAGTTTTCAACACTTTTGGAAATAAGCGAAAGCTCTGCAAAGGTAACCTTCTTTAAAGGAAAAGTCGCGCTACAAAACAAATGGAGGGAGGTTTATGGAGATGAAATATAAAAATTACTTCGATAATATGAATACGGGGCATTCTCTTTGGATCAATTATTTTTCAGGAACCGGAAACGCTTTGACCGCATGTCGCTGGATCGCCGAGAATGCTCGCGGCCGGAAAATGAGCGCGTATATCCAGGCAATCGATCGTTTTGATCGACATATGATCAAGAAAGCTCCGGATGGAGCTCTGCTTGGTTTTGCCTATCCTACTCACGGCTTTGCTCTTCCCTGGTTCATGCTAAAGTATATCCTCTTTTTCCCGCGGGGGCATAATAACGTGTTTCTGATAAATACGCGCGCTGGCATGAAAATTGGTAATTGGAACACTCCCGGCCTCTCTGGTCTGGCTCTCCTTCTCCCTATGCTAATTTTGACTTTAAAGGGCTATCATATTAAAGGGTTATTGTCCCTGGATATGCCATCGAACTGGATTTCCGTTCATCCCGGCCTGTTTCCCAGTGCCGTTGAGTTTATCGTGCATAAATGCCACACCAAAGTTGATCGCTTCAGTGCCAAAATCTTGAATGGCCACCGCAGCATACCTTGGTATTTCTTTGTTTTTCTACCACTGGATCTGGCAGTGAGTCCCATCAGCGTTATATATTTAATTTTGGGCCGCTTCTTTCTGGCTAAGACTTTTTTTGCTTCGAAAAAATGCAACGGCTGTAAAATTTGCGAGGATTATTGTCCGGTTGAGGCGATCAGGATAATCGACGATCGGCCCTATTGGAGCTTCTATTGCGAAAGCTGCATGCGCTGTATGAATACGTGCCCCCAGCAGGCCATCGAAACCTCCCATTCCATGGTTGCTCTAATGATTGCTTTGGCCACTTCGCTGCCTGTATCATATTATTTATTTGACTTTGTGAATGAAGCCGGGCTGATATTGGGTGATTCCGCTATACATATATCTGGTCTCGTACTTACCTGGCTGCTGACCCTGACTATCATCTATGTTCTCTATATCCTAATGTTTGCACTGCTTCGCAACCCCTTGATAAATCGCTTTTTCGTCTATACGTCACTAACCTACTACTGGGCCCGCTACAAGGCCCCAGGCATCAGCCTCAAGGACTTCAAGCGCGCAAAACCTCCAGCTTAAATAGACAGCGATTCTAATACTACGAACACTGACATGTTAAAGAGTGAATAACGAAAAATATCGTTTCTGGAGGAAGGGAGAGTAATTTGGAAATTATTAATTTTGATACATGGGAGCGGAGGATAGAGGATGTTAGATAAGATACCTTCAAGCGAAGAAATGATTGCTCTAATTGGTGATAATAAATATAATGCTTGGATTGAAGTATGTACTGTCATTGATAAGCTATATGAGATGGATACTATTTGGAATAGTGGAGGCAAAGCTTGGAAATATGAGTACAAGTATCGTAGAGGAGGAAAAACTCTATGTGCTTTATACGCAAAGGAGAATTGTTTTGGTTTCATGGTAATACTAGGTAAAGCTGAAAGAGAAAAATTTGAAAGCGATCGATTGGAATACTCCGATAATATTCAAGGAATTTATGATGAAGCAACCACTTATCACGATGGGAAATGGTTGATGATTAAAATTGAAAATACCTCGTTGTTGGAAGATATAAAGAAGTTACTCTTTATAAAAAGGAAACCAAACAAAAAATGAGCATAATTAACGGAAAGACATAAGGAGAAAAAATGGATAATCCACAACAAAAAGTTTTTAAAATACTGGATGCTTTAAATATTGAATACCAAAACGGCAATATGATTCACTTCGTAACTATTTAAACTTTTTGCTAATCTAAGAATATAATAACCCGTGTACCAATCTCAACTAGTTCGAAAAGTTCTTCTATATCCTTATTGTGCATTGAGATACAGCCGTCGGAGACACTCCGGCCGATTGAAGATGGATTATTCGTTCCATGGATACATGTAGTTGTATTAGACAGATGTATACTGCGGGTTCCAAAAGTGGCTAACGGCGGATTAATATTTTTTTTGGTCACCAAGTATTCTCCAACTGGTGCAGGGGTTGCTGCCCTTCCTATTCCTATAGGATAGGAATTTAAAAGATTATACCCCTGATATAAATAAATGTAACGTTGAAAGAAATTAACTGCTATATGGTAACTCTTTGAGTCCATTAATAATCACCACTTTTTTGTTTGTTTTTTAATATCCTATGTTTTGGTGATTATTTCTAGACTAAATTCAAAATATTACGAATATATTGGGGGTTTCGATATGAAAAAAGCTTTATTATTATTAATCTTAATTGGAAGTATTACGTTTTTATTCCCTTCAGCATTATTCGCTGCCCCAAAAGTAGTGCTGAATAATCAAAATATCTCGTTCGACGTTCCGCCAACCATTGAAAATAATCGGACATTAGTTCCGCTTAGGGTGATTTTTGAGGCGCTAGGTGCAGATGTCCAGTGGGATGGCTCCAGCCAAACAGTTATAGCCAAAAAAGACACTACAGAAATAAAGTTGATTATTGGGGGTAATGCCTTTAAGAATGCCAAGCTTGTCCCCATTGATGTTCCAGCAAAAATTATTAATCAGCGAACAATGGTTCCTTTAAGATTTGTATCAGAATCACTCGGTTGTCAAGTGGCCTGGGAGCCATCATCCCAAACTATAACAATTGCTTCTTCAAATGACACGGTTAAAGCACCAGAGAACGAAGATAAGCAGCTTTCCATGAGTTACATGATGGGGAATAACGTTAAGGTTGGCTATAACTTCAACCTGGAACTGCTGAATATTGCTGCAGCCCATAGCGCTAACTTTAATCATAAAACTTATGTATCATATAATTCTAATATCAATACCTTAGCGAAGGATTATTTTAAAAACTACCCTAAGAAAGATTATGAGAATGACCTGTATCGACTGTCTAATGACGGCATTATTAACAAGTTCACCCACGGTGAAACAAATGTTATGTTAGCTTATGACAAGAATCTAGATACGGCACTATACAGCTTCAATACAAATCGGTCCTTCTCCAGTGATGGCATGCTTAGAAACTACCAAGATGAGATAAAGATATTGAAAGACTTTAATAGTCATACAGATGCGGAAAATTATTTCTTACAGAACCAAAAGGCATATCAGGAAGCTATTGATACATTCAAGACCAAGGTGAATTTTAATCATATATCAAGAATTGAAGATGTTCTTGGTATTAAGCTTGATAAGGCAAGCTTCAATATAATTCTTAGCCCTTCCGAGGGTGGTGGAACAGCTACAACATTACGGGATACTAAAGGCACTCTAGTCTATTTTAATATTACGAATCCGACAGAACCTTTTGAGCACAGTCTTATGGTTTTATACCACGAGGATATACACAATTTCCTGTATCATATATTTGAAAAAGATCGTAGTAAATATGCTAATACTAATTTCGAAAAGGTATTAAAGAAGGAAGTGGGCTCTTCCAATGCATTCAATGAGACAATTACACGAGCCCTGAGCTTTTTAGTTTTGGAACAATATCATAAGGATATTGATACCAATAGATTGATGACACAAGAGTTAAGAAATGGCTGGGTCAATACCGATAAGGTATACGAGCTTATTAAGAAGGAGTATATAGGCGACAGGGATAAATATAAAACCATAGAGGATTTCATGCCCAGGATACTGGAATATTTAAAAGAGCTTGAAAAGTACCCTGTGACTTCTCCGGCTGACCAAGTAAAATACGGAATTAAATTGAACAAAGATACTGTATTATTTATTTTTGGGTCAAAAAGCTTCTGCGATAATATCAAATTAGATTTGCCATATTATAAGGTAGGTAGAAATGCGTCTTTAAGCTATTTTGAAGAGTCCATTTTTAATAATAAAAACAACCTTGCTGTAATTTCTGCATCCTACAATTTTGATGAAATGCCGCAAAAAATCAAAGCAGCGGTGAGCGAAGATGCTTATTGTTCTATAAAACAGGGCGAGTACTTAACCATAAATGTAGAGGGCATAAATGTAGTGTTTATCAATTAAGGCCAGCTAACATCTTTTATTTACATAATGAGAGGTTGACAATAGGTAATATGTTGCTTATTATATAGGTAACATGTTGCCTAAATTTTTTTGGGGGATTGAAAATGAATGAATTGGAACAAAAAGCTTACATTTTCGGAACAATATTTGCATTATCAAACAAACTGCAGGTGCTTGGGGACGCATTTGATAAAAACATTACTATTAAACAATGGCTTTTTATCGTAGGCGTTTCAAAATTTGGCGAGCCGCCAACCGTAACTGAAGTGGCAAAGTTTGTGGGATATTCCCGCCAAAATGCCAAACGAATTGCCGCAGCTTTGGATGAAAGAGGCTATATCAAAATAATAAAGGATAGAAATGATGCAAGGGCCTTGCGAATTATACTAACTCAGAAATGTACAGAGTATTTCTCCAGGCGAAGCCAAAGAGAACTGGAATTCCTGGATAGAGTTTTTACTGGATTTGATGCTGATTTAACCCATAGTGTCTACCAAGGCCTGACCAGGCTGGAAGAAAATATTGAAGTGATGATGAATAATGATTGTTAACGAGCAATGAAGCAATTGATACTCCTTGATCTCCGAAACTATGGTTCTTGCAGTTGTTGCCGCTGCAATTGTTGTCTTTCAATATTAGATTGATATCTACGCCCATATTACCTATTTGTCTAAGGAGTTGACTATTAATGAAAAGAGGTAAAAAGATTATGCTTTGGATTTTAATAGTAATTGCTTTATTAATTTCAGGTATATTAGTATGGTTTAATATTCACTATTCCCCCAATAAATCAGAATTTGCAAAATTATTAAGCTATCAATTGCAAAAACAGCAAATACCAAATGGGATCTATACCGCCAAGGATATTTCGAAACTACCCGCGCCGGTGCAAAAATATTTTCAGTATTGTGGATTTATCGGTACACCCAAAACGTCGAACATGAAAGCTATTTATAAGGACGTTGATTTTGTTTTGTCACCAGACAAACCTAAGCTGAAAATACAATACACCCAATACAACTTTGTAGATGAACCGGAAAGGATAGCTCTAATTGATACGAGTATGTATGGTATCCCCTTTGAAGGTATTGATGCATATCAAAATGGTGCAGGTTCAATGAAAGGTGTAATTGCTAAAGCTTATACTTTATTTAACCAAAAGGGTGAAGCGATGGATAAATCAGGTCTGGTTACCTGCCTTTCAGAAAGTTTATTAATACCTAACCTTGCTTTACAAGACTTTATTAGTTGGGAAGCAATTGATGATACTCATGCGAAGGCTTCTATAAGCTATTACGGAATATCAGCAAGTGGAATTTTCACCTTTGATAATAACGGGGCGATGACCAGTTTCACTACAGATGATAGAGAATATGCCGATACCAAAGGTAACATCCAAAAAGTAAAGTGGTCAGCAATTTGTGGAGATTATAAAGATGTGAACGGAATAAAGCAGCCAACAACTCTAAAAGCAATATGGCATTTTAAAACCGGAGACCTTGTATATTTTGATGGCCGAAATACAGTCATACAATATAATGTTGTAGAATGAGTTGATTATCGGAAAGACTTTGAAGTTTATTGAAAATAACCTGTAATTATTCAATGGAACAAATAAGGCTACAGTGTTAAGCTTATAAACATATTAGTGTACGAAACTTATTTCGATTAGTTTTCGAAGTATTAAAATAGGGGGTAATGATATGAGTGATATCCCTTCTGATCTTTTTCTACAAAGGAGTAGGATTACCCAGTTAGAATTATTGCAAAAAACTTTGACTGCCTCGAAGAACCGTACCGCTGCTGCAAACCAGAGCGTTTCTGCATATTCTACTTCGGCTAAATCATCTGAACGACCCTTCAGTGAAATTATCCGGGAGGCCAGTCAAAAACATGGTATTGATGAACAGGTGATTTCTGCCGTCATCCAACAGGAGTCGTCCTTTAACCCACAAGCAGTATCCTCCAGCGGTGCTGTGGGGCTTATGCAATTAATGCCCGCAACAGCCAAAAGTTTGGGAGTGAATGACCCTTATAATGCGGAGGAGAATATTATGGCGGGTGTTAAGTACCTAAAGCAGAAAATGGATGAATTCGGGGGTAATCTTTCTCTGGGATTGGCAGCCTATAATGCAGGCAGTGGAGCTGTTCGTAAGTATGGCGGCATTCCGCCCTACAAAGAGACTCAGGAATATGTTAAAAAAATCGTTAATTCCTTTGATCAATTGGTCTAATTGATTAAGCGTAATACCGAAGTTGTAATGTAATAAAGCAAGAAGCTGCGATTTGAATAAGAAAATGAGTTATATGTGACAATGAACGGGCCGGAATCAACATAGTTTTGATTTTGAGCCCGTTTTTAAACATCAATAAATGGCTATAATGAAAAGAGCCCATTTTGACTTTCTCTTTCTGTTTCAAAAATATTTTCATCATATTGAAACTTTTATTAATAATCCTTGTATAGAGTAGTGATAGAGAGGGGGAGCCCCGTGACCGAGGACGATCGCCAGCTGATACTCAAGTGCCGGGAAATGCAGGAACAGGCATACCAGGACTTAATGCGCCGCTATGAAGGCTATATATACAGTCTTTGCCATAGGTTTACCGGTAATCGCGAGGACGCCCTGGATTTAACGCAGGAAACCTTCATCAGGGTTATTCAGGGGCTGGACACTTATCAATTAAATCGCCCTTTTAAACCATGGCTGCGTCAGGTTACTGTCAATACCTGTGTTAATTTCCTGCAAAGGCGCTCATCCTCTCCCCTGTTTCTAGATCAACCGTCAGCGGAAGGCAATCTTACTCTGGGCGACACTGTGGCTTCCAGGGAAGATCCTGCCCAAGAAATTGAGTGGCAGGAAACTGGTCTCATTCTTCAGGAATCAATAAACAGGTTACCGCAGGTTTACAGGTTATTGATCGTCCTTAGGCATCAGGAAGAGATGAGCTATAAGGAAATAGCCGAAGAAACCGGATTGCCGCTGGGTACGGTCAAAACTCATTTGTTCCGGGCACGAGCTGCTCTGCGTAAAGAATTATCTGCATACTACTCTTGGGAGGGATAGACCGTGCAATGCAATCAGGAAAGTCTGCAAATGTATCTGGATGGGGAAATGGATGCACAGGCCAGGAAAACAATGAAGGTGCATTTAGGCCAGTGCCGTTCGTGCCGCCAGGAAATAGCACGCTTACAGCTTCTGTGGCTGGAATTAGGCCAAACCGATGAAATTGACCTTCCGGCCGAACTGCCTTATCTTCGCCAGCAAATTATTCATCAGGCCGTGCGTAGCAGGCAAGATAACCAAAGTTCCGAAACTGGTTATTGGGATGCTCAAAAATTAGCCTGGAAACCTGCCATTCTGGGAGCCAGCTATTTACCCGGGTTAGGTCTTCTTTCCAACGTTAGCCGAGCTACTGGTCGTCAAATACCCAAGCTGGTGTCGGGGACCATAACTCTGGCAGGGCGCTTTGTCTTCCCGCGCTGGGACCAGAAAGGGGGTAATAAGTGAGTGCGGTTCTAATCTATATCCTTGTCACCCTTGGCGCCTTGTTGGGAATAATATTACTGGTTCCGATTAACTTCGGTTTTCGGGGTGAATTTGCAGAAAGTTTGAGCTTTCAGGGGCAGGTAGGATGGGCCGGGGGATTATTCAGATTAGAAATAATCCGTAGTGAAGGTATATTGCACTGGGCAATGAGCTTCTTGGGCATGAAAAAATCAATCCCTAAAAGCGCAAAAGAAACCCCCGCCAGCAAAAAGCCCCCTACCAAGAAAAAGGTGTCGCGCTCAACTGGCAGTATATCAACATATATTAACCGACAATTATTTGCTGCCGTGAAAGTTGTATTGCGCAAGCTGGTTCAGTCACTGCATTTAAACTTGAACCTATCCGGTACCTATGGTTTTGATGATCCATCCTTAACCGGAGTTACAGCGGGTTTAATCGCAGCTATTTTTGGAAAGAGTGCTTCTATTGAACTAAAGCCCGATTTTACTGAGGCTGTTGTGGACGTTAAAGGAAGCATCCGGGGATGGTTTATTCCCCTGCAGATTGTAGTTATATGTATAGTGTTTTCACTAAGTAAGCCGGTCCGAGCCATTTGGTGGCCGAAAATAAAATTCAGAAAAAAACAAAAGGAGGTTGTTAAGTATGCTTAAAGAAAATCTCGAGGCAATTGTTTCCCATTTGGAAAATATGGTCCAGGCCAAGACGGTCATAGGTGATCCGATCGAAAGCAATGGCAAGACGATCATTCCTTTAATATCTGTTCGTGTAGGTTTTGGAGCAGGCGGCGGAGAGGGAAATGATCCCCAACACGGAGCTGGTAAAGGTGATGGAGGCGGGGCCGGCTTGAGTGTTTCACCGACCGCGCTGCTTATAATCGATGAAAACGGAGCCCAAGTATATTCTTTGAATAAAAAGGGAGGGTTGGAGAAATTAGTGGAATTGGTACCGGAGGTAATGGCCAAAATGGGTAAGGATGGCGGTTGCTGCTGCTAAACGAAAGGAAATTCGTTTTTATGGCATTGGGGTTCAAGTCCTATATCCGATACGAAATAAATATTATAATTGGCTTTGTGGATTTTGTTTATGTGCAGAATACACAAGGCCTTTTTCATGATTCCAGAGGTTTTAGCCTGATTATAAACGAATCAATAATTGGTATAATAATTTCATTTAATATAAAATATTAAATGAAATTATTAAGAGCACTAGTGAAAAATATCAGGGAGGTTTGATTATGAAATGGTTGTGGACCTGGGACGGTCATTTCTTTGGATATAAAGATGGGAAGGATTTATGGACATATGATGGTAAACATGTAGGGAACATAAATGGAACGGATATATACGATCTAGATGGAAACTATTTAGGCGAGATTATGCACGGAGATAGGCTTATAACCTGTAAAAGTAAAAAGCAAGATAAAAAAGATAGCTTTAAGCCATATGCCAACAGAGCAGGATATGAGAAACAAGGTGATTATGCAGGATATGCAATGTATGTTGGATATGAAGATTTCCCGAAATTATAAGATGGGACTAACAAAGAATCACAAGTGTTATTACTTATATTCGCACAATTCTCTATAACTCTCCATAACCTCAGTCATAGGTAAATTCCTTTTTAATAACACCACTTCGTTTGATCCATTAATCTTTCGCCGCATTATGTAATCGGATTTGCTCATGTCACCCTCCTGCATTTTATCTACCAATAACTGGTCGTCCTTAGCTTTGCAGAAAGATATGTCGTATAAAGAAATATTTTGTAATAAAACTGACTTTTTGGGTATAATTCAATTAGCATATGGCTAGAAAGTGGGTTATACACTTGAATAAGCAAGATCAGAAAAAAGACCAGCTTACAAATAAACTGGAAGCACTAAGGCAATTAGTACTAAAGCATAATCTAGTATTCGAAAATACCAACGACCTTATCTCTGTTCAGAAGTTAAATGATCTAACTTACGAATATGTAAACCCTCCCACTCTTAAAGTACTGGGATATTCCGAAGAAGAATTATTGGGCAAAAGCGCAATTGAGTTTATGCACCCTGATGATATTGTTAGGGTTAAAAAAACAATAAAAGAAAACATAATAAAAGGAGACGGTAGTGCTGAATTCAGATACCGTAAAAAGGATGGATCCTATATCTGGCTTGGAGTAACCGCCAAACTAATACATAACAAAAACAATAATGCGTCAATAGCGGTAATTTCCAAGGATATAACAGAGCGGAAAGATTCGGAAGAAGCACTTCAAAAAGCTTATTATGAATTAGAAATTAAGGTTCAGGAAAGAACTGCCCAGCTTAAAAATATTAATGAAGAGCTGCAGAATGAAATCATGCAGCGCAAAGGGGTGGAAGAATCTTTAAGAAAAGAATATCAGTTCAATTCTGCCATTCTTAACACAAGTGATGCATTAATTATGGTTTTAACCCCTGAAGGAAGAATTGTTTCTTTTAATACTGCCTGTGAACAAGCAAGTGGGTACCTGTTTAAAGAGATTATGGACAAGTATCCCTGGGATGTTTTTATTAATGGGGAGGATGTTAAACCCGTCAAGGAAAAGTATAAGAAACTGGGGACAGGAGCGCAGCAGCAAAATACAGGAGAGAACTACTGGTTGACAAAAGCTGGCCAGAAGCGGTTGTTCAGATGGACTAATACGGCACTCCTGGATAAAGAGGGATCGCTTGAATATATTGTTTCATCCGGTATAGATATTACTGAGCAACATGAGGCAGAGGAAGCCCTTAAGGAATCTGAATCTTACTACCGGGCTATATTTAATAATACCGGAACGCCAGCAGTTATTATTGAAGAGGATATGACCATATCTATGGCTAATAGTTATTGGGAAGGGGTATTGGGATATAAAAACGAAGAGTTAGTAGGTGCTAATTGGACAGCATTCATCCCTGCCGATACTATCGACAAAACGATACAGTATCACCGTTTACGGCGAACTGATTCGACTGCTGTTCCACTAAGATATAAATCCCGCATAAAAGATAAGCAAGGAAAGGTCAGAAACGGCTTGATTAACGTAGACATTATTCCAGGAACAAACAAATCGGTTGCTACTTTTATCGACCTTTCAGAGTTTAACAGAATTAACCGGGCCCTAAAAGCAACCAGTGCTGGCAATATGGCATTGATACATGCTAAAGACGAACAGGATTTGCTTGAAAATGTTTGCAAGCAGATAGTAGAAGTTGGAGGTTATCGTTTTGCCTGGGTAGGTTATTTGCAAAAAGATGAGCAGCAAACTGTTCGCCCGGTGGCACATGCTGGATATGAAGAAGGAGATCTTAAGGATGTAGACATTGCTCTGGCCGATCCAGAGCGAGGAATTGGACCTGTGGGTACGGCTATTAAAACCGGTAAGACCTTTATTTGCAGGAACATAACCACTGACCGTAATTTTATCCCCTTGCGGGAAGAGGTACTAAGACGTGGTTATAAATCTATGATATCTATTCCTTTAAATACAAATGGTGGTCGAACTTTTGGAGCTCTTAACATTTACTCGGAAGAGGAAGACGTTTTTGATAAAGAGGAAGAACAACTCTTAGCAGATATGGCCGGTGACCTGGCCTATGGTATCACGTCCCTGCGTGCTCGTTGTGAACGAAATCTTAACGCCCAGAACCTTGAAATAAGCTTAGAAAAAATGCAGCGAATCCTTAACCAGACGGTCGGATCTTTAGCAACGGCTGTAGAAATAAGAGACCCCTATACAGCTGGCCATCAAAGAAAGGTCGCCGACCTTGCCACCGCCATAGCTAAAGAAATCGGTCTTTCTAAGGATCAAATCGAGGGGATCTCGGTGGCTGGAAACCTTCATGATATTGGGAAAATAAACGTACCCAGTGAGATATTAAGCAAGCCCGGAAAGCTATCGGAAATAGAGTTTATTATTATCAAAACTCACTGTCAGGCTGGCTATGAAATAATTAAGGAAATCGAATTTCCCTGGCCAGTAGCAGATATCTTGCTGCAACATCATGAAAGAATTAATGGTTCGGGATATCCTGGTGGATTATCCGGCGAAAAAATAATGTTTGAAGCACGAATCCTAGCAGTCGCTGATGTAATAGACGCTATGGCTTCTCACCGTCCCTACAGACCATCCCTGGGTATAGATGCAGCATTGGAAGAAGTATCACAGAACAAAGGTATACTTTATGACCCTGTAGTAGTGGATGCCTGCTTGAAGTTGTTCATGGAGAAGGATATAAGCTTTAATATTTACCCCGCTTATGGAGCCCATTACAACCAGGGAGTGAATTGAGTTAGTAATGGATCAGAATTAGTGCAAACAATGCAAATAGGGCTAGATTGGACGGATATTTGAATGCGTTGGTTAAGAAGATAGAAGTTATCTCACCAACGCATTTTGTTTTTATATAAGAGTGGGATGGGGGGAAGCGTGAATGGTGGGCGAGGTACTTTGGTAATATGAGGTTCACATTACTATGTTACAATTATTTAAAATAATATTTTATGAAGTTAAATTAATGAGAGTGAGCTTAGTAAATATGACAGCATCAATCAGCACAGATGTTCTTGCAATTATTGCACTTTGTTTCACAATGCGTTTGGCTAAGCGGAACCCTGTTGTAAATAATTATAAAAATAGAATTTACATTTCGGCCTCAGTGATTACAATTATTTTGCTAATTTTAGAAATAACAACTATTTTAATGGCATTTTCAAGCAATAACAAACTTGTGATACCCCACCGTATAGTTAACATCATAGGATTTTCTTTGAGTCCCTTAGTTCCTTTTATCTTTTCATTCTTTAATAAGGAAAAAAGAATTTATCATAATAGCTTTTTAACCATACCCTTATATTTTAACGCTTTTATGTGTATTTTAAGCTATAAAACAGGCTGGATCTTTTTCGTCGATGCACAAAATCAATATTCACGAGGAAATTTATTTTTATTGCCGATGATAATTAGTGTGTTTTATTTTGTGCTGATAATAATAGCACTAATAAAAAATAATGTTGATTACGAAATTGATGATAAAAAAGTTTTAATTCCAGTCTTTTTTTTGCCTATCCTGGGAGCCATTCTCCAAATTATATTTAAAGATTTACTATTAATTTGGGGAAGTGTGGCTATATCATTGCTGCTATACTATATTTTTATGCGTGAGTTACAATTTAAATATGATGTTCAAACTGGAATTAAAAATCGCTCAGCGTTTGAAAAAGAAATGGAGCAATATCTGAAGGGTGATAAGAATGCAGCAATTGTTGTGTTGGATATAAATAACTTAAAAAGGAATAATGATATATATGGACATAAAGCTGGAGATGAAACAATTTTCCAAACCTCCAAAATCATACAGGAAAGCTTTATGGGTATTGGTAAGGCATTTAGGATCGGTGGCGATGAATTTTGTGTTATTTGCCAGGAGATTCCACTGGAATTAGTGAATAGCGCACTATCAGAATTAGAAAACTTATTAACTAAAATAAATAAAAAAAGCAACTTTAAAATTGAACTTGCTTATGGATATGCTTTTCATACCAAAAATGAAAGTGAAAGTATATATACTATATTTGCTCAAGCTGATAAAGCTATGTATAAACACAAAGCAAAATTAAAGGGTTATTATGGCAGAAGGATAGATGATTAGCAAAATTGTTTATTTACCTCCATTTACAAACATAACCCTCAGCAATATCTATGACAGTGAATATAACAAATCCCATAAAGCTAAGTACCACTATTCCCGCGTACATGTCGAGATAATTTACCCGCATCCAGGAATCCATGATGAAATATCCCATGCCATATTCAGTTCCAAAGGTTTCAGTAAAGAATAGTATCGATACTGCTGTGCCCAGAGCCAGCCGGGTTGCAGTTAGGACCTCGGAGAGGGAAGCAGGGAATATTATTTCGGTGAACATTTGCAGCTTGCTGGCTCCCAGAGATTGCAGGGAGCGGAAGGTTTCTTCAGGGATGGCTTTAACCGCATCCCGGGAGGTGATTACGATCTGAAAGACTATTATTAATACTATCATTATCAACTTGGAGGCTTCGCCCAGGCCGAAAAGCAGCATCACTACCGGGAGCAGGGCCAGTTTGGGCACCGGGTAGGTGAAGTACACCAGGGGTGATAGGATTTTATCTACTCTGTCAAAATAGCCCATTAAATAGCCTAATGGAACTCCGATCAGGATGGATATAGCGATTCCGCCCAGTATTCTGCCCAGACTGTAAAGGACATGGGTTTGAATTTTAGCCGTAAATATTTCTGATATATTTGCAAAAACATTAAATGGTGAAGGAACAATTGGGAGTTTCAATAGCCAGGACACTGCCCACCAGAGAACAACAACAACTATAAGGCTGTAGAGTGTTCCTTGCCACTTTTCTTTTGAAAGCACTTTGAAATCAATCCCTTAACATTTTTCTGAGTTTCATAGACATGAAATTGTACTCTTCTCTAAATCTTAAATTATCCTGTTTGAAACAGGGGTTATCCAAGACTTCCACAATTCTTCCCGGAGAAGGCGAAAAGACCGCGATTTTACTGCCCAAATAGAGTGCTTCATCCACGCTATGGGTAATGAAAACCGTGGTCACGCTGTTCTGCTTCCAGATATTCAGGAAAAGCTCCTGCATTTCTTCCCGGGTTATCGCGTCGAGGGCCGAAAACGGCTCGTCCATTAAAAGCAGATCAGGCTTCAGTATGAAAGCACGAGCAATAGCAACTCTCTGCTGCTGACCACCGCTTAATTCTTTAGGGTATCTGTCCAGAAGGGTATCAATGCCTAATTGTTTTAGAATGTAACTGCTGTATTCATCTAATTCCTGATTATCATTTTTTATTTTTATTCCCAGCATGGTATTCTGGTAGACATTTTTCCAGGGCAGGAGTCCATAGTTTTGGAGTATCAGCCCTATGCGCTGGGTCTTAGGATTGATGGCCCGGTTGTCTATGGAAACACTGCCCATATAGTCCTTTAGGATGCCGGATAGAACATACAGCAAGGTTGACTTGCCGCAGCCGGATGGGCCTATAAAGGTATAAATGTCCCCAGAGTTAATATTTATGTTTACTTTATCGAGAGCTAGTGTCTCTTTATTATTACTCTGGTATTTAACCGAGAGATCTTTGATAGCGATCACAAAACATTACCTCAAAACTTTATCATCTACCAGTGCTTTATATTCATAGTTTCCTTTAATGAGGTTCTTATCCTTCAGCCATTTTACAACATCATTAAAAATCTTTTCGCTGGGAAGTTCTGCCTTGGCGTACTTCGGGAGCTTAATAGAATCTTTAATCTCAGCCGGGAAGCCCTGGGACTGGATAACAAAATCAATATAACTTGACTGCGGTTCTTTGTTCAAGTATTCTACTGCGGAATTATAGGCTTTGAAAACCGCTTTGATTTCATTGGGATTTTCCTCCAGGCTTTTTGCGGTAAATGCAATTGCGCCAGCTTTATTTGCCATCTGATCGGTGCTGTTTAATACTTTAGCTCCGTTTTTTATGGCCAGTCCTGCTAAAGGTTCAGGCAGGATAGCAGCATCAACCTTTGCGCCCTGGAGCATTTCCAGCCGGGTTGGCAGTGGGGGAACGGCTATTTTTTTAATATCCTCAGGTTTAAGTTGGCCGGATTCCAGCATTTTATCAGCGGAATATTCCATGATAGTATTGGTTGACATGGCCACGCTTTTTCCTTTAAGATCCTTAATTGAAGTAATACCCGAAGCTTTTCCGGACATTAATTCAATATTGCCATCGTTTTTGGAGATTATCCTCAGGTTAATACCGCCTTCATTGGCAAACACTACGGCCAGAATATCGGTTATGACTCCATCCAGTTTTCCGCTCTGCAGGGCACTGTCTCTATCTTTGGCACTTGAAAAGTGCTCGATTTTTACTTGAACTCCCTCTTTGGTAAAATAGCCGTTTTTCTCAGCTATAATAAAGGGTATTGATTCAACATCAGGCATAACCCCAATAGTTATAGTCTTCTTGGGTACTGAAGCAGATTTTTCTTTGCTGCAGCCTATAAAAACTAAACTGGTGACGATGATAAGAAAACAAATAAGTAACTTTTTCACCTTTATCTCCCCTCATTCATAAATATTGTTGGTTTTCCGTCCCATTTAATTACCATACATAAGTTTAATACATCATTCCCTATAAAACCATATATTTTAGCAAGTGTTCACCAGGGGAATGAAATTGTTACTGTATTAATTAGAGGGAGAAAGAATACTATCCTACTTATAGTATAATATGGAAATAATGTAAAAGAGGATGGGAGAGGTGTATATGCTGAAGGCTATAGGTTCCGGTGCTGCTGTTTTTTTAATCCTGGCATTGGTGGCTGTCTTGGGAACTGATGCAGAATGGCTCATCAACTACGCTATTACGGTGGGAATAGGCTGCTTGGTTCTAGTCTTTGTGTTTGGGGGTGGTGGAATTCCTGCAGGTATTGCACCGGGAACCCATATGCAAGGTCATGATACCAAGGAAGACAGGAGGAGGAGAAACCGTTGGTCGATTTATCTGTTTTTAGCAGCCTTGCCAAACTTACTGGGAGCTATTTCAGTCTACCTTTATTTGCACCGTTGACCCAAGAACTGCTTCCAGAATAATTTACTTATTTATTTGATCAATAAACAACCTGCTGATTATAGAGCTGGTGGGCTGCTAACAAGAGGCGATGAGCTGATTTAGTACGAAGATATTCTGGATTAAGGTCACGTATCCGTACTCTATCCAGCCCATCTGCATCCTTAAAGGCATCATAAAGTCTTAGAGTTCTGTCTACATCGATGAGCTGATAACGGTTTAGCTTTTTGTAAGCGCTCTGATCTGGAATAGCATGATTTTGGACCAAGAAACGCAGGACTTCCTGATCCTGATGATTGGTTAAATTTAATAACTTCTCATTAATTAACTTATCGTAACTGGCTATACCATGATCAGGGTCATAACCATCGTTCTTCCTGCCAATGTCGTGGTAGATAGCTGATAAACATAATAGAGTTCTGTCTTCTTCGGAATACTTCTCCAAATAAGATATAATCAAGCTTAATAACAACACCCTTTTGGTATGACCAAGAGCGTGGATTCCCTGAGGATTATGGAACCATTCATTGTTTATCTGTTTTGAATAGGACTCATATTGCTGGAGTATTCCAGATGATCTAAATTCTGAATCGAAATCCTTTAGATTAATTAAGTCCATAACTTCCAGCTGTTCGACTTTAAGTGATTTAACGGCAACCTCTTTTTTGGATCTGTTATTATCGTAGGAGATAACATGGTCAAGATGTATCATGCCCCGGTATATATCTGGTACCGGGTCGGAAAGCAGGGCATGTAATATTGCAATATTAACATCTGTAGTCCAGCAAGACGCTTCCTCGATTAAAGCCTCTCCCGAATCCTGACAGCGGTATATCTGGACATATCCCTCTTCATCAGCTACCGGTTGAGCACTGGTAACCCCCTTATATTTTACTGTCTTCCGAATAAACTCCTCGGTAAAAACTTCATGGCTGTTTTCGTTATACCTCCAAAGGCGCTCAAATAGGCGATATTTGTCCTGGTCGGGGATGAAATTAAAAACTTCCATGAATAGGCCGGGAGCCAATCTGCTGTCAACCAAAGACAGAAACCGATCAAAATCTCTTTTGGCTACACTCTCAGTTATATCCTTCTCAATCCTGCTGATAAGAGCTTTTATTTCTCCTATTTTATTATCAATTGCATTAAAATCCAGCAGTACCGTACCCCGGTAATAACAATAGGGTGATTCCGTATCGGTGGGGTTAAAATAAAAATCGTCTGGGTTTAATCCAGCGCTAAATAATTGATTTTGCAGACGCACAAGAGCAAAACTGTCAAGTTTAAACGGACTGTCTTCCAGTTCACCAAGTGGAATCAAAGAATTTCTCTCTATGAAACTATCGCAGGCTTTCTCTTTCATTAGCACCATCCTAACCTATACGATGTTTTGCTTATCTTTACCTTAAACAAGGACAGTTAAACGACAGAATAATTGGGGACATATTTTAGAACTAATATAAGTGTATGGCTAGAAAGGTTAAATTGAAACAAACTTATAAATGATTTTACATAATGCCTTGCACCAAACGGATACAGAATACTGAACTAATAAACCAGGCTATAGTGCCGATAAGCAAAGATAATGTCCAGTTGCTCAGATAAGTCATGGCAAGTACTGATGTCAATACACACACGGTACATCCCATCATTCCGGCGGTGGCTCCCAGGGCTACATCTGCTGCTTGCCTGGAACTGTCAAAAACTCCGGCCATTATTACGGCCGCAACCATTACGGCAGGGAAAGCAGCGAAAATGCCGGCCAATGATTTTGAGGGTATTATCTGCAGCATAATATAGCAGGCAGCAACCGCACTTCCGCCTAAAACAAATCTTAAAGCCAAATCTCTTATATCCAAGTTCGGTTTCATTTACATCACCTTACCTAAATTAATTTCCAGGAGAAATATATAGCTGGGGCCAACACACACCATAGAACCAGGGCCTGTATAAGGCCTTTTTTCCATCCGTTTCTAAGTATGAACCGGCTTGCTGCCAAGGCGCAGAATATGTCGGCTATCATTCCCACCAGGGCTCCCTGGGATAGATTCTGCGACATTACCAGCAGTTCCTGACCTTTGTATTCAAGTCCCAGGCTTAAAACAGCGGCGAGATAAACAGCCGGAAAAGCAGCAAAAATACCACCGATGCGTCCGCCGAAGCTGCGGGCAATAATCGTGGATGCAACTACCGCCCCGCCCCCTAGTACAAATCTTAATACAACTGGAGCTAAACTTATTGACATGTAATATCTGATCCCTTCAATAAAAATCACAATCTAGATTATATATCATCAAATAAGCCAATTAAAGCTGAAGGGATTCAGCTTCTTTATTAGAGGAATATTTTTAGAGGTACGGGTCTCTGGTTCTAATCATTCTTTAAGACTAAATATAATTAAATATTTAAATTAATAAATTTTTTGGTCAAAAAATGTTGCATATAAAAAAGTTGCGGAATATAATGATAATACCCCTAGGGGGTATACAACTCAGAGGAGGAACCGTAATGCTATCGATAAATGAGGAAATCCAAGCCAGGTATGCAGAAGAGAGTGCAGCTAACTGTTCTTTGAGCTGTGGAAGTAACCTTGAATATTTGGATCTGAAAGAAGGGGAGCGGGTACTTGATCTGGGCTGCGGCACTGGCAGCGAAACTATGCAGGCAGCCTTTTTGGTAGGTGACCAAGGTATAGCAGTTGGATTAGATATTACCATTGAGATGGTAGATATAGCAGATAAGAATGCCAGGGAAAAGGGGATTTACAATGCCTATTATATGTACGGATCAATAGAACACCTGCCTCTTGGTAATGGTAGTTTTGATGCCATTATGAGCAACTGTGTGATTAATCATGCATCTGACAAAAAAAAGGTTTACGAAGAAATCTTTCGGGTTCTTAGAAGCGGTGGCAGGTTCGTAATATCGGATGCGGTCAGCAAAGAAAACCTTCCTGATTATATCAAGAAAGACCCGAATCAGTGGGCTGCCTGTTTCGGAGGCGCAATTACCGAGGAAGATTATTTGCAGTCTATTAGAGAAGCTGGATTTATAGACATCAACATAGTAAGCCGCCGCGAATATCTGAAAAACGGATACGATTTTGCCAGCCTTACTATTTATGCCATAAAGCCACCAGAAAGTATCATTGGGAGGTGAGTTAATGAGACCGGTAAGCAAGAAAAACATCAATCAAAAGAGCAGCTGTTGTTCTACTAAGGTTGCTCAGTGTTGTTCTAAATCATCCAATGTGGTCGCAGGCTGTCACAACTAATATTAAGCGGCGAGGATACATCAGTGGCAAAGGAAGGGGTATCTGCTCAGATAACCCCTTCCGCAAATAATCTAATTCATGAGGATAGAAGGTGGATGCAATGCATTTTGCCAAGAATAATATTATTTTACCGTTTGATTATAAAGGAAAACAAAGCTACACGATTCTAAATCCCCTAAGTGGAAGTTTTGATCTGTTAGAACCGGATGAATACGAGCAGATCCTTTCTGCCAAACCAGAAGAGCTCGATATTCAACTGGCTGATTATATGTTAGAACGAGGCTACTTGTTTGTTGACCCTACTGAAGAAGATAAGTTAAAACAAAAGCAATGGGAGCTGTTCCAAGAGGAAACAGCTAATACTCAGACCCAGCTTTTATTAATACCGTCTTATGGCTGTAACCTCTCCTGTAAGTATTGCTACCAGGCTGGGGTTCAGTCAGAGGCGGGGCTTATTAAACCAGAAGCAGTTAATGCTTTTTTCAAATACGCTGAAACAAAATTTGCAAGCAATCGCAAGAAACCATTTATAACCTTGTTTGGCGGGGAACCCTTGATTAATTCCCCCCGGCATCGTGAGATCATAAGCTTGATAGTTGACCGATGTGCAGAGTTTGGGTATGAACTGGCGGTGGTCACAAATGGTTACGATTTGCTTGATTACGCCGATATACTGACTCGGGCATCAATCAAAGAAATTCAGGTGACCCTGGACGGGAGCAAAGAAATCCATGATCAACGCCGCGGTATGGCTAACGGGAAGGGTACCTTTGATCGAATAGTTATGGGAATAGAATATGCTTTGCAGCAGGGGATTACGATTAATCTAAGGTCTGTAGTTGACCAGGAAAATCTCGAAGATATGGTGGGGTTTGCAAAGTATCTGGATAGCAAAGGCTGGCTGGATTTATCCCCTGAATTATTCAAAACCCAGATTGGCCGAAACTATGAGCTTTTTGAGTGCTATGCCAAGCCGCAGCACCTGCTGTCCCAGGCAGAGCTCTGGCGGGAGTTCTGGAAATTGAGTCTGAAACACCCAGTATTAAAGAAGTTCCACCGGCCAGACTTTAAAGGAATACGTCATCTGGTTGATACAGGAGAAATGTATATGGCCAGTTTCGATACATGTCCGGCGGCTAAGACGGAGTGGGTTTTTGATCTGAATGGTGACATTTATGGCTGCACAGCCAGCTGTGGGCGGGAAGAATACAAGCTGGGGACGTTCTATCCCGAAGTATCTCTGAAGAATGAAGAGATTCAGCAATGGCAGCTTCGCAATGTAAATAATATCGAAGAATGCAAGGACTGCCGCTACAATGTGATCTGCGGCGGTGGATGCGGGGTTGTTGCTGCTAATCGGCAGGGAAAAGTTTTGACTCCGGACTGCAGACCTATTCAGGAGCTGCTAGAAATAGGTGTGAATTATTATCAAGATGAAATAGCAGAAATGGCTGCTGCTGAAAATGAACCCAAGATTACCGATTTTAATAGGGGGCAAAGTGAAACCTGCGAATTAGATATTAAATTGGCCAGGGCTGGATGCTGCGAATCGAATATTAGTAATTTAGACAGCACCAAGCCTGATTTTGAAAAGGGCTGTATGATTTGCGGAGCAGAACTTGTTTATCGGGATAGTAAGGAGAAGATGACGTGTTCAATCTGTGATTTAACGGAAGACAGTTTAGTAAGTTGTTTGAATGGGCACTATATATGTGATTACTGCCACAGTGAAGCTGTTCTGGACCGTTTGCATAAGATTTGCTGTGATACTGATTTGAAAGATCCGGTAGCTATTTTAAAGGAACTGTTCCAGATGCCTGGACTGCATATGCATGGACCGGAATACCATAGTATGGTTCCAGCTGCCATCGTTACCGCTTATGCGAATCGTCTAGGTACAGATAAGAAACTGTTGGTAAAGGAAGCCATAGACCGCGGGCAAGAGGTTAAAGGAGGTTCCTGCGGACTGTACGGGGTCTGCGGAGCAGCAGCGGGAGCCGGGATTGCCTATTCGATTATCAAAGGTGTAAATCCTCTTTCCAGGGAAGAAAGGGGTAATGCCATGAAGCTTACTGCGTCTGCATTAAATGAGATGAGCAAGTATGGAGGTCCTCGCTGCTGTAAGAGAGAATCAACTCTGGCGGTAGAGACTGCTGTTTATTTTATAGACGGGTTGGCCGAAGAAAAGCTTGACCACTACACATGCAGCCAATTTAGGAATAATCCCGATTGCATTAAGAAAGCGTGCCCTTATTTCCCGCGTAAATCCAATGAAAGGCAGGACTAATACTATGAGTGAGCAAATGATGTACATTAATTCCAAACAGTTTGATAAGGAAGTTTTGAATAGTGATCGGCCTGTCATAGTAGACTTCTTTTCGGATGAATGCCCGCCATGTGAGGTGCTGGCTCCAATATATGAAAAGATGGCCGAAAAATACGGAGAATATATAAAGTTTGTAAAAATATTTCGGCAGGAGAATAAGGAATTAGCCGAAAGTATGAATGTATTAAGCAGTCCTACGGTTCTATTTTTCTCTAAAGGACAGGAAGTCGGCAGCCGTTTAAACGGATTTATGAGCAAACCGCAGGTTAGAAAATCAATTGAGGAAATACTGGGGGATGTGATTCCTCCTGCCCCTATGCAGGAAATCAGTTGTGACTTGATCATCCTGGGTGCGGGAGCAGCTGGCCTGTCAGCCGCAATCTATGCTGCAAGATCAAAATTAAATGTGGTAGTTATTGATCAAAACATTCCGGGTGGACAAGCAGCTTCTACCTATCATATTGCCAATTATCCCGGCACAGACAGTGTGATTAAGGGTTCAGAACTTGTTGGCAATATGCGGGATCAGGCCCTGATGTTCGGAGCAGCTATTGATGATCTCAAAGAGGTTTTTGAGATCAATCTGCAGCCAGAAATAAAATCTGTACGTACTGAGGATATCATATATTACGCTCCTGCCGTCATAATAGCTGCCGGCGGGCAGCCGCGTGCACTTACTGCCGAAGGGGCAGATGAATTCAAGGGCAGGGGTGTTCACTATTGCGCTACTTGCGATGGCGCGATGTATGAGGATCGTAAGGTGGTAGTGGTTGGGGGCGGCAACTCGGCCCTGGAAGAAGCACTTTTCTTGACCAGATTCGCATCCCATGTGACAATTGTTCATCAGTTTGATGAGTTTCAGGCGTATCGCATTGCTCAGGATGAGGTGTTTGCGAATAATAAAATAGATATTATCTGGGACTCAGAGATTAAGAGAGTAAACGGGCTGGAACACTCCTTACAGAGCGTGGTAATCCAAAACACAAAAACTCATGAGCAAACTGAGATACCTACCGAGGGCGCCTTTGTATTTATTGGTTACCAACCGGCCTCTGATTGGTTTAGGGGGCAAATCGAGCTGGATGAAACCGGATATATTAAAGCTGGGGAGGATACATTAACCAGTCTGGAGGGAGTGTTTGCTGCAGGAGATATCAGAACAAAGCCGCTGCGGCAAGTAGTCACAGCTGCAGCAGATGGTGCAGTAGCTGCAGTAATGGCGGAAAGGTATATTGTGGGGAGGCGCGAAGCTCTGAAAAAATCATAGCAATTGGTGACGACAAGAGCTAACTTGTATCAATATATTTAATTCGAAAGGAAGGATTATTGAATGGCAAATCTGAGTCTAACTGATAAGGAAATTGAACTGTTGAAGAAATCTATTAACCACTGTCTGGAAACTTGTGATGAAGGCGGAGATGAAAAAGGCTGTCCTGATTGTAAGAGTTTAAAAGATGTATTAGATAAAATATCCAAGGCATAATTGCAAGTACGCTTTGGCATTGTAATATATAATTGAGTTAATATTATGACCAAAGGAGTGTTGCAAGATGGAAAATGAACAACTGGTTTTGGATGCTTTTAATAAAGCAGGGGCACCAATGAGCAGCAAACAAATTGCTGAGTCAACCGGGCTGGACAAAAAGGTAGTGGATAAAATAATAAAGAAACTCAAGACTGAAGAAAAAATTCATTCGCCTAAAGCTTGTTATTACGAGCCGGTTTAAAAACAGAGTAAGTTAAAAGGGGACGTGATCACCTGCGAACCAGAAGGTCACGTCCTTTCTGGTTTATATAACAGAAATAATATTACGGTATAAAATATTCTATCAAATTTCCTATTGAATTTATTTTAGAAAGGTATTACTATATATCTATAAAGTGTATCAATTTTATCCACTATAAGAATTGGAGTTATGCCCGATGCAAATTACACGTCAGACCGAATATGCAATAAAGACCCTAATTGAAATGGGTCAGGTTCCTTACGGACAATTGATTTCCAGTAAGGTAATTTCGCAGCGGCATGAAATACCCGAGGAGTTTTTGCACAAAACCATTCAAATCCTTTCCCGGGCAGGTCTGGTAGTTACCCAGCGAGGAGTTCAGGGCGGGGTCAGACTGGGCCGCCCGCTTGATAAGATTACAATCGCCGATGTAATAGAAGCAATGGAAGGGCCTATAGCGCTCAATGTATGTTTAAGCCCCGGATATCAATGCTCGAACATGGGGATGTGTAAAGTTAGAAGAGTATTAGCCAGTGCTCAGAATGCAATGGTAAAAGAGTTAAACAAAAAGAGCCTGGCCGATATCTTAGCAGAAGGAAAGGAGGAAGAAAATTAGAGACATTTTTTTATGAACTTAAATAGGACAATTATAATCCACTATATCTAATAAAGGCATTATTTAAAAAGATATAAAAATTAGAGGAGGAATCATTAATGTTTTGTAACCAGTGTGAACAGACTTCAAAAGGAACAGGATGCAATACTATAGGGGTATGCGGGAAAAAACCTGAGGCAGCGGCATTATTAGACTTGCTTTCCCATTCAATCTGTCAGCTTTCTAAGGCTGCATATCAGGCTCGTCAGCAGGGGATAGTAGAAACAGCAGTGAATCGCTTAACATGCGAAGCGATTTTTGCCACCCTGACCAATGTTAATTTTGATCCGGTTGCAGTGGAAAAATATATAAACAGTACAGCAGTCACTGCCAAAGTACTTAGCAAAGGGGCTGGACTGAGTCTTCCGAGTTTTCAGCTCACAGATTTAAACGGTCTTGTCCAACAGGGTGAAGAATACGGTTATCCGGGCAGCAAAGAACCCGATCCTGATATTCGTTCATTGAAGGAAATCCTTTTATATGGGGTTAGAGGCGTAGCTGCCTATGCATATCACGCTGCTGTTTTAGGGCAGGAAGATGATAGTGTATATGCATTTATTCATGAGGCTATGGCAAGCTTGATAGGAGAAGCCAAGCCTATGGAAGAATGGCTGGGTATGGTTTTGAAATGCGGAGAGGTTAACCTGCGGGCGATGGAACTTTTGGATGCTGGTAATACCAGTACTTTTGGACATCCCGAGCCCACTGAAGTTAAATTAGGACATTTACAGGGCAAGTGTATTCTGGTATCGGGACATGATCTTAAGGATCTTAAGGATCTTCTGGAGCAAACTGAGGGCAAAGAGATAAATATCTATACCCACGGAGAAATGCTGCCGGCACATGGTTATCCCGAACTTAAAAGGTATAAGCATCTGGCAGGACATTATGGTACTGCCTGGCAGAATCAGAAGAAGGAATTCACCGCTTTTCCAGGGCCTATTTTGATGACTACCAACTGTATTCAGGAGCCTAACGTAAGTTATATCAACAGTATATTTACTACGGGGATGGTAGGTTGGCCGGGAGTAACTCATCTGCAAAATGGTGATTTCGGTAAATTGATTGAGAAAGCTCTGGAGATGCCTGGCTTTGGAGAGAATGAGGATAAAGGTTCGGTGTTAACCGGATTTGCCAGGAATGCTGTTCTGGGTGTAGCAGACAAAGTGATAGAGGCTGTAAAAAGCGGTGCAATAAAAAGGTTTGTGCTGGTAGGCGGCTGTGATGGTGCAAAATCAGGACGCAATTATTATGCCGAGCTGGTTGACAGACTACCAAGCGATACTGTGATTTTGACCCTGGCATGCGGCAAATTCCGTTTCTTTGACCATAAGCTCGGTGACATCGGCGGAATTCCCCGACTGCTGGACATTGGACAGTGCAATGATGCATATTCAGCGGTCCAGATAGCGGTGGCTTTGGCCAATGCTTTTGAATGCGGAGTTAATGATCTGCCGCTTTCCATGGTACTATCATGGTATGAGCAAAAAGCAGTATCGATATTGCTTACGCTGCTGCATTTAGGTATTAAAAATATCCGCCTGGGTCCTAGCCTTCCAGCATTTGTTTCGCCAAATGTTCTGCAGGTACTGGTCGATAACTTTGCTATTAAACCAATTGGTACTGTGGAAGAGGACCTGGCAGCTATTGTAGGCTAAAATTATGGCAGGAGGTTAATTATATGAATAATACCGGCACGATCAGATTAGATGAACAGTATCTGGGGCATACCATAAATCTGCCCAGTTTTATTGATTACCAGGAGGGTTCAGTGGTGAGCAGGACTCTGGTACAGCAGCCGACTGGAACTGTGACACTTTTCGCCTTTGCTAAGGACCAGGGGTTAAGCGAGCATAGTGCTCCATTTAACGCCATGGTGGTTGTGCTGGAGGGTAAGGCTGAGATCACTATAGCCGGTAAGCCCAATATAGTTAACATGGGGGAAATGATAATAATGCCCGCTAACCAGCCCCATGCAGTGTCTGCGCTGGAAAACTTCAAGATGCTTCTGATTATGATTAAGTCGTAATAATGGTATGATAAAGACAGAACAGGGCAGAGATAGAAAATGCCTATGCTTGGAAAGTGGGGTCTAAATTTATGGCTAAGAGAAACATTATTAAAATAGATGAAGAACTTTGCAACGGATGTGGTGCTTGCATATCTCCATGTGCTGAAGGTGCGTTGGAATTGGTTGACGGTAAAGCCAAAGTGATTCGCGATGAACTTTGTGATGGAGCAGGATTTTGCCTGGGAGTATGCCCGTCAGGGGCGCTGTCCCTGGAAATCAGGGATGCGGATCTGTTTTCGGAAAAAGCAGTACAGGAAATAAAGACAGCAAGTCCTAAAAACTATATACCGCAAAACTGCAGCTTCTGCAAAACATCGGAAGATGATGCCTATTTGCTGCCGGTTAAGCATCAAGGTGACTCACGGTGGGTTTGTACCCGATGTCTGCCCCGGCTGATACACGGTTAATACTTTCTTGACATCTAATAACTAAAAAAGGCTTGAAAACTCGGCCACCTCTATATGATAATTGGTAATAGTCATTAGAGGTGGCCTTTTTTACTGGTTTTGAAGAGGGAAGGGAGTACGGTAGTATGGAAGTAGGAGCATTGTTTGTTACAGCGTTTATCGTAGGGTTGTCTGGAGCTATGCTTCCCGGTCCCTTTCTGACCGTATCAATTGCTGAAAGCATACGTCGTGGATTCTGGGCTGGCCCGTTGATGGTATTAGGTCATGCTATTCTGGAACTGGCTCTGGTATTGGCATTATTGGGAGGCCTGGCATCATTTCTGGTTAGATCTGATGTTACCAGTGTGATTGCAGTTCTGGGCGGGGCTTTTTTGCTTTTCATGGGTTTTACTATGAGCCGGGAAGCACGGGCGGGAAGTATTTCGCTGGATGAAGCCATTCAGTCCTCCGGACCAAGAAAAATACGTATTCATCCGGTAGTGGCCGGAATAACAGTTAGTCTAGCCAATCCTTTATGGCATTTGTGGTGGGCAACAGTAGGATTAAACTACATAAGCATGGCCTTTAAAAGCGGAACCATAGGACTGGCTTCTTTTTACTGCGGACATATTACGGCTGATCTGGCCTGGTACTCGCTTGTATCTTTAGCCGTTACCGGGGGACGCAGGTTTATAAATCAAAGCGTTTATAATTTTATTCTGCTGGCCTGCGGAGTTTTCTTACTGGGCCTGGGCATTTATTTCATATATACCGGATTTAATTTATAAGCCAGGCCTATATGGTGGTAAATCATGGTTCTTACTCCTGTTTATCCCGGGAGGGTTCATGGTGATGAACCAAGGAAATTAGCAAGTCAATTACGGTGTAGTCTGTAGGAAACGCCAGGGGAGGGATATCATCCAGGTCGAAGTACGCAGCTTCTATCAGGTCATCCCCGGCTTTCATCTCACCGCCGCATATTTGGGCCAGAAACCAGATCCCTACAGTGTGGCAGTTTGGATCATGGAAATTGGATTGTACCGTAAATACCCTGCTGACTTCGATATCCAAGTTGGTCTCTTCTTTAAACTCACGCTTAATTCCACAATAAACATCCTCATGATATTCCAGGTAACCACAGGGAATACACCAGAGGTCCTTGTATTTGCCGCTCTTTCTGCGTCCCAGTAATAGCTGCCCGTTATCGTTCATAACTATGGCTGCTACTCCCACACCAGGGTTTTCATAAAATATATAGGAGCAGGTTATACAGGTCAGGCGGGGCAGTTCCTGGTCAAAGCGGTATTCGAGTTGACCTCCGCATTTAGGACAAAAACAAAACCTTTGAGTGCAGTTTGGCTGCAAGTATACGCACCTCCTATCAGTCTATACCAGACGGTTCCAGAAGTCCGGGAAACGTCGCATCAGCATGCCTTTTACCATTACTGCTTCTTCCATGCCAAAGGCCAGACTTCCGCCAGCATAGAACAGTACCCCCAGCAGAGTTCCGGCTAATACCGCGATTAACTCATCTATTTTGGGGCTGAAGCTCAGTAAACTTAGAAGCAGGTATACGGTACCCCGTACCACCAGGTACATAAGAGCGGAAATTATCAGGGAAAGTCCCAGGCTGGATAATATTCTCCGGCCATCCAGGCCTCCCAGACGCAGGCGCAGTATTAATGTTAATAAGAGCATATTAAAGATTCCTGCCAGAGAATAGGCCAGGGCCAACCCCAGGTGGCTGAGTGGTTTTACCAGAATAAATGACAGAATGATATTTAGTGTTATGGTTGCTATCCCTATACTTACCGGTGTTATAGTATCTTTTAGGGCATAGTATGCACGGTTTAAAACCTGCAGAGCGGAGTAGGCCATAAGACCCAGAGAGTAATAAATTAGTGCATGAGCGGTAGCTAAAGTATTTTCCGCTGTAAAGCTCTTCCATTCAAACATAAGGCGTATAGTAGGTTCGCCAATAGCCAGCAGTCCCGCGGTAGAAGGCAGGGTAACGAAGAAAATACCTCTTAAGCCCAGAGAAAGGGTGCTTTTGAAGTCTTCAGATTCGCCTCGGGCAGCCTGTGCCGTCAAGGTAGGAAACACTGCCATTGCTATTGACATGGCGAAGATGCCCAGGGGAAGCTGCATAATGCGCTGGGCTATTTTTAGGGCAGTTATACTTCCCTGGCCCAATCCCGAGGCCAGGTTCTGGCTGACAAAGAGGTTAAACTGGGTTACGGAAAGGCCGACAAGTACTGGAATAGTTAGAATAGCAACCTGCTGAAAACCCTCATTATGAAAATCCAGAGAAGGATAATATCTTATACCGGTGCGAATCAGGGCAGGCACCTGTACCAAGAAGTTCAGAACTGCCCCTGCTACAACTCCATAACAAAAAGCGGTAATGCCGATTTTGTCCATGAAGGCCACCCCGACCACAATGATACCCAGGTTGTAGATAATACCGCCCATTGCCGGAGTAGTAAAATGGTTGTGGGAGTTGAGGATTCCTAAAGCCAACCCGTTCAGAGCCATGAAGAAGCATTGTATGAACATGATGCGGGTTAAGAAAATGGCCAGATCTAGATAATAAGGAGGCAGCTTGGGCGCCAGCAGATAAAGCAGGGGACGGGCATAAATGAAGGCCAGGATAATGAAACCAATTAAAGCTATCATGGTGTAATTAAAGACCACGCTGGCCACCTTCCAGGATTCTTCCTCCCGGTCGGTCGCCAGATAGGAGGAAAAAACCGGGATAAAAGCCGAACTGAGGGCCCCTCCGACTAGCAGCATATAAATGAAGTCAGGTACGGAGAATGCTGCAGTGAAGGCATCAGTCAGGTAGTTCTCCCCAAAGCGGGTATAGATAAACCAGTCTCTGACAAAGCCAAGCAACCGCGAAACTAGAGCTGTTACAGCAATTATTCCGGCCGCCTTGGCAATATGCTTGTTTTGTTTGATCAAACCTTATCCTCCATTACCATTTCTGTATACGGCGGTGCCAGTAATAATAAATGACTAAGCCCAGCACTGCCAGCAGAACGAGTAGATCCAGGTCATGAAAATACCTGCTCAATATTCGCCAATTCTGTCCTAATATATATCCCAGGTAGGTCAGGAATATGCTCCATATCAGGGAACCGAAGAAGGTATAAATAATAAAGCGGGTCAGGTTCATTCTGGCTATGCCAGCAGGAAGGGAAATGAAGGTTCTGATTCCGGGTAAGAGCCGTCCAAAAAAAACGGCATTCTCGCCGTGACGTTTAAACCAAGCAGTGAGGGTCTTCACTTTTGTATCAGATATCCAGAACAGGGCCCGGGTATGGGTGGCGATACTTCCCAGATAGTAAGAAATCATAGAACCCAACATACCCCCCAGAGTTCCGGCCATGACTACGTTTACAAAAGTAAATCTTCCGGTGGATACCAGATAGCCCCCGAAGGGCTGAATAATCTCGCTGGGAAGCGGAATATTGCAGCTTTCTATTGCCATACAAATTGCTACCCCCCAGTAGCCCATTCCACTTATAATTTGAATTACCAGATCGCCCAGATAGTTTATCAATTGAATCAATATTATTCCTCCCAGGTTAATTCACGCTGAAATATTCATAGCAGCGAAGCAAATATCCTGAAAATCTGCGTTCATCATATTTTGTTCGGCTTAAATCCCTCTTCGAGGACTCCCGATGTGAACTCCGTTCACAATTTAATGTTGCCGCGTCTAATCGTTCTTTACCGCTTGGCTACTTCTAATATTATAGATTTTAACTGCTCCGGGGTAGTACCGCCTATACCGACGCTGACTCTGCCCAGGGACTCAAGTGAGCTGTTAGCTTTAACAGGCACTCGCTGGGTTGTCCAAATATATTTGTAGCCTGCCTTTTTACATGCATCTAAAACCGATTGATTATACATCCCGAATGGATAGGCAAAATGTTCGCTGGTGTTATTCAGCTTCTCTTTAATTATCTGTTGTGATAGTGAAAGGTCATGATATATTCTCTGCTGATAATTAGCCTCAGTTTCCCCAGGTAATTTAGAGGTCAGCCAAGCATCACCTTTGGGGTAGTCTCCGCGAATGAACGAATGACCATCGTACGTGTGGGAATATACGGTCATATTATTTTTAGACATTTCCTGTAGCTCACCCCAGCTCATCCATTGACGTTTGTTTAAGCTCGGTACGCTTTTCTCGGTATCTGCGACCTTTACAAAAAAGGTGGCAGGCCAGTTCCTTTCCTTAAGAAGTGGAAAGGCCACCTTATAATTGCTTAAGTATCCGTCGTCCATAGTAATAGCTAGGGCGTTAGGCGGCAGTTTCTTATTTCCTTTTACAAACTGTATTACATCATCCAGGGGTATTATATTGAATCCCTCTTGATCCAGCATATCCAGGTGGGCAGCGAACCGTTCTGGGGTTATTGCGGTGCCGCGCTCCTTAGGGCAAAAATCATGATAAAGCAGGACAATAGCCTGATCCTGGTAATATACAGGGGGCTTGGCTTTCATCTTAACTACATAGACAAGCCGGGGGGTGGTCAGGGCCTCGGGAAAGGCAACCTGCGCACTGAGTGTATAGGTCTTTATAACCGGCAGAGTGTCTTTGGTCTGTAGATAAGTATCTGAACTCATAACGGCTATCAGTTCGTCGCTATGGTACTTATTAACAGCCTCCAACCAGGCATCAGCAGATGAACTCTTATTGGTTTTTTCTGATATAGACGGGATCATAGCAAACTTATTATGGTTAAGGGTTAAAAGATAAGGCAGGGGCTCATTTTCAAGCTCCAGTTCATTATCTACCAGAACTCGGGTTTTATCCTGGTCATTCCCATTCACAATAGTCATTATCTGCAGTGCCATCTGATTAGTCAGATTAGTAGAGTTTGCCTGCTCACAGTAATTATAAAAGGGCACCAGCTGGAGGGCTATCAGAGCCATTACAACTGCTGTTATCGGTACTATAAGAGTGCGGGCGTTTTCTTCCTGGCTTACAAGCTTGCGAAGCAGAACCACGGTTCCATATGATATCAGTACCAGGGCACAAAGTACCAGGGGCATAATATATCGGGTAGCAAGGTAAAAAGTATAGCGGTGGTTAATCCAGGGAATAACCAGGAATCCTCCTGCAATCATCCACTGAAGCAGAGTTTGTCCTTTCTTTTTATAAGCGACATAACTGCCGTAAACCAGCAGCAACAGTGACAGTGAAAAAATGGGGTGCGCCAGATAACCCAATAAGGAGGCTGATTCAGTATAAGTAGAGCTTACCGAACGGATTAGTTCAATAAACATTTGCTGCAAATTATTAGCGAATGAGGTCAGGCCTGGTTCGCTTTCCAGGGCATAATCCTTGCGGCTTAACCAGGTAATACTGCCTCCCCGGGATATAATATTGTAATAAATCATATTCCCATAACCCAGAATAAAGGCTCCCGCTGCTCGCAGGTACCATACTGGTTTGATTGCCGATGTGCGGCGAAAATGGGGAGAGAAGACATAGATCAAAGCTGCCAGCACATAAATGATAACTGAGGAATGGGTCTGCAGAGTTGCAGCCCAGAGCAATGCAGCGCCAACCAACCAAGGGCCGCTCTTGTGCTTCTCAGCGTTCATGGTAGCAAGCATAGCCAGCAAAAAGAAGAACGGGGTGGTACAATTAGCCCATGCCATGTGGGTAACCATTATATGCATACCATTTGTTAAGAGCAGCCCGGCGGCTAATAATCCCGTCGAGCGGTCAAACCAGCGTTCTCCCAGGCGGTATATCAGGACAACCGTAAGTGCTGCCGTAATTGCTACATAGAGTCGCGGCCAAAAAATGCTCGGTCCCAAAAGTTTGAATATCCCGGCCAAAATATAGTTATGCATAGATCCAATATCGTGCGCAAAATTGGTTAAAGGTAAAGCTTTGCCTGCATAAATAGAATAAGCAAGGTTCACTTCTTTCAATTCGTCAATATAACGGGGAAATTGCCAGAGCCAGGGTAGCCGCACTGCCAATGCAGTAATAAAAAGACCGAATCCTATTATGACCGATGACCACCACTGGCGGGTGCCAGGAAGTTGGTAGATGTGCAGGATGAGACCTGCTTTGATCCGGACTAAATCCCAGGCCATTTGAAGAGGGGAAAGCAAACGGTTAACACTGGAACCTTCGCAATCAACAGCCTGTACAGGTACCCGAACCAGATCGAAGTTCAAAGCCCGTGCCAGTGCCAGTATTTCTACATCAAAAGCAAACCCGTGCATTTTCTGCCGGATAAAGATTTTCCTGGCGGCTTCGCAGCGGAATCCTTTAAGACCGCATTGGGTGTCATAGCAGCCCGGAAGTACCAGCCAGCGAACCAGGAAATTAAAGCTTTTACCCATTAAACGGCGTAATCGTGATTCGCCGGCAATTCGCTGACCCGAGCTTATATCTCGTGAAGCGATAGCAACCTGGTGCCCGGACTGAAGGGCGGCTGCTATTTGTTCAATATGGTCCAGTGAGAAAGTTTCATCGGCATCAACAAATACTACAAATTCTCCATGGGCATCAAGGACACCGGTTCGTACCGCTGAACCCTTGCCCATATTGCGGGGATGACTAAGGCAGCGGACGAACGGAAAATCTGCTGCTATTTCCTGGGCCGCGCTCAAGGTATCATCGGCACTTCCGTCATCGACGACCAGGATTTCTACTGGAAAACGTTCGGCTGCGGCCTCAGCCAGCCTGCGAAGGCGCCGGGGCAGACGGGATGCTTCATTATATGCCGGAATTACTATGCTAACCAGACCGGGAGTATATTCCGGACCAGAGTCAGCAGGTTTTGTCCCTGACGATTTAAAGACCCATATGCGGTAGATCACGAAATTCCAGGTAGATGAAAAGACAGCTCCTAATAATTTTCCCGCATTGAGAACCAGGTAAATGGATACCGGCAGCCAGGGGGCAAGTGCTGATATGGCAGTAACCGCAAGGCTGTTAATAAACATGCCGATACCGGATGCAATAATAAATTTGGCAGCCTGTTGTCTATGTTTACCTTCGGTCGACTGAAAAGTCCAGCTGCGGTTCATAAGGTAACTATTGGTAACCGCCACACCCACCGAGAAAAAATTAATCAGGCCCAACTGCCAGCCACTATGAATTCCACTGATAAATATCAGAATATTGAAGAGGCCAAAATCAATTAAAGTGTTAACAACTCCGGTTATACCAAACCGGAGAACTTGTCTCTGCAAACTAACCATATTTAAATAAAACACCTTCCCGAAAAAATCAAGTCTACTTTGCAACTTTACCATTACTCAATACCGTTTTCAAGCGATTCTCCTTTTACTAAACTGGAATGATTACTGGTAGTGATATTGATAATATATATGAAGCATATTATTGATGTGGAAATTATTAGATATAAATATTCATACATAGTTTATAAATAACTTGACAATACTATTGATAGATTTTATCCTTTATATAAGGACATTGCAAAGGGGAAATATAAGTGGTTGATGTATCTCACAGCCAGCCTGTTTACAACATCAGTGTTGCGGCGGAATTGGTAGGTGTACATCCGCGAACCCTGAGAATATACGAAGAAACAGGTCTGGTAATCCCGGCTCGAACCGAAGGGAATACCAGGCTTTTTTCAAACGCGGATATTGAACTGCTGCAGCGAATCCGTTATCTGATTCAGGAAATGGGTTTGAATCTGGCCGGGGTCAAACTAGTACTCATGGTAGAAGAAAAGCTAAATATCCATATTGAGGATTGGTGTGAATAATACTGGGGTTAGACGCGGAAGACTTCATCTCACGCGGATTTCATATGATTAACGCGGAAGTATTTATTGTTCCTTATGAAAGGTGGGTGATGTGTTATGGAATATAAAGATTATTATAAGGCTCTAGGTATTAGCAAGACGGCCACCCAGAAGGAGGTACAAGCTGCTTACCGTAAACTGGCAAAGCAATTACACCCGGATGTCAATAAAAAACCGGATGCCGAGAAAAGTTTTAAGGCGATCAATGAGGCTTATGAAGTTTTAAAAGATCCTGGCAAACGCGAGCGTTATGATGCCTTGGGTTCTAATTGGCGCGAGGGGGAGAGTTATAGTCCGCCGCCCGGCTGGGAGAATGTACACTTTGATTTTGGCGATGGCGCAGGTGGCTTTGAGTTTTCGGGGGGTAATGCCGGCCAATTCAGTGATTTCTTTGAAGGTCTCTTTGGGCGGGGACGGGCTCGCGGCCGTGGCAGTCAGGATATGTCCGGCTGGGCTGCGCGTGGAGCAGATCAGGAGACAGATATCGAATTGACACTGGAGGAAGCTTATCATGGAGCCAAAAAAGTAATTCGCCTTCAGCAGATGGAACTCGAGGGCTCCTCATATATTCCTAAAAGCCGCGAAATAAGTGTTAATATTCCCATCGGAATAAGTGAGGGGAAACGTATCCGCTTGAGTGGGCAGGGAGGGGCTGGTGCCGGGGGGCAAAATGGTGACCTCTATCTCCGGGTTCATATTCTCCCTCATAAGAAATTCACACTTAACGGAGCAGATTTAGAAGTAGAAATGTCCATCAGCCCCTGGGAAGCAGCTCTGGGAACCAGGGCTGAACTTTTAACCATGACGGGTACAGTCAACTTGACTATACCGCCCGGGGTGCAGTCTGGTCAGAAGCTGCGTTTAAGAGGTAAGGGAATGCCAGATGCCAAAGGCGGATATGGCGACCTTTATGCGATCATAAAAATCGTGGTTCCTAAAGTGCTGAGTAAGCGGGAGAGAGAACTATTCGAGGAATTGTCCCAGGTATCAAGTTTTAATCCCCGTTAAGAAAAAATTAACAGCTTTAGTAGTTTTAGGGAGGTGTATAGATATGGATTTAAATAGATTAACCGAGAAATCACGTGAGGCGATACATGATGCTGAAACCAGAGCTGTAAGTATGGGGCATCAGGAGGTTGATGTCGAGCATCTGTTTCTGGCTCTGCTGGAACAGAACGAAGGCTTGATCCCTGGTGTGGTTAATCGAGCTGAAGTTGATCCGGCCCGACTCATCAGAGAATTAGAAGATAATCTGGGTAAACGCCCCCGGGTTTCAGGGGGAGTCAGCGAAGCAGGCAAAGTATATGTGACCCAGCGCTTAAACCAGCTTTTAGCTCGGGCGGAAAAAGAAGCCGGTAGGTTAAAGGATGAATATATAAGTGTGGAACATTTGGTTTTGGCAATGTTTGAAGAAGGCTCTTCAGGAGCAGCGGCGCGTATAATGAAACAGGCAGGGCTTACCAGAGACAGCTTTTTAAAAGCTTTGTCATCGATACGCGGCAGCCAGCGGGTTACCAGTCCTACTCCCGAGACCACCTATGAAGCTCTGGAGCGTTATGGACGGGATCTGGTTGCTCTGGTGCGAAGCGGTAAACTAGATCCGGTTATAGGACGGGATAGCGAGATACGTGATGTTATCTTGATCCTCTCCCGTAAACGTAAGAACAATCCAGTTTTGATTGGAGAGCCAGGAGTAGGCAAGACGGCTATCGTAGAGGGGCTGGCCCACCGAATTGTACGCAATGATGTACCGGAGGGTTTGAAAAACAAGACCATTTTTGAACTGGATATGGGCGCTCTGGTAGCCGGTGCCAAATACCGCGGTGAGTTTGAAGAACGACTGAAGGCGGTTTTGCAGGAGGTAAAACAGAGCGAAGGCCGAATTATTATCTTTATCGATGAACTCCATAATATCGTAGGAGCAGGTAAGGCCGAAGGCTCTATGGATGCAGGAAATATGCTCAAGCCCATGCTGGCCCGCGGTGAGCTGCACTGCATTGGAGCGACCACCCTGGATGAATATCGCAAACATATCGAGAAAGATGCCGCTCTGGAACGTAGATTTCAACCGGTTATGGTGGAAGAACCTACAGTAGAGGACACTATTTCCATACTTCGGGGCTTGAGGGAACGGTTTGAGGTATTTCACGGGGTAAAGATCCATGACAATGCTTTAGTAGGAGCAGCAGTTTTGTCCAATCGATATATATCGGATCGGTTTCTGCCTGATAAGGCAATTGACCTGGTTGATCAGGCCTGTGCGATGGTAAGAACCGAAATTGATTCCATGCCGGCTGACCTGGACGAGATATCCCGCCGTATTATGCAGCTGGAAATTGAGGAGGCAGCTCTGAGTAAGGAAAAAGATCAGGCCAGTCAGGACAGGTTACAGGCTTTGCAGAAGGAACTTGCTGATATTAGAAATAAATCAGATTCGATGCGCGCCAAATGGGAGGCTGAGAAGAATGCCATTCAAAAGGTAACTGCTTTGCGCGAGGAACTGGATCGTATACGTCAGGAAGTAGAAAAAGCGGAGCGCGACTATGATTTGAACCGGGCGGCCGAGTTGAAATATGGACAATTACCTGAGCTGGAAAGAAGACTCAAGGCGGAAGAAGAAGTCATGGTTCGCAAAGAGAGCGGGATGAGCGTGCTCAGTGAAGAGGTTACAGAAGATGAGATTGCCCGGATTATATCCCGTTGGACGGGAATACCCCTGACCCGGCTGGTGGAAGGGGAAAGGGAGAAGCTGCTTCGTCTTGATGAGATACTGCATGAACGTCTCATTGGCCAAGATGAAGCGGTGAGTCTGGTAGCTGATGCCATCATCCGTGCCCGGGCAGGGATTAAAGACCCGCGCCGTCCCATTGGCTCATTTATCTTCCTGGGGCCGACCGGGGTGGGGAAGACCGAGCTGGCCAAAACTTTGGCCCAGGCCTTGTTTGATTCTGAAAAGAACATTATACGCATCGACATGAGTGAATATATGGAGAAACATACGGTCTCCCGCTTGATTGGAGCTCCTCCCGGCTATATAGGTTATGATGAAGGAGGCCAATTGACAGAAGCAGTACGCCGTAAGCCATACGCTGTTATCCTTTTTGATGAAATTGAAAAAGCGCATCATGATGTGTTTAATGTCCTGCTGCAAGTTTTGGATGATGGCCGTATCACCGATTCGCATGGCCGTACAGTTGATTTCAAAAATACCATAATAATCATGACTTCTAATTTAGGTTCTCAATATCTCCTGGAAGGAATTAATGATAAAGGGGAGATAAGAGAAACTGCTCGGGATCAGGTCATGAACGAACTTCACAAGTGGTTCCGGCCTGAATTCCTGAATCGGGTAGATGAGACAGTTTTGTTCAAGCCTCTAACTCTGGAGGAGATCGGACGTATAGTTGAACTCATGGTGGATGATTTGCGCGGGCGGCTTCATGACCGCCAGATCAAACTGGAACTGACCGAAGATGCCCGACTGTTTGTGGCGAATGAGGGTTATGATCCGGTTTACGGTGCTCGTCCCCTGAAGCGCTTCCTGCAGAGCAAACTCGAGACCCTGGTGGGCAGAGCTTTAGTCAGCGGACAGATACTAGACGGAGCCACCATCCAGGTTGATACCCAGGGAGGAAAATTAACGATAAACTGGACTAACCCATAAAAGCAACGTGTGTAATAGAAATGCAGCCAATAAATCTGGCTGCATTTTTTTGTATTCTCCTGCCTTTTTTCCGGAGTGACCAGCAGACAAGATAACTTCGGCACAGCCGCTTTTATTCGAAAAGGTGGAAATTTTTTTACTATGTTCTAATGGAAAAGTAATTACAATACTGTAAAAAGACGGTAATAATTCCGAGATATATAATAAGGGAAAATGTTTATTATTTTATATTACGAATGGGATTGGGCAAATATTTGTGGAGGTGAATGGTCAATGCAGTTAGAAAAGCCTGAAAAGAATCATCGTGAAAAGGGAGTTCTAAAGAAAGAAGCGATATCGGACCAAGTTTACTGTCAGTATCGGGAGTACAGGAAAATACGAACTAATGAAGGTTTGGTGGCAACGGGGCGGTTTTATCCTTGCACCAGGATCAAAAATAGCTTTTTCTACGGTATCTCAGCAGGAGAGCGGTTCCTGCCGGGTATTGTTTGGGCAAGGCGTTTTATTCCGGGAATTGTTTCCCGGCGCGGTTTTATCCCGGGTATATTTACGGATAGTGGTTTCCAGCCTGGGGTGATCAACTGTGGTGTCTTCATGCCGGGTATTATTAACGGTTCCAATCTCATTCCCGGAGTGATCCGTGAGAAAAATTTTATCCCGGGCTCTTATACCACAGACAGAAAATTTGCCCCGGGGCGGTTCTGGAACGGTTCCTTTGAAAGCGGGGTTATTGAAGATAAAACTTTCCAACATACGATTGTTGATAAACTCAGTGCCGATGTCGTTCGAGCTTTACCCCGGGAAGGATATGGGATGCAAAGTTTGCGACGTTATGCACCGGTCGGCGGGATTCCGATTCAAGGCACGGTGATTGGAATAATGGATGACCGCCTATGGTACCTGCCCGATGGACTGGTTACGGATAAGGGAGCAGTTTTGGGTGGATTTCCCTTGGATAAAGATAGTCTTATAAATACACACCTGATATCGGTTGACTTTGAGGCTATGCTGGAGAAGATGGGCTTAAAAAAAGATGGTCCTTTAGGAAGCGTAGGCGATAAAGGCGCAGAACTGCTGGAGGATGTCAATGAGTGGATGGAGAGCATGATGGGCGGCGGGCCAGGCAATCCCTTCGGGAGTGGCAAAGGGGCGGACCCTGGGGGCGCTCTTGGTCAAGCATTAGAGGAATTGGGACAAGGGAGCAGCGAACTTATTGATGCCCTCAACAAACGCAACCAAGATTACTGGAATGATGTGATTGGTCGGAATACGAATGGCTGGATCTCAGGGTCCTGTGGCGAAAACGGGGGTCAGGGTAATGGTTTGGATCACGCGTTAAGTACTGTAGGTGGCACAATAGGCATTGGTACGGCAATAGGAGGGGGGATTGGACTTGGTATAGGGTCGAAAGGGGGGCTAGTGGGGGCAGCAACGGGGGCAGGTATAGGGGCGGCTGTTGGCGCTGTGGGCGGCCTAATCTTAGGAATCGGCATATTAATCGGTGAAGCTGTAGCTGAAGAAGATAAACCAAAAGAAAGTAAACCGGGAAGTAAAGCCCCGGGTGATGAAGGTGAGGATCCTAATTCGCCGGACATCGGAGGTGCCGAAGGTCCGCCCTTATATCCTGAGATCCCAGGGGAGCGAAAGTTTTTCAAGTTTGTTAATACCGAAGAAGGTAAGGTATTGGTGGTTGATAGGGATGCCTTGAAGAGAGAACTTTTAAGGACTTCGAAAGGAACAAATATCGGCCTCAATATTCTTACCGGTGAAACAATTTGGGTACATTTGGAACCACCGTCAGCCGAGGAGATGCAGCAGCATTTGCTCCATGAAATGTTTAAGAAGATGGTTACAGACCCCATATATCATCCAAATTAAATAAAAAACGTTTCTGCCAATCTGGCAAATAAGTGCGCATGCGGTAGGATGGGCGAAATCCCATGCTACAGTTCCAATGAAACTATTGTCTGAAGGGCTGAAAAAGTATAATATGACTACAGTTATGAAAGATGAAAGTTGAGAGCTTTCATCTTTTCTTATGATTTTGTCGATTAGAGAGGTTGAATTATGCTTAAGTACGTATTGCCTATCGTCCTAATTGTTTTATCCAATATCGTGTATAACATTTGCCAGAAATCAACGCCTCAGGGGGCCAACCCTTTTTCAGCTCTGCTGGTTACATACCTTACAGCGGCTGTTCTGACGGTTTTTGCCTGGCTGTTTTATAAATCGGATAAAACCTTCCTTCAATCCTTTGGTGATTTAAATTGGACCAGTATAGTTCTGGGCGTGGCAATTGTTGGCCTTGAGGTTGGATATTTGCTGGCTTACAGGGTGGGTTGGAATATTAGTGTCGGCTCCCTGGTAGCCAATATTTTTTTAGCTCTAATGCTCATTCCAATAGGAATACTATTTTACAAAGAGGGATTCCATGTAAGTCAAATAATAGGTGCAGTGTTTTGTATTGTAGGATTGGTACTGATAAACAGGATATAGGAATTAAGGTTTGTAAATGTGTCTTAATATATGAGAATAGATGACATGAAAAATCGTCCCTATGACATACAAGGCCCCATGAAAACGTGTCAAGAAGAACCGTCCCCGATGACACACACTTCTAAAAACCTTTTTTTATCCCTGGAAAATTTAAAATGTTATAATGTACCCTCGGTAATAACATAAAGTGGTAATTTTCCATAATCTACAGTAAGTCTGCAGATTCAACCATTCTTAGGTATAACCATTAGTTATTTTTAAGATAATAGCTTATGTGCTATAGTTTTCTTATCGAAACGGGGTGAAACACGGATGGAAAACATTTATATGGATAATGCGGCAACTTCATTTCCCAAGCCGGAATGTGTGTACACAGCAATTGATCATTTTAATCGATATCTGGGTGGAAATCCTGGTCGTGGTACTCATCGCCAGACAATGCAGGCGGGATCCATTCTGCTGGATGCGCGTGAGGCTTTGGGACGTCTTTTCAACATCGATGATAGTTCCAGAATTGCATTTACTGCTAATATAACAGAAGCTTTAAATACCGGAATCAAGGGCTTGTTGCAGCCGGGAGACCATGTGATCACAACCAGTATGGAGCACAACTCGGTTGCCCGTCCTATTTATGCTTTAACCAAAAAAGGAGTAGAATGGACTGCAGTTCCATGTGGTCCCGGAGGTATCCTGGATCCGGAGCTGGTTAAAAAGGCTATTAAGACCAATACCCGGCTGATATGTATGCTGCATGCCTCTAATCTGACCGGGACTATTATGCCTATTGCTGAAATTGGAAAGATAGCACGGGACAGGGGTATTGTTTTCATGGTGGACAGTGCCCAGACTGCAGGTGTTCTGGATGTGGACGTAGTAAAACAATATATCGATATTTTAGCTTTTACGGGACATAAGGGATTACTGGGTCCTCAGGGTACAGGGGGGATCTATGTACAGCCTGGTCTGCAGATTAATCCATTGAAAGAGGGCGGAACTGGTTCTCTCTCTGAGTCTCTGGAACAACCCGACTGGATGCCTGATAGATTAGAAAGCGGCACTCTTAATACTCCGGGGATAGCCGGGCTTCTTGCCGGGGTTAAGTATATACTGGAAATCGGCAGGGATAATATTCTCCGCCATGAGCAGGAGCTAACTGCTATGCTTTTAGATGGAATGAAGGGAATAAACGGGGTACAGATTTACGGATCGACTGACCGCAGCCAGCGGACTGCAGTGATAGCCTTCAATATTGAGGGAATGGATTGCGGAGAGCTAAGCATGAGCCTGGAATATGAATATGGTATTACCTCCCGGTCCGGTTTACATTGTACTCCTATGGCGCATCAGACCCTGGAGACGATGCAGAGAGGAGCCTGCCGATTGAGTCCGGGGTTCTTCACTACGGAGGCTGATATTCAGAAGGTATTGGAAGCCATTCACAACATTGCTGGCCAGGTGTAATTAAGGCAGAGAATTATGCCGGTTAAAAATTGCGGACATAAGTAAAAGCTTAGGAAATAATGCTGCAGCGGCGGTTAATATAGGAATTCGACAGCGGCCATTAGTTTAATAAACGGGTTCGGCTTAAGGCCCTTCCATAATGAGGAGGGCTTTTTATCTGTTTTCAAAAGTTACTCTCCCTTTGGAATAAAAAATTTTTTCCATAAATAGAGTATAATAGTATTCGGAAGAGGGAAAACACTAATTGCAGGTTTGGTTATGAAAAGGGGTTGGAAAAGATGAGCATTATGAAAGCAGGTTTATCTAGTTTAATGGCCAAATTTAAGGATCCGGTAAGCGGCTTAACCCATTTAGGGGGAGCATTTTTATCTATAGCGGGATTGGTTGTGCTTATAAGATATGCACAACGATTCGCTACAGTTAAGCATATAGTTGCCTTTGCAGTATTTGGCGCCGCACTTATCTTGCTGTATACCTCAAGTGCAATATATCATCTTTTAAAGGTTCCAGAAAAGATTAACACGTTGCTCAGGCGCATTGACCATATGATGATCTATGTGTTGATAGCAGGTACGTATACACCTGTCTGTGTTATTGGTCTCACCGGAGCATGGGGATTAAGCATGCTTATTACGGTCTGGACTCTTGCGGCGACCGGTATTATTTTAACCGTGGTTTGGTTTGGTGCACCACGTTGGCTGACCACTGCGGTTTATCTATTAATGGGGTGGTTAGTAATAATTGCTTTTTATCCTTTAATCCATTCCCTGCCGGTAGGAGGTATTACGTGGCTGGTGGTAGGCGGCTTGCTATATACTATTGGAGGCGTTATTTACGGTTTTAAGTGGCCGAGAATTAATTCCCGGTGGTTCGGTTTTCACGAAATTTTCCACCTGTTTGTGATAGGGGGAAGCCTGGGTCACTTCTGGTTAATGTTTAGATACTTGATGTATATTTAATCATTTCCCCAATAACCTGTAATTTAACACATAAACTAATATTAAACATAACTACCTGAGAGGTGAAAGAGTATTAGTATTTTATCACGCAATGATCCATGCTGGTGCGGAAGCGGCACCAAATATAAAAAGTGTCATCTAGAGCAGGATGTCCGGCTGGAAGATCTGGAACAGAGGGGGTACCCGGTTCCGCCACGAAAGCTTATCAAGACGGAAGAACAGATTAACGGAATTCGACGGGCCTGCCAGCTGAGTAATGATATTCTGGACATGGTTAAAGACAAGATTAAGTCTGGTATAACTACCAATGAGATTAACCAATGGGTGCATGAATATACGGTTATGCACGGAGCAATCCCGGCTCCTTTGAATTATGAAGGTTTCCCTCGCAGTGTTTGTACTTCTATTAATAATGTAATCTGCCACGGTATTCCTGATGATACTTCTTTATGTGAAGGAGATATTATAAACGTAGATGTGACCTCTATTCTCGATGGGTATTATGGTGATGTCAGCCGTATGTTCCTGGTTGGTGAGCCTTCTGAACAAGCCCGGGAACTGGTCCGAGTTGCCCGAGAATGCCTATATCTGGGTATAGAACAGGTAAAACCCTTCAACCGGATTGGGGATATTGCATATGCAATAGAGCAGCATGCCAATAAATACGGGTATTCGGTTGTTCAAGAATATGGTGGGCATGGTGTAGGAATTGATTTTCACGAGGAACCTTTTGTTCAGCATTATGGTGAAAAAGACTGCGGTATGGTACTTGTTCCTAATATGGTATTTACTGTTGAGCCTATGATAAATGCAGGCAGCTATAAATTAAAAAGGCTTGCAGACGGATGGACAACAGTAACTCTAGATGGTTCCCTCTCTGCTCAATGGGAGCATACAGTTCGGGTAACAGAAACCGGAGTGGAGATCCTGAGCGAGTAATATTTTAATGTCAAAGCTGTTATAACCCAACGATCACCAGGCAGTTCCTAAGGGGACTGCTTTTTTACTGCAAATACAGGATTGGAAGGTGATTGAACACCCATATCCACAACGTAGATTTTTCGTTCACCCTCTGCTTCAGGGGGGAAGGTAACCTTGCAGGAGTAAGAATCTATCGCCTGAGGATCCATAAAAGACCGCAGCCGGGAAAAGGTATCGGCACTCATTACCCCTACTATTCTCTGACCTTCATAGTTGGAAGCAATATTATACCAGAACTGATTTTCTGAATCTCCAGACGATGACGGTGGTATAGAATCGATTAACTTGTAAGGCATCTCAGATAGGGTTAACAGGATAGGCAGAGGATTATTTTCCACCTTCAGGTTGTTGTCGACGATTACAACCGTATCATCCGTATGTGATAACTTACTGGTCTTATTAAATGTTTGCAGTATCAAGCGGTTAGACATGTTGGTTCCTGCTGCCTTCCAACAGTAGCCATAGAACGCCATTAACTGCACCTGGGTTAACAACATAAGCAGGAGCCCAGCAGCGGCCAGTGAAATTCGCTTTTGTCCCCAGCGATTATAAAGTAAACAAAATATCTGAATTAGGCCATAAGCCATTAATAAAAGGGCCATTAAAACTACCGGCATTATGTAGCGGGTAGCCAGGAAGAAAAGATAGCGTTGATTTACCCAGGGGATGATGAGAAAACTGCCGATTATCATCCATATGGGCAGGGTTTGCCTATGCCTTACAGCATAAAAAGCGCCGATAAGAAACAGCAGAAAGCATATTGCAAAAGCAGGTTGAAACCAGTACTGAGCGAGATTACCGTATTCTATATAGGTCGAACTTATGGAACGGATGAGTTCAATAAACATGTTCTGCAGGTTGACGGCATACGAAGCTAAGCCTGGATGGGCTTCCATGGCATAGTCTTTGTGGCTCAGCCAAGCAATACTGCCGCCCCTGGTAACCAGGTTGTAATATAACATGTTGGAATAGCCCGCTGTTAGAGCAAATGCGGCCAGAAGGTAGTATTTCCAGCCTATACCGGTTTCTTCCCGAAAACGAGGCATTAAAACATAAAGAGCTGCGATCAGCACATAGATGATTACGGAAGAGTGAGTTTGCAGGGTTAATGCCCATAGCAGGCCTGAGGCTGCCAGCCATCTGCCGCTTTTTTCCTGCTCAGCTGTAATAGTTGCCAGTAAAGCCAGGGAAAAGAAGAAGGGGGTTGTACAGTTTGCCCAGGCCATATGGGTTACGAGAATATGCATACCATTGCCTAAAAGAAGTAAGGCTGCTGCGATACCTGTCCATTTACCGTACAGCTTTTTCCCAACGCAATATATTAAAACCACTGTGATAGCCGAGGTAATGGCAACATAGAGGCGGGGCAGGTAAACTCCCGGCCCCAACATTTTGAAAATGCCGGCCAGTATATAATTATGCATGGCGCCGATATCACGGGCCATATTGTGCAGAGGCAGTGCTTCCCCCCGGTATATGCTGAAGGCTAGATTGACCTCCTGCAGTTCGTCAATATAGCGAGGGACTTCCCATAACCAGGGAAGCCGAGCCAGCAGTGCCGTTATAAAAAGACCTGCAATCAATATTAATTCCTTATCTGAGACTGCTTTTCTTATCTTTATATCTCTTAGCAACATGTTTTAAACCTCGTTATACATAATGAAGATAAGGTTATTATTTCCATAAAGGCTTTTTTTCATGCCGGGGTATGCCAGTTTGATTGAGAAAGTTATGGGAACTTGTTACAATAAAAGACAGTGATATTTTTTCTGCAATAAAACTGAAAGAGGGTAGAATGGTGCATAAAAAGTTATTTATTCCCGGTCCGGTGGAAGTTAGGCAAGATGTATTGGAAAAAATGGCTGAGCCCATGATTGGACATCGCAGTAAGGATGCCTCTGAGCTTCAGCATAGAATTAGTGATAAAATTAGGAAGCTTTTTTATACAGATGAAGCCATATTGCTTTCAACCTCTTCTGGCAGCGGACTGATGGAAGGGGCGGTACGCTCCTGTACCTTAAAAAGAGCGGCAATATTCTCTGTAGGGGCTTTTGGCAAGAGATGGAGTGAGATGGCCGAAAATAATAATGTCCCCTGCGACTTATATGAGGTCGAATGGGGCACCGCTACTACCCCCGAACTGGTGGATGAAGTCCTGGCCACTGGCAAATATGATTTGATAACTATCACCCATAATGAAACATCTACAGGGTTGATGAACCCGGTCGAGGAAATAGCAGCGGTTATGAAAAAGTACCCCGACGTAGTTTACTGTCTGGATGCGGTAAGTTCAATGGCAGGAACTAAAATAGAGGTTGATAAAATAGGTGTAGATATTTGCATCACCTCTACCCAGAAGGCACTAGGCTTACCACCGGGGATGGCAATATGCTCTTTCTCCCAAAAGGCAATAGAGCGGGCTGGCAAGGTTCCTAATCGTGGTTATTATTTGGATTTGCTGGCTTTATATGATTATGTTCAGAAGAAGGATTATCAATATCCCTCTACACCATCCCTGTCACATATGTTTGCTCTGGACTATCAGTTGGACAGGATTATGAACGAAGGAATTGATAATCGGTTTAACCGGCATATAGAAATGGCGGAGTATGTACGGGCCTGGGCCAGAACTAACTTTGCTCTCTTTGCCGATGAGAGATATTTATCAAATACCCTTACTACTATTACAAACACAAAGGGAATCGATGTAGGAGCTTTAAACAAAGAATTGGGAGCCAGAGGTTATCAGATTTCCAACGGTTATGGCAAGATGAAGGATAAGACCTTCCGTATTGCCCATATGGCAGATTGCACCCTGGATGAAATAAAAGATCTGATTAGCAATATTGATGATATATTGAAATAATAACTAAATAACTCGGGGTCTGACCCCCAGTTATTAGGAGGATTTTTAAATGGCAGTGATAAGACCTTTTCGGGCAGTCAGGCCTGTACCAGAGTTAGCCGGGACCGTAGCGGCTCTTCCCTATGATGTCATGAGCAGCGAAGAGGCCAGGGATATGGTCAAGGGAAACCCCTATTCTTTTTTGCATGTAGACAAGGCGGAAATTGATTTAGATCGGGATATAGATTTATATGATCACAGAGTCTATGAAAAAGCCCGTGATAATCTGCAGAACATGATAGATACCAGGGTGTTTTGTGAAGAAGAGAGACCCTGTTTGTATATTTATCGGCAGGTTATGGGGGGGAGAGCCCAAACCGGAATTGTAGCCTGTGCTTCTATAGACGACTACCTGAATAATGTCATCAAGAAACATGAGCTTACCAGAGCTGATAAGGAACTGGACCGCACCAAACATGTAGATTACTGTGATGCTAATACCGGCCCCATTTTCCTGACCTACCCATCTAGAAAAGAGATTAATGATATCATAGCTTATTGGAGTGGCAAGGAACCAATTTATAATATCGTATCTGATGATGGCATTAGCCACATTATATGGATAATTAACGAGGAAGCAGCTGTCAAGCAGTTGGTAGAACTGTTTGCAGAGATTAAATGCCTGTACATTGCCGATGGGCATCACCGCTCCGCTTCGGCTGTGCGGGTAGGGCAGATGCGCAGGCAGTCTAAGCCGGACTATAGCGGGGAAGAGGAATTTAATTACTTCCTGTCGGTGATCTTCCCGGATCAAGATCTATATATCATGGACTATAATCGGGTAGTCAAAGACCTGCATGGGCTGTCTGCTGATGAATTTATGGCTAAAGTGGCGGAGTGTTTTTCGATAGAGAAACATGAAGGTGCAGAACCTTATAAACCGCTTAATAAACATAACTTTGGCATGTATATGGAGGGACAGTGGTACGAGCTGGAAGCCAGGGAAGGGAGCTTTGACGCTTCTGATCCTGTGGCTCGCCTCGATGTCTCCATACTGCAGAATAATGTTTTAGGACCTCTTTTGGGGATTGAAGACCCTCGCACTGACAAGCGGATAGATTTTGTGGGCGGTATCAGGGGGCTTAAAGAGCTGGAGAAGAGGGTAGACGAAGGAATGCAGGTGGCCTTTTCCATGTATCCCACCACAATTCAGGATTTAATGGATATTGCAGATGCCGGCCTAATCATGCCGCCCAAATCAACCTGGTTTGAACCGAAACTTAGGAGCGGTTTATTTATTCATAAACTAGCCTACTAATATATAACCTAATAGATAAAAAGTGGGTGATGGTTTATACTATCACCCACTTTATTGCTATCTTTGACCTATTAAAGAGTTGGCGGCAACTACCATTTGCTGTACTTGACTGGGGCCCCCTTAGATTAGCGTTATTTCCTATAGTTAAAGAAGCCTTCTCCGGTTTTTATACCCAGTTTACCGGCCCGAACCATTTTAACTAAAAGTGGGCAGGGGCGATATTTGGGATCGCCAAATTCTCTGTGCAGGGTGTGCATAACAGCCAGGACGATATCCAATCCAATCATATCGGATAAAGCAAGAGGACCCATGGGATGGCCAGCACCAAATTTCATTGAAGTATCAACATCGGCAGGACTGGCTACGCCTTCCATAACTGCATACATACCTTCATTCAACATGGGAACTAATAACCTGTTAACAACGAACCCGGGTGCTTCGTTAATTTCTACAGGAGCTTTGCCCATATCTTCTGTTAGTTTTTTAATAACATCATAAGTTTCCTGGCTGGTAGAAGATCCCTTGATTATTTCTACTAACTTCATGGCAGGTACGGGGTTGAAAAAATGCATACCTATGACTTTATCGGCCCTATTAGTTGCTGCACCAATTTCGGTAATACTTAGAGCTGAAGTATTTGAAGCCAGTATACACTCGGGTTTACAAACGGCATCTAATTCTTTAAAAATTATTTTCTTTATATCCATAACTTCAACCGCAGCTTCGATTACCAGGTCAACATCTTTTAAAACGGTCATATCAATGGTGCCTGTAATTCTCCCTATTATTGCAGCTTTTTCATCCTCGGTCATTTTACCTTTGGAAATCAGCTTATCAAAATTATTAATAATACCTGCAATACCTTTATCAACAAATTCTTGTTTGATATCACGTAAAACTACGTTAATTCCTTTTTGAGCGGCAACCTGAACGATACCAGCACCCATGGTACCGGCTCCAAGCACTGCAATTTTATTAATTGCCAATTATATCACTTCCTTTATAAAAAATTATTTTGCATAAAGGTTAGGAGCAAACATTTAATCTCTAAGTTTGTTGGTAGATTTCCAAATATTCATCTTTTGAGCCTCTTTAACCAGCTCATCCCGCAGTTCTGGATGAGCTATGTTGATCAAGGCTTCGGCTCTTTCCCAGTTGGATTTGCCTCTCAGGTTAGCCTTGCCGTACTCGGTGACTACATAGAAGGTGGCGCTGCGGGGCACGGTTACAATTGTGCCGGGTTCCAGGGTGGGAACTATACGGGACTTTAGATTACCTTCTTTATCATTAAATGTTGAAGTCAGGCAGATAAATCCTTTACCTCCTTTGGAATACCAGGAGGCATAGATGTAGTCGAATTGTCCGCCTGTACCGGAAATATGACGTACTCCGGATGACTCGGAAGCTACCTGGCCATATAGATCTACTTCTACCGCATTGTTTATTGCGGCAACTTTATCGTTCTGGCAAATGACTGCGGGAGCATTGGTATAGTCAACCGGATAAGTGGCCAGATTGGGGTTATTATCCATGAAATCGTAGAGCTTGGAGGTACCCATGGCAAAGGTATAAACCATTTTATAGCGGTCTATGGTTTTGCGGGCGCCGGTAATCCTCCCCGCTTCATACATGTCTACATAAGAATCCGCCAGCATCTCGGTATGCACCCCCAGATCTTTCAAGTCGGATTCAGCAATCATCTTCCCTACTGCGTTAGGCATTCCCCCAATACCCAGCTGCAGGCAGGCGCCGTCTTCCATTTCTTCCATAATTAATCCAGCGATGGTATTATCAATATCGTTTATAACCGGATTGGGGATCTGTAAGAGGGGTTTGCTTATCCCTTCCACAATATAATCAACTTCGGAAATATGAATGCCCTCTTGATTGCCGCCCAGGCATACCGGCATCTGGTCATTGACTTCGACGATGACCTTCTTGGCTTTTTTACATTGCATATATTCAAAGGAGCAGGAGGTACTGAAATTAAAATATCCGTGTTTATCCATAGGTGTGACCATCATAAAAGCTACATCGGGTTCCAGATAGCGATCATAGATATCAGGACCCTGGCTGTAGAAAAAGGGGATATAGGTACACAGCCCTTTATCGTGCATCTTTCTCTCAGCACCGCTCATATGCCAGCTGTTATAGACGAAATGTTTTCCTTCCGGGTCTACCTGGAGCACTTTGGGAGGGAAGAGAGTGGTCACAGCGCGAATCTTTACCCCAATAAGTTCATCTTTCCTGAGGGATAATGCTTCATCAAGTACCGGGGGTGCACAGGCGAATTGACTGTACTCAACCCAGTCTCCTGATTTAACAATTTTGACGGCCTCAGCTGCGGATACTGATTTATGCTTGTATTCTTCCATATAACTCATATTTTTTCGCTCCTTTATTTTAAATTTGGGAGTGCTAAATAATAAATTAGATGTCTCTAGTCCACAAGGAGGCCATTGCCGGGCCGCCGCCCACACAGAGAGAAGCTCCGCCCAGAGTCAGTCCCAAACGTTCCATCTCATAGTACATGGATACGATTATACGCAAAGCCGTGGCGCCTACCGGGTGTCCTAGGCCAATTCCGGAACCGTTGTGGTTCACCTTGGACATATCCATTTCAATCCCGAACTCTTCTTTTAGCATTCTAGCAACACCAATAAACTGAGGGGCAAATGCTTCATTGATTTCCCAGTACTCGATGTCTTTATATTTTAATCCTGCTTGTTTAAGAGCCTTGGGAATTGCAACCGCAGGACCCAGTCCCATAACTGTTGGGTCAACGCCTTCAGCCACGATATTTATCATTTTTAATAAGGGCTTGATTCCCAATTCTAAAGCCTTTTTCTTGGACATGACTACAACTGCTGCAGCAGCATCGTTAATGCCTGATGCATTGGCCGCGGTTACTACACCGTCCTTTTTGAAAGCCGGGGGTAATTTAGCCATTGATTCTAAAGTGGCATCGGGAATCATATGCTCGTCATTTTCGAAAAGTTTTACACCTCTTTTTGTTTTTAGCTCAACAGGAACAATTTCACGTTTGAAAATACCGTTTTGCATGGCTGTGGTGGCCTTTTGATGGCTGGCAAGGGCTAATTCATCGCATTCTTCGCGGGTTATATCATATTTCGCCGCTACATTTTCAGCGGTTATACCCATATGACCGGGGACCAGCTTATCGACTAATCCATCATAAAGCATAGCATCTTCAATGCTTCCTGGACCCATTCGATAGCCTGTTCTGGCTTTATTCAACATATAAGGTGCGTTGGTCATGCTTTCTGCGCCTATTACCAGACCGATATCGATTTTACCAAGGGCAATATGATCACAGACTATTTCCAGGGCTCTCATCCCTGAAGCACAGTTCTGATTAACGTTACAGGCATTACTTCTAACAGGAAGTCCTACAGCCATAGCTACCTGCCGGGAAGGCAGAGATCCCTGAAAATGAGGGTAAATCTGGCCCAGGACTAATTCATCAATGGTGTCGGCAGGTATTCCTGCTCTTTTAACAGCTTCTTTACCTGCGGTTATAGCCAGGTCTTTAACTGATACGTCTTTTAGGCTTCCCATAAACCTAGCAATAGGGGTCCTACATGCACTTACAATTACTACTTCTTTGGTTTCCAATGGATATTACCTCCCTTTAAAATTTTTATATTTACCTTATTTCAAACAAGCACATAACCTGATCAAGGAATGATTTTCACCTCCCTATAAATAAAGTGGAAGAAAATTTAACCTATATATGCAAAGCATCGGTTTATAACTTGGTTAACCAACAAAAGAGCAAAATCCGTGCCATCCATCAGAAAATTACGCAGAGTAAAGCAAAGAGGCGGTATATCCGGCTTAAAGGATATACCGCCCCAAGGTGTCTGGTTCTTTAGGAAATATCTATTTTTTTCAGAATTAGGAGTAACCCGGATTCGTAATACGTTATTATGTCGGGAATATGCCTAGTTAACCGCCTTTCCTAAAATAGGAGACAGATTTTCAAAAACGGAGACTTAATATCTTATGAATTATTCTAAACCATACTTGGAGATTTTTCGATATAGAGCTGAGCAGTGAATCCCCAGTATCTTTGCGGTTTGTACTCTATTTCCAGCTGTTCTTGCCAGAGCTTGAATAATGAACTGCTTTTCAAGGTTTTCCATAGCTTCGGGTAGACTAATATTTTCTTCCTGCGGTAGGCATATAGCAGAATAGTCCTCTTCTATCAATGAAGGGAAGTGTTTAACGGTTAAACAATCTTCGTGGTTCATATCAGCTAGATTTACTGCTCTTTCCAGCAGGTTTTCCAGCTCACGGACATTGCCAGGCCATGTATAATCTTGCAATATTTCACGTGCCTGTTTGGAAATACCACTAATAGTTGTTTTTAGTTTAATGTTAATCCTCTTGATTAAGTCTTCAGCGATAAGGAGAACATCAGTCTGTCTTTTTCGCAAGGGCGGAATGCTAAGTCTTACTACATTTAAACGGTAATATAAATCCTGACGAAATTCCTGTTTATTTACCATTTCTTCTAAATTACGATTGGTAGCTGCAATAACCCTTACATTCACAGGGATAGGGATATTTCCACCAATCCTTTCTACGGTTCTTTCCTGAAGTACGGTAAGCATTTTGGTTTGCATAGACAGGGGCATATCTCCGATTTCATCCAAAAAAATGGTTCCACCTCGAGCTAATTCAAACTTGCCCTGTTTACCCCCTCTTTTAGCTCCAGTAAAGGCACCATCTTCATAACCAAATAATTCAGATTCAAGCAGGTTGTCTGGTAAAGCAGCACAGTTTATTCTGATAAAGGGTCCAGATTTTCTATCACTGTCATTATGAATAGCCTGCGCAAAAAGTTCTTTTCCAGTCCCGCTTTCACCTGTTATCAACAGCGTACTGGTGGTATGGGAAACATGTTTAGCCATTAATTTAACTGCTATGAATTCAGAACTCTTACCTATCAGGTCTGAAAACTGCCATTTAGCACTATAAAATTTGCGTACTTCATCCCTATAAACATTCAATTCCTTCTCGGTATCCTGCAGCTTTTTTACCAGGATTTTAGCACCGGACATATCCAGGAAGAGGCTCTTGCCGATTGCCCCCACAATTTTACCGTCTTTTATAATGGGCAGACGGGTTACTATGGTTTCTTTACAATTGATCATGAAAATATCTGCTTTGTCTATGCGGCCAGTTTTCAATACTTCAGGAAGTTCTGATGTAGGCGTAATGTCCAGAATGTACCTGCCGATTACATCTTCCTTCTTCATTCCCAGTTCATCCAGATAGGTCTGGTTCATAGCCGTAATATAACCATCTTTATCTACGATTACAAAAACCATATAAGGGCTTTCAATAAGGCCTTCCAGAATTGAAGCAAACTCCTTTTCCGTCTCCTGCATTTTTTTCATCAGAATCTTAGCACCGGACATATCAAGGAAGAGGCTCTTGCCTATGGCTCCCACAATTTCACCGTCTTTTATGATAGGCAGGCGGGTAACTATGGTTTCCTGTCCATTGATAATGAAAATATCTGCTTTGTCTATACGTCCGGTTTTCAAGACTTCGGGAAGTTGGGAAGTAGGGGTGATGTCCAGGATGTATTTGCCGATCACGTCTTCCTTCTTCAATCCCAGTTCATCCAGGTAGGTTTGATTCATAGTTGTGATGTAACCGTCTTTATCAACAATAACATAAACCATATATGGACTTTCGATGAGACCTTCCAATATCGTTGCAAAATCCTTTTCCGTTTCCTGAAGCTTTTGCATTAAAATTTTAGCTCCGGACATATCTAAGAAAAGACTTTTGGCAATAGCCCCAACTCTTTTACCGTTCTTTGTTATAGGGAGGCGTGTTACGACCATCTCTCTGCCTTTAATAGACCATATAGCTGCATTGTCAATCCGGCCTGTTTTCAGTACTTCAATAAGTTCGGAATTAGGGGTTATATCAAGTACATATTTACCTATTACATCTGCTTTTTTTAATTCAAGAATATCAAGGTAGGTTTGGTTCATAGCCGTAATAAAGCCATTACTGTCCACGGCCACATAGAGCATATAAGGACTTTCTACCAGGGCTTCAAAAAGAGCGGTGAATTCCTTTTCTCTCTCCTGCAGCCTTTTCATGAAAATCTTTGCTCCGGACATGTCTGTTGAAAGGCTTTGCCCAATTGCGCCGATAATCTTACCATCTTTTATTATAGGAACACGGGTAACGATGGTATCTTGATCCTTTATTGGCCAAATGTCTGCTTTATCAACACGGCCAGTCTCAAGTACTTCAGGGAGTTGGGAATGAGGAAGGATTTCAAGAACATGCTTACCTAGTACATCATCTTTCTTTAATTCCAGCGAATCAAGAAAGGTCTGATTCATCAGAGTGATATAACCTTTCTTATTTACGATAACAAGGGCCATATACGGGCTTTCAGTTAGTGCGTCGAAAGTTGCGGCAAATTCGTAGTCAGAGACCATCAAATTCGGAAACACCTCCGTTGTTAAGATGGGTAATTTGAAGGAAATAAGTAAAGCAGAAATGGCTATATAATTTTATTTTAACATATCATTTTTAATTACCATTGACACAATTAGTACAAGTATCGGCTTGGTGCTTTACAACAAGAGCGGTATAGATTTTTGGCAATCCCTTGGAATTATAATCGTGAATAATTTGGCTGTATTAAAACAACAGGTTATGAGAAAATATCGGTAAGTATCAGTCGCCTTAGTATTGAACAGGTTTATATGCAAATTGAAAAGATAAAGATTTACGAGTTGTAGGGGAGGTACGTTATGAAGAAGATTATTGAGATATGCCCTCATGTATATCAAGTGGGGGGGAACAGCTTGTCTTATCCACAGGATTGCTGTGTATATCTTGTGGAAGGAGATGGCGAATCTGTATTGATTGATGCAGGGGCAGGAAAGAGTGCGTCCCTGATCATTGATAATATGACCCAGAGCGGCATAGATATTGGGGCCATTAAATATATAATCGCTACCCACGGGCACATTGATCATATTGGTGGGCTCAAGGCTTTGCAAGAGCGATTGCAGGCACGGGTTATCGCACATGAACTGGAGCTGCCGGCCATTCAGGAGGGCCTGGCTCATCTCACAGCAGCGAGCTGGTATGGAGTAGAATATCAGAAGGTAATCGTAGACCAAGTATTAAAGGGGACGCAGGAAACGATCAAGGCGGGTGATTTGGAATTGGTATGCTTGCATACCCCCGGTCACACCCGCGGTGGTATTTCTGTCTATGTTGATACGGGCGGGCTGCGGGTACTCTTTGGACAGGATATCCATGGACCATTTAACCAGGAATGGGGTTCAGACCTAAAACAGTGGCGGAATTCCATGCAGGATTTATTGGATCTGGAAGCGGATATTCTGTGCGAAGGCCATTTCGGTATATATAAGCCTGCCACAGCGGTACGTAACTATATCGAAGGCTACCTGCATAGGAATTAATACGAAAATAGGAACGATAGACGCTGACTAACGCTGCAACCTTAATAGTGAGTGATAGCGAACATCAGGCGTACCCGTAGGGTGACCCTTAGGGCGCAGATTGACGCGGAAATATTATTTGGGTTTGGATATACACTTTTAATTGGTTGTGTCTTGAGGATATGCGGGGGTTATTAGAAAACTAGTGCTGATATGATAGGAAAAAGGTCCCATTGCTCCTTAATAAATGAAACTTTAAAAGCCTATCCCAGTCCCGGGATAGGCTTTTTGCTTAAAATAGGTTGTTTATTGAGGTTAATCGGGCCAGAGGTCAGCCAGGGTCTGAGCTTTCCTTATTAAACGTACTCCTCCATTTTTTTCGATAAGAACTTCCGCCGGCAACGGACGGGAATTATAAGTGCTGGCCATAGCGAAGCCGTAAGCACCAGCATCGTGTACGATTAATGCATCGCCTTCCTTACAGCACGGTAATACTCGGTCATGTGAGAGTATATCTCCACTTTCGCAGATGTTCCCAACTACATATACTGGTTTATCGTACTCCTTATAAGAGCGTTCTTCCTGGGGAACGACGCTTATCTCATGGTAGCTGTCGTACATCACCGGGCGAACCAGTGTATTAAATCCTATATCTGTTCCAACGAAGTAGGTATTATAATTCTCCTTTACAGATGTAACCGTACCAACAAGCGCACCGCATTCAGCTGCTACATAACGCCCTGGTTCAGTGCGAATAGTAATGGGGCGATTTGAAGATACCCATGTATTTACTAGTTGATCCAGCTTTTCTCCCATACCTTCTAAGTCCAGGCGTGGTTCTGCCCCATGACGGTAAGGTATTCCAAAACCTCCCCCTAGATCTACCATTTCTATGCTGGGAATCGCAGCGGCCAGCCCCAGTATAAATTCTGCAGCGGCTATATATGCATCGGATTCCAGGAAAAGGGAGCCGATATGTTGGTTCAAACCTGTTATAGTCATATTACAGTTAGCGGCAATTTTCTGGGCCTGGGGTAGATCCTCTACCGCTATTCCGAATTTAGCCTTTTTGCCTCCGGTTATAACTTTATCATGATGCCCGGCGCCTATGCCTGGATTAATACGCAGACATACCGAACCCCCTGAGTTTATCTCGCCCAGCAATTTGAGCTGAGACAAAGAATCAACACTGACCAGAATATTATTATCAACCGCAAACTGCAGCTCTTTACGAGAAACATTGTTGCCGATAAATGTAATACGGTCAGAAGTAAAACCTGCCTTCATCTCCAGATACATTTCTCCGGGTGACATACCATCAACATCAAGGCCTTCTGAATGGATAATTTTTAGGAGTTCCACATTGGTGTTGGCCTTTGCGGAATAATTAACCCTGAAACGAGGATATTTTATGAGGTTCTTCATCTCCTGGCATCTTTTTCGCAGAATTTCCTCATCGTAAACATATAAGGGACTGCCATATTCTTTGAGTAGTTCATGTACGTCTGCTTTCCCAAAGACTAACTTTTCAAAACCCACTCTTTTCACTCCTTATTTGAACTGACTTAGACCTAGGAGTCCTGTTATATATTTACCAGGCTCTTTTTATGTCTCTTTTTAGGTTTTTAACAGGATCTTTAAAGGCATAAGTGTATTTTAATCCAGTTATTAAGAGTTTGGCAATACTCAGGAGGCAAGTATACAAGGGGCGTCATAAACCCTGGTAGAGGTCATAGTTAGAGCAGCTGATTCAGGCTAAAGATTGCCTGCGTGAAGAGGGTGCCTTTCCCGAGAAGGTATAAAGCCAGCCAGTATAAGGTTTAGAACTGCAATAATACCTGAAGCAACGAAGACCGGGATATATCCGTAGTGGGTCCACAGCAAACCTCCGCCCAGGGGTATTAACATTGATACTGCATGATCCAGTGTAAGTCCCATAGATATAGTTGGGGTCAGGTCATCCGGTGTATCAACAATACGATTGAGGTAAGTAGTCCGGGCCATTCTTACTGAGAATAGGAGCTGATCGGTAACGAAACAAGCCATTATAATACTTAAGGCCACGCTGCTTGAAAACCAGGCAGGTGAAAATCCATATAGTAAGCTGAGGATTATTAACAGCACTGATTCGGCTGCGATGATTACCCGCTCTCCCAAGACATCAATAGCTCGTCCCAATAAAGGGCGGAAGGCCAGGCTTAATACGGTCCCAATAAAACCAAGCAGGGCAAAGGTTTCTATTCCACGATCAAATACCCTGATTAGCACCCAGGGGGCAAAGGTAAGAAAGATTTGTTTGCGGGCGCCAAAAACTACATTGAGGGAATAAAACAGCCAGTATTTTCGCTTAAAGACCAGGCGCCGGGAAACATTGGCCAACGGCTGAGGTCTAATACGATACAGGAACAGTGCAGCCACAAGAGCAAAGCTGCCGGCCATTCCGAAAATTAGCCCAAAAGAGAAGTGAAAGCGGGAAGCTCCCCAGTATACAATCAGCATGCCTATTAGAGAACCCAGGCTTTCCAGGAATCCCAGCTGTCCCAGACGGCGGCCTTCTTGACCCTCAGTGGCCAACCGCAGCCCAATGGAAGGTGAAATCGCCATAAAAAGATGGGCGCCGGCACTCCATATAATCATCCATATAACTATGAAGGTTAAATCAGGCGACAGGAATCCCTGGCCCCACAATGCTGCCCCCACCAAAAGCGCTGAAATGGCAGCTATTCTAGTATCTGCCAGGAAAATTAAAGCTGTAAAAATAAAGACGACCATAAAGCCAGGCAGTTCCCGGGGAAATTCGAGTGCACCACGGGCCAGCGGACTAACGTTGTGCATTTGGGCCAGGTAATTATTAAAAGAGGGATCATAAAGCCCTGAATAGAGGCCCATCATTAAGCTGGCACCTGCAAAGAGTATAAGAGGGGCCCCCAGAGTTTTTTTGAGTGCAGACATATTAATTCACCTTCTTGCTGGAGTTTGTCCTGATAATGTCCATTTATTCTAAACCTTTCCTAACTGCTTGTGAAGAGAGGGTAGTTGGAGAACTGCTATAAAGGTTATAATTGAGGGCAGATGCTAATAAGCTAGAGGTAGATACCTATTCTATGCTGGGCTTCAAGGGACTGGGCCAGCTTGTATATATATAGTAAACATAGTAAAATTCATTAAACTGTAATTACATATTATACTTTGATTATATATATTTGATTATTCAGGGGAGTTGGATTAGAATGCGAAAAATCCTGCTTTATGCAGATAACGGATGTGATCTGGATAAAGATGTTCTAGAAAAATACGGAGTAAGATCATTCTATATGCCCACCATGATAAAAGGGAAGACTTACTTTGATCGCTTAAATATTAATCCTTCTGAATTCTACCGATTATTGGAGGAGCAGGGGGTCACACCAACCACTTCCCAGGTAAATATAGCAAGTATGCAAACTGAGTTCGAAGCTGTAATGCGAGACAGTGATTCCGAAATTATCTACATTGCTTTCTCTGCAGACTTGAGTGGAACATATCAGGCTGCCTGTATAGCCAGGGATATGGTAGACCCCGAACGAATAACCGTAATTGACTCCAGGAGTGCTTCGGTAGGACAGGGGTTGATAGTTTTGCGTGCCGGTCAGGCAGTAGCTGCCGGTAAGACTAAAGAAGAAGTCATAGCGGAGATCAATGATAGTGTCCGGAGGATGCAGCATGTTTTTATTGTGGGCAACTTCGAAATGCTGAAGCGCGGTGGGAGAGTAAACTCAGCTGTAGCAATGATTGGAGATTTGCTTAACATTAAATTGATTCTTCATATAGAGGATGGTAAAATCCTGCCTCTGGACAAGGCGCACGGACTTAAAAAGGCCAAAAAGCACTTGCTGGATATTATAGAAAAGAGGGCATATGATTTTAAGAATCAGACCATTGGTATATCATATGCCAAGGATTTGGATGGGGCTATGGAAATTAAGCAGCTGATGGAAGAGAGATTCGGTGCGGACGACTTTGTTATATCAGAAATAGGGGCATTGATTGGTTCACATGTAGGCGCCGGGACCTATGCCGTGTTCTTCCTGGCAAAATAGAACCGGTTTGAAATGAACAGCGTTCTTGTAGAACTCTGCGCTGCAATCTTTAATTGCATCAGTGTGCTATACTTTAAAATAGTATTTTTGCGTTTAGAGACAGGCCACAGTTAATAAGGAGGAACAATATTTGCAGACCCAAACATTTAACAAAATGGGGCTAAAACCCCAAATACTCGAGATGATAGAAAAGAAGGGCTTTAAGGCTCCTACTCCCATTCAAGCGGAATCTATCCCATTAGGATTGACAGGGCGCGATATTATGGGGCAAGCCAAAACGGGCACAGGAAAGACGGCAGCTTTTGGCATACCCATATTGAACAAGATAAAGGTGCACCAAGGCCTACAAGGAATGGTGCTTTGCCCAACTCGTGAATTGGCAGTTCAGGTGTCAGAGGAAATTTCTTTTCTCGGGCAAGGATTGAAGATAAATGCCCTCCCTGTGTATGGCGGACAATCTATAGAAATCCAGCTGAGAGGCCTCAGGAGGGGACCGGAAATAATCGTTGGGACTCCGGGGCGTTTGATAGACCACTTGAACCGGGGAACCATTGACTTATCGAACCTGGACTTTGTGGTTTTGGATGAAGCAGATGAAATGCTGGATATGGGATTTTTACCTGATATAGAGAAAATACTTTTACAATGTCCGCAAGAGAGACAAACCTTTTTGTTCTCTGCAACTCTGGTAAGGGAAATCCGAGAATTAGGACAGACATTTATGAAAAATCCCGAGTTGATAGTTATTGCTTCTACGGAGCTTACCGTTTCTTTAACTGAACAATATTATTATGAAGTAAACCCGCGGCAAAAGGTAGAGACCATCTGTCGAGTTATTGACGTGGATCAGCCGCCGGTCAGCCTGATATTTTGCCGCACCAAAAAAGGCGCCGATGAATTAACCCGGGTTTTGAACAGCCGCGGTTATGCTGCAGATTCTTTGCATGGAGATATGTCCCAACGGGAACGTGATAATGTCATGGATCGTTTTCGCAGCGGTAATGTTGAAATATTGGTTGCTACTGACCTGGCAGCACGTGGTCTGGATGTGGAAATGGTTACCCATGTTTTTAATTTCGATATTCCCGAAGATCCAGACGGCTATGTACATCGTATAGGCCGAACCGGTCGGGCGGGAAGGGATGGAGTAGCCATTACCCTGGTAGAACCCCGGCAAATTAGACAGCTGAAAATTATTGAGAAGTACATCGGTACGAAAATTAATCGCCAGATGCTTCCTTCTTTGAAGGATGCCATCGAACGCCGGCAGGAAATGTTGGTTAATAAACTGATTGAAACTGCTGACCAGGACCAGGGTATCTATCAATCTATGGCTAAGGATCTGCTCGAGCGTTATGATGCTCAATATCTTTTGGGAGCGGCATTAAAATTGATAGCATGCGAAGCTCCACAATTAGAAACTGCCAGCATTGAGGATATACATCCTACGACTGCTCATGTAGAGCTGCCCTTAGGCAGAATTCAGGGAGTTCATCCCCGGAGGCTGGTAGAGTTTCTAACTTCCCATACCTCTATTTCGCCCCGTCAGGTGGGGGATATTGAGATTCAGGGCAACAGTACTCTGGTTGAAATACCCATGGTCTTTGTGGACCAGGTTTACGCAGCCTTCAGCCAGTTTGAAAGCAGTCTCAGAGGCAATAAGCGGACGCGAATGTCTTCTAATCGTCGTTCAACCAGTAAACAGGCTAATTAGCCTCCGGGTTGTATCGCCGAGTGTTAAGTTATAGGAATGACATTGCACTAATTAAAGCGGGAGATTGATTCTCACGCTTTTTTGTTGTACATTTTGAAAAGGATCAAGGCAGGTGACTTTACCGAGCCGGTTCGAGATGGGGAGATACTTAATGGCGGAGATTCTTAAATTTATTGACTTAACCCGTCACTTTGAAAGGGATAATTATTTATTACAGGCTTCGGGTGTCCTTGCGGAAGGGAGTGTCCTGGCCGTTCGGGGGCCGTCTGGCTCCGGTAAATCAACTTTGCTTAAGATGCTGGCTCGTTTGCTTGCCCCTAACGGGGGGGGAATGCTTTACCGAGGGCAGGATTATTCGTCGATATCACCCCTGGAATGGAGAAGGAGAATTCAATACCTTTCTCAGAAACCGGTCATTTTTGGCGGAACTGTGGAGCAAAATCTTAAAATGCCATTTAGTTTGTCAATGATATCCCGGGATGTATTCTTTGATTGGGTTCGGGCAGATGAGTATATGCAGGCATTGGGTTTATCTGCTGAAATGCTGTCCCAGGAGGCCCAAACCCTTTCAGGGGGAGAAGCTGCACGGGTAGCTTTAATTCGTGCACTGCTTATTGATCCTGAAGTTCTGCTATTGGATGAACCCACCGCTTATTTAGATGAGAACAGCCGGAAAAGAATGATTGCAGTCCTGCGAAACTGGCTTCAGTCCCAACCTTTCCGGGCAATAATAATTGTCTCCCATCAACCGGGAGATATTCTTGAACTGCCCGGGCTCATGTTTTTGGATTTGGCTGCTTCATCAGCAGGAGGAAATTTAATATGAATTATACTTATATACCTATTTCCAACCTACAACTGATTCTAAGTGTGAGCCTGGTAATAATAACCGGACTGGTCTCAGCATTGTTTCGGCTGGGCATGTTAAAGTCCCTGCTTTGGGGATCGGTGCGAGCTTTTTTACAGCTAACCCTGATAGGTTATGCGCTGACCTTTATTTTTAAAAACAATCAGCTTTACATCATAGTTCCCGTTATATTACTGATGTGTCTTATAGCCAGCCGTGAGGCATCTCGAAGGGTAGGAAAAGCTCCCGGTAAACCCATGTTGGTATCCTTCATTGCATTAACTGCCAGTACCTTCGTTGTTGGCCTTATTGTGGTA
>Ga0209639_1000150_pt1 | contig 107738 bp, 51 predicted proteins | sample EPASupsiteHSE605_FD_187268 | JGI IMG/M metagenome (GOLD analysis project Ga0209639, IMG submission 187268) | Bioremediated contaminated groundwater from EPA Superfund site, New Mexico - Sample HSE6-05 (SPAdes) (version 2) | ecosystem: Environmental > Aquatic > Deep subsurface > Groundwater >...
ATGTGACTATGATAGTACGATTTGGTCCTGTTTCACCAATACAATCATTCAGAAAGAATAAAAATTCTTGAAAACTAGACTGTCCTAAAAATTCGGGATTAATAATGAATCGAATGAAGTTATTCTTCGTATTATCTAAAAATTCTTTCATTTGAGTATTTTCATCACAAAAACATATTGATTGATGAACATGATTCTCTCCCAATAAATATGCTTCTAATCGATACAAAAGATGAAATGAGTATGATGGATGATCAACGCGAATAATATGAATTCGGAATTCAGACCAAAAGACCTCGGTAAACTCTGGAATAGTCTCAGCGGGGCGGAATTTGCTATCCATATACCATTTCTTTGATAAATTTTCCTTAAATTTATTACAAAATATCAAAAATTCATTAGTTTTCGGAATATCTTTTGGAAAATCAGAGGCTACTGGCAATTGTTGAACTTGGTTTTCTTTTTCTTTTAATTTATCATTTGGTTTATCTTTGGAAGCATTTTCAAAACCTTTAATTAGCCTATCAAATTTACCCTTATTCCTCTTATATAAATTGAACATACTAATCAAATCTTGCATTTTTAATGGGTAGCACCCATGATTACAAAGATCTCCAAAGTCTTCAACGATTTTTTTCCATTTATTAATCTCTTGAATCAATTTATCACTATCCATCTGGCCTAAAATGTACTTTTTAGGACTTTTTTCAAAAGACTCCATTCCCAAGTTACTAAAAACTTGGAATATACCTGACAACTCCTCACAGAAACTAAATATTGCCTGGAAATTCGGCTCAGAAACCTGAAAAGAAACCAAAGCGGAATTAATTGACATCAGTTGTTCTTTATGAATCACAAATCCAGGAGTGGAACCTCTACCAACATGTAATTTTCCACAAATTATATAATAATCATTAGGCTTAACCACAATAACATTATCTCTCAATAAACTTAGCTCAATCAAATTAGCCAACTCTGGGTTCTTATCTAATGAAAACATTGATATTTTTTCCACTGACAAATTTGACTATCTTTCATTCAAAATGTGATCAAAAACATATCGGGATTTTTTCCATTATGTAAGCTCAATTGTTTGGTATTCTTGATAGTAAATCTTACAATTTTATTTATCTTTCTGGCTTATACATATTCCGATCAGTGTTTCGAGTTCAGATATTTGTTGATTGTAGAGTGAATTTTGTGAAAAAAGTTGTGAAATTCTCCTTTGAATTCCCTTTTCTTGGCGTTCTAAATTGGTTAATTCTTTTTTAAGGTTCATCACAGAATCATAAATTTGATAAGGAGTTTGTTTTGAAGAATAACTCAAAATTAATGGAGCATATTGAGGGGTTATTTGGCTCGTTTTTATAAGGTTATTAATTCTTTTTGTGTTTTCAAGAGAAAGTTTCATTTCATTAATTTTTTGCTGATCGTAATTCATTTCATTTGATAGCTTTTGAATAAACTCAAATTGCCTATTAATCTGTTCAGTTATAATTTTTTGTCTTTTTGTTAGGTTTTGAGTTGACATATCGAGATCTTGCAGTTCTCTTCTAAGTTTAATCGAATTGGAAATATCTGATGCAGGGGCTAGAACTGGTTTGTGTTCACTACTATCCTTTAGATTCAATACATCATTATTAATTTCTTCCAATTTTTGTTTCATTGAAGATATCTTGATCTGAATATCTTTAAGAGGTTCGTTTTCCTGTCCCACTTCAGAAAGCACATTTTGGGTATCTAAAGAAAAAGTATAATTTTGTATTGAATCAGATATTGAAGATTGAAGATGAGAAGTATATTCGTTAATCTTATTAGATTCGCTTATTAAAAGGGATAATTTGTTGTCAAGATCAATACAAGTTTGAATAAATGAATCTTCCATATCTATAATCCTCATTGATACTTTGGTGTTATCCATATTAAGAATATCTTCTATTAGTTTTATGAATAGTGTTCCTTCTCCTTCCATATTAAATAGAAGAGAAGATATTTTTCTTAGGTCTGTGTTATTAAAAGCTCCTATTTTCAACGAATCCTTTGGAAATGGTTGATTGTGGCTATATTCTTTATTCATTTCTTTTAAAATACGAGAATCTCTGACTATAATTTTTTGAATTTCATTACTTTCTCCTTTGAGTTGCTCCCTTTTTTCGATTAGACTTCCCAATCTTTGATTCGATGCTGAAATAAATGTCGGATTTGTATCAGAATCAATACCATTCATGTTTTTGTGATTCTTCTTTTCGCTAATGCCTTTTCTCCTTATTTGTATTTCCAGTTCCTTGATTTCAGTTTCCAAGTATTTGTTCGCAAATCTAATTCTTTCCATCTCATCAATAGATTTCCTAAATAAATTCTCTAGATCAGGCCTCGACAAGTGAGAAATCCCATCTGGAGAGCCTAAAAACTTACTCCACCACATTAACGTAATTTTATTCCAGGTTTGTTTTTATAAAACATGAAATCCAATATCACTATCACTATTGGAGACTTCGTTAATTACATGAGCGGGGGTGATATCAATATTAGAGCTTTCTTCTCCTTGAGACACACTGATATCAGTTCTTGAATTCGTTAACTTTAAAATTGGATCATTATAGTCTTCAGATTCATCTGATGATGAGACAATTTTTGCTCTCTTGGGCTTGATTTGGTATTTTGAAATGGGCTTTGGAGGTAAATATATGTGCTCATCTTTTATTTCTGATAATGTTTGTTTTCGAAACCCAATAGAATTCAGAATAGACGAAACATATTTATCATCAGGCATTGGAATCTGATAATTTCGTGGTTGAACCACCACAGAAGAAATAAACTCACTATTATTACAAATGGAAGGCTTTTGTTTTCTTTTCTTCCTTGTTTTCTTGTTTCGAGAAAATACCGTAGTTGGAGTATGAAAAGAAAAGGATTTTTCATTTTGAATTTCATCTTTTTGTGTGGATACATTATTCATTATTATACTTGGTGATATTGATTGTTCTTGTGTTTCATGAAGAATTTCTGCATTATCTATATGTATAAATCTATATTTAAATTTTTGCATGGAAGTGTCTTGTTGAAGAGGCTCATCCAATCCTAAAGGTTGAACAGCCTGAAAAAAATCAACCATGAAGCACATTAAACATAACTTATCTTCAAGATCATCCATCTTGGGCCCCTTAATTCTGAGAATTTTTAAAATGACTTCCATTTCTTTCCAATTTGCTATTTTCTGTATATGAGAAATATCCTTTTTCATGTACAATCTTTGAAACCTTATAAGTGATTGTTGATGCTTGAGTGCATATCCAACAAGAATAAATGCACTACCAACCGATTCAAAAAATGTTAAACCATGTGGGATAATACTATTATCAATAATCCTTTTACTCCATTCACATAGGGAGTCCTCATATCCCTTAAGCATTATATTTTCATAAACAACTGATACTAAAGAAGGGTTATAATGTACCCTAACATACAAATCCATTAAAAAAGAAGCAAACACCTCGTAATTATCAAGTCCATCAGCTCCAAAATATAGTGTATTGATTGTAAAATTGGGAATCCTTTTTTTCATATGAGCAATTGAACTAGATATTGAAAAAGATCTGTCTTTAAAAGTATTATCAATTAATAGAAGGGACATAATACAAATTTTTTGAGCTATAATGGTGTTTTCAATTCTAGAATAAAGGATTTCTGGCGAACGCCCTATTTCAACATATAATTCTTCACTCAAATTCCTATTTACGTAATTGCATATCGAATATGATTGGAAAGTATCGATTAAAAGTGATTGAGACCACAAAAGATACCTATATTTGATCATCTCACATCTGAAATTCTAAACGTGTGGGAATCATTGAAATACTGATGAAATAGGACATTCATTTAAAATACTCGAGAAAGAATACTAAGCAAGTGGATTATTTACTATGAAATCTAAAACAAAATACAGTTTGTTGTTATTAAAAAACAATTGCGAATAAGCGTATGTTTGAACAGCTGTTAAGAGGTATCTTTGTGCAAAAGTTTTAAAACAATAATTTTTTTAATTTTTTAGTTTTCTAACATGAAATGATCGAAATAAAAATGATCTTAAAAAACAATTTTTGTCAAATAGCGCATAAATACATTCACCGGGGAAAAATACCTAGTCAATTCGCAGATGAATTGTGTAAACAGTTCTAATTGAGCAAAAAATGCGGACTTTTCTCCACTATCATGAATGTAAAGTATAAATTTGGTAAATTCAAATTGACTTCTTAAGTACTGTAGTGATGGGATAAAATGTTCTGGTGGGAACCAGAACGATAAAATTCAGAGATTCTAAAAATAAAAGCTATTTTCATCATTATATCTTTGCCATATATAATTATAGATTTATGGTCATTGTTATGCATACTAAATAGATCTATTCTTTGTTAATCAAAAATCCACTAGAAACATTCAAATTTGAGTAGATATTAGCGATTTATTATATAACTTGATGCATTGATTTCTCTATCAATATTGATTAAAAAACATGCATTTGATAAATATTATGTGTATTATGTATAGTAAAATATAATTTTTATCAAAATTTACCGAGAAATGAAAATATTTATTGGTTTTTTTTAATACCTGCCCTCAAAACAATTCGAAATCTTCGAATAATATTATCAACACCGCTTAAGTTTTTGATTTTTGAATATGTTTAAATAATGTTGAAGTTATTCGAATCATGATTTTCAATCTTTTAAGGTTGGAATTTTTGGGAATTAATTTCAGTTTCAGAATTTTAAAAATTTGAATATTTTTATCATGGTTGTCTAACATATTTATTGAATTTCAATCAATAGGACACAACTAATAACGAAATAAGTGAAAGATAATAAGAAATATTTTATTTATTTATATCAATTTGCCATATTGGAATAATCTATCATGTGATTGAGAATTACCCCATTGATCTTTGTTTGATATTTATATCAAGCATAATATGTCTTTTTCTCTATATTTTTGAGGTTATTAATCATGAATCATGGCTTGTATTGTGATATATCGTTAAATAATTTCAAATTTTGCAACATTACTATAAATTCACTAATAAGCTGGACAAAAAAGGTAATTCGAAACTATTCCTAACTATGATTTTCTCATTTCCTCATGGTGATAACTGCCCAATCATGAAAAAAAATTGTGAGTACATCCTCATTTCCAGAATAATATGGTTTAAACTGTACTTATCCACTGATTGATCAATATTTAAAATGGTATCTCACCATATTATTCTTTTTGTTAATACATATCAAATTGCCAGATCGATATTGGGTATTGTGATGAGAATACTCGGGAACGAAGAACTCCAAACCAAACAAACTGATAAAACCAGAAATGGTTAAAATAAGAGCCAATTTAATTGATCTTATTTGTTAGATAGTTTGTTCGAAGATTGTCTCAATACATCATAAATGGGATGAGTTGGGAAATATTGAAATCATTCAAGAATATGTTTTATACCATCAAGTATATCAATTGTGTCTCCAATAGACATGATATGGAGGAATCCTTTCAGAGGACTTGTGATATTTTATATGTTTAGAATGCACTGAGTTCCAGTTATTTGATGTTTCATTCATCAAACAAGGATTTTTTTAAAGAAGATAAAGAGATAATCTGATTCGAGGAAGCAAAAATGCGACATTATGTTGGAAGAGAAACCAAACATAAACTTGGATTTTTCAAATAATTTTCAATGTTATAAGTAATTGACCCTTCATATTTAGAGAAATAAAAGTTATCAATTGGTTATGTATTAGGAGGGACAACTCTCTCAGAAGAATCATCATTAAGAAGTTAACAAAGAGAATTTAAAATATAATAAACATCACCTGCTTTTTCAACACTTGGATAACTGAATAGATTATTAATCAGATCTAAAAACACTTCAAATAATTATTTAGAATATGAAGGATAAGAATAAAAAACCATTCCACAACTATTCTTGTTGAATTCTCGAATTACTACCCTATAAAGCAACAAACATCAAATATTCACTTCATATTCATCTCCATAATAAACAACAAAGATGAAATCGAAAAACATCAAGAATACAAAAATGTGAATAATACCCGAGTGCTTACTGAAAATGTCTATGTTTTCAGCCTTTATCAGGTTTGTTTCCCACTATTTCTTACATTAATAACTCCAAAAACATATTCTGTTAATATTTCATGTTTTCCCTTCATAAATTTATGATTTGAACTTCAATTAGCACCCAATTCAAGAGCATTTTTGTTTGGTCATATCGAATACCTCAAATGTGGAAATAATTTGCCTAAAATGCTAATTATATGAAAGAAGAAAGTTCTCCTGAGCCGTTTTTGTTCAATAACTTTGGTAAGCATTATTATTGAGACATTTCAATATTGAAGAATATAATTTCTGATCTTTTTTATACAGGAAATTTGATGATTCTTTCAAGATGAAACGTAAGATATTATCGATTTCGACAATTGAACCGAAAATCGAAACTCTCCAATCATAATGATATTTGAATTACTTTATAAAAAAGGAAAATTGTGATAAAAGAAGTTGAGAGATCAAATTTTTTTTTTCCACTTTTGTTGGCATTTTTAAATGGAAGAAAATGTTGTTTTTGTGTTTGAAGACGGAGAAACAGAGATTCGAAAGGATTTGATGTATTGTTCTGCTAAATTTAGTAGGGAATTTGCAAAAGAAGAAAAAATTAGTTTGAAAAACAAATACAAGTCTGAATATCGAGGTTTTTTCCAATTTTTGCAAAAAGGGGAAGTTCCAAATGAACAGACAATACAAAAATTAGTTTTTTGTCTTTTAGTTGAATGGGAATTCCTTTTTACCCATATCGACAGCTTTCTATGGCGCACTTCGGAGAGCAAAATTCCAATTAAGTTTAACCAAAAAACTTATGTGGTAAACTTTAGTCGTTTCTTGATTCATAGTTCGGTGTTTAGAAAATTATATTTATTAAATCCGTCTGGTGGTCTAGAATTTAGGATTAATACAGATGAAGATTCTTTCATTAAATTTTTGGATGTTGTTCATGGAGTTAAATATGTTCATGAGATTGACAAATCTTATGAAGTTTATAAGATTTGCGAGTTTTTTGGTTGTGATTCTCTTTGTAACTTATTTGATGTGAAGAAAATGATGTTGAAAGACATCATCAATGGATTTGATCTCCCGATTTTTGAGAAATATATGAGTGAAAATCTCAAAGATTTTTTGAATCAACCAGAATTTGCTTCTGTGCCTCTTCCTATTCTGATTCGACTATTTCAACAAAACAAAGAGGCTTTTTCATTTTTCGACCTTAGAGTTTTCTTCGATAAGTATTATCACAAGCATCCTTCTAGTTTTCAAGTCCTCTTCAACAACATTAATCTCAAAATTCAATCCGCAGAGGAAATTGAAGAGTTTTGTCAAACTATGTCTCCGTATTTGGCTGGAATGGGTATTCTTGCCAACAATTTTCACGAGAAAAAAGCTTTATTAGGTGAAATCAATGATTTACAAAAGGAAAATTCAAGGATGAAAGAAGATCAAAAAAGAATCGAAGAGCTCAATCAACAAGTGGAAAAGTTAAAAAATAAGTTTATCGAAGAAGATCAAAGAAGAAGAGAAGAATATGAAGGTGTCGTGAATGGAAAATGGAAATCGACTAAAGCACCAGATTTCGAATCAAATATTTTTGAAGCAGCTGCCAAAGGAAGACTAACAAGCATAATTTATCTTTTAGCAAATGGAACAAATGTTAATGAAAGGTTTCCAATATTTGATAAATATGATGGTTGGTGGATGAAGAACTCGACACCCCTCCATTTCTGTTCGAGATATGGTCATCTTAGTGTTGTTGAATATCTATTTAATCAAAAAGCTGATATAAATGCAAAAAATGAATTTGAAGAGACTCCCCTTCATTGTGCTGCTCAAGAAGGTCATCTTAATATTGTTGAATATCTATTTAATCAAAAAGCTGATATAAATGCAAAAGATAATAGAGTTGAGGTTTTATATTTGATCGGACTCCTCTTCATTTAGCTGTTTATCATGGTCATCTTAGTGTTGTTGAATATCTATTTAATCAAAAAGCTGATATAAATGCAAAAGATAAATATGATCAGACTCCTCTTCATTTAGCTGCTCAAAGAGGTCATCTTAATGTTGTTGAATATCTATTTAATCAAAAAGCTGATATAAATGCAAAAGATAAATATGATCAGACTCCTCTTCATTATGCTGCTCAAAATGGTCATCTTAGTGTTGTTGAATATCTAGTTAATCAAAAAGTTGATATTAATGCAAAAGATAAATATGATCAGACTCCTCTTCATTATGCTGCTCAAAATGGTCATCTTAGTGTTGTTGAATATCTAGTTAATCAGGAAGCTGAAATAAATGCAAAAGATTCGAGAAAAAGGACTCCTCTTCATTTAGCTGCTGATAATGGTCATCTTAGTGTTGTTGAATATCTAGTTAATCATAAAGCTGATATAAATGCAAAAGATGGTGGTGTTGGGTTTTTATATTTGATTGGACTCCTCTTCATTTCGCTGCTGAAAAAGGTCATCTTAGTGTTGTTGAATATCTAGTTAATCAAAAAGCTGATATAAATGCAAAAGATGGCGGTGTTGAGTTTTTATATTTGATTGGACTCCTCTTCATTATGCTACTGAAAAAGGTCATCTTAGTGTTGTTGAATATCTAGTTAATCAAAAAGCTGATATAAATGCTCAATCGAGTGGATATCTATCTGGAACTCCTCTTCATATAGCTGCTCATAATGGTCATCTTAGTGTTGTTGAATATCTAGTTAATCAAAAAGCTGATATAAATGCAAAAGATAAAAAAGGGAAAACACCATTGGGATTAGCGAGTGAAATTCCACAAATTATATGTGATGAATTTGATATTGAAACGAGGAAATGCAAATCAGAAGTTGTTGAATTTCTTCTTCTTCAAGGTGCTGATTTTCGAGAAGGAATTTATGGACAAAGTTATCTTCATTGGGCTGCTGAAAATGGTCATCTTAGTGTTGTTGAATATCTATTTAATCAAAAAGCTGATATAAAAGCAAAAAATAATGATGTTGAGTTTTTATATATAATGAGACTCCTCTTCATAGAGCTGCTAGATATGGTCATCTTAGTGTTGTTGAATATCTAGTTAATCAAAAAGCTGATATCAATGCAAAAGATTATAGAGTTGAGATTTTATATTTGATCAGACTCCTCTTTATATAGCTGCTCAAGAAGGTCATCTTAATGTTGTTGAATTTCTTCTTCTTCAAGGTGCTGATTTTCGAGAAGGAATTTATGGACAAAGTTATCTTCATTGGGCTGCTCGAAATGGCCTTCTTAGTGTTGTTGAATATCTGTTTAATCAAAAAGCTGATATAAATGCAAAAAATGAATATGAAGAGACTCCTCTTCATTTAGCTGCTCAAAGAGGTCATCTTAATGTTGTTGAATATTTAGTTAATCAAAAAGCTGATATAAATGCAAAAAATAAATATGAAGAAACTCCTCATCATAGTGCTGCTAGAAATGGTCATCTTAATGTTGTTGAATATCTAGTTGCTCAAAAAGTTGAAATAAATGCAAAAGATAATGATGGGAAAACACCAGAAGGGGATTAAAAACCACATTCATTAGAATTTTTTTACAATACGCTGTTTTTGAAGGGTATATTGATGGAGAAAATATGATTTTTCAATTCGGAAAGTATTTCTTTGGTGGGTGGGGTTAAAATAAGAGGATAAGCAGAGAAGAGCGGGAAATGTAAAGCTGGTAAGGATAAATGAATATTTGATGTTTTGGAGAATATGGTGGTGGTGAGATCGATGATCTTGTAGGAAATATCTTCTGATTCAAATTGATATAGAAATGACATGTATTCTCTCATGCTCATTTAGGATAATTGATTATATGAATGTGAAGATGTAACATTAGTGTGACCTGTTTCATTGATATTGACAAACAAGAATGTATCAACATTTTCAATTCTAAATGATTCAAACTCTCTTTGGAAGGATGATAAAGAATGATATATCATTTACGTCAATAATAGACATGATATGAAGAAATTGATTGGGGTAGTTAAGGATAAACACATTTATGCAACATTCATGGGTAGAAATTATTGAAGCCATTCATGACATATCGATTGCATTTGCCTTAAAGTCATAAAACAATATCATTTTTGTAAAAAATGTGTTACTCTCATATACATGTGTGTAGGCGTGCACCCACATCGGATCCGGGCCATGCACATCACAGATGCCCCATGACTCTACATGAGTAAGTATACGCAGTTTTTTTAGGGAGAGAACTAAGAGGGGGTGTCCAGGGGTTAATCATTATAGATGACCAGACGAGGGGTCGCAACAATGTACCACCCTCATCCAACAGCACCCACTCCCTCGCTACTTGTGCTGGTAAAAGAAATTGGTAAAAATCTAACGATTGAAATTAATGTTGTCAAGTGTGTTTACTTTTCGAATAGATAGCTCAGAGTATCGATGCAACATGTCCCAATTGTTATTAGCATCAGATTTTATTTATAAAAGAGTGTCTGGTGGAGAAAAAATGATTTCGTATGATTTCTTGAATATAAAAGATCCGAAAGGCAAATTTAAGCTTATTGTTGATTATATAAATGGATATGATATTAATATAAATGCTAACAATGCAATATTTTTGTGTTATATAGCACAAATTTTGGAATTACCTAAATTGTTGATACGCTTAGAGGAATGGAATTACTCTCAACTTGATTTGAACAATTCTATCGATATTTTACTATCACAATATGAACATTCTATGGATTATTCACTCGCAACTGCATTTATTGCATCCAATTTCATCATTTTCTCAAGAACAACTCAGTTTTATGGATTATCTCTGCAAATTTATCATTCTATTTTCCGTTCAAATAAGTTTTTCGTTGATAATTATGATAATTTTTTTGAGATTATTGATAAGATTGTGACAATTAACGGTAAAGAGTATGCAGTATTATATGGGTATTTAATGACATCATTTTTGTCTAAAGAAAAGATACAAAAAATTACTCAAATGATCTCATACGATAGTGTGGACGATTTTGTTTGGAACGAATTAGAAGAGCGTTTTTTGCTCAATCTTCTTCACCGCGAGGAGCAAATAATATTCCAAAATCCCAAGAAGGAAGTCAACGAGCCAATTCGTTCATCTGATCAATTGAGCAATCACATACAATTTCCTTTTAGTCCGGAAAAGTTTTTAAATGGAATTGTAACACATTTAAAATCTGTTTCTGGAAATAGTATAATCAAAGAGATTTTCCTAAAAGGTGGCGGAACTAAACTCCGCCTTATATATAATGTGCTTAGATTTGATGAACCAAAACAGTGTTGGTGGGATAATTTTAATGGTGATCTTGGTTACTGTTCTTCAAAGGATGCATGGTTTTTAATTGAGATCCGGAATTATAAAATTTCAATGACTGCTTATACAATAGGATCTCCTGCACAAACACCAAGTTTTCATCAGCCTAAATCATGGAAAATCGAAGTCTCGGAGAATGGAGAATCATTCACTACTGTTCATCAAGTAACTAACTGTATTGAAATGAATGTTCCTCATGCTATCAGGTCATTTTTATTGCCTGAGCCCACAAAACCAATAAGATTTGTAAGATACATTCTTTTTGAAAACCACTCAACACGCCAAGAGAGTATATATGAACTTAGTTTAAGTGCTTTTGAATTATTTGGCACTCTATACCAAAACAATTAAGATTATCTGTAAAAGTGTTTTAATTAAAAACTTATTTATCGATTTACCCATTTCCATATAATAACAAATATTAATAATGCTATAACAGATCTGAATCCATATATTTTGAATGATACTAAAAATCCTAAAAATGCGAGCAGTATCTGTACATCTTTGTTATTATACCATTCACATTCCATTTTTGGAGGAGAAGATGATGTATCCTTAACCGTAGTCTTGTTATCGATCTGTACATAATCTTCAATAGGAGTTTCTATCATACTGTTTTGTCGCAAAGAAGGATATATGGTTTCAAGAGGCGAATCAGGATTCGAAGCAACTTGAAACGCAACAAATGTACGATTTGTAGTTTCTTGTGTTTCTGTAATAATAGAATCTGTTGTGTCAGGCTTGAATGTTTGATTAGGTGCATACTTAAAGAGAGGTTTGATGACCAGCTCTTTTGACGTTGTAGGAGCGTTTTTAATAAATGGATGTTCTAATAATTCATCAATCGAAGCCCTTGCATTTGGGTCCATTGGAATACATTTTTCAACAAAGTCTTTGAAACTCTCTGAGTGCGATTCCGGGAAACGAAAGCCTGGAAAACCTTTAGTAGCTATTTCAACAAGAGCTCGTGTGGGTGGATACTCAGAATAAGGCGGGGCTCCTTCAGCAAGTTCAACAGCAGTAATACCAACACTCCAAACATCTGCAGAGAAAGAATACCTTTGTCCACGAATGACCTCAGGAGCCATCCAATATGGTGTGCCCACAGTTGTTGTGGTTTGACACGTTGTAGTCTCAAAGCGCCTTGAAACACCAAAATCTGCAATCCTCACATCAAATTTTGAGTTAAGAAGAATGTTGGCTGCTTTTATATCTCTGTGAATGATTAAATACTTCTCATGAATTATTTTCAAAGCCTCGAGAAGATTCTTCATTACTAAAGAAATCTGAGATTCTGTCAAAGCTTCCAAATTTCGATCCATTATATCCCTAAGCGATCCTCTATCGCAATACTCCATTAAAATCATTAAAGAACCATCAAAATCAACGCTCCCAAAGTACTTAACAGTATAAGGAGTCTCAACTTTTCTCATAAGTTGTATTTCCTGAAGAAGAGCTTGAGAACTTGATGAGTTGAGTAGAGATGAATTAATGATTTTGCCTGCAAGCATAAAGAATGAAGGACTATGAACAACCATATGAACAGTGCCAAAACCACCTTGTCCAATAACCTTAATCTTCTTGAAAACCTCATTAGGATCAACAGAAGAGTCAAAGGTCCAATTTAAATCCCTATCAACATGAACTAAGTGCTTTACATTAATCGGCCCACTCCGCTGCTTCTTAAGGGACGACATTCTAGGATTAATCTCTCACAAAAGTGATAAACCCCTAATTCAATTCAAAAAAGTTAATTACTTTCAGCTCAACGAAATACACAAATCCTATAAGAGCGATTACAAAAACTGTTCTCCACATAATTACTTTACATAATCGTACGGAAAAAACGATGATTATTTTTTGAGAGATGAGTGGTCTTAAAGCAAAAAGGTTTGTTAAGACGGCCACTTAATTGAAAATAACTTTAAGAAATTTTGAACTATAAAAATGAGCTGATTTTTCAGTTAATTGCTGACCATTTAGTCTTGAAAATTTGAATATCATTTCTAGGGTAGATGTACACTTCACTTTTGTAGAATGGAACCCGTTCACGTTCTCATCACTGGCGCTGCTGGTCAAATTGGTTATGTTCTTGCTTTCCGCATTGCTAACGGCGATCTCCTTGGAAACCGCAAGGTTGTTCTCCACCTTTTGGAAATCACCCCAGCTTTAGGTGCTCTTGAAGGCGTTTGCATGGAACTTACAGACTGTGCTTTCCCCAACCTTGCTGGCGTTATTGCTACAGATGACATCGAAAAGGCCTTCACTGGTGTTGATGTTGCTTTCCTCGTTGGTGCCTTCCCACGTAAGGATGGTATGGATCGTGCTGACCTCCTCTCCAAGAATGGTGGTATCTTCACCGTTCAAGGCAAGGCCCTCTCTGACTTCGCCAAGCCAGATGTTAAGGTTCTTGTTGTTGGTAACCCAGCTAACACTAACGCTCTCATCGCTCTTGCTTCAGCTCCCAAGCTTTCTGCCAAGAACTTCTGCGCTATGACACGCCTTGACCACAACAGAATGATTGGTGAATTGTCCCAAAAGCTTCAAGTTCCAGCTGAAAACGTTCACAACGTTATCGTTTGGGGTAACCACTCTAACACTCAAGTTCCAGATATTTCCAACACAACCTTCCTTAAGGATGGCAAGATCGTCAAGGCTGTTGATGTTCTTGAGAAGGAATACTACCAAGGCGAATTCGTCCAAAAGATTTCCACCCGTGGTGGTGCCGTTATCAAGAAGCGTGGTGCTTCCTCTGCTGCCTCCGCTGCTAACGCTGCTCTTGGCCACATGAAGTCCTGGATCTTCGGAACACCAGCTGGCGAACTCGTTTCAATGGCTATCCCAGTCCCAGAGAACGAACCATACGGCGTCAAGCAAGGCGTTATCTACTCCTTCCCATGCACTGTTGATGCTTACAGCCAAATCCACGTTGTCGAAGGTCTCCCAATCAACGAATACGTTGCCCAAAAGATGAAGGTTACCGAAGAAGAACTCATCTCTGAGAAGAAGACTGCTTGGGAAGTTCTTAAACTCTAAAAGAAACGACTTGACCTATTCTTTTTTACCTACTAAATCATAACTGATTATGTATGAATCAGTATCAGTATATACTCTTGAGGGTGTTGAATCAAACATCACTATCAGTGTATTGACGCCAAAAAGTGAGTTCTTTGTAACAATATTCAACGAGTAGTTTTCAATATCCACTGATTTAATGAACCCAACACCATCAACATTCCATGTTCCAACTGAAGGAATAATGGAAATTTGTTCATCTCTTGGTGTTTCTATTCTTGATCTATTGAAAAAAACAATTTTTCCTTGAATAACTTCGAGTATTTCTTCAGCTGGGAACTTTGTTCTATTCTCAGTAAAAACATGGATTCTTAGTCCTTTAAGTGACATGATAGAAGGACGGATTGACAAAAGTGGTCCCTTTGATCTTGTTAAGCAGGTTATATATCTAAGATCTCTGAATGTTTTTGGTGAGATACTATTTCCAGGTACAATTTTGGTGATAGGAATTGGAATTGCATTTGGAAATTCCGAATGCGGAGATTCATTTGATGGATGAAGCATAAAGAACACATCTGGTTTGAATAAAGATAGTAGATTCATATGGAGATCAGCGCCTCTATTAGTTATATATCCAAGAGAATTGATTACATACATTGAGCTTCGAGGAAGTTTTGAGATCATCCGAGTGATACCATTAAGATACAAATTCATGCTATGTATTGATGGATTTCCATAAAATATGGAAGGCCATTGATCAGACCTCATTTCTGGAGGAGAGAAAATTGGTTTGCTGATGATTCTATAAGAGAAAGTACCAGGTAGTGAGTTTTCGGGCTGCCCAATGTCGAGATCGATGTATACGACTTCTTTATGGGTATTTAAGAGCTTGTTCGTTAAAAACCTCGAAAATAATGATTTTCCAGTACCTTTATCTCCAGCAATAAAGAAACTTATGCCATTCTTTTGAGATTCCTCGTTAATCCTATGCAAAACGTGTTCAGGATACTCAATTCTGGGGAATGTATGCGAAATATATGCTCCTTCATATACCTGTTCAAACCCTTCTGGAATGGGATTAATAATGTAAAAATGCATCTCATGATGGGATAATGCACCCCAAGAAAGCGGTTCAAATTGCAATGAAAAAGAGCTATCGCTAAAAAACTGCAATGGAAGACTGTGATTAGGTGAAAAGAAATCAAACTTGTTCCCTGGTTTGGTGGCATATCCCTGGACATCCGGGTTTCCATCGAGAACAGATATCCTAGAAAGACCATAAAAAGATAATCGCCCTGTCACAGTAACTTGTTTCATTAAAAAATAGAATGTTAATGTTTCTTTTTCTTGCTAAAATCGATGTATTTCAAGTTACTTCGGGCGGATTCACAAGAATCAGGAACCCAAATACCGGAAACTATATTAATGTTTCTCCAGATCAGCGTTCAGGGGGATTTTTTTATAATTTGGGTTCAATATATAGACCTTTGGAAGAAACAAGCTATTGGACAATAAATACAATGAATGAAAATGATTTATATTCAGGATCTCCAATTACTTGCGGATCAAATGTATCAATAATGAACACAGTCCATAATGTATTTATAGGATCTGCAGATGGAACAAGGGCCGATGTGTTTAACATCAATGATTTGAATACTAAATGGATGGTTAAATGTCAATCTGGGAGATTGTGGAATAGCGGAGCTCAAGTTCAGTTTGTTAATTGTCAATACCAATGCTATTTAACATTGGACATAAGTACTACGGACAATAATCGGAAAATTCCAATCAAATGCGATAAGTCATCTATATACTCCCTTTGGTCCGCTGAAGAGGGTCTCTATTTCCTGGAATCTAACACAGGTGGAAGGGTTTTATAATTTTCTATTGATAAAATATTATGTCTCGCATTTCTTATGCAAATCGTAGTGATTTTTCCTTTTCGATCGATAAGTACCATAGTTTAAATAGTGGAGATGATATAAAGAAATATGTTTTCGATTCCTTGCAGAAGTTTAATAGTAATTTTTTAGGCCAACCATCAGATAGGCTTAGGGCTTTGTCAACCAATAAAGACATCATTTATTTTGTGCAAATGTTGCCATCAGTATTACATCAAGATTTTATTTCTGTAATTAATGAGATTTGTAATGCTATATGCATAATTCACATAATTTTAAAGGAAATACCATATTCAACTAATTACACTCCTATTTATGATTTAGTTGTCGATTTATTTTGGGAGAATTCCGAACCATCATCTTTGTTTTACAAAACAATTAGTGCTCTATATGGTTCATCTGATTTTTGCGAAAAAATACTCATGGATGGAAGATTTTTATCTGCTATTCATGGTGTTTTAGTGTCAAAAAACCTGGTCAACTTACAAAATTATTTGCTTGTTGTTAGTTCATCGCTTTTATTCAAAGGGTTTCCTAATGTTGACTATATTAGTTTTATAATGGGAATTTTAGGAGATTTATTAACTGCTGATCTACAACCAGAATACTCATCACAGATACTCAATGTTATTTCAAAATTTGTCTCCTCATCAATGAAAGTTCAATCGTTGGTTGTTACAAAGTTGAAAGAACAGGGTTTTTTTAGTATTTTTAATCATATCCTTCTCACTACAAATGGTCCAATAATATACTCATTCTATTCAGAAATGCTGTCTTCTCATTTTTTACATTTTGAAGAGAACCTTTTGCTATTAGGAGGTCTGAATTCTGTTTACCTTTCAAACTCCATTTCCGATGACACGAGATCTTACATATTAATGTCATTATCCAAAGAAGAGAAAATATGGGCTCCAAAATTACTTAGTGAGTTTTGCCTTCTAAACTGGTATCATGTATGCATTTTGAATAATCATGAATGCCTGATTTCTTTTGTTCAAATTGTTAACAAAGTATTTTATCATCAAAGATCTTCGATTAATAGATTGATTAATACCATCTCAAGGGAATTAATACCTATTCCAAATGATACATATATCATCGAAGAAGTTTTTTCTTATTTATGTTCAATGATCGAAGATTCTCAATTATCATCAATTGAATTTGGTGATACTGAGTTTCTTGATACTGTTTTTATAAATCCTGATCCTCATACAACAGCAACATATATTCTTGCTTTCCCTTCTGTAAGGAAACTCTTCCAATTTTTGCTCTCAGAAAGTAGGTTGACAAGATTCGCTCTCGAATTATTTACCAAGTTATTTGAAATACTTTTTTTTGATGAAAATGGGCTCATTTTAAAAATCTATATAAATGGTTTAGTGAAACCATCTTCGTATGAACTATTTCAATTTCTATTAGATAGACTCAATCAGCCAACTATATTCAATTTTTTCAAACAATCAATATTAGATAGGCCTTCAATCATTCTCCAATTATTTTCTAATTTTGATTGGCATACAGTGGTTGAAAATAACATATTAACGAAAGATGATTATATTATATCGTTATTGGGATGTATATCTCTGTTAGCTCAACAAACCGGTTCTCATTTTTTTGACGAATGGGTATTGAAACAACCTGAAAGTTCCCCTCTTTTTAATGTTGATTACCGCCAGTTTTCTTCATTGATTATTCCAAATCAAAAATATCATGAGATCATGATTCCTTCATTGGTATACTATTTAGATGATATGCCAACAGATTCTTTTCATAATATGTATCTGATTGGATTATATGGCATACCATGTGCTCTTAAATTAGGATTAGAAGTTAAGTATTTGGAATCAGTATCTTCAGTTTTTTTACGTCCAGAAGATTTTTTATGTATTTTTGAGAAAAATAAATATATTGGTATAAGTATGCTTAAAATATCCTCCATATTATCAAAAATATATGAACTTTCTCCAAGTAAAATTCCTTTGTGGATAGAGCTTCCTGATATCGAAAATACAATTGGGTTTTATATAAAATTCATCGGAAATTCTTCTGAATGCTTTCAGTTTTTGTGTATAAGGGGACTTTCTTTCAGTTTTTGTAATTCATGTATTTTTGATAATAATATGAAACAAATTTCTACCATAAAAGACTCAGAATGGAATCAAATTGTGATTTCTCTGAATCCCTCCATGAATTTAATCGAGCTTTATATTAATGGGGTTTTATCATATTTTTCTCGGGATTTTCAAACATCTCTTTCATCATTTATCGGATCAATGATGACTGTTCCCATTATTCCATATTGTGTTTCTTCAAAAATATATACCAACTGTCGTATTGATTTAATGAAATCTCTAACTTATCCATTAGTAGCACAAGGAAGTTTATCAACCAATATCTCTCCATCACCCGGCGTTCATTTTGTAGAATCAAATCCTGCCTCTTTGTTATTGGCAAATTATGATTTTTCTTTTTATATATATGAAAGTCTTATTAAATCCAGATTATTTAACGAGACTCAACAAATATTTTTTTATCAACACTCATTAATGACCATAACTAAGAAATCTTTCCCCATATTTTATGATTTTTTGCATGAAGCAATTGTTTCATCAATGATAGATAAAGCTGTTGATGCTTTAACAGGCTTTTTGGGGATAGTATTTGAGCTATTAGAAACTGACCAAATTACTTCACTAATTTCTAAGCTAATTTTTGATGTTGATGTTTTGGAAGAGTACATTGTGAAAGAGTCTAATATATTGTTTGAAAAACTAGGATCATTGCTTTATCATTATATTAATAGAGTTGATTTTAATGCGCTCTTTAGAAATGGGTCGATAAGCTGCATAGTATTTTTATATTTAATGAAGAAAAGTCATTGCATAGAGTCTTTGATGGGATTAATAGTAAAATATTCTGGATCCGTTTTATCTGAAGAAAACTTGGAAATCTTTTGCCAAATCATTGGGTCTCTTCATGTAATATACCCAATGATTGTTCAAAATTATTCTTATAATGCTCAATCTTTTCGTAGCCAAAATCACGGAACTCAACAACAAGAATTTATTACATTTATCTTGAGTGAAAGTTTAAGAAAAGGTTATAGTTATTTTTCTCTAGATTATTTGCTTTACTTTTCTTTGGTTTCTGAAATAGAGAGTTCAAAAAAAATACTTTTATTAGTTTTATCAGTTTTGGAGATATCTAAAACAACAAAATTTTCCATATCTTTCTTAATTAGAGCATGTCAAAGGTTCCCTTTTGATAGTGATATATGGGAGTCTTTGTTATCTCTGGCAACAGGAAAGTCATATTCGTTTTCCGAATCAATGACCCAATTTTGCATCGAAAATACCATATATTTCCCGGTCATTTTTGGAATGCTCGTTTCTGTAATGATCTCGTCGTCATATGAAAATTTGCAGTTTTCAAGGATCTTGATTTCAATCTTTGTGTTTTTGTCAAAGCCTTTTATTCATTTTCTGTTTTCCGATTTATCATTATCTTTATTTATTGAACTGATATGTAAAGAAATTTCTGACTTGGATAGAATCCATTTAACCAGAGATATTATGAGTCATATCCAATATAGGGCCGAGGATGTTAAAATTGGCAATATTCAGGATTGGATTAATTTTTCATTTTTATTATCTTTCAAATTAAAAGATAAATATGAAGCTTCTTCACTACAAGTAATAAGTGAGTTTATATCTCAAATATTTATAATTTTATCTACTGATGAAACCATTCTTAGTTCTTTTTTATCTTTATTATGTAATCATGGATCAAAAGAACTTATTGAGCTGTCAATGAGCAATTTTGTTCAAATACTTTGCAAATCTGATGGGTTTAATTGTTTTAGTTCATTTTCATGTTTTTGTCTCTTATGTGTCAAAAACAGACCAACAGATCTCTTTAGAATTATTTTATCAGGATTAATCGATTTAATTGATCAGAGGAATGATTTCTATCCATATTTTCAGAGATTTTTTATTTATTCATTGGATCAAATGCCAGATGAATGTTTTGAAATGTTTGGTACATTATTTACCAAAATAATACAACATAAGGGTTTGATTTACAAAGCAGATTTATTATTGTTCTTTTTGTCTATGAAACGATCTGGTTTTGTAAAAGGTGTTTTTCTCACAGAGGTTCTTGGTTATTTGTATTCAAAAGCATTATCAAATGACATAGGACAATTTGAGATTGAATTTTTGGGCCAACAATTACCAATTGAGCAACTTTTGCAAAATGTTAACTATTTTAAAACATATGATATTGAAGTCAATAGTATTATTCAACAGATAAATAACGTAATTAATGAATGGGGATGTATTAAGATATCCAATACATTGGAAAAGAGTCTAGTTTCTTCTTTTATTTCAGAAGCAAATCAAATTTATACATATTCTCAGAGCTTTTGTACCAGTTTGTTTGATCGAATGAATTTTTGGATCAGGGCAAAGGAACAGAATGCTTCCAACATAATTAGGATGATATTCAAGAACCAGGGACAAATTTTTGATAAAAGAGTTACAAATTCCTACCACAAATCATTCACATCACAATATTTATATAATATTTCTGTGTTTCCTTCTCCTTTTCAATTAGAATTCGACAATAACACCGAGAAACACCACTATTTCAAGGATAATGTTTATGGATTGAAGGCAATTTCAAATGGGTATAAATACAATAAGTGTTTCCCAGATTTACTTACTAAGTACTGTTTTCATCTGAATCCCAAAAATTCAAGCATTACTCAAATGATAATGGGCATATATGGTAATTATTTATCCATTTCGAATGGACGAATTGTCCGATTGAACATTAATTGCCAATGTGTATTATTGTTTTTCAACGATTACTTTTTAGTTTATCTTGGTACCAAACTAGAAAATGGAGATATATTGATTGATACATTCCATGAACCTCAATGTAATTATTTATATGAATCATTATTATTGAATGAATTTGGCCATTTTAGCATTTTCTGCGGAAGGCCTATCATACGTGTCAAGCATAAGCATATATACAGTGTTCTTTCAAGATCAGTTCATCAAAACGAATTTGAAATTCGAACTGTTAAAGCTGGCATGTTCATTTTGAAATCAGAATCCCAATTTCCCCAATTTTTCATATATTTGGATAGCACTATAACCAAAGATTTATCCCAGATTGTAGAAAAATGGATAACAGGTTCAATTTCCAATTTTACTTTCCTATCTTTAATAAATTATTTTGCCCTTCGTTCCGAATGTGATAGTGGATCATATCCTGTGTTTCCGAGGGTTTTAATGAGTTTTAAAGGAGAGTCTCTCGACCAAGATTTGGCAACAACCCGCTCATTGCATTTTCCAATTCCAATTGTTGCTGATACTGATAATTCAATTAAAGTTGCTATAAATAGGTTTTCTATAATGAAATGCCACTTTACTGAAAATGTTTCTAATCCATCCAATGTATCTCTTTTCAATATTCGCTTAAGCCCATTTACATATATTCAAAGAGAAATACATAATGGATGGGATGCAGGAGATCGTTGTTTCTATTCTATTCCATTTCATATGGGCGTTTCATCAAAAACTTCCACAGAGTTTCCTCCTGAAATGTTTTCTATTCCTGAGGTTTTTATCAACATGAATAGTATTGTTATTTCTCCAGCCAATGACTTTTCTATTGAATATCCAAAATGGGCTAAGAATGCCGCTGATTTTATAGAAAAACATAGGTATGCTCTTGAAGCTCCCAAAATTAGATCCACTTTGTCATCATGGGTAGATTTGATTTTTGGGTATAAACAAACTGGAATTGAAGCAGAATCATCATTTAATGTGTTTTATCCCTTATCTTATAATGTTTATGATTCAAATATGGGATTAGATTCGAAACAAGAAGAATGGGCCCGAGAATGTGGTCAGATTCCAAAACAGCTTTTTACTCAACCAGTTCCAATACCACCTCCGTGCCCCTTATTGTGTTTAGACAGTATTAGTATTAAGAGCAATGCAATCATTGGATCAAAGAACATTTTTATCGATACTGTACACTATTTGGAACCAAACACACTCAAAGGGATTGTTTCAATCAGATCAAACCAAACATCAAAAAGGGTATTTATTCAATATGTTCCTTCTTTTGTTCATTGCAACAAACCCAAGAAATCTAGTTATTTTGCCATAACATCTAAGCTTTCTGAAGTCATTGTTTACCGAATTATGAAAGATCACAGTGAAAAACCAGTTATTATTGAAAAACAGGCCAAGTTCTTCTGGAAATCTCCATTATTTTCTGTTTTGTGCACAAAAGAATCAATATGCGTTACCGGGTGTATTTCTGAAGTAGTTTTGTGGTCCTTTATAACAGGAATGATGATAAAAAGGATTGAAATCAAATCACCATCATGTATTGAGCTTGATGAAGAAACAAATTCCTTATTTGTCGCTTCAAAAAATGTTCTCTATCATTACACACTGATGGGAATATTCATCCGCCAAGTTACTCTTCCATCGAATATAACCTCAATATCTGCTTTTGGTTTTGGTTTTTCTATATACGATAGAGTAATAGTAACAGGACATTCAGATGGTGTTATCCGGCTTCACAAAATTCTTTTGAACACCGATGGTTTTTTGACAATTCTTGAAGAAAAAGTCTCAAAAAGTCCCATTATGTTTTTATCAACACAACAAAACTCCCATAGAATCGAGTTTTGCGATCTAGCAACTCATAATCAATCCATCAAGAATTGATTTAACCCGGGTTTTTGCCCGCCAACCGCCCAATTATCACAAATTTTTTCTGAACATGGCGCGAATCACTTTGCTTCAATGTTTGGCGATGTTGATGATGGATTCATGGATCTTAATTTCGGATCTTCTCCCGTAACTAATCATGGCGATGATATGAACAGCATGGGGTATGGGATTTCCACATATAGTCCATCCAGATATGCAGATTTGCCTGAATATGATAACACCGGATATCCTTACCCAGATAATAGTTTCGTTAATCAAATGCCTCAGTATATGGAACATGTTCCAATTAAAGCAGCCCCGAAAACAGAACAAAAAAAAATTAAAAGAGCTACAACACCCAAAGCTTCAAAGCGACAACCATTGATATTTCACCCATTTGCTTCATTTGATGCAACAGAATCGACAGTACATACATTGAAAGAATGTATTTCAAAACAGGCGAATTACAGACCGACTAAGTGTAAGACACCAATCTAAAGCATTTGTTTTTAACGTCTTTTAATGAGTATTGATCCATGGGCGCTTAGAATACAATCAAAGGCTAAAGCTCCATTCGAATATACTGTTATAAAATCTAATAGTTCAATTGAAAAATCGGAAACACCATCTCGAGAAAAATCGCCAATTCCAGTAAAAGAATATAAGTCAAATCGATCAAGAATACTTTTCAGTGCTCTTTTCATGATTATTGGAACAATTTACATTACAAATGTGGCCGATCCTGGTTATTGTTCCGCAAGATATTCAATTAATAAGATTGGCTACAGAGAAAGGTGTCGATATTGTCCAAAAAATGCGACTTGCAACAAATTCGAGTTTGAGTGCGACAACGGATTTATCCAGAAAAAGAATATATGCGTTGTTCCTGGATCAGAAGATGATCAAGCAATGAGTTTCCTCATTGAATTTGAGCAATCAATTCATACATTGCCAAAACAAATCAAGATTAACAATATCGCCTTACGGTATCCTTTTGTTGATCTGAATCTCATAATTCAAGCATTTGAATTATCAACAGATTATGTTTGTAACGGAGATGAAGTCTTTCGAATTGTACAAAACAACGATATTATCACAAGAAACCCGCTCCTTATTTTCGGATTCTTAGTTTTTATTGTGACATTAATGGTGATTCGTCAATAAAACAGTTTTAGAAAGCAATTTAATAAATATCTTACTATGAAATATAGTTAATTAAGGAAATTCCTAAGAAATCCATCAAGAGAAGATGTACTATTGGGTGTTCGGCTTAACTTAGTACTGGTTTCACCCTGTGTTGGGTTCGGCAATGGCAAAGAAGGCCTTCTGGATGATGGTTGCTTAACAGGAGGTATGGGGTTCATAGGCATATGTGGAATTTTGGCCATTGGCCTATGTGGCATAACAGGCGGGCTTTGTGGCATTGAGTTCATTGGTATCGGAACAGGCTGTGATGGGGATTGAACAAGGGGATGCCCTATTGTTATATCTGGAAGAGAAAACCTCTCATGAGAGCGTGTTACAAGATTCGGACGAATAAACATAGCACCATTAGGCCCAATATTCGGGAATGCATAATTCCTATTATAGGGCTCTTGGAACAAAGAGGGGAGATCCCTTTGTACTTGATAATAGTGATATCTGCATTGTACATCACTTCTGTTTCCCATTAAAGAAGCAATTTTTGTCCATGATTTATCACCATATGTTCTGACAAGATCTATAAGCTTCAAATCTTCTTCATAACTCCATAATTCTTTTGATATGCACGGATTTAGTCCTCTAGCCCATCTCTGACAACACTGAGCCCTGGTGCGACCATTTCCAATGAAATTGGAAATGGTGGTCCAGTTATCTAAACCAAATCTATAAATCCCAGCAAGGAGTCTCTGATCTTCTAAAGCAGTCCATGGACGTGTTTTTCTTCTGAGAGTTTGACTATCTTCACTTTCAGATATCTCTGTCTCAGTAAAAGTAAGGGGTTCATCCGGCATTTCAACAATTAATCGGAGATTCTGCAATGGCTCATCGCGCCCAATCAGAGAAAAAAATACTTGCTGAGCTTCTTCAAATCCTACCTGTTGTCTTAAATAACCACTCATGGCTTGTACAAGCGGCATCTTAATTTCATTCCCAAGAGAAGAATTTAACTCGTCCAAATACCCGATTCCTATGTGCAACAATGTATTTTCCCCAGGATGATGAACACTAGTCATTAATTGCCACTTTTTTTATGTTTGATTCCACTTTTTTTATAATTTAAATGAAAAAGTAAAAAATTGAGAATAAACACCGGCAATTTTTTGAATGCATTTTATATGATAACTGTATCCTCAAATCTACACCCAATTCCCCTCAGTTCCATCGGCACAGAATTGATATGTGGGTCAAAATAAAGCCCAGGTTCGATAGTAAAAGCCATCCCTTTGGTGAGCCTATGAGATAAAGGTATGGTATCAGTATCATGAACATCAAGCCCAATCCAGTGAGATACCCCATGTGGGTAAATTTTACGGAAATCTTGATTAGAGAATGTGTAACCAAGTTCTTTAAGCCCTTTCTTTAGCTGAAGTTCGCTGTTTTCATGAAGGTGAAGGAGATTTGAGAATGACCCCCTTTTGGCCATTGCTGAGAGGTTGTTTTTTACCTTTTCTACCAACTCTAGAATACACTTATGTACCTCAGTGACAGTTCCAATAGGGAATGTTCTTGTGAAATCTGATGCATATCCATCAAATTCGCATCCAGCATCCAGCAACAGCGATTCGCCTGATTTCAAACGAGAAGAATTTTCTATATAGTGTAAACACAAAGCATTTTGCCCAGATGCAGCAACTATTGGATATGCTAATTGATCCGCTCCCTGCTTAATACAGTAATGATGGAAATAGGAAGCAATTAAAGATTCTGGCACCCCATTTTTAATTTTCCTCTCCACTTTGCTCATTGAGCTGAGTGTTATAGTTGATGCTTTCCTCATTAACTCAAGTTCAGATGAGGATTTGATCACTCTCAACTGATCAATGTACATAGCAAGTTTATTATAATTACCATTAACTGTTTGTGATGATGGATAGCTGCAATATACGCTCTTTTTTCTTGATTCAAACCATTTTTTGAATTCTGTATCAGGGAAAACTTGATCCACCCCACTAATCTTCTTTGCAATATCAAATTTCATTCTTTTTCCCTCCCAAAGTTCAATTTCAGGATTGGGCTCTGGTAAAAACAACGTTGATTTGCTATTATTCTTTTCTATTGCCAAAATTCCACCCGATTTTTGATACCCTGAGAGATATACCAAATCAGAATGTTGGGAAATAGGGACAGGAACTGTGGGGATTCTTTTCACAGGCTCCCTTCCATATACTATGATGATAGAATTAGTGTCTGGTATCATATTAACAAGCTTATTTCGCCTTTGCGCATATTCAGAAGCAGTTATCATTTTACTAATATGATTTATGGAGAGTTGAGCAATTTCTCAATGTTCTTAGCATCTTTCTGTAGTTTGTCATCAGAGAAAAACTTTTTCAAGATATTATTGGTATTATTGAACGATTTGATTACTTCTGCTGGTATATTGGAGAGTTCCTTCGTTAAATACATAGATAATGAGTTAATGGCTATTGCAGCAATATCAAGCGAATTCGATTGACAATGTTGAAGAGAAAACCCAATAATGAGTTGTGAATAACCTATCAGATCATGAGAAAATGGTATTAATATCTGCTCATATATATTTTTCATTATGAGTGATCTTATTCTTAACAATGAGGGATCATCTGTAAGTTGAATTATTGACGAAAAACACTTTGTTAATATATATGTCCATGAGTTATTATCAAATAATGAAAGCACACATCCATACTTAAGGCATATCTCGAGGATAGTTTCACATGATAACTGTTTGATTTCAACATCATTATGTTGAGAACATTTTAGGAGTGCTTGAAAAATGCCAATCCATTGGTCTGAGTGATCCTTTTCGATTACACTGGAAATTATGGAAAAGAATGTTATTCCGGAAAAAGCAACAGAGCTGGTTTTGTCATTGAGTACAAACGATGACAATACTGGCATAAAGTGAAGTGTGAAATGTTTCATATCTTCCAAATAGTTAACTATGATATGCTCAGCAATCTGGAAACCTCGGAAAATGAGCTCTTCATCATGTGAAGTTCGAACTAAAAGTTGGAATATAACAGTCCATCCTGATTGTAATACAGAATGAGATTCATTTATAATTCTTACAGCACAATCCAGTATTAGTTGTCTGATTGATGTAGAACCCTGACTATTAAATATTTCGAAAAATGGCATAAGAAAATGTTGTTGAAAATGAAAAGCCGCGATTTCTGGTTTTTGCAAATATTTAACTGCTAATTGTCGGATTAAATCTATTGAAGCCTCCGTTATGACTTGATTATTAGAACTTCCAACATAAATAAGGTGTTGACCTATTATATCCCATATCTCTTTCCAAATAAACTTGGGGCGATCAATATTCCAGTGAGCAACATCTCCGAGTCTTTGCAGAGAATATAAACGAGGAGGGTTAGATTCTATTTCTCTTTCAGATATTGCACACAGGGCCTTTACAAAATCGATGATGGACTCACGATCAAGTTTTGATGTTTCAGGAAAGACATTTTCTCCGAGGAGCAAACATTCATTAACAATGGGAATATCTTTCATGTTTTCCATTGCAGAAAGTTCCTCAAGGAAAATCGACCAAGCACCTTTCAAATGATTTATATCTTGTATCACACAATGTATTAGAGCTTTCGTGCATAGAATATTTTTCTCTTTAAGAATGTCACTTCTGAATCTCATTCTGGATAATGAAGCGAAAGCATCCACTAATGTTTTCAAAACATCTTCGATATATGAATGGGATGCTATATGAAGAGCAGCAGATAGACCTCTTAAACACAATGAAGTAATCCTTTCATCATCACTTGATTCTAACGAGATTGACAAAACAGCTAAAACCCCTCCCCATACACTATTGAGCATCGGACCAACTAATAATGGAGATTCTGTCCTTTGGAAACGCCTTTGTGAATTGGGCAAAACAGTTCTTTCTCTAGCTTTCAATAGAGTTGATTGGCATTGTTGCTTAAACAAATCAGCTCTTTGCTCTCTTGTCAAAAGACTGCTGTTTGGCATTACAGAAGGAGCAACAAATATTTTTTCTTTGGTGATGCCCTTATACAGGGCTGTAATGAAGTCATATGGAAGATCTTTTCCTCCATCAATTCCCAAATTATTTCTGATAAATTCATCAAGAGTCATATGCTTAGTAATATTAGGATGGTGCGCATCTGTATGAAGCATTAAAGCAGAATATGCCAAAACATAAACCGTATCGGCACAACTAAATAATCCGGGATTATCATTATGGAACTTGAGACCAAATTGCTCTAATATCCTATCTATTTGTTGAGATTCTCCAGGTATTATAAACTTACTTAAAAAGTTTCGGAATGCAACTTCGAAAAACATATTTGAAAAATCAAAACAGTTAACATATGACTTCAGATACTCTATATTTTGCGGCTTCCCTTCTCCAATTGATGATCCGACACCTGCAGGATCAAGTTGAGGGGTGGAATATAAAAACTGTCCTATACTTACAGGATCGTTTTGAACAATTCCGTTTTCAAGGAAAAACTTAATTCCTTTTGAAGATGATTTCTTAAATACATCAAGGCCTTGAACAAAGATGTCTTTGGCTTTTTTGGCTTCAATTACAGGATTTGTGTCTTCAAGTGATACTTTTTCTTGCTCCTGATCCATTAATTTGAAGTAATCCCATAAATTCTCAAGAATTTGAACGAGAGTATGAAGTGCAGAACTCTGTAATGCTGCCATTCCTTGATTGGGATATGATTTCTTAATAACCAAGTTCATAGAGTTTTCAAATATATTCTTGAAATATCCCGAATCATCACAATCATAATTGACAAAAGCATCGACAAAAAGTTGAGGAGTAGAGGCCATAGAACGCATTACTCGGCATGCTCTCCTTACAGTTTTGTAATCTGGAGATGAAAGTGGAATCGATAAACCAATATCCAAAACCTCATTAAGTCCTTCAAGATAAATATTTGAAAACTTCTTCCAAACAGTCAATAATAACTGTGCTGTTGTGGAAACCAAGCTGAGGTGAGAGTCAAATGTTGCCGCAAGAAGAATAATATGTACATCAGATTTAAGGATTGACTCAAAAAATGGTTTTGAGAACATACTAAATGATGAGTTTAAAATTGAAGTCATAACAAATAAACATAATTCAATGGTTTTCTCATGGAAACTATGAGATTCAAGAGCTTTTGTAAGTGCGTGAATTATAACTACTATATCGACATCATTAATTGTTGCAAATTCAGCATGTTTTGGAATAAATTTAATAATATCCAAGCTATGACTTACAAGAGTGAATGTAATATACTCTGAAAGCATTTCTATTGTCGGAAATCCAAATAATGGAATCGATGAACCATATGCCCCAATTTGAATCCTCATAATTTCGTGAATTGTCATTTCAATAACTTCTGAAACAGTTTTCATTTCAGCTGATATGTTGTGAAAGCTGATTAAAAAGGAAAAAAGCTTATACAATAAATCAGAATGTACATAAAGAAAACCTGAGGGACATAAAAAGCAAGAACTTATAACCTTACAACACTTCATCCGACATTCTTCATTAGCACTAGGAGTTACATTGAATAAATGCTCAAAAACATTCGTTGTTAGTGTTTGTGATGGAAACTGAATAACACTTGCTGATGAAAAAAGAGTTCCAAAATAGTCTATCGAAATAAACTGATATTTTTCTCTATCAATATCAAATGCTATAAAAAACGGCTCAGATAAAATATCCATATTCGGAAATTCTGGATTCGCCGTTAAATTCTCATTTGCAAGTCTCAAAGAATCTCGGATTCGAGAATTCAGCATTATTGAACTACTTGCAAGAGCTCTTGCATGACGAGGATACTGAGAAAAAAGAATCGAAGTCATTTTTAAAAAAACCGTGTAAATTCATGTTCGCGTTTTTTTTGGTTGGAATTTTTATGTGCACCAAATTATGTGTGTAGCTTTGGGATATATTATTTTTCTCCTATATACCATTAATGGGTTCAATCAACAGGTTTTATTCAATAAATGGATTATTGCACCATTTTCATCATCACAATTTCTTTTTTAATCTCTCACACCCTCATTATCAAAATTAGCACAATTATTTATTTTTTGTTTTTTATGAATATATGGTGAATTCATACTTTTGTGCTGATTACTTCGAGATTAAAATTATAAGATATCATTAATAAACTAATTGTTGAATACATGAAAGAAGAACTTGATTACCAATTTCGATTAACCTTAAAGCATTGTTTACAGGATGAACAAAACATGATTTCAATATCTATTCTCAGGTTCGATTTAGGATGGGACAGTTTTTATTTTTTTACGATAGTTTCCAATCAATAAAAGAACTCAAATTGCTCAACTTTTTGTAAACCATCAGTTCAAAATCATGAAAGAACCAACGTTGAATCATGATTTTTACTCTTCTGCTTTTTTGATAATGAGAAAATTGAATTCCAAACCATCTTTTTCCTATATTTGCAAATATATTGAAACAATGTCTGGATTTTCATTTCTCCACCAAATTATTCGCAAACTTGAAACCAGAAGATATTTAAATATTGAACATTGGAGATTAGATGTGCTAAGCTTAATTGATCCGAAACAATTTGATGAAAAAAATATTAGAGCCTTGTCAATTGAAGCTACAAAATATTTTTCAGCCCTTCTCAGAAAAGATCTTCAATATTTCGGGAGCGCTTGGGAGAAAAGAGTGAAATATGTATATAAGAAGTTCAGATTGATATGTAATAACATTCCACAAACTGTGTATTTGTCAGGCATTGCTTTTCAATCTCTTTGCAATGCTCAAAGTACAAGAATTGATTGTAGAAGAGATTTTAATCAATATCGCCCAACTATTAATATGTTTACATATGAAATTGTTCCACCGGCTGAAGAGATACATGAAGATACTCAAGATATCGAAATTGAAACTCAAATCGAAGAACCAAAAGTTGAGTTAACAAGTCATGATGACTCTTATCAGTATGCTGACTCCCCTATATCTGATGAATCGCAGTCGGATGAGGAAAAAATTAGCTCTGTTCCATCAATTGAGTCTCTGACAATCATTGAGAACCCATCAACACCAACAATAGATAATGTAGTTATAAGCAATGATGAATCCAGCGCAAATGCAGTCCAGCATCCTCCAATCAGGAGAAAGGTTATATTCGATAAAGAAGATAATCTTGATAGCACCAGTAGTGAGTCATCTTCAGAAGATGTTTTTGAACCAATTGATCGGACCCAAAAACTTATTAAGAAACAGGAATCTAAAAGAGTTAAATCAATTGAAAAAAAGCCCAAAAAATCTCCCCTATCCGAATCAGATGTTAATAGATTCTTATCTGCACTTTCAAATATACACGATTCAAAAGTTGCAAAACAAATGATTAAGATCATTTCCAAGCACCAACCAGATATTAAGTTCAACAACTCAGAACCAGAAGTACTTATTGATGACCTAAGCATATCATGCAAAATGGATCTGATTAGTTTTCTCAAGAGGGTATATGATGAGAGAAACATGGAGTACCCTACTGTTTAAAAAAGTGTATTATTTTACATATTGTAAATTATTTATGGAAGAAACAATAGAAGGAATTTGCCGCGATCTTTCAAGTTTTCGACTCCAACGATCTGATTTTAAGATCGAAAAGATGATTGCACAGGGTGGATTTGGAAAAGTATATCTTGCAAGTCTTGTACAGAATGGATCCAAATGTGCATTTAAGGAGCTTATTTGCGATAATAATGATGAGCGTCAGATTCAGCTTTTTGCTCGCGAGGTTAGGATTTTAGCTATGTGCGATAATTATTTTTTGCTTCCATTTGTGGGGTTTATTCCTGAACATCCGTTTTCAATGATTACTGAATTCATACCAAATGGATCACTTTACGATGCCCTTCATTCTAATAAGAATCAGATTCAACTTGATGGTACCAACAAAACAATTATCGCCATGGGTATAGCTTGTGGTTTAGCCAGACTTCATTCTTTGAATATCATACATAGAGATATGAAGTCCCTGAATATTTTGTTGGATTCAAAACTATTTCCAAGGATTTGTGATTTTGGGATTTCTAGGTTCGGCGGTGATCCAAATGCTGCAATGACACAACAAATTGGAACTCCTCATTGGATGGCTCCGGAAATGTTTGAGTCTGCAAATTACACTAATAAGGTTGATGTTTATGCATATGCAATTCTATTATGGGAAGTTTTAACACAGCAGACTCCTTTTAAAGGAATGTCAGCGATACAGATTATGACTGGAATTTGTACAAAAAGAGAGCGCCCAGCTATTCCTCCAAATACACCATCTTCTTTAAGGAAGCTGATTCAAGCATGTTGGCATCAAAATCCTGAGAGCCGACCATCTTTCGAAAAAGTATTTAAGCTTTTTGAATCCCATAAAGTCAAATTTGAAGGATGCGACGATGCAAAAGTCACTGCTGCACTCCAAGAAATAACATCAAGTGCACAGTTTTATGGTACTCGAGGACTAATAATGTCTGGTGCTCCAACATTCAGCCGACCAGCTATTGAACAAACCGTAAGTAGTGTATCTCCTTCATCAAATCCAACATCTACATCAATATTTAATATATTAGTATCAGGAAATAATAGTTTAATTGAAGCACAAATGAAATTAATTACCGCCCAAACATGCCAGTTCTTTTTTGAAGCTTTGTGGCATCTATTAACCAATGTTCGGCAGCCAGAATATGTTAAACCCGCATTAATAGCCCTTTTAAAGATATTGGTAATGAATAATGATGTTTTGGCTGATTTTGTTAATCGCCAACTTTATTTATCTTTACCATTTGATACTCAAGATAATATGAACATTTCTTTATCCATTTTGCTACCAGTCTTTGAGAAGCATCCGAATAATGTAACCGCCGATTTAATCAAAATCATTCTTCCTTGTCTTTCATTGGCTGCAGTCAAGATTATCAGACTTTTTGCTGTTTACTGTGAGTCATTTGATAACATTGAGAATCCATGGCAAGTTGCTGATATACTAATTCTGAGAGCAGAAGATTTTATTAATGGGGGTGCATCAATACCTCTAATTCAAATTTTATATCGCTTATTGGTGAATCATGATGTATTCTATGAAGGAAGGAGGGACAATTGTGCTGCTGTTTTTGTGAGATGTCTTTCATCAAATACTTTTGACTGTGTGAAAACAGCATATTCTGCACTAATTGCGATTCGTGTTCCAATTCTAACAATCGATCCCGAACTATTAGTGTCCCACTTGTCGATTGATAATATTGCTCTTGATGTGCTGGAATTGCTTTCAGTATCTCCTCTTAATTCATTGTCATACTCATTGATTCAGAGAGTTGCGGCCTATGCTTCTCTGAACGAGATTGGAGCCCATGCTTTGTGTAGAATGGTGTCATCAAATCAAGGTGCTGCTTCATTTTTGGATGCAGCTTCTATATGGCTTTCTCCAGACACGCTTGCAGTAGAAAATCAATTGAGGGTTTTGTTAATCATATTGTCTTTCCCTGATTTTCGGCCAATAGTTGCTACTCATCCACTGCTTTTCGAATTTCTTTATCGATCAACATCAAAGAATGATATCGAAATTCATACAGCAATTGCTTCAATGATACGACGCCTTCCTTTTTCTGCATCTGATGTTGATCAACTATCACAGCATGGCTTTATCGAGTCCTATATTTCCAAAACTATCGAGTTCAATGATTATAATGGGGTTGTACATTGCTTTTTGTTGATTGATATGTTAAGCCGAATCCGTTTTGTACCCGAATATCTGAAGTTTTTATCATGTGTTCTGGGTACGATTCAGACCACACCCCAACTTCACTCATATGCTTTGAGTTATTTGCTTCTTATGTGTATGAGCCCTACTGCTATCGAGGAATTGAAGCGAATGCGTGTAGCTGATGTTCTTCGAACCGTTACTGTTCAGCCAGAACTCAATCAGTACATGAATGATTTGCTCTCAACTCTTGGTTGAATTTGAAGTACATCTAATAAATCAATTTTTCTATATGCTTAAATAGAAATGAAGTGAGTTCTCAAGTTATTTCGAAAATTCAATTACTTACGATTAATAATGTTATCAATGTGACATAAACTTGGCAACATTGTTTACAAAATTTAATTTATATAATCGAAGCAAAAATATATTTTTCATAAATGCAAAATGAAAAAGACTTTTCTCGGCTCAACGAACTTTTTAACGATCCTGAACCAGATTTGAGGCAAGTTTTAATAGTCAAGAATCTAGTTTCAGCGATTGTAACGCAACAAATGTACGTATACGAGTTTATTTTATTGAATATTCAACATATTTTAGAAATAGGTTTAGAAAATGATGAAAGAGAAGAAAAAAATGTTAGGAGTGGGGCAATGAGTATTGTAACAATGAAATGCGGGCACTTTAATAGCAAGCTTATTTCAAATGAGGACTTTTTAGGCTATTTATCTAATTTTTTACGAGATTTCAATGCTAAAAAACTTGAAAGTATTAAAAACTGGGCTCGAGTAATGTCAAATTGCGTTTTGTTTTCAAATGGAGGAATTCTTGTTAATTTTCCTGAAAGAAAGTTGTTTTTCAAAAGAATTATTCCATTTATACATATAGGAGCCATATATTCTTTGCTTTACCAAATCACAGATGATGGCCACTCAATAATGAATGAATTTTTGGAAAAAACTAGAGCAAGCTCTCAGATATTCGCTTTTATTGGCTCAAACACTAAAACAGAATGTATTTTCCAGCTCTTGTCTAATATTGTTTCGTCATCTGATTCCGAATCAACACTCATTACAGCTTTGGCAAAGCAGGATCGAGTTGATATAATAATGTCATATGTTTTGACGCCTCAAAATGGAAGAGTGCGTGATAGTGCAATGAAGCTTGTTTTCGAACTATGTAGCCACTGTGATACAGATGAATGTGATGAAGATTCTCTTTTCCAAACAGTGTTCATGAAGATAGTGGGTAAATTAAATGAACTAAGTTATTTCATTGAGTCGAAACCATATTGTTATGCGCAAGAAAAAATCATTGAATTAATGATTGGCATGGTTTCTATACTTCCCGAGGTTCCACCAGAGATTTATACAGTGTTGAGTGTTTTATGGAAAAGGATATGGGAGTTTCCATTATTATCGCAATCCCATTGTTCATTATTGAAGCTATTTCGTGTACTTATTCAAACAGAAGGCAAGTGTGAAAATATTTTGGAATCTCTTAGAGTTAAAGGAAGGATTATTGATGCTTTTGCTGATCCAGTTGGGAATCGTATGATAATTGGATATCTGTTTGAGATTTCTAAATCCATAATCGAATCTGAAGAAAAGAGTGAATATAGTCCTGAATGGTTATTGTTTATCAAAGGACCCTATGAATCAATGAAAAGTGTAATAGAAAGGGGATATGGAGGAGAAGTTCCAAAGAAACACAAGCCAGCTTTAGATGAACTTAACATTGAAGGGAATACATTTAATACAGTACAAGGCTTTCCAAGCTCATAAATGATTTTTTATTCAGATTTTTTAATAGCAAATATATGATGATATGCTCCATATAAACCAGTTTTCTCAATAGGGATTGTTTCAATAACTGTTAATCCATTTTGGTTTCCTTCAAAGTATTTCTTTCTTGTTGAAGGTGAGCCATACGAGACTAAAATGAAAAACCCGCCCGGTTTCATCACACGAGAAACTTCTCTAATATATGTTGTGACAGTTTTGCTTGATGTTTCGCCACATATTATTGTATCAAGTGTACCTTTATCAAAAACGTAATCAAATATGGCATTACCAAATTTCAACTTAGTGCAATCAGAAACTTCCCACTCCAATTTAGGTTCAGAAGAGTACCTTGATTTCATTTGATTAATAACAACGTCAGAAAAGTCAATACTTACAACTTTGGAAAACCCTTCTTTGAGGAGATCACACGACATTTGAGAATTCCCACATCCTATATTAAGCGCAATACCATTTGGTTTAATGATTTGCCGAAGAGATCCGTTGATTCTTGTCCAAGGCTGATACCACTCAAAAAAGTCTGTTTCCTTTTCGTACCTACTATTCCAATAGTTTTTTTCACCATAAGCTGGAGCTGGGTGATTAAGAATGTTCTCGAGCTCTTGATCAAGAAACTCGTCATCGAAGTTTTCGCTCATTTCTGGACAACCTCTATTTTACAAAATAATCGGTGATCGTAAATAACTGACACTGCATTCTGTGTTTAGGAAATACTGATATGTACTGCCATCTCTTAGAATAATTAAACTAATGATTATTAGATTCACGAGCACACATTGTACTTTCTCAAACAACAAGGTATCAATTTTTGTTTGCTTATACTTCTCTTCTAGTGCAGGAACAAATTTCAATGGAGGTGCACTTGTCAATAATGCTCTCTAAAAGATGTCATGTTGTATATATTCAAAATTAATTAAAACAAATTATTCGATTTGATTCAGGTTCACTTGAAGTTACTCATTCTTTGATTGATCCCACATGATTAAATCTTTCTATTATCTGTGTGTGGAGGCTTCCTTGAAGAGAATCATTCATTCATATCTCTCTCTGGATCATTATCTCAAACAATAACAAAAAAAAATTCATTTGCCAAATAGAATCACATATCAATTACAATTCTTCAATTCTCTTCATTCAAATGATCATATACCTCTTGAAAAGAGATCAATAAAAGAACAGTCAGAACATGGAGATATATTGAGAATGACATATGAGAAAACAATCAGAGTAACTCAATAATATACAATTCATAGATCTTAAGCTGAATGCATATATACACACCAAATGTTTTAATCGAAAGAGATTTTTAATTGTTGACAAAAATGCAATAAAACAAATCATTTTTAATAGAAATTTCTATGATAATTGGATTTGTCCAATTTCCACTCTCTAAATCCCATATTCAGTCAGATATTGACAAATATCAGTTCTTTGAGAAGCCTCAGCAATTCTTAAAGGTGTTTTTCAAAAAAAAAACATTAATCAAACGGATTCAACGACTTTGGATTTGCTCCATATTTTATTAATGTGGTAACTACTTCCAAAGAAGAATATTCAGCAGCAAAATGAAGAATCGAGTCTCCATTACTCTCTTTAATTTGAAATGATGCACCAGATAGAACTAAAAGATGCAAATAATCATTCTTATTATTCAATACAGCATACTTCAATGGATACATCATGTTAATTAAATTAATTTTGTTGGGATTGGATCCCATTTGTAATAGTGTTTTAAAACAAGAAAATGCTTTTCTTTCTATGCTTTCAATAAGCAATGTATTTCCATTTTGAAGGCGATAATCTGGATATAATCCATTTTGAATCAAATTCTCAATTAAAGAAGTATCATCTTCACACAATATTCTTTGAAATAATGTCTCGAAATCTGATAATTCATTAAGGCCAATGCTCCTCTCTATACTTTTTCTCTCATAGTTCCTTAAAGTGTTGTATACGTGCTCTTTTTGAGATTCGAATTGGCTGTTTAAACTTGTTGAAGGTATTAATTTAATCAGCAAGTCTTCAATAGAATAATCTGCATGATAGCTTAATAATAATGATTCAATTGAATTATATCCTTTGATATTGGAAATCCATAGAGCTGATAAATAATCGATAGAAAAATCCCTTTGATAATTATTAGTAAGCAAAAAACCTACAATATCAATTCTATTCTGTTTTGCGGCATTAAACATCAATAACTTCCTAGAATAGTTATTTGATATTTTAAAACCATCAGCCATCAATGATAAAGCATCTTCATACCTTGCTTCCATTAGAGTCCTCCTAAACACGTTGGGACTAGAAATTTTTGGCAAAACGTAACCATTTTGTTTAAATATTTTTATTATTTCATGATCCCGTTTAGATATGGCAATGATTAATGGAGTTTCTCCCATTTGATTGAAAAAATCATCCTTGAATGAATAGTTAATCAAAAACTCTACTATTCTTACTTGATGATGCATCACTGCCCAGTGCAGGCAATTATTTCCATGAATATCTTGGTATTCAAAGACATTTGCATTAATATTATAATTCTTGAATAGTTCAACATTCCCATTCTTCGCAGCTAAATGAAATGGGGTTATACGATTTATATCGAAAAACCCCCTCGGGAAAGAATCAAAAATAAATGGGTAAAGTTCAAAATTTGAGTATTTTGCAATGACATGACTACAACTCCGGCCTTTCAAATCAAAAATAAACCTATCAGCACCTTCATTAAGCATATGTGTGAAGCTCAAATAATCAAAGTTTTTTGAAGCATAATAAAGTGGAGTTCTTCCTTTTTTGTCAGGGAAATTTATCAAATTTGGATGAGATAATAACAATAAAGTAAATACAATATTCTTATTAATACATGAATAATGAAGAGGCGTACGGAAAGAGAAATCAAATACATTTGGAGATGCTCCATTCGAATAAAGAAGGTATGAACATGGATTATTACCTGATTGAAGGGATGTTATAAGAGGAGTTCGGTTGAAATCATCCCGAGTATTCAAATGGCATCCATGCTTTATTAGAATTGAGGTCATCCTAATATTTTTCATTCTTGTTGCTATATGAATTGGAGTTTCAAAACTTGCATTTAATTCATTTATATCAAAATCTTGTTTCAGCAAAGCTTCAAGTAAGAATTGCATATTGTTTTTGCACGAAAAATGAAGCAAATTATCCCCATTTCGAAATATATACTTGAAAGTACTCAAATTGGTACACAATGAACAAAGAATACTCTTCACATGTTCAAAAATGGAGATATTTGATTTAATCATCAATGAAGGCAAACTACTAACTAAATTACTATACTTTTGATATATTGAAGCCAAAAGATTAATGACAGTGATATCGTCATCCAGATGGTCGTTGGATGCCCCATTTTTTACCAAAGCATCAACAACATACAAATTTCCCCTGAGTGATGCAATTACAATAGGTGTCAGCCCGTTTGAATCAGATTGATTAATACTTTGACCAGACTTTTGAAGATATTGAATAAACTCAGATAAAACATCGGAAGAATATTGAGGGCTCTCATTTCCTTCATATTTTACAGATGACATTGAATGATGGAGTGTTGGAAAATCTGGATCATTTGGAACCACCGATACAGAATGCTGTAACAAAATTTGAATGTTAGAGTACATATTGGAGGCAATTCCATAATCAATTGGGCGCAAGCCAAAACTATCTATGGAATCAATATCAAACCCCTTCAAGATCATTCTGTTAACAATTTTTGGAGTAGAATACTTCATGGATAGATGAAGAAGTGGAAGCTGAACAAAAGGGTACTTCGAAAAGAGACCTATTTGAGTTTTTAAAGCATCACCATCAATAAATATCCCAACAAATTGATGCATCAATTGAGTTTTTCCTGATGCTACAGAATGGAGTTTCCTCATTTCAATATCATTGTACCCTCCTAATAATAAGCAAAATAGGAGGCCGAGAATATCAAACTTCTCTACAAATGACAGAGCCATAGAAAATGGAACCACAGCGCCGTGTTTAACCAATTCTAGACCAAATAAAAACTGCTTCTCAAATACTTTGGTACTGGATACTGTTTCTAAATCTCGAAAAGCTGCCCTATCATTAAGAGAATGGATGAGCGAAGTTGATGAATCAGATTCAATAGCTATTCTAATTGGTAATTGTCCGTTAAAAGAGGAATTGGGGTCGATATTGTGGTTTAAGGCTAATGATAGCAATGCAAAATCCTTATTCGTAAGTGCATCATGAACTATAGAGTAACGGTTTTCAATAAATCCGGGGAGGCCATGATCAAATAAGAACTCCAGCCCTTGGTAATTCTTTTGGATAATCATTTGGCTAATGATTTCGTTGATTTGTCGAAATTTTGTTTCATTCAAATATTTTAAAAGAAACAGGCAATTACTTTCACTCATATTTTGTTCAATTATATATGATATAAAACCAGTATTTGCATTAGAATACTCAACTGAATTTGTTTTTCGAAATATATCATCAAATACAGATAACCCATTTATGGATATGATTTTTTGAATCTGTTTGCGGGTCAATGATGCAACATAATTTAGCAATAATTGGATAATTTGTCCTTTCTTCAACTCGATTGATAAATCCATATATGCAGTTAATTGTTCTTGGGATACTAAAGGCAATTTTTTGACAAAATAGATATTAAACGAGTAAAAATCTCCCTTTCTCAACAAATATTCAAGAACATCACCTCCTTGGTAGAAATATGAGAAAAGTAGATCAAAACACTTGTAAGACATATTTTGTATAGATACATCTAAAAATATATCCAAATCGTCCAAAATAAAGGAATTTCCATACTCTTTGATAAAAACATCGACCATTTCTTTAGAGTTCTTCATTATTGCCCTAATCATTGGTGTATTTTTTTGATTGTCTGTTTTAAGATCTGGTTTCCATTTATTTACAAAAGAAAATAAATTGTCTTGATTACCATTTTCAACCAAATAATGGAGAAGAGTTTTAAAACCAAAGTAGGGACACCAAAATAGTCTTGATCATTAAGATCTCCATTTTTTCCAATTATTAATTCTAAATTGCTATTCGTGAAATTTTTGCAGCAGAAATGAATTGGATACCGAAAAAAAAAACACAAACACCAACATTAAAAATTAAAAAATAACATCAGAGATTCTAAAACCACAGCCATTTTCAACAAGATAATAGATAATCTTCGATGAGTTATAGTAAACTGCTGCAGATATTAATGGGGGATGATTTCTTAGAAATTCTGGAACAGAAATATCATTAAAATGTAAAAGACTATTAAAACCAAACATACTCGGCACTACTCTTTTAAACCCATCAATTCTATCACCCAAAATTAATGAAAAAAGCTCATTATGATTCATAAAATGTCAGTGATATAAAAAACACTTTACTCAACTAAAGAATCTGGCAAATGACAAACACATATTGTACCTGATTGAATGATTTCGCTTCGGGACATTGATGATTTAATGGATATATTCATAATACAATTCATATTTTCCTGGTCAAACTTCTTTTGTTGATTAATCGATTGTCTATCAAAGTTAGGGATTTCATAGAAGAGTGGGATTTGAATAATATCTTGAGATTCTATATTTGAACTAGAAACACTGACATAAAGGCTCGGTAATTTCGATATAAGAGTGGATTTTTGGTTAGGAATTGTGATTGAAAAACTAGAAATATCAAAATTCGCTGCAACAATCGAGATGCCATTTAAACATAGATCAGAATGTTCTGTTTCAAACTGGGTGGCAAAAACTAACATTCTTGGATCAATACTTTTCCGAATTGCAATTTCAATCATATAGCTTTCAAGGAAACCTTTCAAGTTATGTATGCATCTTACGTCAATAATATGGTTTGTATTACCATTTTTAATCCAATCATTTATGAATTTATGCCTTTCTTGAATTAGTGAAATGAAGCGTACAATCTTATAAACACCTCCAAAGCCAAAGTAATCAAGCCATTCTTGTGGAACATAGTCAAGCGCAAGTTTATCGATAACTGTTTTTACCCTTTCGCTTATAGACATTTTTACTTTTCTTAAAGAAGAATTAAAAATATGAATTTCTTCTAAAAGGAAATGAGTGAGAGGTGAGATACCAGATTCAAATGGTGAACTAATTTCTGATGGAAACATAACTAAAAGACTATCGAGCTTTGCCGAAAATCCATGCAATGATAATTTTGGAGTAAATGATTGTGTAAATGTCCTAATTAGCCAACGACTTAAGTTCCAATTCTTTACATTAATCGGAATACTCTTTGATTCATACAAATTCTCAAAACCCGAAAAAATAGGCATTGATAAAATAGTTCTATCAAATACTTTCTGATCATCTTTCTCATTTCCAGCCCATGATTCTCTGTTCACAATTCTCATATTGGCAAAAACTTTTTTCCCTTCCAACAATCCGGATCCAAATACAATCTCTATATCATTATAAATTCTGATATGATCATAAGTATCATCAGATATGGAAGTTGATACGACTGAGTGGATAAATTCAACAATATTTCTTATAGGAATAGCATCTTGATTGGGAAAACTGGAAACATAACTAAAAATTATTTCGGATAATCTTCTTATATTGGTTTCATTTATATTTTCAATATAAGAGAATCCCATTGGCACATTAAAATACTTAAGTTTGAAAACAGAAAAGAGATATGTAAGTCCATACCTAATTCGATGATATAAGTGGGAATTCTCTTTGATTTGTGATATTGATTGATGGTTTCCATAAACTTGCTGCATGTAAATACGAATGGAAGCCAAGTTTTCGAAATGCAAATACTTGCATTTATTATATGCATATGGAAGGGAAATCTGATTTGAAGTTATTATGACTAATCGAAAATCAGGATTGGGATTTTGAATGAGTTCATAAATCTCCATTAAGAAAGACAAATAGTCTGAGGAGGAAGAATTAAGAATTAAAAGAACAATCCCTCCATTTATAATTAACAGCCTAATCTCCTGAATAATTCTCGAATACCAGCCATTGTCAATAAATAGAAAATAGCTCTTATAGGTATAACTTTTAATAGTTCTTAAATATGTATCCACAATGGAGAATACCTCTGTCTGTCCTTGTGTATCAATAATTACTGGAATTGATGGCTTGGTAGATAAAATTGAAGTGACTTTCAAATAAGAAAAGTAATTATCAAATGATTCTCCAAACTCATTTGTCAGTAATTGAATAATAAATGGAAAAACAGAACCAATATTTAAATATCTAGCCTGAGAAACGGATTCAATTGAAGAAATATCTCTTGATCGCATATCAAGATTACTAAAAAGTTCGTTAAACCAATGAGAAACTATATCATCAAACAAACTTGAGGTTACTTGAATATTATTACACTGTTTTAAATACACAATAACAAAAAGCAAATATAATCCATGAGAAATGGGAATATCGGGTAATATATAACTGAGAAAACTATGACAAAGCATTTTTCGAATTTTTTTAGATTCCTGTTTTGACAGATCGCATACACCAATATTGCGGAGACAATGAACCATATTTTCAACAAAACTGTCAAACGACATTAACCTAAACCCTGATATTTGAGAATAATATCTAGAAATTGAAATCCAATAATAGTATTCTTGATCAACAATCTTCATATAGGGATTTGTTATCTCCTTGATTTGATTGTTAAAACTGTCATAATCCAATCGATCATTTAAAACGCCTAGAAGGCTAGCTTTGGCTCGTATTAAGCCACTAAACGCATCTGTATCTGAGAGGAAGTCATATGATTCTGTCGATTCCAATGTTAAAGAAATATTGTTCAATATTTCCAGTGTTTCTATCTCAGATTTGGAAAGTCTGATTTGTTTTGATATCTTTATACTTCTCAAATCAGAAAGTTTCATCAGATTATCTTGATCAAAAATTTTTGTCATCTCTTTTAACAAAATATCTTTTATGGAAGATAAATTTGAATAACTGGTGTCAATAATTTTGGTTCTGGAACGCAAGTCAATTGGGACAAGATTTGGATTTTTCAGAGAAGATGACAAAAACATCTTGAATTTGTGGCTTTTTTCAATTATTCTAGATCCAAACAGTATTTTTTGGGTAGAATTAGGAGAAAAAGATTCAATTGCTAATAATTCAGAAAGAATTGGATTGTGATAATTGACATCAGTTATTAGAACCTGCTTCCCAGTTTCTATGGACATTTCTAATACATCAAATAATTTACTCGAATACATTGAAACTTCCACAAAAGAACTGGGTTTTAATCCCTTTTTAAGTATACCAATTATTATACCATCAGGATCAATAATTAATGGAGGTCTAATGGCCATATCCATTATTAAGAAGTCAAGCTGTGTATCAAGAGACACACTATTATCCGAATAAATCAATCCTTTTGCAAAATCAAAAAGAGATATCCACACAAAAGTTTGCTCAAATATTGTCTTGTCACTAAATTTCACTGAGGATCTCAACAATTCTTCTTGAACATAAATGATAAGTTCATTCATAATTTCGGAATTACACAAAGAGTAAAAAGATATATAAAAAGCAATTAAAACAGAATCCCCAAATATTATTTCAATAATTTCGTTAAAAGATGATGCAATAGAGAGCCATCGGTTATCTAAAACATCAAGCCCATCTAATAGAACAAAATATTGACCCCTTTTTGATATTAAATTGCTAAGACCATTTTTGGTAACGGAAATTTTCGCAACTTGGGTATGAAGTTGTTGGGCCTCATCATCTATAGCTTCCCTCACTTGATAAATTGAATCCTTTTCAATATTAGCATCAGAAATCTGACTCTTCAAAGTTTTTGATTTACTATTGAATTCTTTCTCATACTCATCAATTTCTGCTAGTGATTTGGCATATTCAATGGAATCGAAAATCCATTGATGAATATCTCCCAAAACAGGTGAAAATTCACTAATATTGGTATCTGATAATTTCAATGAATCAACTCTATCTCGAATTAATGATAAGACCCTTTCAGATATTGTATTATAATTCATAGTTAGTACTGTTTGATACAATATTTTTGGATCATTTAACAATTTTTTCCCATAAGGATCCATTTTTGATGGAAAACCAAATAATAAACACATACACTCAATAATTAAAACAACTGGTGCTAAATTGGAATATTCAATAACTTTAATTATTGACTGATGCGGATTACCTATAAGTTTCTGGACAGACAAATCAATATTAGCTTTGTTTTGAATAATTTTTGACTTTTTATATAGTAATTCTTCTTCAAATTGATTTAAGACAGTAGTTTTTTCAACAATCAACTTTTCAATTCTTGCCAGCCGAGCTTTCAAAGTTTCTCTTTTTGCATCAATTTCACTGAACTTCCTGTTCTCTTCTTCATCAGAAACATGAATTTGAGGCTCAATTTGCGATATTTGAACATTAATATCCTGAACTTTTGACTCAATAGAGGTGATAAAATCAACAGATCTACTAATATATTCATTTTTCTTTCTTGCAGATGTGATTTTATTTAAATAAACCTTTTTAAATACAGAAAGAAAATCATAAAATAGTAAAGGACTATCAAACCCAATAGCTGATGAGGCATGAAGATATATTCGGGAAATAGACCTTGCGAAATCATTTGTTTTAAAAGTTAAAAATGTTTGTACTTTTTCTAAAAGCAAAAAGTCTTCCGCACATTGTTGATAAAACCCAACCTCATGATTAGATATTCTTATTAAATCAAATCGGTAAAATAGCATCCTGTCAAAGTTTTCATTAACTTTAAGGATAAAATGAAGCCTTTTTTTTAAATCCATTGATATTAAACTTATAACTGTTAGAAAATCACTCTTTTGAATCTTGTTCAAAGAAATATATTTGGTTATTAATCCTTGAAGACCTTCTTCTGAAAAAAATGGAAATATGTCATAAAACTGATACAAATGAGAAAGCAGAGGTAAAGAATATGTACAAAACACATAATCAATAAATACTACGGACTTTTTGTTCTCAAAGAGACACTTTTGAATGATTGATGATAAATCTGAGCATAGTTGGTTAATTTGTTGTTTTTTCTTAATTATTTTTTCTCGCTTCTTGACCTGATAAAAAATATTCCCTAAAGAAAAGGAAGTGAAGAATGACAAAGAAAACCTTCCAGATCCTTCTCTTCCTTGAATTATAATATTCTTCCCAGGAATAGATAGAGATCTATTCAAGAATATCCAAATATCAATAATTGGACGAAAGAACAATAAAGATGATTGATACCCAGTTTGAGATCTAAAATGATTCAACATAAATTCAAGTTCTTCCCTCACTAGATGAGGTTGATGGCTTGTAAAGTTTGCATTAATCTTTCCTTCATCATTTGTTTCAATTTCAGGATACACGTATACGTTTCCATTAAAAATTGCACCATAGCAAGCCCTTACATGGGGATTAGTAAAAGTTTTCTGGTATAATGTATTGAAAGAGCGATTCTCATCAACAGTGACAAGCTTATGGGTATAAAAATAACGAATTTCGGATAATAATGCTCGAACAAATTCAAGATTATCCGAATCTATTGGTTTAGAATGGTTCTCATAAAACACCAAAACCTCTAAAAATGACAAGTAATGGAAGAAAGTCTTTCCATTAATCTGAAGACCATCAATTAGTTGATATGTATATTGTAAAAAGCTTGAAGAAAACCCTAAATTTTTGGATATCTGAGAAAAAATATGTTTCTTTTGGTTGCCAGATGGTTCTTTTAACCTTATTGGAATAAAATTAGATACAAATCTAGCAGGAAAAACCTCATTGTCATTCGAGATTGCTATAACAACCATGTTTGAAAGTTGGATTTGATTCAATATTTTTGGATCTCTTTCAGAGCATTTATAGATAGTACCTGTGGTGACAATCATTCTGATAAACTCCATTGCATAAACATTATCAGATGTAATACCTTCAAATATTAGAGCATAAACATTGTTGGATTCTTGGGATAAAGATTTTTTTGACGTTAATGAGGTACATAAACTCATATAGGACAATAATGATTGCCCAGTCGAACTTTTTGTAATGGGAATGTATACTGGAATAATGTTTGTTTCTTTTTCAAAAAATAATCTCAATAATGATTTCTTCCCTGACATTAATGGACCATATAATAACACATGTTGCTTAATAGCAAATGCAATCTTAAGCGTGAAAAATATGGGCAAAAAAATGGGACAATTGACAACAAAATCATCATGGGAAAGATTTTGTGACTCAAAATGTCTGAGAGGGATTGGTAAAAGATCTGAGATAGAATACGAAAATGGTTTGAACTTATTCTCCGAATAATATACTGATTGAAACGATGGCCTAGGGAAAGTATTCCAATACTCTTCTGTGACATGAAACCCAACCCAATCAGAAGGTAAATCAATATGAAACTGTTTTCTTATCCAAAAGTCAAATTGAACGGCTTTCTCAATAGGCAAAACAGAACCATAAATCAGGAAAAATGAATGAAGTAAAATAATCCGAAACTGGGATTCTGAGTTTTCATTAATATGAGATTGTATAAAATACTGAAAAGCAAACAGAAGAATTCTCTCCAATAAAATATCATCTATTATTTCATGAGTGAGAAGAAATGGTGTTGATTGGCATTTTTCATGATAATCAAGTATTCCAGAATCTATATAATCAAGTATTTGTGGTGCAATATCCAAAAATACATGTAAATATACTTTATAATACTCTGATAGATAAAGATTATTCTTCCTTGAAGATCGATCAAAAATACTAGATAAGCATCCCTGTTCGGTGTTATTTGAACCAATGTGTTTCATTGGTAATAACCCCACATAAGAAAGGATATCAGGGGAGATGTTTCTAATTGAATCGGTTTCAATAATTATATGAATCTTATCATTGTTCATTTTAGTAAATGAGCTTAAATTAAGATCAGGTTCATCATTACTTGCTACTATGCTTTCAATGATATAAAACAACTCTCTATCAATAGGGCCATTTAAACATAAAATGGAATTCTGATCAGAATCATTTGACAACATATTTTTGAGAAAAGAATGAATCATACCAAAAGACCATGACGGTCCATCTTTTCCATTTTCCATTTTACCAAAGATTTTGTTTTTTGGATCACTGGATTGGAAAAGAGTCAATGATTGAAATGATTGTCCCAAGTGCGTATACATCTCGGATAGAAACTTTAACATAGTAGATTTTCCACTATTAGGAGGACCATATATAATAACACACCGATACGTATTCAACAAAAAAAACAATTGTTTTGCTTGTCTTACCAAATAATCCCTAAGTGAGCTATTTTCACATAACATTGTGCCTATGTTATATACTATGTCAGATTCAGAGTTCTCTAATTGGCTTATATCACAAATAATACTCTCTTTAAACTGCAACATATCATCAAAAACTGGGAAATAAAAATGTAGAGTAACAAAAAATGATTCAATGCTATCAGGATTAATTATGGAATTCAAATGTGTATAAGTTGATTTAGCAATAAAAAACTCTTCTTTAAGCAAATCATCATTTAAACTAGGATAGTTATACTCAATATTAATACTTCTAAGCAGTAATTTTGAAGCAGATTCAATTATCTTGAATATAAATCCAATTGATGATTGAAACGGTAGAGTATTATAATGCAACAGGGTGTATTTAACTATACTTACTACACTTCGAGCTATTTCCGAAGAAAACCGGAATCCAAGAGATAATAGTTTGGTTTTGGCTAATAAATTAACTTCTGGAGATAGCAAAAAAACTGGCTGAAGAACGCTTGATAAAGCATCAGGAAGGTGAAAGCTCTGAAAACAATTTGATCCAGTAAAAACTATTGAAAAAGACTCATCAATCAACAAATTATGATTGCCAAACAAGAATGAACGAGAATTTTCCTGTTTGATCCTACAAATTTGGAGGAGTTGTAGATAAATATCTTTAATAATAACTGGATTACACTTATCAATCCCAAGAATAAGAATCCAGGATCCTGTTGAAGCAGCCCCTGCGATATATCTTAATATAGATACTGAGCTTTTTTCTTGGTAGCTTGGAGAAAAACAAATGAATTTTCCAAAAAGAGAAGCTAAAGTACTCATAAGCTTTTTTCTTCCAGAACCTGATTGTCCAAGAACATAGGGGTTCGAGGATGATAGTATTGATGCCAAAACAGATTGCACTTGATTCTCTGATGATTTCAACATAATGAATGGCTTTATGGATCCCCAAAACTCATAACCAAAAGTATAGCTTTGGCTATTAAACTCAATACTCATTGAACTGTTGCTATGATTATACCTCAGTTTCAAATAATTCATCCAATATTGTCTTTGTGAATAATTTGGTATTCTTTGTGACATACAAGAGGTGAGTTCAATTTGGTAGGATAACAGAGATATAATTGATGATAATTTTTGAATTATTTCCCATTTCATTTCTTTATTAACTAATGATAATACACTTTTAACTCTGTTTGAGAGAGTTTTTTCATAGTTCTTAAATGTATGCACATTATTTTCAAAATTATTAAAACATTCATCAATATCTCTCGAAAAAACGGCATACAAAGAAATAATTACTATATGAAAAGGGAAATTCATTATCCATTCATGAATACTAGAGTGAAAAAAACCATGATAACAATCAGATAATATTGAATGCATTGAAGATTTCATTGTATCAACTAAAGTATTACACCACGATTCTGTTGATGAAGTTACAGCTAATCCTTTCGAAAAATGCAATATGTCTCCAGTTATTCCAACCATAGAGTAAACCCTAATTCTCCCAAACCCAGAATTTGTATCATTAATAAAAATATCAGATTCTGATTGCTCAAGATAGTTTGTATTGAATCCTTTCACATTCATAAAAACACATGAAATAATTCTGGAAAAAACTTCAAAACTGTTTGTCGAAAACAAAGTTAAAACATCATCATCACACAAAAAGAATAATCTCGGAAATAACAATCTCTTATTATCAATATATTTCAGTATTCCGGATAAAAGATTTTCAAGAATTAAATTATTTTCTTTGAGCATCTCGAGAATTGATGGAAATGAACATACATTAAATAATGATGTATCGTCTAATGAGTGCCTTAATAAAGAGATCCATCTCCTTTTAACAATATTAAATTGAGCAGCTAATGAATTGGATTTTTCACTCGAATCACTTTTTAAAAAAAAAGTTGATACAATAGACCAGTTAGATTGGAAAACTTTCCACACTTCCAAAACTTGAGCAAAATGTTCTAAAGAAGAGCTTAATGACATTATTGAATCCTTTAGCCCAATAACAAATGGCACCGAGAGCATTCTATGTATTTGAAGCTGAGAATCATAAATTTCAGCCAAAATAGGATAAGTATTTCCTAAAACAAGTGTATCTGGTATTTGTTTTGGATTAGGCAGAATTGGTAACCGAATTTCCTTCCACCTATGCAACAATGACTGATACTCTGATTCTAATCTAGCTTCTCCTTGAGCAGTTATCGAAATTGTTTCGATCTGTTCTTTTCGTTGAAGTATTCCAAGAGTAATGAGCTCATCTATTCTAATCTGGGCATAGTAAGCATTTGATTGTCCGCATTCATCAAATAACTTGTTCCAATGATGAATGAGCATCTTACTATTTGAAAGGAGCTCCAATTCATCAAGAAAAGGGAGAATATTATTCAAACGAAGTTTAAGATTCTCGAGAAGAGGATGAAATGAGCGATTTCCTTTTGAGAGAAGATGAAGAGAAAGATCCATTTTTTGAACCATAACACTGAATTCGCTTATATTAATACTATTAAATGGAACTGTAAATATAATTGTCTTAATATTATGCCAATCTTTTGAAGCTTGATATAGTTCCAATAAAAAATCTATTTCAGACCGAATTTCTTCATAAATGCTAAGATCAGCAAAATCAACAGATAAAACTCGTTGGAACCGAGATAAAAGACCAATATCATGTTGAATTGAAAGAAGTTCTACATTTATAATCCCCATACCTTTGATAACCTGATCAACATCAATGGATTCTACTTGAACAGGGAAATCCTTGACTTTTGCTTTGATTAATAACAATTGTTGATACATATTCATCACCCTATTATTAAGTTCTATGGTATATCCTTTTTCAAACTCTTCTTTTATGGCTATTGCAACTGTTTGATCAGTCAAAAATTGTTTAAAATTTCCCCGAAGAGGACTTCTCATATGATCAATACTGGTTGAACCAAGACCAAATGACTCAAGAAGTGAGTACAAATCATTGGAAAAGTCAATTTCATTACTAATAAAGAAAGTAATTTTCTTAACAAGAAATATAAATTCAATATTACTCACAAATTGCAACAAATCAGAAGGTTCTTTTTTCAATCTTTTTGAACAAAACCTAAAGATGCTGTTAATCCTTTCAATGCGTTTTGATAATAACTCTTTGAGTGAGTAATTGAGACTTTGCATTGATTTTGCAGGAATTGGGGTGAGCTTAGATCTTAAGGATTTGCTGTCAATATATATCGCACCTCGAACTGTACAGGCGCGGAATTGATTTAAAGATACTTCTTCTTTTTTGAATCTTTCAACATCATTTCTTATTGTAGAGAAATCAATTATTGGTTCAGTTGAAGGATTATAGCAAACAATTTCACTTTCCCTATCAAAATCAGAAGCATAATCAGCAAAATTAAATTCAAATGATTCCCCTCCTCTTGGGTGTATATAATCAAGAGGATTCCAAGATTTACCAATTTGAAAAATGTTATAGAAAGCTTTAAAGCCTTGTGAATGAACTTCAGCTTCGCTGTAAGATTGCTCAATAACGCTAATTATTGATCTATTGATGAATGAAAACTCAGAGTTGGTAAATATGATACTACGAATGGATGGCCCAAACGTCAAGAGATTCATAAAATCAGAATATGTTTCTCTAAGATGGGGCCTCAAAGCTGACGATGCACGTATCATTGGTAGTGAATCGACACATAAAATAGAATCTTCCAGAGATCTTTTTATATTTTCAACGAGCTGATCTAATGAAGGGGCAAAAACCAATGCACCATTATTAGCAAAATTTAGTTCTATTTGAAATATGGCACACATTTCTTGGGATATTTGCTCTTTGGCAAACCTCCAAGAGTCAAGACATGCTTTTTGCAAATCTTCAAGAATTATATAATCAACTAACCTCACAAAGTTACCAAAAGATAAAATCTCTTCATGCATAAGGGCTGATCTCCTCCCTTTTTCTTTAGTGATAAGATCTTGGGTTTCTAATAAATACCCTAAATCTGGAACTTTGTTTCTTTTCCCATAAAGATCAGATTCTGTAACTTCAATCTTGGATGGATCCCTTATTAGGTAATCCAAATTCAATAGGATTTCGATAGTTTCTCCAATGTATTTAGAAAATTCAACAGAAAGTTTTTCAAAATTATTTTTGTAAGCAGTTTTAAACTCGTTCAAAGTGTATTTTTGCTGAGGAGAGAAACATAAAAGATAATTTTTGATGATAGAATCACAACTATCTTTTCGAATGTTGATCAATGATTCTGCAAATTCTTGATTAGAAAACATTGTAAATCCATTTACTTGCTTGGATATTTTTAAAAATCTCTCTTTTTGTAGAAACCTTCTCCATATTTTAAATGTCTTCCAAAAAAAATATAACTTAAAAAACTTAAGTTTTCTGATGCCAGAAAAAATTGATGCTTCACGACACCAGTTCTCAAGAGAAATAGAGTCAGTATTGCCATCAGGGAGAACTTTTGTTACAATATTGGCAGACATGGTAAAAAACTCAGTGCCTATATCAGAATGTGGAACTTTTTTAAGCTCATATGGAGAAAAATCAGGATCATTTCTAGATTTTTCATATATCATATAAATAAACATATGCCCAGTGCCATCTTTATGTTTGAAGAAATATGAAACTGGATCATCGGAGAATTGAAGAGAATTTAATTCTTTTTCATATTCTCTTTGATTTAAAAACACTGTATTAGATGCCAAACTTGGAATTTTCGACCGTAACCTTGGTTTTAGCATAGTCTGACCAGTAAAGTGTTTTTCAATTTTGCTCATTGTTGCGTTGCTGCTTGGCGTTTTTATATCACGCCTAATTTTCGATGTTTTTCGATGTAAAGCAATTAAACCAGGGGTGCTATCTGCAAAAACAGAATCAATTGTAACATCTGATGAATCAATTACAAATTCTTCTGTATAGTCATTAATACTCTGACTATCAAATAATTTTGTTTGAGATATTGACGAAGAGGGACGTTCATTATTCGGATCAAATTGGGAAAACTCAGTATTTTTCATTAATGTTAAATTTCTTCGTTATATTGAAATGAAATGATTATTGTTCTCTACAATAGATAAATGAAGAAATGGAATATCTTAAAACTCTATAAAAAATGGAATTACTTAGCCTCCCAATACCCACAGATTTTTCGAAAATATGCTTATTATATAAAGATTATAAAAGATTTGTATATAATTCCTGGATGATATTATCATATGATGCTCTTAAACAAAAAACTTCGACTTTTTATTCACAATTGAAAACTTTGCAGAATTCTAGAGACCAAAAAAGTATAATAAGATTATCAATTGGTGTTAGATTATTAGGGAAAGTACGTCCACCATATCTAGAGGATTTGATACAGATCTTGATTTTTCAGTTTCCAATTACTGACCCGTTAGCGTCACATTTTGCTTCTTATATTGTTTCTAGATTCTGCAAAAAGAAATTTTTTAAAGATATATCAATATTTCACTCTTTGATTAATAATTGTTCAGAGTGGATTAGTCCACCAAACTCAAGGGCCAAAATGCGGAGCGCAATTGATGTGTTGAAATGGTTTTCCTCAATTCCATCATCATTGTTGCTATCTATTCAGCAACAGGTTTTATCAGCACTAGCAAATGGGATCTTTTCTTCATATTCTGATTTCCGTGATCAGTGTTTCGAAATTGCAAACTCAATGTTATCGAGAATACATCAACCTCATCAATTGGATTTCTTGAAGAATAAAGCTGAAATAGGAATTCAATCCAAACAAATGGAGTCATTACATGGTGCTTTATTATCATATTCATTATTATCAAAGCATCATCCAGCGTTAGATGATCATGTGATTTCTGAACTTATGGAGGTCGCAAAGAATCAAATGAACAACAAAGAAAAGTACATAATTTCTGCTTCGATACGACTTATTATTTTCATGGCACCATTTTGTCCCATATTATATAGAAACCATTATTCGAACTTGATCTCTGAGATATTATTTTCATCAGAAAACATGGAATATCTTAATCATCTAATTTACATATTTGAATCATTTCCTGATACATTATCAATGAAATCATCATCCATCGTTTACTCAATATCCAAACTCTTTTCCTATAAAAATGATGAATATTCGAGATTAGCATTCATGATACTTGAAGGATTTATGAATTGCATGCCTTTAGCTTTTGGAGAAAAGTGTCCAGAAATTGCCAAAACTATAGTAATTTCCCATTTAACCCCAGAATTTGCCACTATTGGTGCAACAGTGTTTTCTTTGTCGAACAGGTTATGGAATTTGATTCAACATGGAATATTCTGCAATATTCGTAGAGAAATAGAGAATCGTCCCATTACTTGTTTAAAAATTATTTCGAGCTGTCCTCGATTTCATTCAGAATATTCTGAGTCATTAATTCCGATTATTCGCTCATTGATGGATTCCAAATCTTTAGAAATAAGATCGCTATGCCCATCAGCAATGGTGTCTTTAATTAAAAACAGCCATCCAAACCAAATTGCCGAGCTTGCATTTACTTTATTGTCAAAAGCTATAACCGAAGAAGTTGTTATTGTCAGAGTTTCATTAATTCATTCTCTAAATATTTGCGAATTGGAGACCGTTTCATGCCCAAGAACATTACAATTGCTTTCAGTTTTGTCAAATGATGAATCAACTCGTGTAAAAAATGCCACAATAGAGCTATTATGTAGAATTGCAGATATTAATCCAATGATGACCTTTCCTATCCTTAGAAAAGCTATTCTAAATTCTCTCAATCAAATACTTAATTCATTAACATTATCAGTCCACGCAAATTCTACCAAATACCTGTCAAAGATAATCAAAACCTGCCAAGATATTCTACCTGTCTATATTCCTGTAATACTACAAGCTTCCTTAACATTTTTAAAGAACAGATTATGCTTATCTTGCATTCTTCTGAATAATGAAGAGATGCGTCTTGTACCCCATTCATTTTTTGAAAGATTTGCAATTAATCGAATTTCCATTGATTTAATATCCTGTATATCTCTAATTTTTTCTCATTGTCACTATCTGATTTCTGAAAGTGTCGAAGAAATTGTTGTTTTATTTTTAGGTATTATCGAATCATCACCTGAAAAGGGGATATCTCTTGCAATACTCAATGCTATTTGTATGATAATAGATGTTTATGGTTTATCAATATTAGATAAGATTCCAAATTTCTGTTCTACTTTGTATTCAATGGGTTCTAGGTTTATCTCAAAAAAGATTCAATCATCCTTGTTTAAGCTTCTCGGCAGGATAGGACCAAGAGATCCATCGGTGTTTTTAGCCAATAATAATGATAAAAAAGAAGAAAAGAACGTTTTGGAATTATCTTCTATTGGTAAATCGATATCACACTCTGATTGGTATCTTTCTGTAGTATCTTCTTCTTTATTATCTTTATTAGAAGAGGACATTCATCCCAACCTTATTTATGAGTCAATGGAAATTCTTGCTTTTTCATTACATTCTACATCAGATCAAATTAAGCCATATTTTAATAGATTCATCTCTCTTTTGTTAAAATACTTAAAATCATCTCCACTCGAGGAGACTCCCAAATATTTTTATCTGCTTCAAAATGTATTGCTTCAACATGGAGAGTGGTTAAAACCATTTGTCAAAGATTTTTCTCAGTTATTTGAAGTTCTTTATTCTTCAACCTTCTTTTCAAATGCCATTTCCATGTTTCCTAACCTTATCAGATGTTTAAGTGATTCCTTTTCTCCTTATATATCCAAACACTTACCTGTATTTCTAGATTTATTACTGAAGTATTCTCAAGAAAATGAAAATCATTCAATAAAAATATTAGAAGCAATTAGCTCTGCTTCTCCATATTCTGAGGATTTTCTATCATTTATTATGGATAGATTAATATTAATTGTTTTTCATCCAGGTACCTTGTCAAGTATTGTTAAGTCTCTTTTGAATACAATGTCATGTTATGTTAATCAATATAAATGTAAAATGTATGGATCACAGGTTTTTCGTACTTTTTTGTATGTTTTTAAACGTTATAACGAAGATATTATTCGAAAAGAGTCTATCAGGCTAATTCAATCCCTTTTTGTTTCAAACCCTCAATCATTCGAAATGTACAATATTAGTGTAACCAAAATATTATGTGAGAATGGATTATCTATTTCTGATTTTGGAATCGTTCCACCTGATGACGACATGAGTGTTTTAGATGCGCCTAGTTGTTTCCCTGCTGAGTGTTCAATGCCTAATGAACGAGCTTTGATTGAAGCTTCAGACTGCCAAAATAATAGAACACCAACTCAATGGAAAGAATGGTTCAATAATTTTGTTTTATCAACAATTTCTGAATCTTCATCCCAAATTATTAAAAAATGTTATTCAATTTCGAAAAAGAATTACTCAATTGCGTATAAGTTGTTTAATCCCGGGTTCCTATCATTTTGGTCTCAGATGAGTGGTGAATCAAAGTCTAGAATTTCTCATTCATTGCTATTTGCTATGGAGAACCCTAATACTCCAATGAATGTATTAGTTTCAATTGTAGGTTTGGCTGAATTTCTCGAAAAAACTGAGCAACATTTAATCCCATATCTACCATTAGCTTTAGCTGCTGAGAGATCAGAAAAGAATCCTTTTTCGTTGTATTGCGTCACAAAATATCTTGATGAATCTCCCAAATCAATTGATGCGATTAACCTATGTCTTCGATTGTTTTCCCAGCAATCAATGGATTATGATATTCAAGGTCTCCTGTTTTCTAAACAAAAACAGATCAAGCTTCCAATGACCCCCCAACTTGCAGAGCAATTGCATGATTGGAAAAGTGCAGCTTCAATGTATGAAAAAGAGAATGATGGTCTTAAGTTCTTGTTGGCTGCCTACTCAAAACTTAGGAGGTTTAAAGATATTGCATCATACTTTGATGGATTTTCTGATTTTCCAGAAAACTTAAAACACGAAACATCCCTCTCTTTTGCACATGCATTTTATGTTTTAAATAATTGGCAACGCTTTGAAGAAGCAATAATTCATGCTCCAAAAGATTATATTGAGACTATTATTACCCATGCAATGGGAATGGTATCGACAAATAAGCCTGTAGATAGGTTAATCAACTATGGATTCGAATTGCTTGCAGAAAAAGCTGGTCCGCTTTTTTCTCACGGGTATTCATCAGTAGAGCAGTTTTTGGTTCAATCCCAACAACTGATAGAGATTGTGGAGTATTCAAACGGCAATACAAAATTATGGAATGAAAGAAATCACCTATCAAAACTGAATTTCTCCAAATTACAACCACTTTTGGCAATGAGGATTAATTTACTCAATGGAGAGCAAAGAGTCAATGAACTAGTGACTTTTTTAAAATTTGCTAGAAAATCTTCGTTATGGGAAATCCATGAAGTCTATTTCAAATCATATTTCCCAAATTTTTCTGAAGAAAAATCTGATGCTAGTATTGTTTTTGAATTTATTTTATCAACTTTGAAAAAATCATATGATGATGCAATCTCAAAGCTTGATAAACTTCTCGGTAGATCTGATTTATCAAGTGATTTAAGGGGCAGAGTCTTGTATACAAAAGCAAGATGCCTCGTAAGGCTTACAGATAATGTTGTTGATTATGCATCTTATTTGAAAGAAGCTGTTGTTTCGTGTGAAAAGAGTGGGACTAGCTCAGCGGTTTATCTTTTTTCGTGGATACATACAAAATTATATAATTTAAGGGAAGGGAATAGAGCTGAGCATGCAATTTCTGCGATTAAGGGTTTTATAAACTGTATAAACATGGAGCGAAAGACAATTCTTCCAGAAATTCAGCAAATGTCTTCAATTCTCTTCAGATCAGGAAAATTTCCAGAAGTATTTGATTCTGTTAAAGAATTATTATACTCTATTTCATCAAAGCATTGGATTACCATCCTTCCTCAATTATTTACCCAAATAGACCACCCAGTTCCATCAATATCTGAGTTCGTATATAGAACAATCACAATGTGCTTAATAGAGCATCCACATGGATCGGTTTTCTCACTTTTATTCTCGTTAAAATGCGGAGCGAATGCTGATATTGCTAATAGACTGTTTTCAGAGTATCAAATGATAAAACCCGATATTACACATGGATGCCAATTGTTTTTCAGTGGACTATTAGAAGCATGTAGAACCAATCTTGAGAAGTGGTACGATGGAATTGTTTCACTGACACCTTTTTTCACAAATGAACAAATCAAGACAATGACATCAATAATCGAACCTGTGATCAATGATTTGCTTACTCCTAGAACAGAAGAAGACAAACAGCTCTTTTTAGATTTTCATGATCAGATAATTGGATTCAAGAACTGCTTTAATAATTATAAGAAAACTCCAAACAAGACAAATAAGCAACAATTCTGGGAAGAATGCAAATCATTGACTTCCAAACTTAAAGTTAGAATTGATGGTATCTCCAATGTATATATTTCTTCGGTTTCCAAATCCTTATCAAATGTAAAAAACATTGAAATTGCAATTCCAGGAACATATGTTGTGGGATCCTCTATTGTTTATATATCTCATTTATTTAAATCGATGGAGGTATTAAATTCCAAACAGCATCCCAAAAAACTATGTATTGTTGGATCGAACGGGAATGAATATTGGTTTCTCTTGAAAGGACGCGAAGACTTAAGATTGGATCAAAGAGCAATGCAATTTTTCCAACTAATTAATTCATTTTTGGATCAACAGCTTCCGAAAATTGTAACATATTTTGTCATGCCACTATCCACAAATGCAGGTTTGATTCAATGGATCCAAGACAGTGATACAATGTCGAAAATCATCAGGGACTATTTTGCATCACATGGAAAGTCTCCAGATGAAGATAAAAAGAAAATGACATCATATTCAATTTCTTCTGTTGATTCTCTTCTCCCTATTCAAAGATATGAAGTTCTCACAAAAATCTCAGCAGAGACATCATCTGCTGTTCTTAATGAAGTTTTTTGGCTTTCAAGTGTAGATAGCGAAAAATGGCTAAAGAAAGTTGAACAGTTTTCCAAAACTTCTGCTGTTATGTCAATTGTTGGATATATCCTAGGTTTAGGAGATAGGCATCCTTCAAATTTAATGATTCATAGATATAGGGGCACTGTCATTCATATCGATCTTGGTGATTGTTTTGAGGTTACAAAAGAGAGGGTTTTGTTCCCCGAATTCATTCCATTTAGATTAACGCGCTATATGGTTTATGCCCTGGGCCCTGGAGGTGTTAAAGGAACATTTTTCAAAATGTGTGATATTCTTATGAAAACTCTAAGAAAAAGGCGAGAAAGTATTATGGCTGTTCTTGAAATCTTTGTTTATGCCCCAGTTGTTCAGGGATGTCAGTTCCCAAAAAGAGAAAAAACATTTTCTTTAACGTCATTTTTGGAATCAGGAGAGAGCATTGAATCAAGTAATCACAACCCAGATGAAGAACTAGCAATCAATAGGATTACCCGTATTTCTGACAAACTCACTGGAAAGGATTTCAATCCATCGATTAGACTTAGCCATCAGGAACAAGTTGAAAAACTCATTGAAACAGCAACAGATTATTATAATTTAGCTTATCTATATAGAGGATGGAACCCTTTATGGTGAATAAACTGTGTTTTAGAAGCAAATTTTAGTTGATTTTCGAATAATGAAAACAAAGGGAAACAAATCAATTAAAGCTTCTCAGCTACCACCAATTTCTTCTGATGTGGATAATGTTAGTATATTGGATAACATGGCTCGATTTATAGAATTGGAAGATCTATTTGATCAAATGATCTCATTATGTAGCAAAGGTCCGTACTCTTCTGCTGTGGAAGATACCATAATCACTATATTTGATGCTGATGATGCTTTTGTTTGGGATTTTAAGGGGGATAATAAATTTTACAGTCCTAAACTTAAACAGGAAATCAAAGATGAGTTTCCAATACTCAATGAATCATTCAAATCCAAAATTCCAATGATTTGTAACAGCATTTTGTCTAATAATGAAAGTTTTATATCAAATTTTGGAGAAGGATCCTCGCATTTTATCTTTCCATTCTATTTCATTTCTGGTGATGTATTCTCTGTCAATCATCTTATAAGGAAAAAATCAAAATCTCCATTTAATGATGATGATATCCAAATTGCTCATTATATAATGAGGAAGTTTTCTATAGCGGGTTCTGTTTGTTTTCTTTCTCATCTTAATGTCAATCAAGCTTTTCCAGTATCATTTATATCTGAAAAAGTCAATTATTTCGATGTTCTTTTCTCTACGTTAGTAGATACATTTCACAGTAAACAAGTTGAAATCTGGAAAAAAGCTAATGGGACTGATGAGCATATGAAATGGTCACAAGAAGAAGCGAGATTTGTTCCTCATACAATATCGGGTATTAATGGATTTGCAATGAGAAATATGAAACCAATTATCGAACGTGTGGCCAGGCTTTCAAAAGGCTTTAATCAACAGGTTGACACTCATGGAGAAGACTCAATTTTTTTATTTCCTTATGAAACTGAAAAAGAATGCTTTTCATTTTGTTTTAAAGGTAAAACAGATAATTCAGACTATAATTCATCGGACTTGATGAAGATTAGCTATTTTGTTCCTCTTATTGTGAATTCATTAGAAAAAATAGGTGAAACTGATTTAATTGCAATGAAAAAACATCATGATGCTGAGGTTGTTTCTCGGAAAATTAAGACAATAAATGTAATTGATGGGTGTAAATCTATTGACGACATCCCTAGTATCATTAATCATACTTTGCCATCAATGTTTGAATGTAATCAAGCAGCATTTTTTCTCTGTTCACCAGATTTAAATCTAATTTTTGACAATAATTCGAATCCTGTTGAATTAACAATATCTATTGTTAAAGAGGTATTGGATTCAAAGGCTACAATTTGTACAAACAACACTTTTCTCGATATGAGATATAACCAAGCAATTGACTCAATTACAAAAGATAATGCAAAAAGTGTACTATGTTGTCCAATTATTAACAGTGATAAACTTCCAATTGCTGTTCTTCTTCTGAATAACAAAAATAATGGACCATTTTCTGATCAAGATATTTCCAATTTGAATCTAATATCTAGTATAACGATGAATGTAATTGACAGATGCAAATCTAATGCTGAATCACACTCCTTAATGTCATATATCTACAGACTAATTATCAAATATCCTAGCTCTAATCAAATGCATTCTGATGAGACTTATCTTCATTGTTTAGTAGATGAATTTTTCAAATACTCGAAAGCATCAGATATTCGTCTATTCATCCAAAAGGATGAAGAATCAATAATTTGTGTTTCAAGAGTTGATTTCAATGATCCTCCAGATGTTATAAAAAATGCTTTTACAAAAGAGAATCAAAATGAATTGAATATTGAAACAGGAAATGATGGTTCAATATTATTGTCTTATTCACCAAAGGTTGTGGAAACACCTTTTGCTGTTTTATTAGTCTATTCATTCACACCATCAAGTGCTTTTATAAGCAATATCAATTCTTTTGGCTTAATATTCTCTTGTGCATTATTCCGCTTTCATAACAATTTTTTGAGAAAAATTGCTGAAGCTCATTATAATATTAAAAAATTTTGCACAAATGAGGAGCAGAATTTTTTTGGAATCCCATGCAGATTGGCTGTGAATTTCGATTCTCTTTTCAAGCATAATTTTGATGTTGAAATGTGTCTTGAGGATGATCTTTACTCTGTAGTTTTTTCTGTATTTGATAAATTTCAAATTCTTCAAGAGTATCATATTACCGCTTCTAAGTTGATTTATTTCCTCACATATTTATCATTTGAATATACAAATCAAAAAAATGTATCTTTTCGAAATGCAGTTGATTCACTCCAATTCTTGGCGCATATTTTATTGGGATCTAAGTACCATAGAATGGTTCAAAATGAGCAAATATTATCCCTATGTTTATCAGTATTGTTTCATGGAACAATGTTTCCATCTTTTGATAATAAGTTTTCTCTTTTAGGTGCTCAACTGTTTAATGATACATTATCCATGAACCCAATATATGAAACACACTCTTGTTATTGTTTGTCTCAGGTTATATCGTATGAATCCTGCAATATATTAGCTAATATCAATACTGAAAATCAAAAGCAAATACTTTCGACAACATATAGTCTTATAATGTCTGGTTCATTCTCTCAAAATAATATATTTATGACTCAGTTTCGGAATACCATCCTTGATAACTCTCAGAGCATAACTACGGGACCAAGCGCGCTGCTATTCATGCAGTTGCTAATAAAGGTATCGATTGTATCATTATTAACAAGGCCCTTTGAAATCGCAAACAATGGATTGCTAAGAATATCCAAAAAATTATTATTAACTGCAAATATTGATTCTTTTTCGAGCCTACAATTCTCATCCCAGTATACCAAGGACAGGTTTACGGTTAATGTGGACAAAAGTGCAGTACCGATAATAAATGGGATTGTCAACCCTCTTGTCAGTCTTCTGCCAGTGGTTTTCCCCGATCTAAACCACGTCAGCTCTCAAATTCTGAGTAATCTCGAAAAGTGGGGAATTGAGATCACAGTCAATCCCCCTGATATGACTTTTCAGAGGATATGAATAGAATTTTCTGAGAATTTCTTCCTTATACAATTTTAAGAAGAAATAAAATATTGTGAGACAGTATATTTTATACTGTTAAATACATGAGCGTCTTAGCGACAACGCTGTCACGAAAAGGGACACAGACGCTTCCTCATTCTATTGCTAAGAAAAATGGAGATATATTGCCTCCTGCTATTGTATTATCTCCAAATCTCAAAAAAACAAAAAGCAGAAGGCATCTGTCTAACGTTGAGCACGAAGTTCGCCACATATCTTATTCAAAGTTGGAAAAACTTAAATCAACTTCGCATTCATCAAAGACTCTTCCTTACCCTGAAGTTGAATATATGCTAACTGTACACATTGAATCGAACTGGGGGCATCAATCGATGATAACATGCTCTGAAATGGATATTTTGGGGCCAGATCGGATTCCATTACCAAACGTTACTGTATCAACAGATTGCGGATTAACTCAGAGCCCAATACTTGGGAATTTGTGCAACAGGCAGTTAATTAAAACCAGCTTCGATGAACAGTGGCATCATTCATGGGATTTTTACACAATGCCTCCTTACATCGTCAATTTTTCGTTCACATCTTCAACTCCTCCTGAGTATATCAGGATTTGGAATTCTAGACTTGAACCTACGGCAAATATTAAGAAAGTCTCTGTTTATCTTCAAGGTACATTCGTTTTAACAAGCGAAATACCAATGGATTTCGGAATGGTGATACCAATTCATTCTTCTCATATCCCAATCGTCCCATCAATTGATGATATATTTATGAAAAAATCCAAATTAGTTTTGAATCCTTCCCAAGATTCATTTGGTTATATTCCCGTGTATTCTGTATCTATGATAACAATAGAGATTCTGGATTCTTATCTCAAAGACTCTAATTTTGTTGGACTCAACTCAATAGAACTATATGGTGTTGAAGGAAAACTTGTAAATGATTCGGAGATTGAAGCCATATCTGTAACTCGTGCCAAATCTCATTCTTCTCCATATACACTCTTAAAATCAGACAAGAAGACAATGACCTATCACGATATGTGGGTGGCGGAAAAAGAATCTGCTTTTGATCGTCCCAAAATTCACATAAAGCTTAAAGAGCAAACAAAGATCATTATGATGAGAATGTGGAATTTTAATCATGGTGACAAAAACCAAAATTTTGGAGTAAGAAGAATGAAAATCTTCTTTAATGACCGAAAATGCGTATTTAATGGGGTTCTAAAGAGAGGAAAGGGAATGACTTCAAGACTTTTGGAAAGTGTGACAGATGTATGGATTAGTGACCCTGAAAAGTGGCGAGGTTGTGATTCTATCGTTAATATACGATCATCCCGAGAATGATTCACTCATGTTTATTAAATTGATTTTTAAATTATTTAATGGAATACAAGTATTGTTCTAATGAGAGAGCTTGTGTAAAGTTTAATATTAAGGACTTTATCAAAAAGATCAATGAATGTGATAAGAATTATGTAAATGAGCTGAATGAGCTTTTATCTCCCCCATATTATGTTGAAACAAGATCTCTTGCTGAAGAAAACATTTGGGATTATATTGAAGAGAACGTTTATATGCAATATCCGTATCAAATGATCTCCTGCTTGATAAAATTCTGCTACTATTCGAGGGATTCAAGAGATATCGTTTACAGATTGTATTTCAAATACCTAAAATCTCTGCCTCAAATTCGGGTAATTGTCAAAAAATGTAAACTGCTGCCATATCTGCTCCTTGGTTTAACTGATTTCCCTTTATTGAATTACATGGTACCTGTATTGATTAATGAAACTAAGAAACTAGATAGTCACTGGAAAATGATATGTGTATCCAAAATCGCGGAAGCTTCTGATAGGAATGGTTCAAAGAATCCTGTGTTGAACTACTGTGAAAACAACCTCTTTAATGAAAATGAACCATTTTCCATTGAAACACTCACTGCCAAGATCAAATTAATTGGATATTTTGAAGCTGTTGAAGAATCAAATTTCTTAATTGCTTTGTTATGTAGCAATTTGAATGAGATAATATCGATTGTATGCTGGGCAATTAATCGCTTAATGAAATCTGATGAAGCAATAAATGTGTTCATACAAAATGGAATAATTGAACCATTGATTGGTTTGATGACACATGGCCTGTACTACCAGAAAAAAGAATGTATAGTAATTCTGTCCAAAATACTCCTTTGTAATAATGGTCTGGAAGATACACAATACAAACGAATTCATGAATTAATTACTGATTCTATTTCAATCATTGAAGACAGTAGTATTAGCCAAATCATAGAAACCTCATTGTGTTTGTGATATGTCATTCGATATGATATAACGCTTGATTTTCTCTAACAATTTTCAATTATTTTCTTCGTGTTGATTGATTCCCTGTCCTTGCTGGCATAATTCTTCATTTTTCCTTTTTTGAAGCAAAACCAGACGAGAATTCTGTTCAGAAATGTATCTATTTGTTGATTTTTGTTTTTCAAGTTCGTTTTCAACTATGTTTATCTCTAAAACCTTTAAACTAAGATTCTTAAGTATGGATTCTTTTTCTCCTAATAAATTATTCCAATGCGTCTCTAAAACATTTATATATTTTGTTTTTGTATTGAGTTTTCTCGAAATCAACTCTTGGAATCCAATTTTCTTTTCGATTTGGACCGAAAATATTAATTTATTTCCTATTTTTGCTTGATTTGATTCAAATAAATCTTAATTTTTTCTTGAACTTCCTATAGAAGCTTTTCATTTTCATTAAAATGCTGCTATTTGATCAACCTGTAACTTTTTCTCTCCAAGTATGAATTGTGTTTCTTCACTCGGATTGAAACATATTTTTTCCTTGAATGAGTTGAATTTTTTATTGTTTCTATCTCTTCAATTGATAATTTTGGCATAAAACATACTCTGGTCAAACACCTAGTTTTACTTTTGGGTACATTAATTCTAATTAAGCCTTCCTTTCCTTCGTTTCTTAGCATTCTTGCTCTCAAAGAATAGCAATTCAAATACTTTGAAGTAAAACTCAGGGTGTATGAAAGCTATATGTGACAGCGGTATTCCTATTGAAACAATCAAGATATAGATAAGGGATACTGAATCCCAGTTAAGAATTGGATCTGATTTTTCCAAAAAGCAAATGTTGTGCAAATTTCTTTCAAGAGGAATAGTTGTTTCATCTCCTTCAAATGATTTACAATCATTTATTACAATATTCTTCTTATTAGTTAGCCCAAATGAATCATAAATACAATCAGAAAAAGTAATCGAGTGAGGGCGGCCAAGGGGTGGGGCGGTCATTGGTTTGGAATTGTATCTGAAAAAACACTTGGTTACTTGAGTGGAATATGAATAATATATCACTGTTGATTGAACTGCGCTATTGTTTACCAAGTTACACTTGTTTATCTCACTAGGTCGAATTGCAAAAGCTAAATCAATAATACTACCACCAATGCAATTTGTTATGTGACAATTCATAATCATACTTACGGTTGTTCTAAAGGATCCTATTGAACCAGCACCTCTTTCGCATAAACAATTAGAAAAATTACAATAGTAATAATTAGATCCCCCTGATTGAGAATGAGTTGTATATTGGTAATGACCCTGTGAATCAGGAGAGCAGAAAACTACAACAGACTCGTTGATTATGGTATTGATATCCCTGTCTGTTTTTACACAAAAAGCTTGGCCTACATTGCCTGAAGAAGATTGATCGAAACAACATCTATCGAAAACAAATGAATCTCCATAAAAATAAATAGATCCTCCATTATCTGTCGATTTGGATTGATAGAATACTGAATTATGAACCTCCAATAGCCCTTCAAATGTTTCACAATTAATGGATCCTCCATTCTGATATGACTCACACTGAAGAAAATTACAAAACTTGATTATTACTTCTGGGTGGCCGAAGACCGAATTCTCTCTACGAGTAACATGGCTCAATTCGAGAGAAGAAACTTTAATAGATGATCCAATAATTTGTGAAAAGGTAGATCTCGTTATTTTTGAGATACCAAACGATCCTGTCTGGAAAAGAATACTTGAAAATGACCTGGAAAACTTGCTATTTGTGATAGAAAAATCACAAAAATGGAAATGCGGACTTATTGATTGGAAAGCACTGCTCATGGTATTCCTTACAACGCTCAAACGCAAAATAGTCGAATTCAATGATAAATGATTCACCATATTATTGTGTTTCAAATTGTATAGTTTATTCTCCTGTTAGAAATCCGCTTTTTGGTATTGATACTATGGTTAAACTGGATAACCAAAGTATGCCTGTGCATCAACAATAATGAGATTCTTCGACAAAAAAGAAGAAAAAAAAACTTTTTAAAATTAAAAAGAAAAAATTCAAAAAAAAAAAGGTAAGTATGAATCAAATAACCATCTAAGGCGTGGTTTATGGGAAACCCCCATAAACTCTTAGATTTGGACCTATGCTCATTACACTTTGAGCACTGGTCGGTTTTGATTCATGGTCGTAAGGTAAATATTTTGAGAGAACTAGGTAGCTCTCTCTTATAAGAGAATAAAATATTATCTTCCCTTGGGGTTTTCTTCCCGGCTTTCGCTTAGAAATTGGTGCGGGATCTGTACCTTGACTATGGCTTTTCAAAAATCAAGGTAGATGCAGACTCTTGCTCATTACACTTTGAGCATTTGTATGTTTTGATTCATGGTCGCATATTTATGCGTTTTGAGAAATACCACGGTATTGTCTCTTCCAAGAGTTTTGAATGGAATCAAAATTACCATCTAAGTACTTCGATTATGGATTTTCCATAATATTCTTAGATGTAGCCCGTTGCTTTTTCGTTATGCAGGGGCTCTTTTGATTCGCTGTCATAATGTTTGTTTTTTGAGAAATAATTTTGTTATTCCTCTTATGGGAGTTTGGTTTGATAATAGGAGCAGTTCGCCTTAATAATACATTTGTTAATGATGGTTTGGGCGTGTTTTCAAACAAATTACCTTGTTGACCCATTCCCTCAACAATCTGTGAGAAAGATGGGCGCTTATTGGGATCAATATCTATACACATCTTAATCAATTCTTTGGTATAACTTGGACAATCTGGATAAGAACTAATATCCATGAAACCCTTAGGATCTATTTTGTTACACAAAAGCATGAATAATAGGACACCAAAAGAGTAGACATCGCACTTTTCATTGTATTTGTTGGTATACTTCACTTCAGGAGCCATAAAAAAACGGGTACCTACTTCACCAGTAATTCCATGTTCAAAAAAGCATGCAAATTCCATATCAATAATCTTTGGGCGGTTATATTGGTCTAATACAACATTTAAGGGTTTAATATCCCTATGAGCAACCCCAATATTATGCATTTTTTCGAATCCTGTAGCTAAAATAATGGCTATTAAATTTCTATCTTTGGTATCTAAAGACTTATCTATAAGCCTTTCTTGTAAAGACCCACCTGGCATCAAATGGGTAGCAATTATCAAATGTTCATGAAACTTGATCTTTATAACTTCATCAAAATCGCAAAGTTTAAGAAACTTCAGCTCATTTGTGAAAAATTCCACATTTTTAAAAAACTTGATAGCGACATCATCACCATCTACTTTTTTCACATATACTGTCCCATTTCTACCTTGGCCAATGGGCCCCCCCATATTAGCTGGAGTGAATGTGCTATTGCCCTCCATTATTTTTTTTTGCTTTTTGAATAGTTTATAAATAAAAGGGTAAAATGTGGGAAATTTAGCGGTTATTTATGTAAATTAACCGAATAGATTTAATTGATTTGATATCATCAGCTGTCAAAGAAATTTCATGATTTTGTGAGAAAAATCAAGATTGTGAGGAGATGGAATCACATTTTCTCAATGACCTTACATCAACTGTCCTGTCTTTCTTCTGTTATTGGTGCTTTCTGTTATTTGGTTGGTGATATCCTAATTGTAGGTTTCAATTTAGAACCTGAAAAGTACTCCCTTCTTTCAAAAACCTACAAGGAAAAAATAATTCATCCTATACTATCTTACTATATGCTTAAAGGAACATCAAAAAGGTTGATGTGGGGTGCTATTTTTGGAATGATTGGCACTCCCTTCCTGTTTGGTTCATTGTATATGCAACATGTTCTTTTCATTAATCTTCCATCATTCCTTTATTATTCGGCAATAAGTTTATCAGTGATAAGTTCATCTGTTTCGGCATTAGCTCATGCATCATTTTTCTTTGTGGCAGAATTATACAAGCTGATTTATAAATGTGATGCCTCAAGTCATGAAGAAATCTTGAAAACAGGGAATCTTTTCACCAAAATGTTATTCACTGCATGGTATCCTGCTGTTTTCTGTGGTTTAATATCAAATTTCATATTGATTATTTCTCTATTCTGCAAAAATTCTCTTCTTCCTCAATGGGCGGTTTTGTTTAACCCCATTATTGTGTATTTCCTGTTTAAAATTTCAAGACCATATTTTCCAAAAATTCTTAAAGAGTATCTTGCCGGTGCCGCATTCAATGTTGCATCCATAGTTGGGCAAACATTAATTTCCTTGCTGGTGTGGAATCATAAATAAACCATTCCAAACTCAAGAATCTTTTTTATTCGTGTTAAACACATAAACAAGGTATATCTAAAACATTTATTTGATCTCTATTTTCTGAGGTATGATGTATCACCAAGCTTTCTGGGACAGTAAATTTGACTTAGCAATATCACAATTGCAAATATAAAGAGAATAGAACCAACGATTATATATGATATTGATAAATACGGGTTCCTCCCCCCGAATTGGTTAACTTGAGAAATAACAACATATTTTTCTCCTTCAAATATTGATACTGGGTAATTGTTAGCTATATCTATTATATAATTGCCTGGGGGAATGGTACAATCTAAACATCGGCTGTATGGCTTAAGAAATGTGGGTAATGAAGCTGTTCTCATCCACACAATAAAATGCTCATTTTTCTGTCCATTCGGGAAAATGGAAGGATTATTATCCAGCCATTTTATTCCTGAGCTATACTCGGGGCTAAGCCTTTTGAATAGCTTATCTTTATCTGATCTCCATGAAATACCCACATCTGAGAATGATGCTACGGATGTGTTAGTAAAAACGAATGTGTCATTGAAAACAGATAATGCAACAGCCCCACAAGGTAAGAGCCAGTTCTCTTTCGAAGTATTTCCATCTAAAGAAATGAAATCTCCGCATGTTGACATTCCATCGTAGTCCTCGTACTCTCCTTGGAGTTGAGAATCGCTTCGTGAATACAAATACCTTCTGTGATTCTGAAAATAGTTAGTTAGCTGATAGTGCATGAATACAGTCCCTGAAAAAGTTTCGGTAATATTGATTTCGATACTACATTGAGTTTTGCCTTCACATTGATCATCATATCTGGCTGAAACCATAGGAAGACTATATGTTTTTGCATAAAAAAGAAGTCCAAAAAATATAACCACAAAACTGGTTAAAAACAATAAAACAATCGCAATCGTCGGAGTTATCAAAGGCCTCCACGCAACAATCATCTGCTGGGAAAAAGCAGTTGGTTGAGGGGAGGCAGGAGCTGACTGGTTCAACGGCCTTCGTTTTGGCGTTGTTGGAATCGATGACATTTATGATACGATAACGATTGCATTTTATTCAAGATCAGGGATAGTAGAATCGATTTTCTGGGCCTTCTGGTTAAGCTCCGAAGCTCTTTCTATATTTTTAACACACCCAACGCCATTTTTGAGTAACCTAGCAAGTTCATGGAGCACCAATGGTTCTTCTTTTTGAATTATGACAGATTCAAACATGTCGACAGCCACTTTCGCATCCTTTTTTGGTGATGGCATATTAGTCAGTGGTGAAAGCATTAGGGCAAGAAGTGAGCGAGCAACAACAAGGGATTCATCTCTGCTTGCCTTTTCAATGTAGTCAAATGCCGCGTTTGGATTATTCATCTGATTAAGGTAATACATTCCCATTTGAAACTGCGCTGTTGGTGAATTGTATCTCACAGCAGCTATGTTTATGAGTTCGATAGCAGTAGCTTGCAAGTCTGGGTGCTGCTGGCATAGACTGGCCGATGCTAATAATGATGGTACGTATCCCGCATCAACTCCATACCCCAAAAACTGAAGAGCCTCTTTCTCGGCTTTTTCATCCTGAGAGTTGCTCAGAACGGTAAACATAATAAAGGAGGATAGAGGATCCATTGCCTTTGTATCGGGATGCGGCGAAATGCAGAGTGTCGGATGAGGAGTATTCTTGACCACACCAATCACGATTTTCATGACTCTCTTCTCTTCATTTATCTCAACTACAATACTTTCTGGCTTAACATACATTTTTCCCTCGACAATCGGCGGCTGTTCAGGATACCTCACCGAAATCCCAAATTTGTCCGTATCTACCACAGCTCTCACTTTCCGAGGATCAAATCCCTCGGGATAAGATATCGCAATACTAATCTCCCGCTCCTCGGCACTTATCTCCCAGTCATAAACACCAGCAAAACATGGTTCAATTTGCATATATAATCCTGAATCGAACCCGTCACCCCTGGCCTTCACAGTTTTATCGGACCCAAATTATCGAACGGTTTAATTCAATTTTGGCATTTTCCTATTTAATGATTTGTTTCCTACTATCACTGGTATCATCAGTACCAGTCTCCCCCTCTGTTCAGGAGGATTCAGCAATCCACACCAAGACAAATCCCAAACTGCATGCCGGTTATTGGACAACTACTTGGACTTACACTTCTGTCTATACTTATGATTATTACTACTCCACTTGGACCTACAAATCCACAAATACATACGCTAGTGTATATTACAGCTACGGTTATACATATAATAACTACAGTTTCTATGTTGGAAAGGTTGGTTTGTGGATTGTTCTTGGTATATTATATCTTATTAAGCCAGAGTTGTTTGTTCAGAGGCCACGTGAAGCTAATGATCAATCTGTCAAGGGATTAAGCTTCCAACTAGAACCAAGTGCTACTGCTCCAGTTATGGCACCTAATGGATACCAACCATATAACCAACAACAGTATGTTCCACCACAACCTGGCTATGCTCCACAGCCTGGATATCCACCACAACCTGGCTATGCTCCACAACCACAAGGCTATGCTCCACCACCACAAGGCTATGCTCCACCACCACAAGGTTATGCTCCTCAACCACAAGGTTATGCTCCTCAACCACAAGGCTATGCTCCACCACCACAAGGCTATGCTCCTCAACCCGGATACCAACCATATGCCTGAGTTAAGTAAATAGTTTGGGTTTTATTATATATCTGCAAATCTTTTTTTTTTCGACTTTGGAATGTTTGAATTCCTAATTATTTCCATGAATTGTATTCGAAACTCACTATCACACATGTATTCATCAATAAGTGATCGATAAACACACTCGATCAAGTGCAGCATGTCACCATTGTTAGTTAGAATATCTGTGGAGAATATTACATTTATGTGAGTAACTGGAAACTCCTTAAGAGTTTTTATCAATAAATATGAATCTTCCTCAAACTCACCAAAAAACTTTGATACAGTAGAATGAATTCTGTGAAAAAGTTTCATGATTGGAATAATGTTGTGTATGTTCAATAATTCATTTGAATGTTTCATTCGGTCTATTATCTGGTTAATAACTTGAAAGAAATGATCAGAATAAAAACTCCTGAGGTACAAATTCTTAGAAATGGAATCATTGATCTTGTTGAACCATGACTCAAAACTATTCGGGAACAATGAAGAAGTTATCATTGTAACTTGTTCATGAACAGCTTTTTCTAATAAACACTGAAATGGCTCATTAACAATAGTAGGCGATTCATCTCTGTTGATAACTGAGCATACAGGATCTGTGGCAATAATGAAGAATGAATCTGTGGCATTTTCTATTACTAATTTCAGCCTTCTGAAAAAGCATAGAGTTATTTCGTTCAATGAATCAAGTATTTTTTTTGTCATCTTGATATTATTTTTTCTCATTGAAGAAAGAGTAGAAAAGACATATGCAAAGCCAGTTGTATCATTAACAAATTGGGTGAAAGACTCGGTATTATTTGTATCCAGGATGAACCTAAACATTTCTTCCCATATTTCAATACGTGGATATAGAATGATAGAGTTGAACAATAATAATGAGCTACTATCATCGAACACCTTCTTGTGTGCCAAATATGGTTGAAGATCACTGTCTAATTGGTTTTCCAATGTTTTCAATTTTAGCATATAATGATTGTAGAACTCTTGCCATTCTTGGTGATCAAAAATATCCGGCTTTAAATCGTGAATAACATAAAGATAGTTACAATTTGACCAATTTTCATTAATTTTTCGCTTTAATACTGTAATTTGATACAAAACTTTAGCATTATCTCTTCGAAAAATCAAATTCTGTCTTTCTTTTTCCCTTTCATTGATAGTTTGTCCTAATTTAGAAAATTTGTCAAAATTATCCAACATATCATTAGAAACCTTGCTAAAATTCAAATTTTCTTGGATTATTTGGTTATTTTTGTCCAAATCTTCAATAAAATTAGAATTAGTTATTTGATTCTGAAAATCACTAACCAAAAGTTTTTTTTTCTCATTTAGTGATTCTAACAATTTTTTAAAAAAATTAACATCGTTTCCCACCTTAATATCTAGCTTTTTCCAGTCGATTCTTGTCTCAGCAAGTTTTTCGAAATCCATTAATGGCAAAAATAATACATTTTTTAGGGTGATTGTGGCGCAGAAGGCACATTGGAAAAAGTTAAATCTGCACTCAAAAAGCTGTTTCTTGATGGAGGCATCTTCATTTCAATAGAAAGATCTTCTTGGAGGATCCTCATCATAGTTAATTGTTTCAAAGTGGATATTCTGGATTTTGAGAAAGGAGAAAATGGCGGCAGATGGGTTTTAATTGAAGGATCATCTATTAATGACGTAGATGCAAGGACCGCAATATAGTTCTTCTTTTCTTCTTGTTTCCATGCTTGTCTAGCTTGTTCGATCCGATTGATCGATTTTTGAGTGTTCTCAATTAGTGTTTGAAGCGAATTCCTTACATTATCATTGGTTATATTCTTTAAAGCTACTTTGGCTGCATTCTCAATCATCTCCTTCTGTTCTTTTTGTTTAACAAGCCTTTGTTGTTCTCTAAGAGCATTCCTTACTCTTGTTAATGTTGCCTCAACGGGATTGGTTGAACTCTTAAGATTTAAAATTTCTCTCCTTAATACTGAGATCTGATCATCCCTTTGTGAGATTTCTTGAATACAAACCTCAATCCTAGATTTCATATTGTCATTTCGAATTTGTGATCTTTTGTAGTTATCAAGGTTTTTAATGCTCTCAAGCTTCACACGGTGAAGATTCAGCGTTAATTCAGATATCTTTTCTTTGAGCGCAACAATTTCATTATCTCTTTTTTCAATTTTCTCAGAGAGTTTTCTATTCTGTTCCCGAATTTTTGATATCTTATTCAGTGCTTCATCTAGTATTGTTACGTCTACACTCTGACGAATTGGGGCACCTGACAATTGCATTGGTGTTTCTGATAGGGAAGGAGGTGATGTATATGGTGTTGATGCAGGGATAATGAAAGGTGGTGGGCTTTTTGAAGAAGATTGAGGCTGATTAACAACAAGAGTTATACGAACAGGAACAGGGGGGTTTGACTCAAGGGTTTCGGAAATTTTTTCGAGGGTTGAGTGTGTATGCTCATGGGTCGGTGGTTCTGGAATTACCAAATTTGCCTCAAGATTTGGTAAAGATGTTTCTGGTTTCTTCATTGAAGCTGTAACAATAGCTGTGGTTTCAGCAATAGTTGTGGTCGGTTTAATTGGACCAACAGTACCCTTTAAAGATCTTCGGCCTTGTTGTGCACCATTAACAGTAAGCGTCGTATCAGATTGATGATTTGATGATAGATGTATTGAATAGCGGGTTGGTTGAGGTCGAATACCAGCTGGTTTTGCCTTTGGCTCGAGTACAATTGGAATTCTCTTCTTCTTCTTTTTCCATGTTAATGGCGAGTGAACTGAGTGAGCAATATCATCAAGATTACTAGAACTATTTTGATCACTATGTGTTGGCATAAAGCTATCATCAAATTGATCCAAATCGGCTTCATTCTCGTTTTTTTGTGTTCTTGAATCATTTGTTGGAGATTGAGTTCTTGAGGCTGGTGTTGTTTGGCTTCCATCTGGAATCATTATGGAAATTTTTGATGATTCAATATTGTTACTATTGTTTATATCATTTGTAACAGGTTTAGCTTCTGGTACTAAAGGTTCGAGATATAAATCAGTTGGAGGAGCCGATACGTAACCAGTGTTTGAATGATTAGTAACTTTTGTGTTCTCATTGATTGGGATTGAATTCATCTTACTTATGTCAATGCTTGGAGAATTTTCTTTTTGGTTAAGTTTTTCTTCGACTCTAATTATCATTGTTTGGATAGCTTTATGCTTTAATGACTGTTTAGGAACCATTTTGGAATCGGCAATTCTCTTTATCTTTATATCTTCGAGTTGATCTTTCAAATCCCGTATTTTATTCTTCTTTTTTAGAACTAATGATTCAAGTTCATGATTTTTCTTTGAAAGAATTTTGTTTTGAGCATTTGACTCTTCAATCCTCATCTTGATTTCAATATTCGATGAAGCTTGAATAGCTTTTTCTCCATTAGCCATGTCATTATCTTTTTCTTGCAAACTCTTTAAAAATTCCATGCTTTTCGAACCATCTCCAAGAAGTAATGAGTTACATTCCTGCTTAAGTCTCGTTATCTGATTCTGTTTTTCTGATAGTTGTAATTCCATTTCTGAAAGACGATTTCGATAGCTATCCTTCTCTGAAGTAACATTTTCAATCATTGACTGCATCATAATTATTTGATCCTTAATATTTGTTTCCGAATTATTGGATCCTGTTCCATTAATAGAAGACAACGCTTCTTTTAAGGAACTGATTTGTGCCTTGAGTGATGTTACATCCATTATTGATTTTTCTTTTTCTTCTTCAAAAGATTGTTGAATCTTTAATAATGCTTCTTGGAGTTGAGAAACATTGTCTTTTTCTGCTTTAAGTTCTTTTTGGAGTCGATCTCGCATTCTCCTAATTCTTTGAATATCCGATTTTAATTGAGATTCACTCATTGAATCAATATTATTCTCTGGAGTTGGAGGCCTATTCGACGGTTGTACTAAAGATATCAACTGCTGTGAAATTATGAATAGTTCATCAATCGATGATGGTGGTACAATTGTATTTGACTTAAGTTGGTCTTCAAAAACCCTAATCTGACTAATAATACTATCTCTCATTTCCATTTCTTCAGGTTTTGTAATGAGTTGGAGTTGATCTAATAATGCCAATGACGACTCAATTTGATGAATCTTTTGTATTTGTGAAAGAATCTCATTATCGTTTCCATTTTCTTCAGTCATAGCTCCTGATAAAACTTGTTGTTTAATTGTGAGAATATCCCGAGACCTTTGATCTTCCATTTCTTTGATTTGTTTAAGCAAATTTTGGTTTTGAACCTTTGCTTTTCTTAAAAGCCTTGCAATTTGCTCTTGGATACTATCAAGCTGATACAGTGAAGATAAATGATTTTCCAAGTCAGTGTAGGCATCTTTAATACTCCTAATAAAACTAAGTTCGGTTTCATCATTATTATTTGATGTTGCTAAATATACTTCAAAGCTAATATTATTACTAGATATCCTTTGATGAACTTCATTTTCATCCTTTCTATACTGATTCAAAAACCTATTGGCGGATGTTGCCAACTGAATACATGATGATATTGGGTCTCCAGAATCGATTTCTGTGGTTTCTATTGATGTTACCATTGGTTTCTTCTTGTTTTCGTCAATTGAGATTGGTTTCTCTAATTTTGGTGATACAACAGTTTTTGGTAGTTCTTCTAACTTATTCTCTTCGACAATAACTTGAGTTATCGGTTCATCAGAATGCTCTATTGGCTCAAATATTGTGGTTTTGGGAATGATTTTTGGAAGAGCATAGTTTTTATTTGGTTTGATATCTTTCTTAATGGCTCTTGGAATATCATCAATTTCTTTTTCCTTTTCAATTATAACAATCTTTGTTTCAGGAACAAAAGAATAAATCTTGTTGATAGCTTTGGACTTCATATTGGCTAAAAAGTCTCCAAACATAAGAAATGACTCCTTAATACCAGAATCAGCAATAAAAACTGGTCCAATTCTTTTATTGCCATGGGTAGAAGGCATTTTCCTTTGAACATAAGGATTATTAATCTCATTGTATTCGGATTTGGAAAAAGAGAGACTGCTGCTTGGCCGACTGGATGTTGATTCCTTTTCAAAAATAACTGATGTTCGAGGATTAGCTTCAAACTTAGTTATGCTGATTTGAGATCTGGTTTCGGATAATCTTATTGGAATAGAAATAATAGATACAGGAGCAAAAATATTCATTTTTTGTTTCAATATGGATTGGATATTCTTTGATGGAGAAATCTTGGCCACAATATAATCTTGAGATAGCGATAAAACAATTTCTTTAGATTTTTTCCCCTCTTTGAGTTCTATAACATTACTTTGCTGATTAATCATTGAAAAATCAACAGATGGAGATATCTCAAGAATTGTCGGATTTGAGGATATGCTTATACTATTAAGAAAGTTAATAGATAACATTTGGATACTATGCTGCTTCAGGTCTTCTATAGAAAATGACATATCCTTCATGGGAATAAGAGGCATTACTTGAAGAGATTTTTGATTCAAATCACTATTAACCGGGATTGTTGTGTTAATAATACAAATATCGAACATTTGCGAAGAGAGATTTGGGTGAAAACCAGCAAAATATGAAGGAAATGTGGAAATAAACAATGAACTTTTCCTTTTCTCATAGTGTAACAATTCTAAAGGAAGTGATACAGAAAATACAGATACCTTTTTTGATTTTATGGAAAAAATATCAAATGAATCAACCCCTAATGTTGGTTTTTCATTCTTTTCCTGTGTTAAACTCATTATCAATAGATTTTTTTGATCGATTTGTTCTTGTAATCCATCTTCAATCTTTTTCATAGCATAAGCAATCTTTGTTTGATCATTACTCTGTATACTTTCAAAAAGATCAATACGATGCAAGAGTTCTCTGTTTTGTGATTGCACACGCTCATACTCATATTTTAGATTTCTTAAATCATCATTCTCATTCTTCAATAACATAAGTCTATCGTTCAATACTTTGGTTTGTTGTATCACCTCATTAACAGGAATAGATGGGACAGACATCCCATTTTCGAGGCTTTCAAGTTGAATATTCATTCCTTCAAAGGTTGATGTAATATCATCCATCACTCGATTCAAATTTAGCGGAGATTCAGAATCCATCTTCAGATTCATCATTGATTCCTGGAGAGCCATCAATTTTTGCCGAATTTCTGTTTGATGATCAGCTGCCATTTTATTCATCTCTTGTTCATAAAATATTTTTTGTTTGTTCAAAGCCCAACGAAGTTGTTCATCAAGATCTTCTTTCATAATTTTAAGTTTAAGTGCTGACTTCTTCCGAAGATTGTTAATAGTATCTGGATTCGAATTTGAATTTGTCCCATTAGGATTTTCAAATTGGTTCAGTGAATCTTGGTTATTTCTATTATTATTGATCAAGTATTCTGGTTTTTCGCCCAAAGTATCAATGAATCTATTGTATTTTTCACATTCCTCAGATTTACTCGCTAATTGTTCGGTAAGCTGATATATATTCTTCTGAAACTCAGAAATTCTTTCATCGTGTTCTTTGGTAATATCAATTAACTGTTGGTTAAATTTCTCTTCCATATCAAGTTCAACCTTTTTGATTTCATACTTTAAATTATTTTGTGCAGCTATTTGATTAATCTCTTGTTGTTGAATAAGACCTTGTATTCTTCTCTCGTATTGTCTGGTTAAAAGACTTACTTTAGCACCCCATTCTTTTATAAGGTTTTTTTGGGTTGTATCAGTATTCACCTTAAGATCCCATAATGTTTTTTCGTACTCGTCTCGTATTGCTACAAGTAAACTCTGCTGATCATCGTTTTGTATTGTTTCGAAAAGCTTTGTTTTTTCAATTTCAAAATGACTTTTCAAATTCTCCAACTGAATTGCCATTTCTTGTTGGCATCGAACGGATACTTTTCGGATTTCTTCCTGGTGTTGCATCTGTAATTCGTAATATTTATCTTGATAAGAGTCAACAACTACTGGAGGAGGGGTGTTTTTGGCCTTTTCAAGAGATGCTAATTCAAGTTTCAATTGTAATGTCTTGTTCAATTCAGTAATTTCAAAATCCTTCTCTTCGATTTTCGATTGGGCTTGCCTCAGTTTATTGTTGGATTCAATCAGTTGATTTCTTAATTTTTGCTTCTGTTCTTCAACTTTTTCAAGTTCTTGCGTAAGCTGAGAGATATTTGTCTCCAATTCTAATCTTATTTTGGTACTTCTTAAATCAGACTCTAAATCTGATCTGGTTGATTCTTTATTTCTTGATGAACTCGAAGCTTCTGCAATTCTTTGGATTTCTGCATCTTTCAAAGATTTCTTTAGTTGATCGATTTGTCTTTGAAGTTCGATATTCATTCTAACCTGTCCATCAAGCTGTTGTTTGGTTTTTATTGCGTTAACATTGACTTCATCATATCTTGTTCTGCTGTTTTTTTCGGCAAGGAACTTCGTTTTTTCATCTTCTATTGTCTGTTGAAGTTTTTGTATTTCTTCATCTTTTATCATTACACTTCTTTTAACTTGGGATATTTGCTTAAGCCAAAACTCGGTAATATCACTATGGATACAAGAAACATGTTCCGTTCGGGAAACATACTCCGATAATAGTGCTGATAGTCCTTCAAAAACGGTCTCAATCGAAGGAATCTCCGCTGGATCAACAATATCACCTTCGGCATAACTCTTTACTGATGCTTGAGAAAACCAATATCTAAGAGAATCTAACAAAATATTTTGAGAATCAGAAACACCGCGCAACTGGGATATAAAATCGTTAACAATGGTTTTTGTACTATTAAAAACCATGTGCTGATCAAAAGAATCTGTAATATTTCCATCATTGGCTAATTGAATCATTGCTAATAGGGTTTCTTGATCAATCTCATCAAATCTATTCATGAGCCCTCGAATTTTTCCAGATTGATCCTGAATTTGCGATTGGTTCTCAAGTTTTTGCCGATTCTGTCCTTCAGGTGTATCAGAAGACTGACTAATAGACTTTTCGATCCCTTTCCAAAAAGACTCTTCCCTATTCTCATTGAAATACCATCCGTCAGGCAATGTTGTTGTGGAATTAACTGGAGAGCCTTTAACCTTAGAAATTGATAATGGTCTATGTTTGGCAAGCCCAGTTTTACTCGCGGCCTGCGAATTAACGGTATTAGACATTCAGGCACCAAATTACTTTGATAATTCTCACAAAAAAATACATTTAATTCTCTGAATTCCATCCATTATCTTCAAAAGATGATGAAGTGTGGTGCCTTCTTATTGACTTGACGGCGGGTTTTTGAAGCAAGATAGGCTCCATCTGTGTAACTCTTGGAAGAGGGCATTCGCAAACACCCCATACTTGGTCAGCGTATTCTGATACAGCGCGATCTGATGCAAAGTATGACATTTGGCTCACAGATGCGATTGACATTTTTGTCCATTCATCACTATCAGCATATATTGTATCAATTTTTTCATGTAAATCTAGGAATTCGTCAAAATCATCATTAATTCGGTAAAACTCATTGTTAATAACAGAGTTGATTAAAGGTTCGAATCCGTTTCCAAATAATCCGGAACGGATTGTATCAATTGCTTTTAATAATCGACTTGATGATGGTTTTGAATGCAATTTTCCAACATCAATAGAGTCTTTGGTTAAACCAAAGAAGAAAACATTATCTTCACCAATATGTTCGGAAATTTCAAGGCTTGATCCTTCTCTTGATGAAACTAAGAGACCGCCATTAAAAGCAAATTTCATATTTGATGTACCGCTCGCTTCAGTTCCTGGGAGAGAAAGGTGTTCAGATATATCTGATGAAGGTATAACAATTTCTGCTAATGTGACTGAATAATTGGAGAGAAAGACTATATTCATTTGATTAGCAATTTGAGGATGATGATTAATAACTTTCATCATTCCATGAATTAATCTGATGATTAGCTTTTCGTTTCCATTAGGAGACGATTTACCCGAATAAATATATGCTCGAGGGGTAATAAATTTTTGTCCATCTTTTATTTGAATGAAGCGGTATATAACTGCTAATAAAGATAAGATTTGACGCTTATAAAACTCAATTGAAGTCGCATTAATAATAAACATTTGATTATAAGGATCAAGTTCAATACCAAGAGTTCTTTTGATATATTGTGACAATACTATTTTATTATTTGTCTTAATAACAGACCACTGTTTTCGAAAAGAAAGATCATCAATTCTACTCATTATATTTTCAAGTTTCTCTGTTTCGATTGGCCAGATATTGGTATTCAGTGCTTTGGTAATCAATTTGGATAATTCGACGTTACAGTGTGTTAACCATCTCCTAATAGAAACACCATTGGTTTTATTATGAAATCTATCTGGAATTAGTCTACTAAAATGTTTAAAAAGCGATTCTTTGAGTGATTCCGTATGTTGAATAGAAACCCCATTAATAGCATGGCACCCTATTAGGGCTAAATTCGCCATTCTAACCTTTTTTGGATATGTTTCTTCGATAATTGACAAATCTTTTAATGAGTATGGTGCACATTGATATATATTGAGGGCCTCATCCAAAAATTGTTGATTGATCAAATATATTATCTCCATATGACGAGGTAGCATGCTACTAATCAATGGAACATCCCATTTTTCTAAGATTTCGAGATTTTTAGTGTGACACGTAAAAGAAAACGTTCTGGTGCATACCTCAAAAGCTTGTTCAAACTCCATTCCTTCTTCATCAATCAGAATACGTATTAATTCTGGAATCATGATTGATGGATGAGTATCGTTAAGCTGAATAGCAGCCATTGAAGGCAATTCGGTAACACTAACCTTTTGCTGAGTTTTCAGTCGTCTCATTATATCTTGGAGTGTGGCAGCAGCTAAAAAGTACTCTTGCATAAATCTCAACTCGATACCCTCTGCTTTATTGAGCTGTGGATATAAAACGGATGTAAGTTCTTCGCATTTCTGTTTCATCCTAATAGCTTCCCAATAATCTCCACCTTTGAATTTTTCTTCATCAAGTTCTGATGTAGGTTGAGATGACCATAATCTGAGGGCAAGAGTATTATCAGTTGCATACCCAGGGATATAGAAATCATTAGCGATAGCATATATAGTTAGCGATGGTTTCCAAATTTTATTCTGAATACTGCCGTAAAAACCAACAGGGTACTTAATTGTAGATTTTTGAACTTTCCAAGGATTCCCGTATTGCATCCAATATTCAGGTACTTCGACTTGTTCACCATTTTCTGATATAATTTGACGAAACATACCAAAAGAGTATAATAAGCCATATCCCCAAGCTGGGTAGTTCTGTGTTGCTAGAGAATCAAGAAAACAAGAAGAAAGTCTTCCCAATCCACCCCTTCCAAGCCCAGGATCGATTTCTTCTTGATATATTTCATCGATTGATACCCCAAGTTCTTGTAATGAATCAGAGTACAAATCTTCAAGCTCCAGATTTAAAAGAGCATTTCGCAAAAATCTTCCAAGAAGAAACTCCATAGAAACGTAATAAACTTGCTTGACTTTGCTTTTAATAAAATGTTCCATTGTATCATTAAATAACTCAATTAATCGATCTCGGACTGAATAAGAAACGGCCAAATAAGAAGAATAAGAATCAAAAGTAAATCTCGACCTAGCAATAGTATATTCAAGATGATTAACAAAGGATGTCTGAACTGACCCTCTTTCAGCTGGCAAATAATGCTGCATTAATTTCCATATGTGTTCATGTCTTAAAGAACCATCAGCGTTTTCGTCACTGTTCCCCATTATCCTATCCGGAAATGATGGACGCTCTTCAAGTCTTGTTTTTGATTTCATCACAAAATACTAAAATAGCCGATTTAATCGTCTTTCACCAAATTTCTGATTTTTACTTGACCTCAATGTAAATCTATTCATGAATTAAACCTGGACAGTACAAGCATCTTAGATCCATCAGCGATTCAATACATTTTTCTCTAGAGACAAATGATACAGTTCATAATTCAAATATCCAATTCAATCTCATAACCAATAACTGAATATTTGAATTAGGATTATTTGAAAAAATATTATTGAAATTTGAGAAGAAAATCATTTTGGTTATGGTAGTTTTTCTCTCTGTAACTCGAGTTTTGTTTTGTTTTATAGCTGGTTCTATTTTGATATTGTTTGCTGTGATGGTTTCCGATAAACAATCATACAATCACATTGGTAGCTTAAGTTTAAGATCTGAAGAATGTGGAGATAGGATAACAACCCTTCCTGTAGGCAATATAAGCATATCATACTGCCTTTTTGAAGATTTTTCTGGGAATAATGAAGGAGGAACAATTTATATAAGAGATATTGAAGTTAATCTATCACTTTCTGATTCAACTTTTTATCACTGTGGAGTAGTTAATAGAGCAGGGGCCATTTTCTTCACATGTTCTTCTAATTCGAGTATTTCACTGACTAAAGTATGTGCATACAACTGTTATGCATATTATGGACACTTTGCTGTAATTGAGTCTTTCCATAAGTATAATAGTACATGGGATTACAATAGTATTTGCAATTGCTCAAATGATGCTGTTGATGAATGTATGATTACATTATCTATTGAGAGCAGTTTTGACCTCAGTGGACGATACTATTTTTCTAATAATAATCTCTCAGACAATCGAGCAACTTATCAATCCTGTTTGAAAATTGCCCTTTCTTTGGTATGTATAATGAAATATTGCACTTTTTCAAATAACCATGCCATTAATCAAGGGATTGCTAATATGATAATGATTAATCATGGATTCACAATATCATCAAGTAATTTTGTATCTAATACCCAACAAAATGAGGGACCTGGCATGATAGCTGTTAGGGGAAAATCTTTTATATGCTATTTCTTATCATGTATCTTTTCGAAAAATAGTAATTGTTTATTAGAAATAAATGAAGATACGACTCTATCTCTCCAAAATTGCATCATCGACCATGATCCAAACAATTTTACCAAAGGAACAATCACTGTTGATTTGAATAATACTGTTTCACTGTTCCCATCAATTGAGACTTATTCAATCATACATTTAAAGACATATTTATGTCATGCTGAAATACCAATGCCCACCCCAACAATATCATCGACTTTTGCAATGACAAGTACATTTGAACCTACTCTATCTGATACTGTGGCACCCACATTTGAACCAACACCATATCAAACTCTAGATTTCACTCCTATTGAAACAGTATGCCCTACAGAAAAATCAAACACAGACATTACTCCACTAGCCAATGTAGTAATCATCTCAATTGTTGTAGTAACAGGAATATTCCTAGTAATAGTATTTATATTTAGGAAGAAAGAGACGAACATCAATGAAATACCTATGCTGAAGCCATATGAATAAAGAACCCAGCATTATGTCTTGTTAATCTTTTCAAATGAATAACTATAAAACTGGAGAGTGCCTCCAAAAAATCAGTTTTATTGTAGAAAAAAAAGGATTATTCGATGAGATTCAATCAGAAAAAATGCATTTCGAGGAAATTGTGAATCAAACACATGATTTATTAGTGAATGGGCACTTTGGCGATTTTTTTCAGAAAATCGATATTATTAGTGATGAATTATCCAAAGGAACCCCAGAAATGATGTTTATTTTAGAAAAAAATCTGATTTTAGAGGATATGTTTAGATTAATAGAACAAAATGATAACTATCCAATTGATATTATTCTTAGATTTTTTTCGAATGCAATTTTTGTTGCCGATAACAATTATTGTGATGTAATATATGAATCTTCCGTTTTTCCATTAATCTTGAATAATTTGATTAATGAAAATAATCCTAGTTGCATGAAATCTTGTTTAATATCTATAATTAATCTTTCATCTGTGTTACTATCTCATGGTTTTGATATACTTTCAAAAATTCCCCTTTCTCAACTGAATAACATAGTGCAAGATAACATTGAAACAATTGGTTGGGTTTTCGTTCATTTTTTGGCTAAGTTATATAAAGAATATGAATTATCAATTGAAGAAGATGTATTAGAAATGGTGGCTCAAATTGCATTACAGATTTTTGAGATCAGCTGTCCTGAAAAAGAACGCCTCGCCAGTACTCTTAGTATGTATATTTTAAGTTTTCCTGATATAATTCTGGTATTTATTCAAAACAATGTGTATGATGATCTCCATCAAATAGTGTTTGAAATAGCAAGCGTTTTAGGAATCTATAGAGTATCAATTGATTGTCTTAAAAAGACCAATACGTATCTTATTGAGAATCTGTATTCTTCGTTTTCTACAGCATCAATTAAGCGGATTCTGAAAAAGTATTCGAATACAAGAATGGAAAAAGATGCTTTATACTTAGCCAAGTTTTATTTCAAATCAAATCCACAAAAGATCTCTTCATCTAATTCGCTTCAATGCATTCAGATAACCTATGAAATTCTTGTTGAATGTTCCTTTATCAGCAAAGTATATTGCTATAAGCTAATAAACACAATAGTGAGGTATGGTCCACCAGATATAGCAAGGAACATCAATGACATTGGATTCTCTGAGTATGCTATTGATTGTCTTGATCGTGGGGAAGATTATCTCCTTATTATTGTACTGAAATATTTATGTAATATAATAGCTAAACTTAAAGAAAGGATTGAAATAAATTTGATTTTATCCTCTTGGAATGATTTAGGAATAATGGATAAGCTAAATAAGGCTGATAATTATTCGGATAAAAGATCAATTGCATATGCCAGTTGCTTATCCGAGAGTATTATGTATTTATTAGAAAACAAAACAGACCCAACTTTTTCATAATGTTACATTGCCACTTTTATGTCATAAACTACTCAATCATTTCTGACATTTTGGCAGTTTTTTTTCTCCATTTGATGAATATTTTTTCTCGGTTCTGGAGATGGTTATTGGGCCTCTTCTGGACAAAAGAACTGACCATCACGATTGTTGGACTTCCAAATGCGGGTAAATCAACGCTTGTGAGAGCAATTGCGAATGAAAATACTGAAGAAGCCACAGTTCCTACAATTGGGGCTAACGTATCATCGGTAACAGTAGGAAATGTTGTTTTCAAAATTCATGATATTGGAGGCCACCAAATGTATCACTATTTGTGGGAGGTTTACTGCCAAACTGCTAATGTGGTTGTTTATGTTCTTGATTCCGCCGACTCTGAATCAATTGGTACCTGCGAAGTTCAAATTGAGAGCTTGTTCAATAATGATTCTATTAGTTCAATACCCATCATTATTGTAGCTAATAAGCAAGATTTGCCTGGCTGTTTATCATCTGAAGAGCTTCAAGCTAGACTTAAAATCCAGCAAAACGATGATCGCAAGGTTAGCATTTTCTCCCTTTCGGCTAAAACTAAGGCTAACCTTGAGCCCTTAGTGAGATACCTGATTGACAACTTCTAATCCAGCTGACAAGTGATTTAATAAATATGAATGTTGTTACCAATATACATAATGCATTAGTATATGACTTTGGATCTCATAGCATACGATTTGGTTTTGGAGGAGATGAGATGCCTCAGAAATGTGTCTCGTCATCATCTGTTCAAAGAATGAAAGACGGTGATTTTCATATCCAGTTTGGAGAATCATGGCTTCAGAGAGATTTGCCTGGTATGGATGTAAAGCAAATGATTGATGAAACTGGTGTAATAGCAGATAACGATATCTTGATTTCTTTTCTTGATTGGACATTTGAGTGTTTGGCAATTGAAGATCCTCTCGAACATCCTGTTCTTTTCAATCAACCATCAGTTTTAGCACTTTATCCAGATTTATTCAATAAGTGGAGGTCAAGTGTGGCTAGATGCGTTTTCGAATTTGCCAATCACCAAGCTTTATGTCTTCAACATGATTCTTCGCTGGCTTGTTATTCGCATTGCATGCATACTGGTTTAGTTGTCGATTATGGTTGGTCATGTTGTCGAGTTGTACCTGTTTTGGAAGGGCATCCTCTGAAGAATTCTATAAAAAAGCATCCAATTGGAGGTCTTGAGTTAACTAATCTTCTAAATAACAAAATGACAGAGAATGGGAAGCCAATTCGAACTAATTTTGATCCAAAACCTAATGACATGATAAGCAGTATCTTTTCGAAGAAGAAAACATATGTATCAACCCAAAGCCAGATTAATCATTGTAGAAGAACTGTTTTAAATGATATGATTAGGGGACATCTTAAATACAATGTAATTCCTAATGAGAATGATGAAGATATTGTTGATTATGTATATTCAATGCCAGGACAAGAGACTGTTGAGATCAAGGATGAGATAATAAGTCTATCTGACATGCTTTGGAAGCCTGATGAGAATGTTCCACAAACTTGTACACCTCTCCCCCAACTAATGACAGATTCAATAACATCGTTACCTCAAGAAATGCAGAATCAAATGTGGGAGAATATAATTACTAGTGGAGGCTTTTCTACTTTGGCAGGATTCAACGAAAGGCTTGAAAGTGAGTTGGTTCAAATGACACCCCAAAACAAAAAAGTACATGTTGTCTCGCCTGTGGCAAAATCAGCCTCTGGATCTCGATGTGTATGGACAGGTGGATCTATTGTCGCGTCACTTCCTTCTTTCAAAGATATGTGTATAACTAGCGCAGAGTGGAATGAAGTTGGCGAGAATATACTTCGAATTAAATGCTTGTAGCTTTTTAAAATGAACGAATTGTTTTATAAAGGAAATGAATTTCTAGAAAGGAGAAAGGGACAAATTATTCGTATAATTGATGAAATTGATGAGAAATCAAATGAAAATGCTGAAAATGCCGATTTTGAACAAAAAGAGCATGAAATAATTAGATTATTGGGAATTATTAAAGATAACTGCTCTGAAGACGATATTTATCATATTCTATCCGAAATATGTGATTATTGGGAGAAATTTCCTATTAGTGAAACCATTTATTATCATGCAATTAATCAACAATCCCAGTTTTTTTATTATTTACAGAACTATGAAAGGCAGTCAATAAGAATTAGCTCATTAATCATTATTATATATCTTTTGGGGTCTTCTTTTCAATCTGTCAAGAATTCATTTGAGTGTGATGGACTTCAAACATTGGTGTGTGTAATTGCAGAATGTTCAAATGATCCAATTATTTTAATGCTATGTCTAAAAGCAATAAGTATATATCCATTTTTACCTGAAATAAGGGAGATTTTTGAAGATGAAGGTTTGATAACAACAATAAGCAATGCTTCTCTAACATGTGTTGATGTGGGTGTTTTTTTGGCGTTTTCACAATTCACTAATATTGTATTATCTTTTATCGAATCAATATCACCTAGTTTTGTTATTCAATCAATGACCTTGCTAGAAATGAGCCAAGAGTTTTTTATCATATCAAAAAACCATGCTTATGAATTGCAAAAAAATTGCCTATATGGATTTCATTCATTTTCAATCCACTCCAAAGAAAGGAGCAATATGCTTCTTGAAAATGGAATGATAGAATTACTCTTTTCCGAACTATTCTCTTATATGGATTCAAAGAATAAATCACTATCATTTGAGCTGGTTTCCGTATTATTGGAGTCAAAATCAGAAGAATCTGATGTGATTGACTATTTAATGGAAATCCCTTATGAAAGGGTTGTTGATTCAATAAATGGAGATCCAAAGCTATCTACATCAGCTGTTGAGTTATTATTTAGTGTTATTACCCGATTTGAATCATTTGTATATACGCTCTATGACTGCGGGGTTGTTAATGCAGTAACAAAACAGTTTATAGTAGGTAATTACTCAACAAAATTATGTTTAATGAAATTCATATTTGAGATCCTAAATAATACACACAATGAAGAATGTCTTGAGAAGATCATCACGAGCGATTTAGTAGAAACAATTGAAAGTATGTATTATTCTGATTGTACAGATATATCCGATTTATCTTTCATCCTAATGCAAAAAATATTTCTATTAACAAAAAGACCGGATATCCAAATGATCATTCTACCTCACATTCAATGTGATTCATCTTGATGAAAGCAAAGATGAATTCAATGGTTGGCTTGGATAGTCATAAGGCTCCCATTTAACCGTATCTTTTTCAACTCTAGCTGTTTTTGGACGTGTAAATACCTGAAACTCGCTTGTATTCAGCTCAAGCATTTCTTTAAGTTTTTCTCTTCTTCTTCGTATAGCAGGACTATCTTCTCTTAATGGAGGTAATTTCAAAGAATTTATAGAAGTTTTATCAAGGTCATTTTTGAAATTTGACTTTGATAGGGTAACATGAATGCTTTTCGGAGGAGGTGGTGCTACTAAGCATGATTTAGGAACATTTTGTGGATTTTCTAAATTTGTTTCAAGCTTTGTAATTTTGGTCTTCAAAACTGAAAGGTCGAAATCCTTTGCAGCGTTATACTTTTGCATTTTCATCTTTTGATCATCCACAAGTATTTTCATCTCCTCTTCATGCTTCTTTTTTAGTTGAGAAAGGCCTGTATTATAGTCTGTTTCCATCAATCGATGGTTCTTTTCCGTTTCTTGAGTTTCTAAAAATCGTGCCTGGCCTTCTACAACCCTCATTTCTTCATATCTGTGACTGCTTAAAAGCTGGATTGTTTGTGACCTCAAGCTCCTTAAATGAGCTGATGCTCTGTTATACAATCTTTGCTTTGCAGGGGTGTCCCACTCATCATTATAAACTTTGATCTCTTCCTCTTGTTTCAATAACAGTTTATTTTTCTGTGTTTCGAAGCGCTCTTCCATCACTTTAATGTGTCTTTCAGACATCTCATTCAATTGTTCAAGTTCTTTTCTAGCCTTAGATAATCTGCTTTTATACTTATTTTGTTGGTTTTTTACAGCATTAATTTTAACGCTACTTTCGTGAAAACGAGAAATCTTTTCAATAATTTTATCTACGTCTTCTGACTCTTTATACATCCCATATGATATTAAAAAAACTCTGTGCTGTTTTAGAACTTGTATCATTTGTGGGTAAAGAGAAGGATTCCATTTGCTAATATCTTCACCTGATAAAGCTTGTTGTTTCAGCATTTCAATTTCAGGAGGCAACTGAGGTAGATCATTGCTCATTATTTTGCTGCCATTCTTGCGGCGAGGTGATCGGCCTGAGCTAGAATCTGGGATTTTTGGTTGTACGCTGAACATTAAAAAAATACCAATACTTAAAAACAAATAGGCTGTTGTAGCTATACATTTTATTTCTCATTTCCTGAGAATGGTCTAGATTGATTTTTTGTAAATAAATTTTTGGCTCAGAATGAAACGAATTGCGCCCGAAAAAATCGAAGAAGAGTATGTTAATAAGGTATATGATGCGATAGCTCCTCATTTTGATCATACAAGGTATAAACCATGGCCAGGTGTTAAGAAATTTGTCGAGAATTTATCTCCGTTATCGCATTTTATAGATGTTGGATGTGGAAATGGAAGAAACTTGAAAATTAATCCAATGTGCTATGATATGGGAACTGATATGTCGATGTCTTTATGTAAGATCGCGGCTGAAACTGGTCGACCAATGCTCTGTGCCAGTGCAGTTGAGCTTCCAATAAGATCTAATTTCTTTGATCATGCAATTTGCATTGCTGTGATACATCATTTTGCGTCATTTGAAAGAAGAGTTCAATGTATGAAAGAAATATGTAGGATAATTAAACCAGGTGGAACTGCATTTGTAACAGCATGGGCTACAAAACAACCAAGAAAGCAATATGAAGATCCTGATCAGATGATTCCATGGAATGTTAGAAAAGATTTTGATGAGAATCAACCGAGATATGAAAGGTTTTATCATTTCTTTGTTCAAGGTGAGTTTCAAGCCCTTATTGAGCATGTTCCAGAATTAGAATTGGTTAGCGAAGTATGGGAAGAGGGTAATTGGGAAGTTGTAGTTGCAAAAAAGGTATAGAATACATAAACATTTATTCTCTGTAGAGGATTACAAGTGATTTTTTGTTGGGTTCGACAAGGAACTTGGGTCTGATTGGGAGTGATGGCAATGTGCCTGTTTCATAAGGAATTGGTTCTGATTTATACAAAAAGAAACGCATCTGACAAAGAGTGGAAAACAAAATTCCGAACTCAAGAGCAATTACTGACACAATTGAGGGAAGATTAGATAAAAACAACCCTGTATTAGAAATAAAAGCAATTGAGACAATGATATACAGACGAATGATAAGAAGCCGAGCATTGGATATATGTTTGAATAAGTTTTCTCTGCTTTTCACCCTCTCAAGAAGCTTTGTTGTTATTACAATTCCTACAATATCCAAATTAAGATACCATAGCCATCCAATTGCTCCAACAATGATCCATAAAAACAATCCTACCTCGGATTCAACATTGGATATACCAATCATTCCAATAGTAAGCAAAAATGAGGACATGATAATCTCAAAATGCTCTCTCATTGTGTAGCTTTTTCGAAAGATATTACAACCTGAGCAAACATATGACAAAGAAGATAGAAGAGTAGAATAGTAGAGAACATCAAAGATGTGCATCACGATTGAAGCTTTGCAATGAATGCTACCCTTCATTTTTATCATTGACCAGCCATAGGAATGCATCCCCAAACACACCATTTTTAAAAGGGGCAACAACATGAAAGTGAGGTGGAGGGGAATCTTAAATATCTGATAATATTGCGCATGGGAAAGCCATAATACAAAAATACAAAAATACATCCAAGCAAGAGTGCGATAAAGAGAAGGAAGCGCTTCGTTACGATAATCTAGATGTGTGTTTGGATTTGTCAAGTTCATATTTATATGAAAAGAACTCATATTCTTATCGCAGTTAAAAACATACATATTGTAGACACCTTTGCTATACACAATACCATCGAATCGATCCTTCACATTAGTCTTGAATTTCTGAACACCAGGATGAATTCCAATATCTTTCTCTCCACATAATTCCAATAGCTTCCATAGATCAATGGTGTTTGGAGATACAGCAATATAAACCGTCTGATTTCCAACGGGATTATAATCAATCGAAAATCTCCCGCCCTCTTCAAAACCAAACGAAAATATCGGAGAAGGTGGGAAAAATGTTGAGTGTGCCATCGAGTACATTTCGGATTTGGCCCCGACAAAGAACATGGTAAATAGAATTATGCGCATTTTTGATTTTATTTGAACAGATTATTTTTTGAGAGTCGATCATTTCGATTGAATGATCAACTCAATAGACTCCACTTTTTTTAAGAACTGTCGATTTTTTGAGAGAAGAAACAGAATCTCGTGTAAAAGGTTGACTTGACAATAGGAGATCGGGGATTTTTACATTACCTCCCATACCCCTAAGCTCTTCAAGGAGAGCATTGAGCTGCGCGACAGGCTTATCCATGGCTCTTTTCGTTCTCTCATATATTACTGATGTTTCTTGTAGGTACTCATCGTTGAGGGCTAAGACTTCTATCTGTTGTCGGTCGATCATTTCTTTCCTCTGTGTGAGGATAGATTCTGATGCTCCAGTAAAAGTATTTTTCCTTATAAATTTCCTTTGGGACTGTGGTTTCTCGAAAGGAACTCGAATCCTACATTTGTTTTTTTCAGCTCTATGGATGAGAACGGGCTGCGTTATAGCACTCTCTGCACGAGGAAATATTCCATGTTTCTCATCAAATGCCTTGCATTCGGAGGTGTGTAGAGATATCAGTTTATCAATTCGATCTTGGGTCAGATCTTCTATTTTTCGGATTTTTTCTTCGTAGTCAATCTTTGTTCTTGATATTGTTTCAATAAGATCTTGGATTTTCATCTGGACAAATAATCTCGATGGAGTATTTGTGGGTTTGGGCAATTCTGCTGGAAAATTGTCCATTTCAACAGCATGGTATAGTGAACTTGGGTTATTGTCAGCATAAGACCCGGGAGAAAAGTAATCATCTTCGCAAGATATCAATCCCCCTGCAGTGATTATCACTTCTTCTTTGATCCTGGGAGACTGAATTATAATAGGATCCCTCTGTGGGATGCCTTTGTTATGCTTTTTATGAACATCATCTTCAACAAAAGTGTCCATTGGAGGCAATTTGACATTAAGGGGTCTTTTCATCGTTTTGTTCGGAGAGAAAAGAATCCGGGGCGGTGGGCGGTGCGTAAAAACTAAGGGCCCGTTTTCTAAGCTATCGTATGAAGGAAAGTTGATCGATATATGTGGAACTGCTTTCTCTTGAATCATTTCGAAAACTTGCGTAATCTACACAATAAAATGGAAGTTTTGAATTTAATATTCTCAAAGTTATTGAGAAAAATCGATAACATTTTATTTCGTTTTGTTAAGATAACAATTCAAAACCAAATAATCGATTTTATCGTTTTGAGAGAAAGATAATCAACGATAAACCCATGTCTTTGTGTTATCAAGCTATGTTAGCTGAGTAAACGATGATGTTAGGGTTTGAGAGCTCAATTACATTGTCAGAGCTGTCCTCACTGGAATGTTTTTCGAGGATTGCGATTTTTTTCAGTAGGGATCGTTTTTCGGCTTCCCATGATTCTTTCTCATTCTTATACCTTTCTTTTAGAATCAAATACTTTTTTCTGAGTTTTGCTAGTTTTTGGGATTCTATATCCTGGCACATTATTAAATCAGTTTCAATTTTTGCTTTTTCTTTGACCAAAAGCGATCTTTCTTTTTGTATTAGCATTTTTTCGTTGATAAGGTCTTTTTTGGCTGTTTTTATCTTTTTTAATGACCTTTTAAGCTTTATATAGACATTCTGGTAATCAGAACCAAATTGATTATTAGATTTCGCTTCCCCATGATGGCTATTACATTCTTCGAGTATTTGTTTTTCGATGAGCAAAAAAGAATCAATATTTTCTTCCATATATTTATAACAAACCAGGCTCTGATTTTTGGCGCCTGGAGGATTTAAGCGATGTGTGTGGCCTGCTATTTAGGTTCGCACCGGGTTTATTAATTTTATTTTTGGGGCTCGAAATAGCAGTTGTTGGTCTTCCCCTAAACTGTTCAATAGTACTATTGAGAGCAGACTTCACAGATTCGGGCTTATGAATCGATTTCACATTTTTGCTTAAAAAAACTTGTGCTGCTTCAAGTTTGCTTTCTTTGAGTGCTCTTTGAAGTTCGGTATTCTTTTGTGCTTCTGATTTCATTGTTTCTTGAGATCTTTTTAATTCCGCATTCAATATGGTAATATCTGATTCAAGGATCATTACTTGACTTTGGGTGTTCTTAAATTCTTCTTCAGTATTTCTAAGTCTACTTATTATGTGTCTTTCCTGATTAACCAGCTTCGTCATTTCATTGGAAGCTGATTCGAGTTTTAATTGAGAATCTTTCTTAGCATCTTCTAATTCAAGAATTTGCGATTCTTGTTGCTCTATCATCTTTTTTGCTGGCTCGCTTAACTTTTTTGCCCTGAGGAGCGATTTTTGTTCTTCTATTTGACCTAGAATATCATTTGCCTTTTTTTTGTTTGTATCGATTTCTAAAACTAAAGAATCGATGAGAGAAACCTTGTTTTTTGCATCATCGAGCTTTTCTCTGATCTCTTTTGATCTGGATAGTTCCTTTCTAAGCTCAGTTACCAGCTTAGAAATATGTAGCCTTTGGGTTTCAACTTTTTCCTTTGACAATGAGGCTTTATGAAGAGCATCGTGTGATTTAATTGAAGATTGCTCTGCATTTGATAAAAGCTGAGATTTTTCTTTGCTCCAATCATTTATAAGAACCTGAAAAGCCTGTTGAGAATTAGATATCTCTTTTCGTTTTTTCATCATGCTTTCTAATAACATGTTTTCCACTTCTGTAGTCATATAATTCCGCACTTTATTAATTTCAATCGCTAAATTGTTTTTTTCATGTGTAAGAGAATCCACTGTCCTTCTGGAATTCGTCAGAAGCATTTGTGCACTAGCTAATTCTCCAGGTAATCTATCTGGAGCTATTTCAAAAATATTATGAATACCCCTAATCGACTCAAGAGATCTCAATTTAACAGGTTTTCCATATTTAGCTGGTTTATTCCTCTTCTCAATAGAGTGCAATTTTTCCCTTAGCACTGATCTCTCTGCTAGAGCCTCTGTCAGTGATTTGTGCGTCTGAATATATGATTTTTCATCATCAGATGTGATTTTTTCTTCTTTATCTTCATTCATTTCAATGAATTACAAATTAATTTTTAACGTATTCAAAATTGAATTGTTCGGTGTTTCCTCTCAATGCGGGCTGATTGTTTGAACAAATTCAATCAAGCTTGTTATATTATCATTAGCGATACCCTTTAATTCAACATCATGGAGGAAATCTTGATATACCTCAATAATTTTTTGACAGAACTCCGCGCTCTTCTGGCATTTTCCTGCTGCTTGTTTAGCTCTTTTCCATGTTTTAGATAGAAAATTGGCAATATCTTTTCTTGGTTCAAGCATATCGAAAAATACATCTAAGAGAATCTTTTCGTAATCTATTCTCACAACTCCAATTCGAGGAATCATTTCTGATACAACTTCATGACAAGAAGCAGAACATTCATGAATCCTTATCATTTCATTCATTATTAAATCAGAGTGCTTAGCAGGCGATATTTTATGGTATATAATAACATTATAAAAGAAATGGAAAAAATCTACATAAAGATTTGGATGAATTCTGGAATAAAACTCAGTATTAGTATTAATCATTCCCTCTGCAATATTTTTGAAATATTCATCTGAGCATAAGACAATTGAACATAGATCTAGCAACAGTCGGGAAAAATCTTGAGGTGTTGATGACTGTTGGATCCAAATCATAAACTTTGGGAAATGGGATTGGTAGCTGGTAAACTTTTTAACAAACTTCCTCATATCACCGAAAAAGAAAAGGTTCAATTGATCTTTGTATTCTTCAACATAAAATCGAGCAAAAAGGGTTAGTGTTGTTACATAATTCTTAAGAATTGTGTAGTTGCATTGTTGTTGATTATCAAATGCTTTATCTAATTCTATCATGATGAAATCAATGAATTGTGATTTCAAAAATGGACTCAGAGAGGAACTCTCTGCTAACAATGCTTTTGTTTCTTCAAAATACATCAAATCCGACGATCTGATCCTGTTTTTTAAAACATTGTCATCCCATAATGCTATACAAATATCCACAATATTGTGTTTGGATACACAATATTGAATTATTGTGGAAATAGAATTTTGCGCCTTTGATGAATCACCAAATGAATAGAAAAGCGATGATTGGAAAACTGTATACTTTGGCACTAGAAGACAATTTTTTTGGTTCATTATTAACAATGGAAAACACTCTTCGGCCATAAAACATACATAGAAGTCAGTGTTTTCTTGGGGTAGATTAGATAATGCAGATAAACAAACACCCAAATTATCTTCATTGAAAATTTCATGTATTCCAAACACACTCAAGAAATGGATTATATCTAGTATTGGGCCTTTTTGGTTATACTTAAGAGAAGCAAATACCTTGATAGCATTAATAATTTGATCTTTCATGGAAACAATAGAATCTCTATCACCTCCATAAAAAACTAACCATGCAAGAAGCTCAAAGTAATGATTTGTTGGCATCATAGTCTCTGTGGGTTTCTTGTAAACAAGAATTCCTGATACAGTTTTAGATCTATCCACCATTTTGCTAAATGCACTTAATAATATTCGCAAAAGCTGTATCATGTTTTCTGAGTCAGATATTGAAACATCTGGTTTTGTTTTCGGTATTTTTGGATATCTTTCAAATTGGTTTTGCTCAAATTGGGGAAATCTTGGGAATATGGCATATATTAATGTTAAACATCCTTTCCTAATTGATGACTCATTGGAAAAAAGCCAGTCTAATAACCATTTTTCATGGTATTTGATCATCATTATACACGAATTCCCTTGAAATATTTTTAATTTGTTAGCTACTTCAATAATGAAATAATCTAATTCATTACGATTAGATGACAAATTCTTAGATCGTAGATATGAAAAGAACCACTCGATCCTTTGGCATTGATAACTGTCTTCAAATGATATAATTGAAGCAAAATGTGAAGCTCGAACAGAAACTGGCATTTCATCAGACTCTTTGCTGAGATATTTCAAATACTCTTCATTTCGCTCTCTATCGTCTTTAATAAAAGACATTATTAAAAGTGAGAAAGCAAAGGAGTTGGGATCTGAGGAATACCAAGTATTCAAGAAAATGGGATCAAAAACAATACTTTCATAGTCTTTGTGTTTTCCTAGGTTGCTAATTAGTAGTTTCAGACAGTAAAACACATGAGAAATATTTGCATGCTTATTAAAATCATCTTTTTCGGTTTTTCCGACATTTTCTGGTATAACAATTCTCACAAAATTTAACAATTTGTCAATATATAAAGGTTTTTGATAAGATACATTTTCTAGGAAATAATGAACAGGCTGAAGAAAATCATCAAAATTCTTCCAATAGGGCAATAGTAAGGGTATTTGTTCAATAATCATGTCTATTAAACCAGAAGAATCCTCTTTTAACAACAATATACAATTCTTTATTGTTACCACCATCATCTGTCTTGATTTCTTTTCATTCCTCATCACTAAAAAGTCAATTATTACTTGTGCTTTAGAGAGAAGATACTGAGAAAAACTAGAATCTCTATTTATCCTCAATAAAATCTCGTTGTGAATTAACTCTGTGTTTTTATCATAAGGATTTGTATCCAATAATTTGATATATAAACTAAATACTAAAGGATGAAATTCGGAACCAGAAATTTCACTTAAGTTGCATACAAAAGATGAAAATGGAATAGTTCTAAGCTCATGATATAAAACCATCTGCTCTATATCTTTATGAAGTGCCAATATAGATTTCTTAGGTAATATCTCGATTGTTAATTCTTTATGATCAATATTTATATTTGTGCGCTTATAGACAAGTATATATGCTGATGAAGTTTTGTCAAAGATACCTCTTTTCACTTGTTTCTTCTCAAAATCATAATAATCTTTGGTCTCAGATCCTCCAGCAAGTGACTCAATCAACTCTTCAGGTCTATTCGAAACCTCGTATGCAGATGAATCATTAAAACACCACCATTTATTAGTATTCTCATTGAGAATATAACTATAGTAATGACCACCAAGAGCACTACCACTATGAACAACAATTCCTGATAAACTATATTCACTATCATCATTTGAATCAGCTGAAAGTAATGGTTTGAAGTCGGCTACCAAAGGAAAGCTAAAATATGTGTTAATTTTTTTTCGATCACCTGTCATCATATCATAGTCAAATCTCTTAAGTTGGATTATAAAATACTGAGGGAGCGTCATAATGTGATGATGTCGTTCAACATCAATGACCCCAATATCATCACCAGCATTATATCCTGATACCAAATCTGGTATCAAAAAGCGTTTAAATGAATCTTCGAAATTTGAACATCCTAAGACCTCAAGAGGAAATGTTGTAAATAACTCTTCAGATGTACTTGAGTATTGTTTTGTTGAACCAATTGTATGATGAATAATTTTACCTTTAACGTGCATTGTAATCGGCTTTGAAGGAAGTTGCTCATCAATCTTATCTAGTAGTGACTGAATGAACTCGACTGCATCTTGTTGTTCGTGAGGATTGATGGGCCTGTTCCCCCAGCCCTTCCAATTTGTAACAAATCCGACAGGATCAACTGAACTTACTGGAGCAAAAAGTAACTTAGAAAACAATTGTTGGATTTGGAATGTCCAATCAGAAAAATCATATGATACAGGCATGAACTCCAATATTGATTCACATATTGGCTTAATAAAAAACACCTGTTGAATAGATGAGTTTAAGTAGCATGTACAACCCATATTATTCAGTCCTCTATATGATACTTGAGACTCGAGAGGATTATAATACCTTTTATTCATTGAAGGAGGAGTATATGATTCAATACGCAATCCTAATGATTCAATTATTGGAAATCTTGTATCAGGTTTTACTCTTATTATATTCTCAATTAATGTGTATATAATATCAGGTGTTGGTATATATCGATATATGTTAAAAGCAATTTGGTCAAATAAAAACATAGATGTTTCATTAAACATCCGATCAGAAATACTAGAAATCCGAGAGAATAGAACATTCATGCACATGATCATTCCAGATACAAATGATGGCTTGGCAATGTTAGAATTGTTAGATTTTACAAAATTAATAAGTCTATTTGACTCATTAACATCAAATCCCTCTTCTTCACCAATGATATATGTAAAGTTAATATTAATATGATAAATATTATCTCTTAAAAATGTTGATATGTCGTCCCATAACCTATCTGGCTGGGAACATTTTTCAGATAATGATTTGAGCAAATAAAAATATTCTGAACAATAACAAGATATTGATTCCGTAAGGGAACCTAGAATTATTTCCTCTATATCCAGCGGAGAAATCACAGAAAATACTTTAAATAGCGATGTAGATACTTCTTTTCTGTGATGAAAAAGGGATTTTTGAAAAAGTAATTTCAGTTTTGGATACTCTAAAATGCTTTGTTTTTGATAAAACACTAAAATACTCAGAATGTAGGCCACGCAATCAATTAGATGCAATTGAACAGACTGTTTCTCACAAATTAAATTCAATATCCAATCGGCAACTGTCATTATACCTTGAGATAATCCATTTTGTTTAATTACGAATTCAATCTTGGAATTAGCTTCATCTATATTTGAGGCTTTATAAAATATAGTAACTGCCCAATACACAAGCATATTCAAATATGGTGATGAATATGAATTAGTATCAATAGAAAACAAAATCTTAATCAATTTTGAAAATCCTCCGTTCTGAATAAATGATATAATAAAACTACGATTATTTTCTTCAATAATCGAACAAAGGCAATTTAATCTATATAAAAGTGTAAACTCTCTGTCTGGATCATATATTAAACTAAACTCTCCTATTGTTTCGCTCCCACTTCGAATTGCATGATCAATTTGTGGATCTGTTTCACATAGGTTCAGTAAATTTAATGCATTCTTTGCAAGATCTTTGTTCTCAGAATCAAGCAGTTCCTTCAACATAGGAAATTGAGGAGATTTCTGAATAATTCTCGATGGAAGGAAACACGGGTCAATAGTTAATTCATAGCTAGTGAAAGAAAACGATTTGACTATTTCAAATGATTGACCTTGAACAAAAATATGATTTCTTGGTAATAATTCCTTATTATAAAGAATAGCAATGCTTGACAAAGAAGTTTTTGCCATTCTCGAACAAATCTTTTTAAAAGTCTCGGTATTGGTTCCTTTAACAATTTTAATTGAGGTGTTTAAATCCCCAGTTAGTTGGATGGTTATTCTGTTTTCTGAAGGAATATATTGATTTCTTTTTATTGATAATACATCAAAATCTAAGTGATCCTCAAACTTATGAATTAATAATCCTAAAAGTTTTAATGAACCAATCATCTGTATACTATCTAAACACTTATTCACAAATTTTAGAATTGTTGATGGATCGTATGTTTCAAGAGCCATATCAACTAAAAACTCACAAATTTCAATATTTTGGAATTCAATGGCTAATTTCCATAATGAATCAATACCAATTAGTGTTGGATCAAAAAGATTAGAATTAATTTTGATCTGATTCAGCCTTTTGAATAAATAAATAACGATTCCATGAGATTCTTCGAATCCTGATAGCCAATCCAACATATTTGTTGATGCTTCATTGTTAAAAAGTTTGGAAACACACTGAATAAAAGATGTTGCTAAAACAATATCTTTTGAAATTGCTGGGGAAATTATCTCTTTAATGAAGTCCATATCTTCATTAGATATTGAATTTACCATGTAATTGGCGATCTTCATCAGTAAATCAAACATTAAAGATAAGTTACATAACATTACTCTAACATTTTTGACAATATTGTGGAAATCATCTTTGGGGTTTTTAGGTATCCAAAGATTATTCATTATTGACAAAGCAAACTTTTCGTGAATATTTTGTAACAACATATCATAGCATTCATTGAAATATTGAAGCCTGACTGTTTCTTCTGTTGGACAATAGCTACATATAATGGTGACGAAATCTTCGCTCATGTGAGAATCTTCCCATAAATGGGCAGTAATCGGGGTTTTAATGCTATTAGGACAATATGAACTAATTTCTTTGAGAAATGAGAGACACCCTTTAGGGAAAGTCTTCATTTCTTTGACCAAATCCCAAAAATCATTCTTCCTTTTCCCGGGAATTTTGGAAAAAAGAAATGGCCATGATTTGAAAAACTTGTCAATATCGCTAGAGTGCTGTTGAATGGATATATTCCAGAAATTAACCAATATATTTGAATCATAATGATCCATTTTCCACATTATCGATAAAAACATGCAAAATTGTTCAACTAATTCAGGATGAATATTCTCCATAATTTTCTTAACAACACCATGTTCATTAATCCTATTGATGGTGTCATTAGAAAAACTATTATACGAATTAAATCGAATAAGGCCATCAAGTTGTTTTGATAAATATGGGGACAAAACGAAACGAAATGCCAATTCGTATTCAAAATTGTTTAAAATCTTGATTTCTGATGAGATTAAGTGTTTCTTTGCATACATAAAAAGCTTTCGTAGCTTTTTCTCATCAACAGATCGCAAACCCTTTTCATCCAAACTTTCAATCCATTTACAAACTTTTTTGATGGATGCAGACATGAAAGACGTGAGAATACTACTGCTAACGCTTTTCTCGCAAAGAGATAATATATTAGTGTACTCTTCAAGAGATTCAAAAGAAAGAGAGTCATCTGAAGATATCTTAATAACCATTTGCGGAAAAATCTGAATCATAGAATAGAAATCTGAAGTCAAACGATAACGAATTTTCCCATGAAACCCAGTGATATCATCAATGATAATAATTTGTGTCTGTTCCCAAACTTTATCATTATCTGGAATTTTGCTCAAAAATAACTTCAAATCCTGTAAAAAAGTTTGGTTATCTCTCTTCAGGAGAAAATCTAGAACAATTTTTTTCGATAAAACTGAAGGTAACAACTCTGTTTGAGTTTTGGCAATTTCAATTGCATCAGAAACCTGTCTGCGCGCATTAGGATACTGGCCGGCAATAATACTCTTCTGTATTTCCTCTAAAACACCTCCAAAACTTAAATTTTGTTCCATAAAAATTGTCACTTTTATTCTCTAATGAGTTTTTCAAAAAAGAGTATCTCTCGTACAGAGCTTTCTCATATTCCTTTCTTTGATCTAATTCATCTTTTATGCCACTAAGGCGGTTTATTTCCATTTGGAGCATTTGATTTATTCTGTTTGTTTCTTCAACGGCGTTTGATAGTCTGCCTAGAGTGTGTGTGGTGTCCCAAACCTCAGTTTCCATTTCTTCGCTTATTGTTTGGTATGGTTGAAGAGATTTTGTCCTTATTCTTTTGATAGGCTCGGTTTTATTAGATGCTATTTCGTTTTTAATCAGTGATAATGGTACTCTTTTGTCATTCATAGTTTTTACAAAAAGTGACATAATAATGAGAGAAAAGTTCATTAATAATGTGACTATCAACATATACCGTGATTTTTATTTGATTAACAGAATGGCTGACATGTTTAAAATGCTAGGAGAATTTGAAATGAAACCAGAAAAACTATTTGATATTCAGTATTATAGTGCTGTTCAAATGGAACAAATCCGAACTTTTTGTAAGAATGGATTTAATTTTAAAATTCCTGAATGGATATATGGTAATCCTAATATTGCAAATTATTTTGTAAATTATGCTTTTCCAGCTTTGTTTGGGTATTTTTCAACTAGTGAGTTTATTCAAATGGCAAGATCATTTTTAATTCTTAACATCCAATGTAGTCTTTTTAATCGACTTGTTAGTATTTTTTTGGTTCGATCTGTTCCTTTTTTAGATAGCATTTTATCTCTAAGAAATGAATCTGTGGTCTCAATTGAAAGAATAACTCAAAAAGTGGTTGATTCTTGTTATTTATTTGATCAAATACTTTTTAATGTAGCCACTTCAATTGATAATACCAATACTGGGATTTTGGTTGATGACTTGGGAAAATGGTTAACAATCTCAAGAAATGAATCCAAACATATATCTTTAATGGACCCTAAACACCATATTACTTTTCCAAAATTGCTAAATAATTCTGAAAGCTATTTAGCTTACCTTATGGTATTGACCCCTCATGATATGCTAATTTTAGATGCTATTCTTAATTCAAATGTACCAAATTTTCCAAAAAGTTTATCCAATATACTTTTGTTGTCTCCTCCAAACAATGAAGAACATATTATTTTTTCTAATGTCGATTTTCCAATCATGGATTCTTTTAAAGTATCTTCTTATAATATTTTAATCGCATCAATGAACTCGTATATCAATTTGTTTTCGAACGCTAATGATTGGGATATTAATAATTCTATAATATTTTTATCAGTTTTGGATAGAAAAATTTCCCTTTTTTGTGATAATCCAAGATTGCCATTTACTATAAAACCATTTTTGTCTCAAGTAATTGCAATTCATCTTATATGCTCAACAATTGAAAAAGGAAAGTTTTCTGAACATTTTGAAAATCCTTTTTTCCGTTTTCTAACGAGATCTATTGATACATATAATCCTAATTACAAGATCATTTTAAGATCTTTGTTAAAAAGCTCAAAACACTATGTAAATTTGAGATTTCTTTCCAATTTTTCCAATATGTGCGAAAAAGTTGAAGATGAAGAGTTTTTATTTGGATAAATGGGGGTTTAGTTATTCATTAATTAAATTAATGAAAGCATTTTTATCATTTGGTTTTCGTTAATACTTATAAAATTGTTATTGTTTCTATATTCATCCACTATATTCTAGAATTTATTACATATTTCACTAAAAATATATTAACTCTTTGTGGATTTGAAAACCCATTCATTATACAAAGAAATATATTGAAAGCATACTTATCCATTCTTCACTCAAAGCAAAAAATTTGTCTTCCTATTTCCAATTTTAAATTGAAATGGAGGGATCTCCTGAGTAAAGGAGAACAGTAAGTCAGAAGAGGATTAAAAACATCAGATGATGAGGAAATGTTTTCAAATATGCCCAATACTTATAATGAAAAACTGAAAAAATGTGCATTAAGTATACATATTAAAATAATGAGATACCTGATAATTATTCTTCTATCTAGACAAAACAAAACTATAATCATTCATTCTATCAATATCCATTTTTTCTGTTCAACTGAATATGGTTGCAAGATTTAATAAATCCACATTAACCTAATTTTTTGATGAATTCAAACTGCTTTTTTCATAATTTAAAATTTTGGGGACATGAAAAGATGCCAATAAAGTTTCCAAATCTTTTCAAATCAGAATCTTGAATGTGATTTCCTTTTTACACTCTTTAGCTATGGATGCCACATGGTTGAATTCAATTTTATTATGAATGTAATGAATGAAGAAAATATCTGCACACAAGTGCCATGAAATCATTGAATAAGAAATTCTCCAGAAAAAATGGTAAAACGAAATACATTTAATTGGAATAGATGGTGAAAAATACTGCATCTTTTCTCTTTCTGAAACTAGATATATCTAGTTCAGTGGTAAATAATACATATGATATGACAATTCATAGAAAATATAGCTTCTTCATCCAGTAAGTTTCTTCAATTTGAATAATTCAAGTTCACAAATCATCAAATGGTAATGCTTCTTTTAAACATAGAAAATGATCTATTCTAATGAAAAAAGAATCAAAACAAGAGTCATTCAAAATCTTATTGATCTTTATTTGTTCAAATTCCAGAATACCATACCTTAAAATAGTGAATTATCATAATTATGATTTAAGTAAACTAGATCAAGATTCAATAAATGATCATACAATCCTGTTTTTTGTAAAACACCACATATCAGAGAAAACACATTGGTATTATCTCTCTCATATTGATTTTTTTGAATATTTTCCAGTGATGGTGGAACCTACTTGATGGTAATCAATTACCATATGTTTTTTAACGGTATTAAAACATTTTGTAATGTTATTTTAAAAGAAACGTAACACACAACGTTGATAATCAAATATCATAAAAATTAATAAAAAAAGCAATTAATTAACATAAATATATTCATTCATCGAGATCTTTATCAAATTTTGTGACAATTTTGTTGCTAGTTCTTTATCAAACAATTTAAAAAATGATTCTAAATCCTTTTTTTTTCGAAGTCTATTTAAAAAACCAAAATAGTTATCAAGATTTTAAACATTATTGTTATATGTTTTTGTTGAAATATCAATCTTCTCAAAATCTCTTTTCAAAAAATCATGTTTTAACAAAAATAATTAATCTTTTCTTTTGTTTGAATTGGGATATTTTTAGATATTTAACCAGATTCATTTGTTTTGGAATCTGTATACTCCAAAACAGTCAATTTATGAAGATACAAACAAATTGTTTGTTTTGTTCATTTTTTTCCCAATTTCTTTGGATAAGGGACCTTAAAAAAACCAAACAAATATGTTTACCCATTGAAAAAACTAGGTTTTTGAAAATCATGAATTTAATGTTGATTTTTGTTTTGATTTCAATTTTTAAAAAATTTGATAATAGAGAACAACACATACATTTTATTTACAATATCGCCAAGTTTATGATAAAAACCAATAATCCCCCCGTTGTGTCTCTTTTGTCATTGTATTTGAATGATATTGTTACTATGTGGGGTGTTAGTTTGGGATGTGAAAGTGAAAATATAGATCAAGGAGAATCTTATTCTCAAATGAATATCAATATTTCTCACTGTTTTTTCTCAAGATATTCTCTATATACTGGAAAAGGTGGTGTCATATATGTTAATGGTGGTTCTTACTCAATGAATCTCAATTATTCAATGTTCTATAACTGTGTTTGTTCTTCTTATGGAGGAGCAATTTACTTTTACTCTACTAATTCTTATCTTAAAATGATATGTGCTAATAGGTGCTCTGCTTCTTCATGGGGACATTTTTCTTATCTTATTGCTTATCAGGCAAATCATGTGGAGTATCTATCAGTATCTAATTGCTCTCATGCTGCATCTGGAAGTTATTCTTTTGACTTAGACTTAGGTAATCAGAGAGTTGACAACACAAACAGTTCAATGAACAATGCTTATCATGTTTCTGGAATGGGTTTTATTGCTCCATCCATATTCACAAGTTCATACTGCACTTTATCAAACAATAATTCTTCAGAATGGATTTGCATAGAATTCTATTCTGAATCAGGAATAATTTCAATGTCATATGCTAACTTTGTTAATAACAAGAGTCCATTAGATGGAGCTGTATTTGTCGATGGTGAAGGATTAACAAAGATGATGTATTGTATATTCCATAATAATCAAAACTATCTATTCTGTGTATGGGATGGTTCCCTTGAAGTCTCTCATTCTTTCATTTCTCACTCTGGAACACTTTCTACTTCAACTGCAGTATCAACAACAAATGTTTCATTTACTAATCGAATGACTTATCAAATGCAATTCTTTAAATCATATTACTGTAATGCCCAGTTACCAGTCCCTGTTCCTTCACCAATGAGAACTGCAACATTAGCCCAAACAAAAACATTCGAGAATTCAGCAAAGAGATCATTAGAAGTCACAATCAGTAGAACAAATATTGAAACATTGAAAATGACATTTGAGAGAACAATCGATCGAACAATAGGAGAAACACCAATCAATACTCTAAATGAATCTCCAATGAGAACAATCAAACAATCTCCAATTAATTCTCTTGATCCAACATTAAGAGAAACTCAGAAAGAAACTCCATATAGATCTTATGCTGAATTAATCTGTACTCATCAAATGGCTAATTGGAGAGAGATCAGTGTAGTATTCTCATTTGCTTTTGTATATCCAGTGATTATTCTAATGATACCATGAGTAAATGGTTATTCTAAGAATGTTCTTGTATTATGGTTGAATGATATGAGATTATTTGCAATGCTGGTTTGGAATGTGAAAATGAAAGTAAAGTCAGCTTTTTTACTTTGTAAAACTTTTTTACTTTGTATAAATCTTTTTTCGCATTTTTCTCGAGATAGGAATTGAATTGATATTTCTCATTTCGATTATATATAGGGTGGATTAATACCTATATAATGAATGTATGATATTCCAATAAATCCTTGCTGTCATCGAAAAATGTCGCTCAGATGTTTTTTAAAGAAACTGCTTCCATGACACTCAGGACCTGTTTCAATATGTCAAATTATGAAAAATGACTCAAGTCATTATGGACTAACATTTCTTTGTACTATCGGAAAACAACTCAATACAGACTCAAATGATTTAAAATGCCAAAAAAAATCAATTATTGGATAAATAATTTTTGACACATTGAAATGCAGGTCGCTAATTTAATTGCTATTGATATTTTTAAAATTCATAACAATCAATTTATAAGAGATAAGGCTATTATATATTGAATAGAATAATATTTATGCAAAAAAATACACATTAAGCCCTGTACTTGATGCTTAATTGTTTGAGTCCAACAAAAATCAATATATCAGTTAAACACCATTGAGATAATATGAATTGCTTGATTTGGGAACAAAAAGATCATTATAACATTTGATTGGGTCATGTGTTGATTCATTTATGAA